>ERZ1673696.317-NODE-317-length-53992-cov-6.318501_pt1 | contig 53992 bp, 29 predicted proteins | sample MGYA00580226_ERZ1673696 | MGnify/ENA primary metagenome ERZ1673696 (study PRJEB41218, sample SAMN15661743) | gut metagenome | host: Homo sapiens | place: Canada: London | collected 2015-08-20/2019-03-30 | study: EMG produced TPA metagenomics assembly of... | reverse complement strand
TGATTTCTATAAGATCGATCCGGAAGAAGAACTGATCGTCATTTACGATGACATCAGCCTGGAGCCGGGACAGCTCCGCATCCGTCCAAAAGGAAGTGCCGGCGGCCACAATGGCATCAAAAACATCATCGCACATCTTGGCACCCAGGTTTTTAAACGGGTGAAGGTCGGAGTCGGTGAGAAACCAAAAGGATATGATCTGGCAGACTATGTGCTGAGTCGTTTTCCAAAGGATGAGAGAGTGCTGATGGAGGAAGCTTTTGAGCGGGCCGGAGAAGCAGCCATCTGCATGATGAATGACACCATGGAACATGCGATGAACCGGTTTAACAAGAAGACGGAAAAATAGACAGGGGCTTGAATGGGAGGTAGCAGACGGATGAGAGCTTTTACAGAACCGCTTCAGGAGCTTGAAGAATTTCAGAAAATACAGCAGGCACTGAAAAAGCAGTCAATCCAGGTGACAGGATGTATCGATGCCCAGAAAGCACACTTTATCTATGCAGCAGGGGCGGCAAAAAAGAAACTGATCGTCACATACAGTGAACTGCGTGCAAAAGAACTGTGTGAAAATTATCGCCTGTTTGATAAAAATGTGCTGTTTTACCCGGCAAAAGATCTGATCTTTTACAGTGCCGATGTGCAGAGCAATCTTCTGGTACAGCAGCGGATCCGTGTACTGCAGAAACTGATGGAAGAAGAGGAAGTGACCATCGTCACGACCATGGGCGGTATCATGGATCATCTTCTGCCGTCGGAAGTTTTTCAAAAGCAGGTCGAGACGGTAGAGAGCGATTCGGAATTTGACATGGAGCTCTGGAAAAAGAAACTGACAGCCATGGGCTACGAGCGGGTGGGACAGGTCGAAGGAAGCGGGCAGTTTGCCGTGCGAGGTGGTATTCTCGACGTTTTTCCGCTGACCGAAGAAAATCCGGTCCGCATCGAGCTGTGGGGCGATGAGATTGACTCCATCCGCAGTTTTGATGTGGAAAGTCAGCGTTCCATTGAAAATCTGGACCGAATCCGCATTTATCCGGCGGGCGAATTTATTGCTGATGACGGGCGGATCAAAAAAGGGCTTGCGGTGCTGGAAAAAGAGGCGAAAAGGCTTGCAGATCAGTTCTTTCAGGAACGGAAAACAGAAGAATCGGCACGCCTGAAAGCTTTTGCAGAAGAAGTAAAACAGAGTCTGACGCAGTGGAAGCAGATGTCTGTGCTCGATGGTCTGGCTCCTTATTTTTATGACCGGATGGTTTCGTTTGCGGAATATTTTCCGAAAGAGGCACTGGTGGTGTTAGATGAGCCGAACCGCCTCTGGGAGGAAGCACAGGCGATCGAAAAGGAGTTCCGGGAGAGCATGACAAACCGACTGGAAAAAGGGTATGTGCTGCCGGGACAGATGAACCTGCTCTGTGAGAGCCAGACGGCATCTGAAAAATTGCAGAAACATCGCTGCATGGGGCTGTGTATGCTGGAGGCGGCAGGACCACAGTGGCATTTTGCGGAGCATTTCAGCATCGATGTACGCAGTGTCAACACCTACAACAACAGCTTTGAACTTCTGGTGAAGGATCTGCAGCAGTGGAAGAAAAAGGGAGAACGCGTGATCCTGCTGTGTGCATCCAGAACCAGGGCGAAACGTCTGGCAGAGGATCTTCGTGATCATGAACTGCGGGCATTTTATTCGGAAGATGCCGACCGCATCGTACAGCAAGGCGAGATCATGCTGCTTTACGGAAGTGCCCACCGCGGGTATGAATATCCGCTGATCAAGTTCCTGGTGATCTCGGAGAGCGATATTTTCGGCAAAGAAAAGAAAAAACGCAAAAAGATCAGACATTACGAAGGCAAGACGATCCACAGTTTTTCAGAGCTTTCTGTCGGTGATTACGTGGTGCATGAAAACCACGGACTCGGCATTTACCGCGGGATTGAAAAAATAGAAGTCGATAAAGTTACAAAAGATTACATGAAGGTGGAGTATGCCGGCGGAAGCAACCTTTATGTGCCGGCAACGCAGCTCGATGTCATCCAGAAATATGCAGATTCGCAGGCAAAACGCCCGAAACTGAACAAACTGGGGACGCAGGAGTGGGGACGTACCAAGACAAGAGTACGCAGTGCAGTTAAAAATATTGCAAAAGATCTGGTGCAGCTTTATGCGGCGAGACAGCGGGAAGAGGGATTCTGCTATGGAGAGGACACGATCTGGCAGAAAGAGTTCGAAGAGACGTTTCCGTTTGATGAGACGGACGATCAGCTGGAGGCGATCGAAGCGGTGAAACACGATATGGAGAGCAATAAGATCATGGATCGCCTGATCTGCGGCGATGTCGGATATGGCAAGACGGAAGTGGCGATCCGTGCGGCGTTCAAGGCGGCACAGGAGAGCAAACAGGTGGTATTTCTGGTGCCGACGACCATCCTTGCCCAGCAGCATTATAATAATTTCGTCCAGAGGATGAAAGATTATCCGGTGCGTGTGGATCTGCTCTGCCGTTTCCGCACGGCAGTAGAACAGAAAAAAACGCTGGAAGACCTCAAAAAAGGACTGGTTGACATTGTGATCGGCACGCATCGGGTGCTCTCAAAAGATGTGCAGTTCAAAGATCTCGGTCTTCTGATCATCGACGAGGAGCAGCGTTTCGGTGTCACGCACAAAGAAAAGATCAAAAAGCTGCGGGAAAACATCGATGTACTGACCCTGACGGCAACGCCGATACCACGGACGCTGCATATGAGCCTGGTTGGGATCCGCGATATGAGCGTTCTGGAGGAAGCACCGATGGAGCGTGTGCCGATCCAGACATATGTCATGGAATACAACGAAGAGATGGTGCGGGAAGCAATCAGCCGGGAACTGGCACGGGGCGGACAGGTCTACTATGTCTATAATCGTGTCAACACGATCGTAGAGACGGCAAATAAGATCGCATCGCTTGTGCCGGAAGCCAGAGTGGCATTTGCACATGGGCAGATGAAAGAGCGTGAACTGGAAAAGATCATGTATGACTTTATCAATGGTGAGATTGATGTGCTGGTATCCACGACGATCATAGAGACCGGACTGGATATTTCCAATGTCAACACGATGATCATCCATGACGCGGACAATCTTGGCCTGTCACAGCTTTATCAGCTCCGCGGGCGTGTCGGACGTTCGAACCGGACGGCGTATGCCTTTCTGATGTACCGCAGAAACAAAATGCTGCGGGAAGTGGCGGAAAAACGTCTCCATGCGATCCGGGAATTTACCGATCTTGGCAGTGGCTTCAAGATCGCCATGCGTGATCTTGAGATCCGTGGTGCCGGCAATCTCCTCGGGGCAGAGCAGCACGGCCATATGGAGGCAGTCGGCTACGATCTTTACTGCAAAATGCTCAATGAGTCCGTAAAAGAACTCAAAGGTGAGACGCAGCCGGAAGAAGAATTTGATACCGTCATCGATCTGGATATTGATGCTTTTATCCCGGAACGTTATATTAAGAATGAATTCCAGAAGCTGGATGTCTATAAACGCATCGCCACAATCGAGAGCGAAGAAGAATACGATGATATGCTCGAAGAACTGATGGATCGTTTCGGAGAGCCGCCAAAAGCGGTGCAGAACCTGCTTGCTGTGGCAAATTTAAAAGCGATGGCACACCGGGCATGGCTGACCGAGATCGCACAGAAAGGCGACCAGATCCGCTTTACCATGTTTGAGCGGGCAAAGGCAGATCCGGCAGGGATCGAGCTTCTGGTAAAAGAGAGCAAAGGGAAAGTGAAATTTGTCATAGATACCAATCCTTACTTTATTTATATGAAGCCGCGTAAAAACGGAAAAGATAATGAGGATGTGCTGACACTGGTACGCAGCCTGACGGAAAAGATGATAAAAAATCTGGTATGTGATGTATGATAAGCTTCTTGAAATAAGAATGTCAGGAATGCTTTAGAATATCGGATGGCAATTGACGTACCGGGTGAAAAAGGATATAATAGCAGACAGTATGGTGCCTGAAAGAGGATTTTTTGTGGCCGGATGCCGGAGGTATTCTTGAATGAATGGCACCAGTTGATCAGGAGGAAAAGACAGTGAAAAAAACAATGAAAAACAGACTGGCAGTCGCAGGACTGTGCTTTACGCTGACAGCAGGGATGCTGACCGGATGCAGTGGAAATTCAGGCAAGGCGATCATTACATTGGACGGACAGAAAACAGAATATGCAGTGGCAAATATCATGCTTCGTTATAGCCAGGCACAGATGCAGGCATTTTACGGAGCTTATCTTGGAGATAAGCTGTGGTCACAGTACGGCGATTCCACAAAGAGCACGATGATGGATACCCTCAAACAGATGCTGATCCTCGAACAGCATCAGGACGAGTATAATGTGAGCCTGACAGACGATGACAAAAAGAAGATCGATGAAGCGGCACAGCAGTTTATGGATGACAACGACCAGGCAACCCTGAAATCCATGGGTGCGACAAAAGAACGTGTGGCACGTGTTCTGGAACTGTACACGATCCGCAATAAAATGTCAAATGCGATCGTTGCAGATGTTGATACCAACGTAACTGATGACGAAGCAGCCCAGAAAACGATCAATTACGTGGTATTTGGCACTGCAGATACGACCGATTCGGATGGCAATAAAGTGGTACTGACGGATGATGAGAAAGCAGCTTTGCTTGCAAATGCACAGAAAGTACGTGATGAAGCAGCAGGCGGCAAGAGCATGGAAGATGCAGTCAAAGATGTTGATGACACCAAGACCGTGAGCAGCACCTCTTATGGTGATAATGATGAAAGTTACACCCTGGATGAAGCGATCCGCAAGGCGGCAGATAAACTGAAAGACGGAGAAGTGGCAGATGAAGTGATCACCACAGATGCAGGATATTATGTCATCCAGATGAAAGCAACCTATGATCCGGATGCAACTGCAAGCAAAAAAGAACGGATCATCAACGAAAGAAAGAGCAGCAAATTCAGCGAAGTCTACAATGCATGGGAAAGTGCAGCAGACTACACACAGGATGATGCTCTGTTAAAAGAGATCACCTTCAATGATATTTACCAGATAGCAACCGAGGCTCAGAGCGAGACCGGAACGGAAAGTACAGAAACTACCGAAGATGCCGGAAGCACAGAGGCAGCCGAGGCTGCAAGTGAGACAGAGAGTGCAGCTGCAACAGAATAATTATCATGCTGGACGTAAAAAGGCAGAGCACGTGACACGCATCGTTTCCTGTTCGGTTTGTGCCGTCTATGATCCGCCGTTCGCTGGAACTCGCAGCTTCGCTGCTCAGACACCGCTCGGCGGCGGAAACTAGACACAAACCTCACGACGGAACCTTGCTACCGTCACTGTGCAGCTGCCTTTTTTCTGTCCAGCATATACATTTCTCAGGCTTTCAAAATTACCGCAAGATGTAAGGATTTACTTTCTGATGTTATGACGTCCTGCCTATTTTGCTTATCTATACTTTGCATATTTCTTGATAATAATCTACAATTCCCTCAATTTTCTCTTAAAAAGAAGCTATATCCATTTTGCATTATTTGTTTACTGAATATTTTGAAACGTACGGAATATTATGGTAAGTTCGCCTCGAAAACCTTGACGTAGTGTGGGTTTTATTGTATGATAATACTGAATATTTTCAGTGATGCGAATCGGAAAATCGTATTACTGAACAACTTGGGGAGATTTCGGAGGGAAATATCCCCACTTTTAGTCAGTTAAGGAGGAAAAGTATGAGAAGAAAAAGCAGCAAACAGTTGTTTTCTGTACTGATGGCAACCGCTATGGTTATGTCCGGCATCAGCGTTCCGGTTATGGCATCACCGGTTGACGATGCTATGGTACAGTCTGCCCTGGCAGAAGCCGGCGTAGAGACATCTGAAAGCAGAGAGATCAATTTCAACAAAGGCTGGAAGTTCCACTTTGGAGATGTGACTGGTGCAGAAGCAAAGGATTACGATGATTCCAAGGCAGATGAATGGGGAGACTTAAATCTTCCGCATGACTTCAGTATCACACAGGAGCCGTCCAACTCAAACGAAGCAGAGTCCGGATTTATGCCGGGTGGTACAGGATGGTACCGCAAGAGCTTTACCCTGCCGAGTGATTACGCAGGCAAGAGTGTTGTCCTGAACTTTGACGGATCTTATAATCATACATATGTATATGTAAACGGAACAAAAGTAGGCGAAAACCATTATGGATATAATGATTTCGCATTTGATATTTCAAAATACCTGACCTGCGACGGCACCACAGAGAACGTGATCAGCGTAAAAGTGGTACATCAGACTCCGTCCAGCCGCTGGTATTCAGGATCCGGTATCTACCGTGACGTAGAGCTGATCGTTACCGATGCCGTTCATGTTTCCAGAAACGGCACATACGTGACTACACCAAATCTGGCGACAGAAAAAGACGGCGATGTTACCGTTAAAGTACAGACCGATGTTCAGAATGACAGCAGTGCACAGGCAGCAGCCCAGATCCGCACAACAGTCCTGGATGCAGAGGGCAAAGCAGTTTCTGAGGCAGTAACCACAGATGTGACACTGGCAGCAAACAGCACAGCAGAAAAAGAACAGACCCTGAAAGTAAACAAACCGGCACTGTGGAGCACAGAAAATCCGAACCTGTACTATGTACAGACCGAAGTTCTGGTTGGCGGCAAAGTGAAGGACACTTACAAGACAACCTACGGTTTCCGTTACATCAATTTTGATGCAAACACCGGTTTCAGTCTGAATGGCAAAAATGTAAAACTCAAAGGTGTATGTATGCACCATGACCAGGGTGCACTCGGAGCCGCATCAGAACGTGATGCAGTATACCGTCAGGTTGAAAAGCTTAAAGAAATGGGATGTAATGCGATCCGTACCTCTCACAACACACCGTCTTCTGTACTGCTTGAAGCATGCAACGAGCTGGGTATGATGGTTATGGATGAGACGTTTGACGGATGGGCATTCCCGAAAAACGGCAACAGCCAGGACTTCAGCACACACTTCAACCAGACCATCAGTGCAGACAACAAGCTGCTTGGTGCAACGACAGGCGACACCTGGTATAAATTCATTCTGGAATCAAATATCGAGCGTGATAAGAACGATCCATCCGTTATCATCTGGGATATCGGAAATGAGCTGAACTTCGGTGTTACCGATTCCAGCCAGTACGAGCAGTACGCAAAGAACATGAAGAGCTACATCGAAGCAATCGATAAGACAAGACCGATCACAGTCGGCGATAATAACCCGTACGGTCTGCAGCAGGCAAATCCAACAGAGTTCCGTAATAAAGTCAGTACCGTTCTGGCAAAGAACGGAGAAGGTCTTGCAGGAGCAAACTATTCCATGGGATCTCTGAGCGGCATCCACAATGCTCATCCGGACTGGAAGATCATTGCTACAGAGTCAGCTTCTCCAAGCAACAGCCGTGGTATCTACAATACACTGTCTCAGTACAACAAGACAGGTGACTATCAGTGTACCGCATACGATACCAACGCCGTACCATGGGGCAACACAGCACGTGAGTCCTGGTGGTACACGATCAAAGATGACTTTGTATCCGGTGAGTTTATCTGGACCGGATTTGACTACATCGGCGAGCCGACACCGTGGAACGGAACGGATAAAGGAAGTGTCAGCGGTGACCAACTGGCAGTACCGAACTCCTCTTACTTTGGTGTGATTGATACCGCAGGTTTTGAGAAAGATTCCTTCTATTTCTACACCAGCCAGTGGAGAGAAGATAAAAAGACACTGCATATCGTACCGCAGAGCTGGAATGCAGAAGACTTAAGCATCTCCGGCGGCAAAGTACCGGTATACGTTTATTCAAACGCAGCAAAAGTAGAACTTTACCTGAACGACAAGCTGATCGGTACTTCCACGAGAACCCCGATCAAGACAGCAGCCGGTCATGAATGGGCTACTTACAGCAATGTATCAAACGATGCAGACCAGTGTACAGCAGTCAACGAATCACAGCAGTGGAAAGCTCAGGCTATCCAGTTCAACGTAAAATATGCAGAAGGCACGCTCAGTGCAAAAGCCTATGATGAAAGTGGAAACGAGATCACAGGCACCCTTGGTTCTGCTTCCGTTACGACAAACAGCGACAAAGGAAGCAGCCTTGCAGTTACTGCAGAGAAGACAGAAATCCAGGCTGACGGCAGCAGTTTAAGCTACATCGATATTGATGTAAATGACAAAGACGGACGTTTTGTAAGCTCCGCAGACAACAGCATCCGCTTTACCTTAACAGGTAACGGAACCATCGTTGGTGTGGACAACGGAAATCCATCTACCGTAGATAAATTCCAGCAGAAATCCGTTCTGACAAGCGACAAGACCGCAAACATCAAGGCATTCAGCGGAAAAGCACTCGTTATCGTACGCAGCACCGAAGGTGCAGGCGGTTTCGTACTGAAAGCAGAATCCGCAGGTCTGAAAGGGGATTCTGTATTTGTAAATACGGTAGGTGACAAAAAAGGTGAAGTATTCCTGAAAGATTACACGATCAAATCAGAATACACCGTTACCATGGGAACCAAACCACAGCTTCAGACAACCGTAAACGGTATCATGAGTGATGATTCCACACAGGAAGGTACGATCACCTGGAATCTGACAGATGAGATGTACAACACTCCTGGCGAGTATGTCCTGAATGGAACACTGAAAGTTGGAAACGAAGAAGTAGCAGTATCTGCAAACCTTCATGTAAAACCGATCATCGTGGCAGTACAGAACTACACAAGAGCAACCGTAAAAAATCTGGTTCCGACCCTGCCTTCAACTGTAGCCGGTATCCTTCCGGATGGCACAAGCTATGGTGCATATGCAGTTACCTGGGAGTCTATCAAAGCAACGGATCTGGCAAAAGTCGGCGATGTTGTAAAAGTAAAAGGTAAAGTTGACGTAGACGGCACAGAGATGACCGCAACGGCAACCGTACGTGTCGCAGAAGGCGAAGTAAAAGAAGCAGTCAACGTAGCACCGAAATATAAGACTCTGACAGAGAGCTGTGGTGAGCCTGCAGATAACCTGCTCTCCATCGTAGATGGTACAAACAATGTTCTGAATAAGCCGAATATGCGATGGACAAACTGGAACGACCATCTGCTGAACGCTTCACCGGTTATTACGTTTACATGGGATGAAGTTTACGAACTGGCAAGCATCAATGCATGGTTCTTCGGTGATGCAAACGTATCCGCACCGGAAAGCGTAACCATTGCAGTGTCCGAAGATGGCGAAAACTTCAAAGAAGTTGCATTTACCAAAGGAGATTACCAGGTAAATCAGAAGAATGAACTGGTATTTGAAGATGTCCAGAAAGCAAAAGCACTGAGATTTACCATGAAACAGGTTGGTACAGGCTATGTTGGTCTGACTGAGCTGGAGATCTGGACAAGCACAAACGGTTATACATCCAACAGCACAGCGGAACTGAGTGATCTGAAAGTAAACGGAACAGCAGTAGCCGGCTTTGCAGCAGGCAAACTGGATGGTTATACCGTAAACGTAGACAGAGCAGACAAAGCGGTTGTAGAAGCAACTGCAAAAGACAATGCATCTGTAACAGTAGTACCATTTGATAAAGATGACGTTGTAAAGGTAATCGTTACCTCCGAAGATGGTAAGAAGACCAATACTTACAAGATCAAACTGAATGCAACGGTAAAAGTAGCAGACAAAGAAACGATCGAAAAAATCCAGGGTGAGATCAAGCTGGCAGAAACAATTGAGAAATCAGAGTACACAGCAAGCTCTTATGCAGCATATAAAGCAGCTCTGGAAGAAGCTCAGAAAATCGTAAAGAAAGACGGAGCTACAAAAGAAGAAGTAAATGCAGCACTTGCAAAACTGCAGACAGCAAGAGCAAATCTTGTAAAAGGCGTTGATCCGGCACCGGAACCGAAGCCAAATCCGGAACCGAAGCCAGAACCGACACCGAACCCGACACCGAATCCGACGCCGAACCCGACTCCGGCCAACGATGTTCCGGCAAAGGGTACTACATTCAAGTACAAAAATGCTACTTACAAGGTGACAAAATCTGCTGCAGCAGGCGGTACGGTAACACTTGTTAAGAGAAATAACAAGAAGACAGCCTTTACTGTTCCGGCAACCGTTAAGAGTGCGAACGGCAAATACACCTTCAAGGTAACCGCAATCGCAAACAAAGCATTCAAGGGCGATAAGAAACTGAAAAAAGTTGTGATCGGCAAAAACGTTCAGACTATCGGTAAGAGTGCGTTTGAAAAAGCAGCAAACCTGAAGAGCATCACGATCAAATCCACTTCTCTGAAGAAAGTCGGCAAAAAAGCATTCAAGGGTATCCATGCGAAAGCGAAGATCAAAGTACCGGCTAAGAAGCTGAGATCTTACAAAAGACTGCTGAAAGGAAAAGGACAGAAAGCAGGCGTTAAGATCACAAAATAAGCACATAGAAAAGCGGATATAAAGACAGCCCGATCGGAACTTGTAACCATCGGAAAATCGTCCCCGGCAGTGAAAAACTGCCGGGGCGGTTTTTTTACTTGTAAAATATGTAAAAAATGGATAAGATATATAAGATGATGCCAGGGTCAAAAGGTCTAAATCCACATGAGCTTGCTCATAGGTGGATGAAAGACCTTGGGACCCGCCCCGATATGGAGCAGAACATCCAGTGGATGTTCGTTTTGCTCCGACCGAAGCGGAGCGTAGACATAAAAGTGGGATGATAATCCCACGATATGCGAATAGTGGGGTGCTATGTGCCAGTGGCACATGTTTAGCACCGACCGAAGCGGAGCGTAGAAAGGATTGTGGGAGTGCAACGCACGGAACAATCCGTAGGCATCATAGTTGGGGATTTTTGACACCCACATCATAAGATGCCAAAAGCGGTCTGTTTTTACCATTTTGGTATAAAAGAGAAAGTTTCTTTCAAATTGCAGTGAGAACGGAAAGGAGAAATTTTGAAAAAACTTCTTATATATCTTCGCGACTATAAAAAAGAGAGCATTCTTGCCCCGGCGTTCAAGATGCTGGAGGCAACGTTTGACCTTCTGGTTCCTCTTGTTATGGCTGCGATCATCAACACAGGAATTGCAAACAAAGACAAAGGGTATATTCTGTCACACTGCGGACTTCTGATCCTGCTTGGAGTGATCGGTCTGACCTGCAGTATCACCGCACAGTATTTTGCGGCGAAAGCATCCGTTGGATTCTGCACGAAGGTGCGGCATGTGCTGTTCTCACATATCCAGTCCCTTGGATTTGCGGAGATGGACAAGCTGGGTACTTCCACACTGATCACGCGAATGACGAGTGATATCAACCAGGTACAGAGCGGACTGAATCTCTTCCTGAGACTGTTTCTGAGATCCCCGTTTATTGTATTCGGAAGCATTGTCATGGCATTTATCGTAAGCCCGAAGGCGGCTGTTATTTTTGTTGTAACGATCCCGTTGCTTTCCATCGTTGTCTTTGGCATTATGTTGATCACGATGCCACTTTACCGGAAGGTACAGGGCAGCCTTGATGGAATCCTGGGGATCACAAGGGAGAATCTGACCGGTGTGCGTGTGATCCGTGCTTTCGGAAGAGAGGAGCAGGAGAAGGATCGCTTTGAGGAGAACAACGGACTTCTGGTACGCAGCCAGCTTCTGGTCGGAAAGATCTCCGCACTGATGAATCCGCTGACTTACGTGATGATCAACCTTGCGGTTGTTGTGATCTTAAATACGGGAGCAGTGCAGATCCATCTTGGAAATATGCAGCAGGGCGATGTGGTAGCCCTTGTGAATTATATGAACCAGATTCTGATCGAGCTGGTCAAGCTGGCAAACCTGATCATTCAGGTGACAAAAGCAATGGCGTGTGCAGAGCGTGTTGCTTCTGTTCTGAACGTAGAGCCGGAAATGGAGTTTTCCTGTCCGGAAAACAATGCAAAAAACAGAAAAACAGGCACTTCAGATGAAGAAGTGGCATTTGACCATGTATCGTTCACTTACGGCGGTGCCGGTGCAGAAACACTCTCCAATATTCATTTTACGGTGAAAAAAGGACAGACCGTGGGTATCATCGGCGGAACCGGAAGCGGAAAATCCACGCTGGTCAATCTGCTGGCACGTTTTTATGATGCAACGGACGGACAGATCCGCATCGGCGGTCACGATATCAGAAGCTATTCAAGAGAAGAGCTGCGTGGCAAGATTGGTATGGTCATGCAAAAAGCACAGCTGTTTTCCGGTACGATCCGTTCGAACCTTCTTTGGGGCAATCCAGGAGCGACCGATGAGATGCTCTGGGCAGCTCTTGAGACTGCACAGGCAGCCGAATTTGTACAGAAAAAAGAGAAACAGCTGGATGAACCGGTGGAGCAGGGAGGACGCAATCTGTCCGGAGGTCAGAAACAGCGTCTGACGATCGCCCGTGCTCTGGTGGAAGATCCGGAGATCCTGATCCTGGATGACAGTGCAAGTGCACTGGATTTTGCAACAGATGCGGCACTTCGAAAAGCAATCCGTGAGTTGGATAAAGAGATGACGGTATTTATCGTCAGCCAGAGAACGTCCAGCCTGATGCATGCCGATCTGATCCTGGTGCTGGATGACGGCAAGACCGTCGGCATGGGCACGCATGAAGAACTGCTCGGAAACTGCCCGGTTTATCAGGAAATTTATGAAAGTCAGTTTGGAAAGGCAGGTGAGACGGCATGATCATGAGAATCTGGAAACATATTCGAAAATACTGGTTTTATATTGTATGCAGTCTGATTTTTGCCGCTCTTTCTGTTGCATCCCAGCTCTATGTGCCAATCCTGACCGGAAATGCTATTGACCATATGATCGGAGTCGGAAAAGTAGATTTTGCGGGTGTGGCGGCGATCGTACGGGTGATCGTGGCAGCGACTGCTGTGACGGCGATCTCCCAGTGGATCTTTGGTATCTGCAATAACAAGATCACTTATAATGTCAGTCGTGACCTGAGAAATGCAGCGATCGCCAAGATCCAGAGACTGCCGGTTTCTTATCTGGATGCACATCCGACCGGAGATCTGGTCAGCCGTGTGATCGCCGATGTAGAGCAGTTTGCAGACGGACTTTTGATGGGATTTACCCAGTTTTTTACCGGAGTTCTGACGATCCTCGGAACACTGGGTTTTATGCTGTATGTCAATGTGCCGATCACGCTCGTCGTTGTGTGCGTCACACCGCTCAGCTTTATAGTGGCAGGTTTTATCGCAAAGAAAACGTATCGTAATTTCCATATGCAGACCGAAGTCCGCGGCGAGCAGACTGCATTTATCAATGAGATGATCGAAGGACAGAAAGTGGTACAGGCATTCTGTCATGAAAAAGAAAATGTGGATCAGTTTGATGAGATGAACGAGCGTCTTCAGAAGGCGAGCCTGAAAGCCATCTTTTTCAGCAGCATCACAAACCCGGCCACCCGTTTTGTCAACAACGTGGTTTATGCCGGTGTGGCTCTTGTCGGAGCACTGTTTGCCGTGTCCGGCGGCATCAGCGTCGGTCAGCTGTCCTGCTTTTTAAGTTATGCAAACCAGTACACAAAACCGTTTAATGAAATTTCCGGTGTTGTCACAGAGCTTCAGAATGCCATGGCATGTGCGAGCCGCATTTTTGAGCTGCTCGATGAAGAAGAACGCACTCCGGACAAAGCAGATGCGAGAGTACTGACGGAAGAACAGGTTGACGGAGCCGTAGAGATTTCCGATGTTTCCTTCAGCTATGTGCCGGATCGCAAACTGATCGAACATTTCAATCTCTCCGTAAAACCGGGCGAGCGAGTGGCGATCGTAGGACCGACCGGCTGCGGAAAAACGACGATGATCAATCTGCTGATGCGTTTCTATGATGTAGATGCCGGCAAGATCTGTGTTTCCGGAACAGATATCCGTGATATCAGCCGCACTTCCCTTCGCAGAAGTTACGGCATGGTGCTCCAGGATACCTGGCTGAAATCAGGAACGATTTATGAAAATATTGCCTACGGCAGGCCGGATGCCACAAAAGAACAGGTCATCGAAGCTGCCAAAGCGGCTCATGCCCACAGCTTTATCAAGCGACTGCCGGACGGCTATGACACCGTGATCTCAGAAGACGGAGGCAATATCAGCCAGGGACAGAAACAGCTGCTGTGTATCGCCAGAGTCATGCTCTGCCTGCCGCCGATGCTGATCCTGGATGAGGCAACATCCAGCATCGATACCCGTACCGAGATCAAGATCCAGCAGGCTTTTGCCAGCATGATGAAAGGCCGCACCAGCTTTATCGTGGCACATCGTCTCTCGACGATACGTGAAGCAGATATTATTCTTGTGATGGACAGTGGAAAAGTTATAGAACAGGGAACACACGAAGAGTTGCTGGCGGAAAAAGGATTTTATGCAAAATTATATAACAGTCAGTATGAATTGTGATAGTTTTGTAAAGTAGTGTCCTTGTTTTGTAAAGAATTTCTGATATGATTATATCTGATGATGCCAGGGTCAAAAGGTCTAAATCCACATGAGCTTGCTCATAGGTGGATGAAAGACCTTGGGACCCGCCCCGATATGAGCATAAAAGTGGGATGATAATCCCACGATATGCGAATACTTGGGAGGATTGTGGGAGTGCAACGCACGGAACAATCCGTAGGCATCATAGTTGGGGATTTTTGACACCCACATCATCTGATACCAGTGGCACTCGTTTAGTGCCGACCGAAGCGGAGCGTAGATTGTAAGAGTTACTTCGTAACGGAGCAATTCGTGGGCATCAGTAAAAAAAGAACGTAACAGAAGGAAGGTGCTAAAGTGAAACAGATTGTCATATATAAATCGAGAACCGGATTTACGAAAAAATATGCAAAGTGGCTTGCACAGTCGTTAAACTGTGAGTGCATACCACAGGAAGATGTCGGCGGAGAAAGGCTCTCGGATTACGATGTGATCATTTTCGGGAGCAGCTTCCGTGCAGGAAATGTAGAAGAGCTGAAATGGTACAAAGAGACGATTCTGCCGTTTGAAAAGACAAACGTGCTGTTTGTGACCGGGGCGATGCCGCCGTCTTCTGCAGACGCTGTCAAGTCCATTGAACAGCAGCTGGGCAAAGGAGAGGACAGAGAAGTAAAAGTATTCTACCTGCAAAGCGGGCTGAATTATGAAGCGATGAATCTTGGCGATAAGCTTATGATGAAAGTCTTCTGCAAGATGATGAAAAGCCGCAAAGCACACAGTGAAGAAGAGAAAGCCCTTTTTGAACAGATGCAGAAATCCTTTGATGTCTGTGAAAAGGCAAATCTCGAACCGATGCTCAACTATATACAGGGATTATAAAAAAACAGGAATGTTACATGATTAGAATATGAGATGTGACATTCCTGCTTTTTTGATTTTATATAATAAAAAGCATCTGTTATACGAACCGAACAAACGTATGTAAGATACGAAAAATCCAGTTATATCAAGGACTTTCAGCAAAAAGAAAAAAGTGGATTTGATTGACAATTATCGGAAATAGGGGTACACTGTTGGCGTAATAGAGGGCTAATTTCATAGGAGTTTTGTGGTGAGATTGCGTTTATGTGATCTCTTTAAAGGAATCCGGTGAGAATCCGGAACAGTTATTCCCTGCTGTATGGGGGACGAAAAAGATTATTTGCCACTGGTTAGTCAAACTGGGAAGGCATCTTGAGTAGGAGGAACCCAAGTCAGAACACAAACACAAAATCGGTTTATCAGCAACGTCCGCAGGCATAGCGGAGGTGTATTTTTTGTCCCCTTTTGCCCGGTGTCTGAAAATTATGAAATTGGAGAACACACAGAAAGGGAAGGAGGAAAACGAAAAAGGAAAACACAGATGTGAGCATGTGTAAAATAAAAAAAGCAAACAGAATCGAATCGCCAAAAAGCGAATGAGGAGGAACAAATGGAACGAAGAGAAAAAAGATTTGCTTCCAGAATTCTGGCATGGTTTCTGACCTTTTTGATGATCACAACCATGATTCCGACAAGTGCATTCGCAGCACTGCCGGGACAGGAGGCGGGAGCAGTTGTTTCAGAGGATGCGTCATCGGATGAAACAACGCAGGATGGTATTCTTTTAAAGACAACTTTGACGGACAAGCTTAAGGTAAAAGGACAGCGCAAGCTGTTCGATGTCTGGGCAAGAGATGCTGAGGACAACACGCTTAAACCGACAGCAACTCTTGACGGACAGGCACTTTCGGCAACCTGGAGTGATAATGTAAAGACAAGCTTTACGCTGGATTTCCAGGGCATGGAAGAAGGAGAGCATACCGTTGCTATTTCCGCAGAAGACGGAAAAGGAGCATCGAAAACACAGACTTATACCGTTATTTATCAGAAAGCCAAAAAAGGCGAATTTATCGGTTATGCAACGGTCAGCATTGAAGCCTTTACAATCTCAAAAGGTTATATCGTAGAACCGGTTCTGATGCCGGTTTACGAAGGTGACAATGCAGCGAAAGCATTTGTAAACCTGATCCGTGAAGAAGGCTATGATGTAGAATACACCGGAAGTCTGACCAGTGGTTTCTATCTGTCCCATATCGTAGGATCTAATGCAAAAAAACCAAAAAATGCGACAAAGAAACTGGATCTTGCCGGTGCAGCACTTGAGCCGCATATGGCAGAAAAACTTCCGGATCTGATGTTTGACGCCGACGGCGGAACATAAGGTTCTCTTGGTGAATTTGACTACAACTACATGTCAGGATGGATGTACTGTGTAAATACGGTATTCCCGAATGTAGGATTTGCAGATTATTATCTGTCTGACGGCGATGTCATGCGTGCACAGTTTACTCTGAAGTACGGCGGTGATATCGGAGGTTCCGGCGGTATGGGCGGCGGCTATGATGATTCTTACAGCGTCGCAAACAAAGATGTGCTGACCACCACTCTGGCAAAGATCAATTCTGCACCGAACAGTGCCGAGCTGAAGGCAGATCCGGATATCGCAGCAAAGATCACAGAAGCAAAAGAAGTTCTGCAAAATATTGTTGCAGAACAGAGTGAAGTAGATAAAGTAAACGATGAACTGAACAAACTGCTTGGCGGTGAGATCACAAGTATCACACTGGATCAGAGTGAGATCACACTGGAAAACGAAGGTACCATGCAGTTAAATGCAAAAGTGGAGCTGACAGGCAAACCGACCGAGCCAATCGAATGGAACAGTGAAGAACCTTCTGTTGCAACGGTGAAAAATGGTTTGGTAACAGCTGTCGGTGCAGGAACGACCACGATCACGGCAACCTGCGGCGAAAAGACAGCAACCTGTAAAGTAACCGTAAATGCAAGTCCGCTTCAGGAAGTCCGGCTGGATAAATCAAAAATGGAAATCCTGAAAAATGACAGTGAAACACTGACAGCGACACTGGTTCCGGCAAATACCACAGATGACAGAACTGTTACCTGGAGCACAAATGCAGAAGATGTCGCAACTGTAAATCAGAGCGGAAGAGTAACCGGTAAAAAAGAAGGAACGGCTGTCATTACAGCAAAGGTTGGTGACAAAGAGGCCGACTGTACGGTAACAGTCAAAGAAGTCCATACACAGCGGATTTATTTTGATGACAGCAAACTGACCCTGAATAAAGGAAAGAACAAAACCTTATCTCTGAGATTTGATCCGTCCAATACAACGGATGCAAAAAAAGCGACCTGGGAAAGCTCAGAGCCGAGCGTTGCAAGTGTTTCCACAAGCGGATACGTACGTGCACTGAAAAAAGGAACGACTACGGTCACGGCAAAAATCGGTGACATGACTGCTTCCATTGAAATAGAAGTTGTAGAAGTGCCGATGACCGGCGTAAAGATCAGCTATGGCTCTAAATCACTGAAAGTAAAACAGTCCACCTATATGTCAGCAAGCTATCTTCCAAGTGATACCACAGATACCAAGAGCGGAACCTGGAAGAGCAGCAATACAAATGTGGCAACCGTTTCCAGTTCAGGAAAGGTAACTGCAGTCAGTGAAGGCGAAGCGATCATCACATTCACAAGCGGTGCTTTTACTGCAGAATGTTATGTAAAAGTTCTGGCTGCAAATGCAGACGTGTTCAGCACCATATCCATCACTCCGAATCAGAAAGAGATTGGATGTGGCGTTTCTGATACACAGAAGATTATGGCAGACGTAGGCGATGGAACCGATCCGGTTGTATGGACTTCTTCCAATCCGGCAGTTGTGGCAGTCAGCACAGACCAGTCTTTGGCAGCAGCACAGTCAGCAGAGAATACGATGCAGGTTGGAAAAGAAGCAGTGGTCACAGCAACCGGAAAGGGAACAGCAGTGATCACAGCAAAATCAGGACAGAAGAGCGTAGATATTCCGGTAACCGTTGTAGCAGCCGGCATGAAAGAGTTCAAGATCCTGGCAGGAACCAATGCAGAAACTTCTTTTGCATACGAGATCACACCGGAATATAATATTACGAAAAACAAATATCAGGTTGTCATCCCGGATGCAATTACCAATGTATATCTCTACTCCAAACTTGCAGATAATGTAACTGCAACGGTAACAGCACGTTACACAGCGGCAAATAACGGATCTGCGAAGAATATTACACTGAGAAGTGGTGCGACATCAAGTGCCGCCTACCTGACCAAAAAAGACATGAATGGCAACACACTGTATGTAGATGTGAAGAAGGGAGACGAGACAACAACTTATGAATTTGATGTTGTTCGTAAATCCACTCTGACATCCTTAAGTGTGGCATCTGCAGATGGAGAAGAAGTGCTTCATCCTGGCTTTGATAAAAATGTAACAGATTACACAGTCAGTGTAACCGACAACAACGACAGCATAAAAATAAATGCAGCAGCATTTCTGGAAAATGCAGCAGTTTCTGTCAACGGTACCGCAGTGACAGGAGAAACATCAGTTCCTCTGAGCGGAGATGAGACTGTGATCACCGTCAAAGCAGCAATGGAAGATGCACCGTCTCAGGCAAGAGAATACAAGATTCATGTTCTGAGAAAAAAATCCGTAAAACTGACACTGAAAACAGATCCGGCAGATACAGTGATCACACTGAAAGATGCTGACAGCAAAAAGCTGAAAGCAGAGAACGGTGTATACACACTGAAGGCAGAAGAAACTTACAGCTATGTTGCCGTAAAAGCCGGATATGTTACAAAGAAAGATACGATTTCTGTTACAGAAGACACCGAGAAAACCATCACAATGGAAAAAGCACCGGAGAGCACCAGAAAAGATGTATCCGCAGCATGGAAAAACTTCCGTAACAGTGATGACAACATGGGTATTACCTCTGCAAAAACACCAACGAGCGAGGCGACAACCTACGAAAAATGGTTTAAGAAACTGGGAAGCGGCTGGGGTGCAGCACCGAGTGTGCAGATCATCGTGGATAATTCCCTGATCGTCATGAGTGCAAACCATATTTACAAACTGGATCTGAATACAGGTGATATCCTGCAGACAGGCGATATGGTAGCAGCGACAAACTTTGGATACACACCGCCAACCTATGCAGACGGCATGATCTTTGCACCGCTGTCAGACGGACGTGTACAGGCGTTCAATGCAGAGACACTGGAATCTCTGTGGGTTTACCAGGATACGCTGAAAGGCCAGTCCTTAAGCCCGATCACTTACAGTGACGGTTATATTTATACCGGATTCTGGAATGCAGAGACAAAAGATGCAAACTATGTGTGCATCCCGGTTACGGATGAAGATCCGACGAACGCACAGGAAGCAAAAGAAGCAGCATGGCAGTACACAAGCCTTGGCGGTTTCTACTGGGCAGGTTCTGTGGTACGCGGTGACTATGTTGTATTTGGTACGGATGACGGCACAAGCGGTTCAGACGGAACCGGACATGTATTATCTCTGAACAAGAAGACCGGAGAAGTTATGGACAGCGTCGATGTAATCGGTGACCAGCGTTCTACGATTGCTTATGACAAAGAAACAGACAGACTGTATTTCACAACAAAAGGCGGCTACCTCTACAGTCTAAAACTGAAATCCGACGGAACCTTTGATAAAGATACGCTGAAATCCGTACAGCCTGGAAGCATGAGCACCAGCACACCGGTTGTATACAACGGAAGAATCTATATCGGTGTGACAAGCGGAAGTAACTTCAGCGGAACCTATTCGATCAGCGTGATTGATGCGGCAACGATGACAGAGATCTACAAAGCACCGCTGAAAGGATATCCACAGTGCTCTGTACTTCTGTCAACCGCTTATGAAAAAGAAGACGGAAGTGTTTATCTGTATGCAACTTATAACAAGAATCCGGGTGGTATCACTCTGATCCGTGATAAAAAAGGACAGACAACTCCGGATGTAGAAGAAATTTTCACACCGGAAAAAGCAAGACAGCAGTACTGCATCACAAGTATTATCTGTGACGAAAACGGTACGCTGTACTATAAGAACGACAGTGCATGCGTTATGGCGGTTGCATCCAGTGAGGCATATATGACTGGCGTAACATCAAGTGCAGAAGGCAGCACGATCGATAATGGCGTGGCATTTGACGGAAAACTTTCCAGTCATGACATCGTTGTCCTGACTTCGGCAGATAAGACGACTCTGACCTTTACTGCTTCCGAAGGAAGCAGCATTACCATCGATGGCGTGGAAGGAAACAGCAGAGAGATGGAACTGACAGAAGCAGGCAAGAGCTTTGATGTTGTTGTGAAAAAAGGAAGCGATGAAAGAACTTATAAATTCACACTGAAACGTGAAAAACCGAATACCAACTTAAAAGAACTGTATGTCAGCGACAGTAATCAGTTTAACATGGGACTGGTCAGCTTAACACCGGCGTTCAGTAAGACAAATCATGTTTATCATGCAGAATACAGCACAACACGCCGCTTCCTGAATATCTGGACAGCAGCAGAAGATACAGGTTCAACTTATAAACTGTATCCGGTAAGTGCAGTAGGAAAGAGCACGGTCATCAGCAGTTCAGAAGGAAATATCATCCGTACTGCAACAAACAGTGGACACGACCGTTATGCGATCTATTTTGCAGACAACAGTGACTGCGCGACCGTCCGGATCGAAGTAACTGCAAAAGACGGCAAGACGAAAGATTCTTACTATGTAACACTGAAACAGCAGACAGGAAATGCACCGGTGATCTCGGCAGAAGAAGGTGCAGGTGTGCGTAAGAGTGCAACAAGTGCATCAGTAACATTCACAGCAAATGAATACGGTACGTTGTACTATAAAGTATTGCCGGAAACGGAAACTGCACCGGAATCCATTGATACAACAGGTGAAGGCATCCAGGTTGAAGTAGGTGAAAATACACTGGAATTAACCGATATTACAGATGCAGCATACAAAGTCTATATGGTGCTGAAAGACAGCGACAGTACACCAAAGACAAGTGAAATGCTGACCGTCAGAGTGGCGTCGGTAGAAGAACTGCTGGCACCGGCAAAAGAAGCAGCCATCACAGAGCTGAACGTATACAAAAATGCAGAGGATTACCGTGATGCAGAAAAAACACAGATCACAAAGATCCTTGCAAATGCAAAAGTCCTGATCAACAATGCAAAAACAGCAGAAGAAATTGCAGAACAGTTAAGCGATGCAAAAGCAGATCTGGACAAACTGAAAACAAGTGCAGAACTTGCAGCGGATGAAAAGACACAGACCGATGCAGATGCAGTAAAAGCACTGATCGAAGCACTTGGAGATGTAACACTCGAGAAAAAAGAAAGCGTAGAAGCAGCAAGAAATGCATACGATGCACTTTCCACAGATGCGAAGAAACTGGTTTCCAATTACGATGTTCTGGTTCAGGCAGAAAAGAGCATCCAGACTCTGGAAGCAAAGAAACAGCAGGAAGAACTGAAAAACCAGATGGATGCAGCGGCAGCAGCATCGATAAGCAATGCAATCACAGCGATCGGCGAAGTAACGCTGGATAAGAGAGGTGTAGTAGAAGCAGCAAGAGCCGCATATGACACCCTGACAGATGATCAGAAAGTCCTGGTAACAAACTACACAGATCTGACAGCAGCAGAGAGCCGCATTGCAGAGCTTGTAAAAGAGGCAACGGACAAAGCAGAAGCAGACAAGGCAGAACAGGAAAGACAGGAAGCCCTGAAAGCCAAAGCACAGCCAGTCATCGATGCCATCGCAGCAATCGGAGAAGTAACGCTGAACAGTGAAAAGGCGATCACAGCAGCAAGAAGTGCATATGAAGCCCTGGAAGCAGAAGTAAAAGAAAAAGTAACGAACCTGTCGGATCTGGTCGTAGCAGAGAAGAATCTGGCACTGCTGAAAGCAGAAAAAGAAAGTCGGGACAAAGATGCAGCGGCAGCAGCATCCGTAAGCAGTGCGATCACAGCAATCGGAGAAGTAACGCTGGATAAGAGAGGCGTAGTCGCAGCAGCAAGAGCCGCATACGATACTCTGAGTGATGTCCAGAAATCACTGGTAACAAACTACAGCGATCTGCAGGCCGCAGAGAGCCGCATTGCAGCACTTGTAAAAGAGGCAGCAGACAAAGCAGAAGCAGACAAGGCAGAGCAGGCAAAACAGGAAGCTCTGAAAACCAAAGCACAGCCGCTAGTTGATGCCATTGCAGCAATCGGAGAAGTAACGCTGAACAGTGAAGAAGCGATCACAGCAGCAAGAAGTGCATATGAAGCACTGGAAGCAGATGTGAAAGAAAAAGTAATGAACCTGTCTGACCTGGTTATCGCAGAAAAAGACCTGGCTGCACTTAAAGCAGCAAAGAAAGCAGCAGAAGACCTGAAAGCTCAGCAGGAAGAAGCAAAGAGACAGCAGGAAGAAGCAAAGAAAGCTCAGGAAGAAAAACTGAAAGAGCAGGAAGAAAAACTGAAAGCAGAGAAAGACAAGTATGGATTTAATGAGAAGACAACTTTGAAATCTGCAAAGGTGAAAGGCAAAAAAGTAACTCTGAAATGGAACAAGGTTAAGGGTGCAAGTGGATACGAAATCTACTGCAAGACTGGAAAAGGCAAGTGGAAACTTGTGAAGACGCTCAATAAGGGCGGCAAGGCAAGCTACAAACTGAAAGGAAAAGCAGGTAAGAAATATACCTACAAAGTACGTGTATTCCAGAAAGTAGAAAATAAAGTGATCTACGGTCAGTACTCAAATACCAAGTCTGCAAAGATTAAAAAATAACAATTAAATTTCCGTATGCTGAGAGCATAAAAATATGAAATATATGCTTATCAGCAAGGAAGATGGATGATCAGGGGGGCAGAAATCTGCCCCCGGATCACCATTACAAAGATTACAATCTCAGAAAAAGAGATGCACTTACAGAAAGAACAGGAGTGTGGAGAAATGAGCAGAAAAACAAAAAAATGTGGTTATAGAAAACGGATTCTTGCAGGAGTTCTGTCGGCAGTTGTAGCTCTGTCATCTGTCCAGATGCCTGTTACTGCTGTCCATGCGGCAGCGTGGGATCAGAATAAATTTTCAGACAGTCTGAAGCTGCGTTTCTGGAACAATGAAAAGCCGGGAGTGCGTTTTTATATCAATGCAGCGGCAAAATATATTCTGGAAAACCAGCAGGAGCAGTCAGAAAAAACAGGAAACAGCTACCCGACCGTAGGAAGTACGTTTGGAGAATGGTCAGTATGGGATCTGCTGCGCGGCATGTATACAGGAGCAGATTATATCAACAGCATACCGGAGAATTATTTTTCTGACTATTTAAAACGTGTGGAAGCACATGTAGAAAATAAGAAAGGAAATCTGCATGCGGCAAAGTCTACCGAGTGGTCAAGACTGATCTTGCCGCTGACTGCAATGGGATATGATATCCGAAGCGTGGCAGGCTATGATTTTATTGAAAAACTATCTGATTCATTCAGTTTTTCGTATCGCCAGGGCATTAACGGTCCGATCTGGGAGATCATTTCCATGAACAGCGGCGGTTATGAATTTGACCAGACGGATCATCCAGAAACAGCAAATACCTTTGGAAAAATGCTGGATTACATTTTGAATCTGGAGATCACCGATGCAAACGGAATCAAAGGCGGCTGGGCATTGTCAGGAAATGTACCGGATGCCGATATCACTGGCATGACACTGACAGCATTTGCACCATATTATCTGAGTCAGGAAAAATATGAGCAAACAGATGCAACCTATAGTTATGATGAGTTTGCAAGTGCGGTAGAACGCGGTATTCTCGTGCTGGCAAATATGCAGAAGCCGAACGGCGGTTTTGAGAGCTGGGGAACGGTCAACAGCGAATCGACCGTATGGGCGATGATGCCGCTTCTGGAAATGGGGATCGATCCGAAATCAGATAAGGTAACGTTGCCGCATATCGGAAAAACATGCAGCTTTGTCAAAGAAGGAGCGACACGGGACGGCGTTTACACCGACAATATGGTAGATGCACTTCTGACCTTCTGGGCAGCCGGAAGCGGAAGCAGTGCGTCGATCGGCGGATTTAAACATGTAACGGCAGGCTACGACGGAGGTGGCGGTTCCGGCACAACGGTCAATCCGATGGCAACCGACCAGGCACTTTACGGACTGATTGCATACGACCGTTTTGCACACAAACAGAATTCCCTTTTTGATATGCAGGATCAGCTGGACGGCAGTTATCTGAATGCCACGGCAGATACTTATACGATCACCTATGACGGTCAGAAAGAGGGCGAGACCTTCACAACAGAAGCTTCCCCTTATGCAGAAGTACTCTTATCCGAAGGAAAAGTAACCGATGAACAGGAAGCATTTTTGACGGAGTGGAATACCAAACCGGACGGAAGCGGAATCAGATATTATCCGGGAGAACTCCTTTCCATGCCGGAGCAGGATATCACGCTTTACGCACAGTACGGACAGCCAAGTTATGCACTGAAATTTGAATTAAACGGTGGTACTCTTTCCGATGACATCATTCTTCCGGACACCTACAGTCCGAAAGACCAGATCACACTGCCGACCGCAGATGAGATCACAAAAGCAGGATGTAAATTTGACGGATGGTACACCAATGAGGAATTTACCGGAAGCAAAGTGACCGAAATACCGGCACACAGTTATGGCGATAAGACTTTTTATGCAAAATGGACGGTAAATACTGAAAAAGCAAATCAGTTTTATGCGATCGTGAATCGTCTGTCCGGTCATGCGACAGCCATTTCTGATAAAGAAGACATTGAAAAGGCGAGAGAATTGTATGATTCAATGCTGGATATCGAGCGGGAGCGGATCACGGCAAGTACTTATCATACTTTCCTGAAGAAGGAAAAAGAACTGAAGGAACTGCTTGCAAGCATGGATCAGGCAGAACAGGTCAGTGCGATGATCAAAGCACTGGATAAAGAACTGACGCTTGCAGATGAGCAGCCGGTAGTGCGTGCAAGAAATGCCTACGATGCACTGACAGAAACAGAAAAAGCGATGGTAGAAAATCTGGATATTCTGACGAAAGCAGAAGAAAAGATCTCACAGATGAAGGAGAACAAAGAAAAGGCAGATGCCGTGATCCGTCAGATCGAAGCGATCGGAGATGTGACCTTAGATTCCAGAGAGGAGATCACAGCGGCAAGAGAAGCATTCCAGGCACTGACAGAGAGCCAGCAGGCACTTGTTCCGGAGCGTGTGAGAAAACTTCTGGAGAATGCAGAAAAGAAGATCACAGAGCTTTTGGAGAAGAAAGACAGGATCGATGCATTTTCAAGCTGCGTTAAGCGGATCCCGGAAAAAGTGTCACTTACAGATGACAGTCTTTCACTTCTTATGAATGCCCATGCCGCATGGCTGAAATTGAACGATGAAGAAAGGGCACAGGTAGATGGAAAGCTGATCGAACAGATCAAAGAAAAAGAAAAAGAACTGCAGGAGCTTGCACAGGCAGAGGCAACGGATGAGGATTATACGGCAGTCAAAGAGATGGAAGAGCGGATTGCTGCGGCAAGCGGTGAAGTGAAACTTGAGGATGAAGAGACCCTGAAAAAGATCCGAAGTGATTTTGATGCGATGACAAAGATCCGGCAGGCGATGGTTGTCAATTATTATTCTCTCGTTGCACAGGAAATGGATCTGGAGAAGCTGAAAAAAGATACCGCCATCGCAGAAGCCATCAGCGAGCGAATTGCAGCACTTGGCGAGATCACCTTTGAAAGTGAAGAGAGGCTGACGGCACTGCGAAAAGATTACACTGCACTGACAACCGCACAGAAAAATCTGGTCAGAAATTATGAGCTGCTTGCACAGGCAGAAAATAAACTGGCAGATCTCAAATACAACAGAAGCCAGGCAGAGTCAGCTGTTGAAAAAATAAATGCCATAGGAGAAGTGACCCTGAACAGTCGTGAAGCTATCGCAAAAGCAAGGGCGGCGTACGATGCACTTCTGGAAGATCAGAAACAGTATGTCAGCGAAGAAATCTTAAAAATATTGACTGATGCGGAGGCAGAATATGCGAGACTGGAGTCCCTTGTTCTGAAAAACATCACGCTGGATAAAACAGAAGTCAACATGAAAAAGGGAGAACGGGTGACACTTCATGTGACTTACGATCCGGAAGATACGATCAGTGACAAAACCATCATCTGGAATGTGGCAGATCCTTCCGTGGCAACCGTGGAAAACGGCACAGTGACAGCCATCGGCGGCGGAGAAACGGCAGTGTCCGCTCATGTTGGAATGCTGACAGCGACCTGTACCTTAAAAGTGGAAGTTCCGCTGGAGAAACTTACATTTACAGAAAACAGCGTGACGCTGAAAAAGGGCGAGAGTCATATGTTAAAAGTACAGCTCCTCCCGGAAGATTTGAATGTAGCGGGCAGCATCCGTTATCGCAGTGCTAATCCACAGGTGGCATCTGTGGATACAGACGGACAGGTCCGTGCACTTGCATCCGGAGAGACCCTGATCACAGCGTACTGCGTGGAGCAGCCTCAGATCCTGGCACAGATCAAAGTGACAGTTAAAGAAATGCAGCAGGTACAGCCGAAACCGACCGATCCAAACCAGAATATCACCGTTTCCGTACCAAAAGTTTCCTTTATTTCCCTGAAGGCATCCAGGAGCAAAAAAGCAGTGCTGAAGTGGAAGAAGATCAAAGGCGTGTCCGGATATGAGATTTCCTACGCAATCGGAAAGAAGAAAAACTGGAAGCGGGCGAAGACGATCAAAAAGGCGAACACCACAAAACTGACCTGGAAGAAACTGAAATCCAGGAAAAAATATTACTTTAAGATCCAGGCCTATAAGATCGTCGGAGGAAAGAAATACAGCGGAAAATACAGCAAAATTCGTTCTGTAAAAGTAAAATAAGCGGTGACTGATCCGGAACATCACAATTACAGTGAAAAATGGATCAGAATATTTTACAGTTTCAGAATAACAGGAGGAGCATATGAAAGAGCTTTTTCAAAAAATGATGAAAAAGTTGCGGAAACATTCAGAAGCAGCAGGTGCCATTGCGGCACTGCTGCTTATTGTGCTGTTTTCGGGAGTGATGATCCTGGGAATCCGTACGCAGAGAGAAAGTGTGCCGGAAAATCCGATCGATGGTATGGAGAAAAGCTCGATGGTCATGTTGACCGGTACGAAAGAAGTGCTGGCAGAGCAGACAAAAGAGAATGGAAGCAGCCGGCAGCAGATGCAGAATCAGCAGTCAGAAAATCAGGATATGCCGGAGACGGAGAGCGAATCGTCAAAAGAAAGCGGAGCTGACAGCCAGGGCACAGAAAGCACAGGGAGCGGAAGTAAAAACGAAAACGGCAGTTCAACAGAGGCAAACAGAGATGCTTCCGGAAACAATTCCGGCAATAGCAGCGGGACTGCATCAGGAACAAACGGAGGCAATTACGGAGACGGAACAGGCGGCGAAAAGACGGATGGAGACGATAAAAACAACAAAAAGCCGAATAAGAATCACTCCGGAAATAAAAACAAAGACAAAAACGGCAAAAAAGACAGGCAGTATTTCCGGACAACGATTGAAAACGGCGGGACGGTCACAAAAGCAGATTACAGTTATCAGATTGAACAGCTGACGGATCTGAAGGTACTGAAAACAGAAAACACCTTAAACGACGGCAAAGTGACCACTTACTGGGGAAGTCTGAAACTGGCACACGGCGAAAATAAGATTCTGGTGGCAGTCACTTATCAGCAGAAAGACGGTACCAAATTTACTGTTTCCAAAGAATATACCATCTATTACGACGAAGAAAAACTGCTGATCCAGACAAATCTGTCCGATCAGACGGTAAAAAGCGATCACATTTCCTTCCGTGCCTGGGCACAGCTTGGCAAAGAGACGTTTGCACTGACGGCAACGCTAAACGGTACACCGATCAGTGCCGATGAAAACTGGGATTATAAAGACGTTCCTTTGCAGGAGGGCGAAAATCAGATCGTTTTGGATGCAGAAAAAGACGGAAAGAGCGAACAGCAGGTTTATACCATAACTTATGAACGACCGCAGAACCAGAATATCCGCTTTGACACCGATCTGGAGGACAAAGAAGTATATAAAAAGAAATACCGGTTCTATGCACAGGCCTTTATGGGCAGTGACAAAGTCGAAGATCTGACCGCCTGGCTGAACGGAACGCAGCTTTCACCGACAGATGGTGACAACTATGAAGTGCTGCTGGAAGAGGGCGAAAACCAGATCACGCTGTATGCAGAAAAAAGCGGAAGCAGTGAAGAGATTACCTATACCGTAACCTATGTCAAACAGAACAGCGGAGACGGAGACGGCGAAGGCAATGTGGAGGCACCAAGAGTTACCTGTACGCTTGGTGATTCCGGAAACAGTCTTGAGACGCAGCGAAAGAGCTTAAGTTTCCAGGTACAGGCAACCGATTATCATGGAAACGGGCTTGGTGCAGACAACATCCGCATTTCCTGTTTCGGTGACAGCGGAGACAATATTACCGGTCTGATCTGGGAGAACAGCGGCGATGTCAGTTACCATACGGAATTGTCCCAAGGCTATAATACCATGGTGATCACCGTCACCGATGCAGAAGACAACACAACGGAACTGACTTACAGCATTTTCTGTACGGCGGCAGAGAGCGGGGAGCGGATCGGAACGGTCCACATCAGCGTGGAAGCAACGACCGTGGGAAGCGGTATTCTGCTGTCACAGGATGTAGATATTTATGAGGGAGAGACTGCGGCGGAGACGGTAGTACGCATGCTGCAGAATAATGGCTATTCTGTTGACTATACCGGAAACTATGAGACCGGTTTTTATCTGGCAAGGATTAGTTCCGAGAGCAATTTTGTCACCGGAAATATTCCGGAGGATTTAAGGACCAAACTGGAAGAACACGGCTTTGAAATCTATGATTTTACACCGAACAGCCTCGGAGATTATGATTTTACAAAAGGAAGCGGCTGGATGTATCAGGTAAACGGCGTTTACCCGAACTATGGCTTAAGCGATTACTGTTTCCAGAACGGCGATACACTGCGGCTGCGTTTCACGCTGGCATACGGAGCTGATATCGGGCAGGACATGACCGGCGGTTCAGATAACTGGGGGTATGAATGGTAATGAAAAAGGGAAATGATCAAAAACAAAATGCAGAAAAAAGAAAAAACAGAATGACAGCCCTGCTCATGGCACTGATCCTGTGCGTTGGGATGGTTTCCGGCACAAACAAGGAAGTACGGGCACAGTCTGCATCCCAAAACAGTGAGATGCAAGCAGCTTCTGAATCAGACGTTACGACAGAAAATACAGCAAATATAGCAGAAAATACAACAAAAAGTGCAGCAACTGTCACACATCACGAATACACGACAGAAGAAGTAAAAGAAACTATCCAGGGTATTTTTGAGTGGGCCAAGAGCCTCACAAATGCTGATGAGCTGATCGATAAGACCTTTCTGGAAGGGGCGGATACTTCGCTCAATGACTGGTTTGCCTTTGCAGCAGCGAGAAGCGGATACAAGGAAGACTATAAAAGCTATCGAAAAGCGATGGAAACAGCGATCGCCAAAAAATATGGCACAAAAAAAGAAAAACTCGGAAAAGCGACCGAATATCAGAGAGCGGCACTGGTGATCGCGGCTCTTGGCGGTGATCCACAGGCAGTAAGTGACATGGCAGGAGAGAAGACCATCAATCTGATTGCAGACGGAACGTACAACCGCGGAAAGACAGAACCGCTCGATACGCAGGGAACAAATGCACTGATCTGGGCACTGATCGCACTGGATTCCGGGGATTATGAAGTGCCGGAAGATGCATACCAGAGCCGGGAAGAGATCCTGGCAGAACTTTTAAAAGCACAGGAGAGTGACGGCGGATTTTCCCTCTCAGCGGGTTCCGGGCAGACAGATGTAGATATCACTGCCATGGCACTGACTGCCATGGCACCATATTACGAAGAAAACAGCGAGGCGAAAGCGGCAGCAGATCTTGCACTGTCCTGGATCTCCGAACATCAGGAAAGTGACGGAGGATTCTGTTCTTCCATGGATACCGGCACAGAAAGCTCTGAGAGTTGTGCACAGGTTCTGACGGCTCTTTGCAGTCTAGGCATCGATCCGCAGAGCGACAGTCGTTTTATCAAAAACGGAAATACCGTGCTTGATAATCTGATGAGCTTTCGTCAGGAAGATGGCGGATTTGTCCATGCTTATGTTTATGATGCGTCCAATCCGGCATCCATACCGGATGAATCCGATTTCCTGGCAGGAGGCCAGGCGGCATACGCACTGACCGCATTCTGCCGTTACAAAAACAATATGAAAAATTTATTTAACTTGCGTCCGGAAAAAGCATCCCTGCTTTCGAAAAATGGCAGTGCCATGCCGGTCATGGTCATCGCAGTGGTGATTGCAGTGATCGCAGTGGCAGTGGTACTGATGTTAAAAAGAAGAAACAAAAAAGAATGATCCGGCACAGGAGAAGCATGGGATGCCATGACAGCAAAAACAGGATTTAGGTGTGCAAAAATACGGTTGGGAAGAAAATTTTAACGGATTTTGCAGAAAGTAAACAGTATAAATATAACAGGACAGTTATGAGAAAGAGAGGGCATATGAGAAAAACAGAAGCAATGATAAACGAGATTGAAAAAGTAATCATTGGAAAAAGAGAAGTGATCGAACAGGTGCTGATGACAATCCTGGCGAAAGGCCATGTGCTTCTGGAAGATATTCCGGGAGTCGGAAAGACAACGCTGGCACTGAGCTTTGCAAAAGTCATGGGCGTGGACTATCACCGGATTCAGTTTACGCCGGATGTTACCCCTTCCGATGTGGTCGGATTCTCCCTGTACGACAGGAAGAGTGGAGAGTTTCAGTACAAACCGGGGGCAGTCATGTGCAACCTGCTTCTGGCAGATGAGATCAACCGTACTTCCAGCAAGACACAGGCAGCCCTGCTTGAAGTAATGGAAGAAGGAAATGCCACGGTAGATGGAAAAACCTATGAAATCCCGAAGCCATTCACTGTGATTGCCACACAGAATCCGTTCGGTTCTGCCGGAACACAGATGCTCCCGCAGTCTCAGATGGATCGTTTTATGGTCAAACTCTCCATGGGTTATCCGGACTTTGAAAGCCAGATCAATATCCTGCGGGATCGTCAGACGGAGCAGCCGCTGGATTTGCTTCAGATGATCTCATCTCGAGAAGAAGTACAGCAGCTTCAGCAGGAAGTAAAAGAGGTAGAAGTGGCAGATGATATCCTCAGATACATCACACTGCTTGTAGAAGCGACCAGACAGAACGACAAGATCCAGCTCGGCGTCAGCCCGCGAGGAGCACTGGCCCTCAACAACATGGCAAAAGCATCCGCTTACATAAACGGGCGTGATTATGTGATCCCGGATGATGTCCTTCGCGTATTTGCAAAGGTATGTGCACACCGCGTGATCCTGCATCCGCGTGCCAAAGTTGCGGGTATCCAGGCAGAGGAGATCATGGAGCAGATCACACATCAGGTTTCCATTCCGGAGATCAGATAGGAGGAGAACATGAAAAAATCCAGAATCCTTGCCGGCATCTGGATGCTGTTTCTGGTGCTTGCATATCTGGTAAGTGCGAGCATCACCATAGGAATTGCAGCTGTGGCAACCGTTCTGCTCTGCTTTTTCTGCTTTTTTCTTTCGATTGCCATGAAAAATAAAGTAACCTGCTATTTTGAAGTGCCGGACATGGCAGAAAAAGAACAGCAGGTTTACGGGAAACTGATCTTTGAAAACCACAGCCTGCTGCCGGCAGGACGCTTAAGGGCAGAACTTCTGTTTCAAAATCTGCTGACCGGAGAGAAAGAAATCTGCCATCTTGACAGTATGGCAGCGGGGAAAGAAAAGACAGAAACGAAATGGAGTGTTTGCAGTAACTGCTGCGGGGCCATCAGAATATCCGTGCAGAAACTTCTGGTCAGTGACATGCTGGGACTGTTTTTGACCGAGCAGAAGCTTAACATCAGCGATACCATGATCGTGCTTCCGGAAATGAAAACGGTGGAAGTACAGGTCGGAGACAGTTTTACGACCGACTGGGAAAGCATACAATATTCCGAACAGAAAAAAGGGGACGATCCGGGAGAAACCTTCGGGATCCGGGAATACCAGCCAGGTGACAGCACGAAGATGATTCACTGGAAAATCTCACAGAAACTGGGAGAACTTTATGTGAAGGAACCGGGACTTCCGGTAAAAAATGCAGTGCTTCTGTTTTTTGAGACAGCAAAACTGACCGGGGATAGCAGAACTTCAGATCAGGCAGAACTGATGGAAAAATTGATCTCCGTTTCCGAAAATCTGACGGAGAAAGGAATGCATCACAAGATCGGCTGGTACGATCAGAAAAAAGAGCAGCTTTGTATGGAAGAAATCGACTCCGCAGATAACCTTGCCCAGATCATACACGGCTTACTTTCACTGGAGAGAAAAGAAAAAACATTCACAGGCTTGCAGGAATATGCACAGAAATATCAGGAACAGCCATTTGGACATATTCTCTATTTTACCGCAGAAGATCCGGGAAATCTGGCAGATCTCTTTGCATGGCAGTGCAGTTTCCAGACCGTACGACCAGGAGAAGATGTCGGTATCCTGCTGATTTAGGAGTGAAACATGAAGAAACACAGAAAAATTCAAAAAAAGCAAGAAACAGAACTGTACGTTCAGGTTGCAGAGAAGCCGGAAAACCAGAAAGAAAATGTCGGAGAAGCACTTGCCTGTTTCTGCATTTATGTCGGATGGTATCTTATGGTGATGCAGTTTTGCAGGGCATCTCTGGCGATGACTCTTTCTGGCAGTGTGGGAGCGATTCTGCTTGTGATGGCCGTTCTTATAAATGGACAAAAAGAAAAGAAATTCATACGGAAAATCGTGCATGAAATTCTGGCAGCGGCAGTTCTTTGTTTTCTGATCAGCTTTACGATTCGAAAGGGCTGGATCTTTCAGGGAGCACTGATCGCCGGAAACGGGCTGCTTGAGACGATCGGGAGAAATATGCGAACCTTTGAGCCGGATTATGCACTTACGATTTCCGAACCTTTGCAGCCATTTGTTACAGCCGTTTTTTATGTAACAGCAGGCATGGTTCTGGCAGCTCTTCTGGAATTTTTAAGGGTCAGCAAAAGCTGCATCGGAACGATTCTCGTCAGCCTTATTCCGGGAGTTCTGCTTCTGATCTGGCAGAAAGAAGCTGTTCTTTTTCCGGTACTTCTGATCTATGCAGGTCTTCTCTGCCTCATTGCCTTTCGGAAAAAAGAAAAAGGTCTGGCACAGTTACAGACAGATGTGATGCTGCTTGTGTTATTTGCGGCAGTGGCGGCAGCCGGATTTTTCATGCTTCGGGGAAAAGCTTCGAGTTTTTCGCCAGACAATCCGTTCTCGCAGAAAGTACAGAAATTTGCAGAACAGATCCGTTATGGGAAAAAGACGGTGGATTCCCTGCCGGAAGGACAGTTCCGGGGGCTTGGAAACCTGAAACTGACCGATGAAGCCGCTCTGAAAGTGACCATGGAACATCCGGATTCTCTCTATCTTCGTGGATTTGTCGGCAGTATTTACACAGAAGACGGCTGGAAACAACAGGATGCAGATGAAATTTATGATAAAAAAGATCTGTTTTACTGGCTTCACAAAGAAAACGTTTCCGGGCTTCAGCAGCTTACCGCTCTTTATCAGCTGGAAAGTCCCGAAGACAATGACACCGGAAATATGACCGTCACGACCATTGGTGCGAGCCGGAAATATGCTTATGTGCCGTATGAGCTGAGTACGCTTCCGGATACTCTGGAAAATGTCCGAAGTTTTGGAGATAACCGCCTGATCCCGGAAGGATTCCGGCCGCAAAAGACGATTTCGTTTCCGGTACACAGCAATCTGATCAGAAAGTATCCGCAGATCGCATCCGCATATTATCAGGATCAGGATACGGAGGCATTTGCAGAATATAAAAAATGCGAAAACAGCTACAATGCATATGTATATGACCAGTATCTGCAGGTACCGGATTCTCTGAAACAGATGCTTACAAAAGTGCTTGCTTCTGATTCGGATGAGAAAGACAGCGAAAATGTTACGTCTCATATTTCCTATGAAGAGGCAAATACCAGGATTACCGGATATTTAAATGAGAACATCACTTATACAGAAGAGATCGATCCGAAGAATACAGATGCATCCGGAGAAGATCAGAAAACAGATGCAAAGACCGGAAATTTTGTGACCGATTTTCTGATGACGGAGAAGAAAGGCTATTCCGTGCATTATGCATCGGCGGCTGTTCTGATGTACCGCTGCTTCGGAATCCCGGCACGCTATGTCGAGGGTTATCTGGTCACGCCGGAGATGGCAGAAAATGCTCAGGATGACGGAACGATCTATGTGACTGGAAAAGAGGCCCATGCATGGGTGGAAATCTATCAGGACGGCATCGGATGGATCCCGATGGAAGTGACGCCGCCGTATCTCGATAAGATGGAACGCCCGGATTTCGAGACGGTTTCCTGGCAGGGAGCACAAAATCAGGGAGCTTCTGAGCAGACGGACACAGCAGAACAGATCAAAGATGAAGAGCAGACAAAGCCGGAAACCAGGAAAGGCAGAAAACAGCTGCCGGTTCGAAAAATTCTGATCGTTGTGATCCTTTTGCTGATACTGGCACTGATCCTGTGGATCGCTTATCAGATTTTAAAATACCGCAAAAAATGGAAAGAAAAGAATCGGGCGATGTATTCGAAAGATGCCTCACAGGCGATCCGAAACTGTTATGCACAGCTAAGGTGCTGGCTTATGTACGACGGAGTCCGGATAAAGGGAGGCTCCAGATATCAGATCTGCGAAGAACTGAGCAGAAAGTATACCTCCGAGATGGCAGATCAGTATCGGAAAGTGACAAGACTGGCAGAAAAAGCCGCATACAGCAGCCATGCCATGGAAGAAAAACAGGCAGAAGAAGTCCGGGCATTTCTTATGAGTACCCAAAAACAGATATTAAATGAAAAGAATCTGTTTCAGAAATGGAAGATGCAGCTGAAAGTCCTCTCCTGAAACACCGGACAGGATCTCCGGCAGATCACAGGGGCACAAAAGGATAAGCAGAGCCGGTAATTGCTTGACATTTCCGGCAAATCAGCTTATCATACGAATATTGTGACCAGAAATCGGTGCCGTCCGGCATCCATAAAAGGGGTATCATGATCAGCCAAATGGACTGCTGAATGATACAGAAACAGGAAAGGATAACGTATGTCTTATATTATTGTATTTTTCATATCAATGGTTCCGCTGATCGAACTTCGAGGAGCGATTCCATATGCCATAGCCCAAGGACTGCCGTATGTGCCGTCTTACATCATAGCAATCCTCGGAAATATGCTTCCGGTGCCGTTTATTTATCTGTTTGCCAGAAAAGTACTGCTCTGGGGAGCCGACAAACCGGTCATCGGAAAGTTCTTCACCTACTGTATCGAGAAAGGTGAAAAAGGCGGAAAGAAACTTCAGGCGACCGCAGGAAAAGGCCTGTTTGTGGCACTGCTGCTGTTCGTAGGTATTCCGCTTCCGGGAACCGGAGCATGGACAGGGACACTTGCGGCAAGCTTTTTGGATATGGATTTTAAGTCCAGTATCATCGCAGTCATGCTCGGCGTTATGCTCGCCGGCATCATCATGGGACTTGCATCCGCAGGACTGCTCGGGGCAGTCAGTGCATTGTTTGCAGTGTAAGGTTTTTTATGGTTGACCTTATTTTCAGATAATGGTATGCTAAGAGACGAAGGAACAGATAAATTTTCCTTCAATAAAGCATGGTATTTATACCGGGAAAGGAGAATTGTTATGGTAAAGAGAAATATCGTACTTGGCAATGTAGCAAATGTTCAGGAGTTCAACAGAATCTGCGGACATATGGATTTTGATGTGGATCTGGCACAGGGAAAATACCTGGTAGATGCAAAATCCATCATGGGCATTTTCAGTCTAGACATGGAAAAACCATTAGAGCTGTGTGCAAATACAAACGATGAAGCTTTGATTGACGAAAAATTCAAAGCTTTTATCCAGTAATTGCAGATGTTAAAAAAAGTAATACAAAGATATGCAGTCGCTTTTGGCATGGCAGCAGCCATGTTCGCCGCAGGAGCCGGGGGAATACAGAAAGCAAATGCGGCAGAGATTGCAGATCAGGCAGGAAGTGTACAGGAGTCTGAGACCGTGCGGCAAAGTGAAACGCCGCAGGAGTCCGAGATGCAGAGGCAGCCTGAGACTACACAGCAGTCCGAAACGACCGGCCAAAGTGAGACACTTCCTCTGAAAAATGTTAAAAAAGCACCGAAGCTTTCCGGAAAATGGGTAAAACAGCACGGAAAGGTTCGGTTTCTTTTACAGGATAAGACTTATGCAACAAAGACCTGGGCAAACATAAAAGGCAGATATTATTATTTTGATAAAAATGGTTTCCGCCGCCAGGGGCTGTTCCGCTATCGCAATGGAAAGACGTACTATCTTGGCAAAAAGGGAGCGATGGTCACCGGATGGCAGAAGATCAGAAAGCACTGGTACTATTTCGGTAAAAACGGTTCCATGAAGAAAGCGTCCTGGATCAGGACAAAGACCGGTTATGCCTATGTAGATGCAAAAGGAAAGCGAGTGGTAAGCAGCTGGGTCAAAGTAAAAGGCAAAAAGTACTATATCGATGAAAAAGGCGTCAAAGTGACAAAGAGCCGTTACATTGGCAACAAAGCTTATTATTTTGACAAAAAAGGTGTTTATCATAAGGACAAAAAGATCAAAGAGCGGCTGATCAACCCGAAAGGAAAGATGGTGGCACTGACGTTTGACGATGGTCCGGGACCTTATACCGACCGTCTGTTAAAATGTCTGAAGAACAACCGGGCAGCAGCGACTTTCTTCCTGGTTGGGACGAGTATCGCAAATTATCCGGATACGATACAGCAGATGGCGAAGCAGGGATGCGAGATCGGAAATCACACCTGGGATCATGCAAGCCTTTCATCTTTAAACGGCAGTTCCATACAGAGTGAGATCAAAAGCACAAATGCTCAGATCCGTGCACTCACCGGCCACAATGCGACGCTGGTGCGTCCGCCGTATGGTGCCTACAACAGTAATGTGCAGATCAATGCGGGAGCACCGCTGATCCTGTGGAGCATTGATACCCTGGACTGGAAGACAAGAAATGCCAAGAATACGATAAATGTGGTTATGAATGAAGTGAAAGACGGTTCGATCATCCTGATGCACGATATCCACAGCCCGTCTGTGGATGCAGCAGAAGTGCTGATCCCGAAACTGATCGCATCCGGTTATCAGTTAGTTACGGTCAGTGAACTGGCAAAATACCGCAGTGTGGCTATGTACAGCGGAGGCGTGTACAATGCCTTTTACCGCTGAGTGGATTTTACGGCATCCGGTAAACCGGGTGAGGTATTCTAAATAAAGCTGGAGTATAATCGAAAGATCATACCCCAGCTTTTCGCTGCTTTGTGATGTGAGATTTACGATGCCTGCGGATTGTTCCGTGCGTCGCACTCCCACAATCCCTGGCATCATATCTATTCTGCTTCGTGTTTTGCGACAGCGGCTTCTACGAATCCACGGAACAGCGGATGCGGACGGTTCGGGCGGGACTTCAGTTCCGGATGAGCCTGTGTTCCGATGAAGAATGGGTGATCCGGAAGTTCTACCATTTCCACGATACGTCCATCCGGAGAAATACCGGAGAGCATCATGCCGTTTTCTGTGAGCACTTTGCGGTAATCGTTGTTAAATTCATAACGATGACGATGACGTTCATGGATCGTTTCTTCACCGTAAAGCTTATAAGCCAGGGAAGATTTATCCAGTACACAAGGATAAGAACCAAGTCTTAAGGTACCGCCGATATCCTCGATGCCGTCCTGCTCCGGCAGAAGTGCAATGACCGGATGGGTAGTATTAGGATCCAGTTCGATGCTGTGTGCGTCATTGTAGCCAACCACATGGCGGGCGAATTCAACAACCGATAACTGCATGCCAAGGCAGAGCCCAAGGAATGGGATCTTGCGGATACGGGCAAATTCGATTGCTGTGATCTTGCCTTCGATGCCACGGTCACCGAAACCGCCAGGTACCAGGATGCCATCCATATCACCGAGTACTTCTTCGACGTTACTGTTGTTGAGCAGTTCGGAATCCACCCACTTGATATTTACAGTCGCATGCTGTGCGATACCGCCGTGTTTCAGGGCCTCCACAACACTGATGTAAGCATCGTGCAGCTGGATATATTTGCCTACCAGAGCGATATTTACTTCTTTTGTCGGATGACGCAGAGCATTTACCATAGCTTTCCAGTCTTCCAGATCCGGCTCCGGGCAGTCAAGCTTCAGGCAGTCGCAGACAACCTGTGCCAGATGTTCTTTTTCCATGGCAAGCGGTGCTTCATAGAGATATTCCACATCAAGATTCTGCAGAACATGGTCACTTGGCACGTTACAGAACAGTGCGATCTTGTCCTTGATGCCATTGTCAAGCGGCAGCTCGGAACGGCACACGATCACATCCGGCTGAATTCCCATACCCTGGAGCTCCTTTACGCTGGCCTGTGTCGGCTTGGTTTTCATTTCACCTGAGGCACGCAGGTAAGGGATCAGAGTAACGTGGATCAGGATCGCATTTTCATGTCCGACATCGTGCTGGAACTGACGGATGGATTCCAGGAACGGCTGACTTTCGATATCGCCGACCGTACCGCCAACTTCAATGATCGCAATGCTGGTTTCGTCTGATGTAAAATCGCGATGGAAACGGCTCTTGATCTCATTGGTGATATGAGGGATGACCTGTACCGTTCCACCGCCGAAATCTCCGCGGCGTTCTTTCTGCAGAACGGACCAGTAAATCTTACCGGTTGTGACATTGGAATTTTTCGTCAGACTTTCGTCGATAAAACGCTCATAATGTCCAAGGTCCAGGTCTGTCTCAGCACCGTCGTCGGTTACAAATACCTCACCATGCTGGATCGGATTCATCGTTCCCGGGTCGATATTGATATAAGGATCGAATTTCTGCATCGTTACTTTGTAGCCACGTGCTTTCAGAAGTCGTCCGAGGGATGCGGCTGTGATACCCTTTCCCAGTCCGGAAACAACACCTCCTGTTACAAATACATATTTTACTGACATAATTTCCTCCGTTCTGTGCACAAAACACGCATTTTTTTTGACCAGATATTAAGTTCCTAAAAAAAATACGGAAAAGATTATACACTATGCAAAGAAAAAAATCCAGTAAATCATACTGGATTTTTCAAAAAAGTACAAAGAAATTTTAGTGATAGTTTTTGTTGTTCTCATATTTTGCTTCCATCGTGAACTGGATACCGAGCTGTTTCAGCTTTTTGATATCCACCGGGGAGAGCATAACAGAAGTATGTGCCTGGCATTCGGCAAGTTTCGGCAGCTGTTTCATAGCCAGAGCAGCATCTTCATGAGCGGCGGCACTGATGGACAGGGCGATCAGGACCTCATCGGTATGCAGCCTCGGATTGCGGCTTCCGAGGTAAGCAGTTTTCAGACGCTGGATCGGCTCCAGAGATTCCGGTGCAATGATATTTTTCTCGTGGTCAATGCCGGCAAGCTCTTTTAAGGCATTTAACAGAACAGCAGAAGCGGCACCGAGCAGGTCAGAAGTCTTTCCGGTGATGATCCTGCCGTCCGGCAGTTCTATAGCAGCAGCCGGAGCACCGGTCAGTTCTGCGACACGTCTTGCAGCCGGAACAACCTTGCGGTCGGTTGCAGTAACGCCGGCCTGGTTCATGATCAGCTCGATCTTATAAACTTCCTCTTCCTGATTGCGTCCGGTCAGAAGTCCGTTCAGTGCGTTGAAGTAGCGGCGGATGATCTCCTGGCGGGAAGCTTCCTGGCAGAGTGCATCATCGCAGATGCAGTTCCCGGCCATGTTGACGCCCATGTCAGTCGGAGACTGATAAGGGCTTTCGCCGTAGATCTTTTCAAACATTGCTTTTAAAACCGGGAAGATTTCCACATCGCGGTTGTAGTTTACCGTGGTAAATCCATAAGCTTCCAGATGGAACGGATCGATCATGTTGACATCGTTCAGGTCAGCCGTTGCTGCCTCATATGCCAGGTTGATCGGATGTTTCAGCGGAATGTTCCAGATCGGGAAAGTCTCGAATTTCGCATATCCGGCACGGATACCTCTGCGATGCTCCTGATAAAGCTGAGATAAGCAGGTAGCCATCTTTCCGCTTCCAGGACCAGGGGCAGTGATCACGACCAGAGGGCGGGAAGTTTCGATGTAGTCATTTTTACCGAATCCCTCATCACTTACGATATGAGAAACATTATTCGGATAACCTGGAATCATATAGAGGGTGTAAACCTTGATGCCGAGTTTGATCAGACGTTGTTTAAACAGGTCTGCACTGGTCTGTCCGGAGTATTTTGTGATAACGACACTTCCGACAAAAAGTCCACGTTCTTCGAAAGAGTCGATCAGACGCAGTACATCGGTATCGTAAGTGATGCCGAGGTCGCCGCGGATTTTATTTTTTTCAATATCCACCGCACTGATGACGATGACGATCTCTGCGTGCTCGGACAGCTGCATCAGAAGCTGAAGCTTGGAATCCGGCTCAAATCCCGGCAGTACACGGGAAGCGTGGTAGTCATCAAATAACTTTCCGCCAAATTCCAGATAAAGTTTGTCTCCGAATTTGTCAATACGCTCGCGGATACAGCGAGACTGTGTAGCAAGATATTTTTCGTTGTCAAATCCTTTTTTCATATGATTAAGAACCTTTCCTAAAAATTCAAGTCGGATGCACGCAAGAACCGGCGTGCATTTCCTTGTTACAAAGTAACTCTTGCACTAGTATACAATAAATCATACCCATTCGGCTACCGTTTTTTTAGAAAAGATTCATAATTGTGAGCTTTTTTTCACAATCTATATATTGATTTCTTCTGAAACTGTACTTATAATGGGATAAGTTGGAGTTTGCATATGAGGAGGACAAAAATGGACAACAATCAGATGCAGGGCGGCGGTCCTGGCAGACCACAGGGACCGGGTGGACAAAAACAGCCGGACAATGGTCGCAATAAGAACAATGGGAAAAAGCAAGGCGGCGGCAAAAGCATTCTGGTTTTTCTGGTGATTACTTTGATTGTGATGCTTGCCACGAATATCGTTACTAGCATGGTAAAAGATACAACCGAGCGTGAGATCACTTATAATCAGTTTATTAACATGGTTGACCGCGGAGAGGTCGAATCTGTAGAGATCGGTTCCAATCGAATCGACATCAACCTGAAAAATCAGCCAATACCGGGTGTGAAGATCACCTGTTATACCGGTATTATGGACGATCCGACACTGACAGACCGACTGCTCAAGGCAGGCGTACAGTGTACCAAAACCGTACCGGACAATTCTTCTTACCTGATCTTAAATATCGTGGCAAATGTTCTGCCGCTGGTTATGATCGGATTTATTTTCTACTTTTTCATGCGTCGTATGGGATCAGGCGGCGGAGTCATGGGTGTCGGCAAGAGCAAGGCAAAAGTTTACGGCGAGAAGGAAACCGGTGTGACCTTCCAGGATGTTGCCGGACAGGATGAAGCAAAAGAATCGCTTCAGGAAGTCGTAGGATTTCTCGAAGATCCGCAGAAATACGTGAAGATCGGAGCGAAGTTGCCGAAAGGAGCACTGCTTGTCGGCCCTCCGGGTACCGGTAAGACACTGCTGGCAAAGGCAGTCGCAGGAGAGGCACATGTGCCGTTCTTCTCCATTTCCGGTTCCGATTTCGTAGAAATGTTTGTCGGTGTCGGTGCATCGCGTGTGCGAGACCTGTTTGAAGAGGCCAAAAAGAGTGCACCGTGTATCATTTTTATCGATGAGATCGATGCGATCGGTAAGAGCCGTGACAGCCGTTATGGCGGCGGAAACGACGAGCGTGAGCAGACACTGAACCAGCTGCTTGCGGAGATGGATGGTTTTGATTCCTCCAAAGGTGTGCTGATCCTTGCAGCAACGAACCGTCCGGAAGTTCTGGACTCTGCACTTCTGCGTCCGGGACGTTTTGACCGCCGAGTGATCGTAGATCGCCCGGATCTCAAAGGAAGAGAAGATATTCTGCGTGTACACGCAAAGAACGTTAATCTTGATGAGACGGTCAATTTCAAAGAAATCGCCCTGGCAACAGCCGGAGCTGTCGGATCAGACCTAGCAAATATGGTCAATGAAGCAGCCATCCTTGCTGTAAAAGCAGGAAGAAGTGCTGTATCTCAGGCAGATTTATCGGAAGCAGTCGAGCTGGTTGAGATGGGAAAAGAAAAGAAAAACAAGATCCTGAGCAAAAAAGAGCGGGAGATCGTTTCCTATCATGAAGTCGGACACGCACTGGTCAGTGCACTGCAAAAAGATGCAGAGCCAGTACAGAAGATCACGATCGTGCCGCGTACATCCGGAGCACTCGGATATGTCATGAACATTCCAGAAGAGGAGAAATGCCTCTATACAAAAGAAGAACTGTGGGCGAGACTGGTAGAATTTACCGGCGGCCGTGCAGCAGAGGAGATCGTATTTGGTTCGGTGACAACCGGAGCATCCAATGATATCGAGAAAGCAACTTCCATTGCCCGCTCGATGATCACACGCTACGGTATGTCTGAGAAATTCGGACTGACCGGTCTGGAGCGTGCGGCAAACCAGTACCTCGATAATCAGACGGTTCTGGACTGCAGTGAGGTGACACAGGCCGAGGTCGATAAAGAGATCACTGCCATGCTCAAAAAGGCATATAAGGAAGCAAAAGACATGCTTACGGCAAACCGCAGCATTCTGGATCACATTGCCGCTTTCCTGATCGAGAAAGAGACGATCACAGGGAAGGAATTCATGAAGATCTTCCGTAAAGTACAGGCAGAAGAAGCACAGAAAAACAGCGAAATACAGACCGAAGAAAACAGCACAAAAGTAAATCTTTCAAAAGAGAACACAGCAGACACCGCAACCGAGTAAGTGAGGATGTAAAAGCAGATGTTTGATATTCAGGAAGAATTAAAAAAGCTCCCGGCTAAGCCGGGAGTTTATATTATGCATGATGACAGAGATGCCATTATTTATGTGGGCAAGGCGATCAGCTTGAAGAACAGGGTGCGGCAGTATTTTCAGACCAGCCGCAATAAAGGTGCCAAAATCGAGCAGATGGTCACAAGGATCGCCAGATTTGAGTATATCGTGACGGATTCCGAGCTGGAGGCACTGGTTCTGGAGTGCAATCTGATCAAGGAACACCGCCCGAAGTACAATACGATGCTCAAGGATGATAAGACTTATCCATTTATAAAAGTAACGACATCGGAGGCATATCCTCGGATTTTGTTTTCAAGGAGCATGAAAAAGGATAAAAATAAATATTACGGACCGTACACCAGTGCCGGGGCAGTCAAAGATACGATCGAGCTGATCCGTAAGATCTACAAAGTCCGTACCTGTAATCGCAGACTGCCGCAGGATATCGGAAAAGAGCGTCCCTGCCTGAATTATCACATCAAACAGTGTGATGCACCATGTCAGGGCTATATCAGTCAGGAAGAGTACCGCAGATCCTTAAACGGAGCGATGGATTTTCTGAATGGAAACTACGGACCAATCCTGAAAATGCTCGAAAAGCGGATGCTGGATGCCTCGGAGCGTATGGAGTACGAGGAGGCAGCGACCTGGCGTGACCTCAAAAACAGCGTCAGCCAGATCGCACAGAAGCAGAAGATCACAAGCAGTGACGGCGAGGACAAAGATGTGATCGCCGTGAAAATGGACGGCAGCGACGCAGTAGCCCAGGTATTTTTTATCAGACAGGGCAGGCTGATCGGCAGAGACCATTTCTTCCTGCGGATCGCACCGCACGATTCGCAGAATATCGTGATTTCCAGTTTTATGAAGCAGTTCTATTCCGGCACGCCGTTTATTCCAAGGGAGATCATGATCCCGTGCGAGATCGAAGATCAGTCCGTCTTAGAAGAGTGGCTCGGAAAGCGAAAAGGGCAGAAGGTGCACATCAAAGTACCGAAAAAAGGTACCAGGGAAAAATTGGTTGAGCTTGCCACGCAGAATGCAGAGATTGTCCTGCGACAGGACAAAGATCGTATCAAACGAGAAGAAGGACGCACAATCGGGGCGATGAAAGAAATTGCCGGCTGGCTGGATCTGCCAGATCTGGTACGAGTGGAAGCCTATGATATTTCCAATATCAGCGGTTTCGAGTCGGTCGGATCCATGGCAGTCTTTGAACGCGGCAAACCAAAACGAAGTGATTACCGCAAATTCCGTATCAAAACCGTGCAGGGACCAAATGACTACGCAAGCATGGAAGAAGTCCTGACAAGACGTTTTACACACGAGAGTGACCCTGAGAAAAAAGAGTATGACAGTTTCGGAAAACTGCCGGATCTGATCATGATGGACGGCGGCCGCGGTCAGGTCAATATCGCACTTGGCGTTCTGGAAAAGCTAGATCTTAACATCCCGGTCTGCGGTATGGTAAAAGATGACCGGCACCGCACCAGAGGCCTGTATTATAATAACGTAGAGATCCCGATCGACCGCGACAGCGAGGGATTTAAACTGATCACCCGCGTGCAGGATGAAGCCCACCGTTTTGCCATCGAGTATCACCGCTCCCTGCGAAGCAAAGATCAGGTACATTCGATCCTGGATGACATTGACGGTATCGGTCCGGCAAGAAGAAAGGCTCTGATGCGTCATTTCCTCTCCCTGGAAGCGATCCGCGAGGCGAGCGAAGAGGAACTGGCAGCAGTGCCTTCAATGACCGCCTTAAGTGCAGGAAAAGTCTACGCTTTCTTCCATGAAAAGAAAAAAGAAGAACAAGGATGATTGTATGCAGCAAGAATGCCTCTGGCATTCTTGAATTTTCATGTGAACAGTATACAATTTTTTACAGAATCTGTTTTGTTTCTTGTATGATGTGTACGGATGTGATAGAATGAGAGCATGAAATCGAAGGAACGTGCATGGATTTGACGATGTTGTGTGCGTTCATGAGCAAGTAGCGAAGCGGATTGTGAATGTCCGCTTTACTGACAGGAAAGGACAAAAACAGATGAACAGTAACAGTAGTGTAGAATTGACAAAAATTGCAAAAAGCATGGAACTGAAGAATCTGACACCGGATGTTGATATTTCATCGATCGTGGTGACCACACCGGATATCAACAGACCGGCACTGCAGCTGACCGGATATTTCGAACATTTCGCATCCGAGCGTGTACAGATTGTCGGTTATGTGGAATTTACTTATCTGGAGCATATGACGAGAAATCAGAGAGTGCATGCCTATGAGCAGTTCTGTGCCCATAAGGTTCCGTGCATTATCTTTACATCAAAAACGGATCCGGATGAAGATATCCTGCGTATCGCCACAGAGAACGGTATTCCGGTCTTTACCACAGAGAAAAATACATCTCCGTTTATGGCGGAGATCATCCGCTGGCTGAATGTAGAGCTGGCTCCTTGTATCTCTATCCACGGCGTGCTGGTAGATGTATACGGCGAAGGTGTCCTGATCATGGGCGAGAGCGGCATCGGTAAGAGTGAGGCAGCTCTGGAGCTGATCAAGAGAGGCCATCGTCTGGTATCCGATGACGTCGTAGAGATCCGTAAAGTCAGCGATGCGAGCCTGGTCGGAAGTGCTCCGGATATCACCCGCCACTTTATCGAGCTTCGCGGTATCGGTATCATTGATGCCAAGACCTTATTTGGTGTGGAGAGCGTGAAAAATACACAGACCATTGACCTGGTCATCAAATTGGAAGAGTGGGATAAGGACAAAGAATACGACAGACTCGGACTTCAGGAAGAATACACCGAGTTCCTCGGCAACCGCGTTGTATGCCATTCCATTCCGATCCGTCCGGGACGAAGCCTGGCTGTGATCGTAGAGTCTGCTGCTGTCAACCACAGACAGAAAAAGATGGGTTACAATGCAGCTCAGGAGCTTTATAACCGTGTTCAGAAGTCACTTGCAAAGAAAAAAGAGGAGCAGAAGAAATGAAAAAATATTGTTTTGGAATCGATATCGGCGGAACAACCGTAAAATGCGGACTTTTTAATGTAGACGGAGAAGTCCTGGATAAATGGGAAATTAAGACAAGAACCGAAAACAACGGCGAAAATATCATCGCAGACATCGCAGAGACGATGAATGCCAAGATCGCAGAAAAAGGTCTGGACAAAGAAGAGATCGTCGGAGCAGGCGTTGGTGTACCGGGACCGGCAGATGAAGAAGGCAACGTTCCGGTAGCCGTCAATCTGCACTGGGGATTTGTACCACTTTCCAAAGAGCTTTCCGAGAAGACAGGCCTTGCGGTACGCGTCGGAAACGATGCAAACGTGGCAGCACTCGGCGAAATGTGGAAAGGCGGAGCAGTCGGCTATCACAATGTTGTTATGGTGACACTTGGAACCGGTGTCGGCGGCGGCATCATCATCAATGGCAAGATCGTAACCGGAAGCAACGGAGCCGGCGGTGAGATCGGACATATCCATGTAACCGACAGCGTTGACAAACCTTGCAACTGTGGCAACACCGGATGTCTGGAACAGGTTGCATCTGCAACAGGTGTCGTATATCTGGCAAACAAAAAGCTGGCATCCTGCGATACCCCTTCCGTTCTGCGTGACGGAGAAGTCAGTGCAAAAAGCGTCTTTGATGCCGTAAAAGCAGGCGATGCAGTTGCACAGGAAATCGCAGAAGAATTCGGCAGATACCTCGGTCTTGCATGTGCAAACATCGCAGGTGTGGTAGATCCGCAGGTATTTGTAATCGGCGGCGGCGTCTCCAAAGCCGGAAAGATACTCTTTGATTATATCGAGAAATATTACAAAAAATATGCATTTCCATCCTGCAAAGATGCAAAATTTGCACTGGCAACACTGGGCAATGATGCCGGTATCTACGGTGCAGCAAAACTGATGCTGTAATAAAACAACGGCAGTCAGCACCGCAATACTTGCAGAAGTGAGAGTCTTCTCCGACTGAGATAAATAAAAATTCCATGAGAATTTACTTGATTTAAGTAATATCCTCATGGAATTTTTTGTATCCAAATGAAATTTTAAGATTCAGACAACACATGCTTTGAACACCAGAGCAGATGCTTTTATGGAATGATCTCCAGGATCTCATCTCCGCCCGGAGCCGTGGTGCCTCCGGAGCCAGAGCCGGAACCTGTGCCAGGGCCGGTACCTCCGCTTCCGGAAGAATCGCCGGAGCCGGAATTGCTGTCAGGTGTAGTTGTTGAACCGGAATTTGCATCAGAACCCGGCGTGGTCGCACCATCCTTCTTCGAATCATCGGCATCCATATCTGCCGCATCTTTTTTCGGATTCAGGATATCCGTGATCTTATCCAGGATGTTGTGCCCTTTGCAGGTCGCACTTGGCGGAGCATAAGCGGAATCTTCCGTTGTGCCCTCGCTTCCGGCCGGTCGTTTGACAAAGATTTTCGTTGTCGTGGTACAGGTCGCAGTCGGGAGCAGTCCGGTGGAAGAGCAGACCTTTACAGCCGTGTGCACATCGCAGCTCTTGGTCGGTGTCGTGCCTTTTGCAAAATATTCCGTGTAAGCCATGGAGCCTCGCGGATCTCCGGTGCAGACACCATCCACGGCGAGCAGTCCGGATTTCTTACATACATAGGCAGTTTCCACACTGTCCGGCTGTTCAAACTGTCTGACCGGAAGATTTTCGTGGATGCGGCTCATGATCGCAGTCCACAGTTTTTTGTGATACGTGTGGTAAAGATCGCCGGACGGGAGCGTATCGTGGTTGTCATAGCCGCCCCAGACCGTACACGTATAATACGGGCTGTATGCGGCAAACCAGATATCACGGTCGTCCGAAGTCGTACCGGTCTTGCCGGCGATCGGCATCTCGCCGAGGCTGACATCGGAGGCTGTTCCGCCGGCTTTTACAACATCCATCATCGCCTGTGTCAGCAGGAAAGCGGTGCTGTCCTTTAAAACCGTCTTTTCTTCCGGAGTGTTGTCAATGATCACTTTTCCTTCGGAATCCTCGATACGGGAATAAAACTTCGCTTCGTTGTATTTGCCGCCGTTAGCGATCGTTGCATAGGCATCGCACAGCTCGATGTTTACGACACCGTCCGTGATACCGCCAAGAGCCAGCGGCTGGCGTACGTCCAGATTTTCATCATCGTAAAGTGTGCTGATGCCGAGAGCTTCGGCATACTCAAAACCAAGCCGCGGTGTGATCTCGGTCAGACATTTGACTGCTACTACGTTAATTGAACCTGCGATCGCCTGACGGATCGTAGTCAGTCCGGTGTAGGCATTTTTACCTGCCCAGTTATTGACCGGGACACCGTTTGTGTAATTGTAAGGTGCATTGTCGAATACCGTAGCAAGCGTCATATTCTCGGCATCAAGAGCCGGAGCGTATGTGCTGACGATCTTAAAAGTCGAACCAGGCTGTCTGCGGGTTTCCGTGGCACGGTTCAGCGTCAGGCTGGCTTCCTTTTCGCCACGTCCGCCGACGATCGCCTTCACATATCCGGTCTCATTGTCGATGATCACGACAGAGGCCTGTGGCTGCGGAACAAGAGAAACACGCTCGCCAAGCACAGTATCGCCTTTTTCAACCATGGCGTTTTTGTAAGTCTCTGCGGCAGCTTTTGCAGATTCCTCATCGTCAAACATCATGTTAAAAGAGCTGTCCTGTTTCTGGAACCAGCTGCGGAGCATTTCACTGCTGTAATTGATAATCTCGCCGTCGGATTTCTGGATACTCAGAGCATAATCGAGACCGATCAGCGTCACCGAAGGATAATTCTCCGGGTTGGCAAACTCCTCATCGCAGATTTTTTGAATCTCTTCATCCTGATTGGAATAAATCTTCAGACCGCCGGAGTAAACAGCTTTGTAAGCCTGCTGTCTGGTGTATCCCTTGACTTCCACAAGGTCATCCATGACCTGTTCGATCAAAGCGTCCGTATAGTAACTGTAAATAGAAACCTCGTCCGTCTCCTGAGCCGTTTTCTGGATACGGGAATACACATCGTCCCCAAGGGCATCCTGCTGCTGCTGTTCGCTGATATAGCCCTGATCGACCATTTTCTGAAGAATGATCTTGCGTCGCTTTGCATTCTCATCCGGATTGATGATCGGATTGTACAGCGTCGGATTCTGTGTAATGCCGGCAATGACCGTAGATTCCGAGAGATTCAGCTGAGATACATCTTTATTAAAATAGCGTTTGGCAGCAGCCTGTACGCCGTACGAGCTGGCACCTAAGTTGATCGTGTTCAGATAATCCTGCAAAATCTGGTCCTTCGACATCTTTTTCTCCAGCTGCAGAGCCAGATACTGCTCCTGGAACTTACGACGCAGCTTCTGAGAAAGAGCCGTCTGCGTCACCCAGTCCGTAAAAACATTATTCTTGATCAGCTGCTGCGTGATCGTACTGGCACCCTCTGAGAAATCCCCACTGGTGATGCCGATCACCGCGGCACGGGCGATACCCTGGATATCGATGCCGTGATGCCTGTAAAAACGCTCATCCTCGACGGCAACGATTGCATGCTGCAGATCCTCCGGGATCTGATCCAGCTTCACAAGAATACGGTTGGAAGTTGATTCGGCAAGCTTCTGGACCGGTTTATTGCCGGTGTTATAGATATAGGTGGCCGATTCTGCCGGTGCAACCGAGAGAGAATCGATGTTAGGGGCACTGGCGATCAGCCCTTTGATCATGCCGACACCGGCCGCCGTGCCAAGGATGACGCAAAACAGCAGAAGTACCAGAAAAATCTTCAGAGCCGTAAGCGAAATACGCCTGAAGATCCTGGTTCCCGTTGGAATGCTCTTCTTGCGGGCAACGTGGTTTTTGTCAAAATTCATATAAAATACCTCCGAAAAAAGACAGTAAGTTTTGCTATGTAAAAACGATAACGTTTAAAAAGCAGGATGTGCTACAAAATCATTCGAAATTCGCTCATTTTTCAGCGAAAAATGGCTGCTTTCTCATGATTTAGCGGAACCCATGATGCCATACGGATTGTTCCGTACTGCGTACTTTCACAATCCTACCCAACATTCGCATATCGTGAAGCTTACGCTCCACTTTTATGTCTACGCTCCGCTTCGGTCGGAGCAAAACGAACATCCACTGGATGTTCTGCTCCATATTGGGGCGGGTCATTAAGCCATAAAACCACTCCTGTGCAAGCACATCGTGGTTTCAGGCTTTTGACCCTGGCATCTTAGTATTTTATCACACAACTTTCAGGAAAGAAAGAGCAAAGGAGGATTTCTGCTGTTGCTTCTTTTGGGGGACTCTGGTAAGATAGCATAAGTATTACCGAATTCTGGAATTTTAATCGGAGGGTTTTGGCATATGAAAGAATATAAAATTGTCTATTGCGGCGGAGAGGGCGAGATCGTTGAGAAAAAATCACGTTTTATCGCGACCGTAAAGCCGGTGGACTCGGAGGAGGAAGCATCTGCATTTATTGCAGAGATGAAAAAGAAATACTGGGATGCCAGACATAACTGTTCTGCATTTGTGATCGGGGAACATAATGAAATACAGAGAAGCAGTGATGACGGGGAACCGGCAGGAACAGCAGGTCATCCGATGCTGGACGTGCTGCTCGGAGAGGGCATCCACAACACAGCCGTTGTGGTGACACGTTATTTCGGCGGAACACTGCTTGGAACAGGCGGCCTTGTCCGTGCGTATTCAAAATCTGTACAGGCAGGGCTTGCGGCCAGCACCGTACTCGAAAAGAAAAAAGGCTTTCTGCTGGCGATGGAAACCGATTATTCCGGGATCGGTAAGATCCAGTATCTGCTCGGACAGAGAGGGCTTCTGATCACAGATTCTCAGTATACGGACAAAGTGACCGTCGAGACTCTGGTTCCGCAGGAAGAGCTTGTCTCTGTCAAAGAAGAGATCACAGAAGGGACGAACGGCAAGACGGTCTTTGCAAAAGAAGAACCGGTTGCCTATGCATTTGACGGGAAAACACCGGTCTTTTTCTGAGCAGGGAAAGGACTGCTTGCAATTTACAGGGGTTCGACGTAAAATATAAGGGATTAATTCGGAGGAAAATAATTTATGAGTGACAAATGTAATGCTCCGGTAGGAGTTTTTGATTCCGGCGTTGGCGGTCTTACGGTGGCTCGTGAGATCATGCGAAACCTGCCGGAAGAGAATATCGTATATTTCGGGGACACAGCCCGTGTTCCTTATGGATCAAAATCAAAAGATACGGTGCTGCGTTATTCCAGACAGATCATCCGCTTTTTAAAAACACAGGATGTCAAAGCGATCGTGATCGCCTGCAATACGGCAAGTGCCTATGCACTGGAAGATGTGGAAAAAGAGCTGGATATTCCGATCATTGGTGTAGTAAAGCCGGGAGCGAAAGTAGCATGCGAGGCAACCCACAACAAAAAGATCGGTGTCATCGCCACAGAAGCAACAATAAATTCGGGAATTTATTCTTCTTATATCACCAGACAGGACCCGCAGATCCAGGTGATCGGCAAGGCATGTCCGCTGTTTGTGCCGCTCGTAGAAGAAGGATGGCTGAAAGACTCGGTGACATTTGAAGTTGCGGGCAGATATCTGCGGAAACTGATGGAGCAGGACATCGATACCCTGATTCTTGGATGCACCCACTATCCGCTTCTGCGTTCCACACTGCGTGAAATTGTCGGAGAAAAGGTGACACTGGTCAATCCGGCTTATGAGACTGCACGTGAGCTGAAACAGCTTCTTGCAGAAAAAGGACTGACAAACATCCAGTCTCAGGAAGAAGCACGTAAATATCAGTTTTATGTCAGCGACCAGGCAGATAAATTTATGAGATTTGCAGATTCGATTCTGCCATTTGATGTAAATACCACAAAGAAGATCAGCATAGAGGAGTACTAAATGACAAAAGATATAATGCTCCGCATCAGCGGTGTACAATTTCCGGATGGAGAAGAAAACAGTGAAGAGATGGAAGTGATCACTTCCGGCAGCTACTTTGAAAAAGACGGCCGCCATTATATCAAGTACGATGAAGTACAGGAAGATTCCAATGAAGTGATCCGCAATCTTCTGAAAATCGAAAACGGCAGTCTGGAACTGACCAGACGCGGGATGACAAACGTGCATATGGTGTTCGAAAAAGACAAAAAAAGCGAATCTTATTACGACACCCCATTTGGAAGATTCCTGGTCGGGATCTCCGCAACACATCTGGATGTCAGCGAAAAAGAAGACAGCATTGATGTGCAGGTAAAATACGCACTGGAGATCAACAGTGAGTATATTGCAGACTGCAGCATCAGCATTTGTGCGAATTCCAAATAAAAAGTGCATCCATATCTCTCGATACGCATGCACTTGAAAGTTTTTATTTCTTCTTTTTCTTTCCCTTGGAATCTTCGGCAGCAGATGCATTGAGCTCTTTTGACTTGCGAAGAAGCTTTTCGGAAAGACGGACACGCAGGCTCTTTTTCTGCTGCGGTGCCTCAACTCGTCCGCCGCGGACACTCTTGATCTCAGTTATGTAGATACCGCTGACAACAGCCTTGATCTCTTTCTTTACCGGAATAGAATCAAAAATAGTTGTTTCGCTGATCAGCGTCTGGATTTTAGGACCGATCTTTGCTTTGACAACCGGGATCTTCGTACGACGCATATACCACGGTGTCTGATCGATGACGATCTGAGGAAGACCGGATTCCTTTAGTTTGAGGCGTTTCTTATCAATAATAAGCATAGAGACGACCTGACGAGTCGCTTCGAGCTGTTCCTGTTGTGCGGCCTGTTTTTTCTGTGCTTTCTGTCCAAAGTAATAAAGAAGTGCAAGTGCGATTACCAGCACGAGCAGAATTACAATGAGGACATTCCAAAATGTAGACATAGTACACCCTCCTAAATAAGTTCATATATTTCAATATTGTACCATTTATTTGCAGAAAGTGCAAGAAGCGGTACCGAATAATTACAATTTTATGAATATCATCAATTTAGGGTGGTAATTTCTATTATAGATGTGATATTATTATGATTCGAGGGATCAATGGACATAAAATGTATGCTTGCATACAGTTTTATGTCTATGGAGCCCGTAAAAACATGAGAAAGTAGTCCGCCAGGACGGATTTCGAATGTTTTCAGGATTGCGGGAGCATGAAATGCGGAGCAATCCGTGGAATCATAATAATGCAAGGTGGCCAGAGTATGACTTTGGAACCCGCTAAACATGAGAAAGCAGCCCGAAGGGCGAATTTCGAATGTTTTCAGGATTGCGGGAGCATGAAATGCGGAGCAATCCGTAGCATCATAATATGTGGGCAGGACAGTATGTCTATGGAGCCCGTAAAAACATGAGAAAGTAGTCCGAAGGGCGAATTTATCACCAGTG
>ERZ1673696.315-NODE-315-length-54029-cov-61.556787_pt1 | contig 54029 bp, 35 predicted proteins | sample MGYA00580226_ERZ1673696 | MGnify/ENA primary metagenome ERZ1673696 (study PRJEB41218, sample SAMN15661743) | gut metagenome | host: Homo sapiens | place: Canada: London | collected 2015-08-20/2019-03-30 | study: EMG produced TPA metagenomics assembly of... | reverse complement strand
GCCGCAGCAACGAACGTGCCGAGGAATTTCCAGGCCTCCTGCTTGCGGGGCGTCGTGCCGAGCCAGTAACCGATCTTCAGGTCGGTGATGAACCCTCCGGCCATCGAGAGCGCCGTGCAGACCACGCCGCCGATGATCAGCGCCGCCGTCATGCCCGTCGTGCCGCTCAGCCCGACGCTCACCAATACCAGTGACGAGAGGATCAGCGTCATCAGCGTCATGCCCGACACGGGGTTCGTGCCGACGATGGCGATGGCGTTGGCCGCCACGGTCGTGAAGAGGAACGCGATGACGAAGACGATCAGGATGGCCGTGACGGATTGTACCCAGCCGTCCAGCAGCCCGAAGTGGAAGAATATGAAGACCGAGATGAGCGTGGCGATCAGGATCGTGAGGATCCGCTTCATCGTCAAGTCGCGCTGCGTGCGTTCTACCGCAGCCGGGGCGGTTTTGTTGCCCCCCCCCAGTTCCGATACGGCCAGCCCTACGGCCTGGCGGATGATCTTCGACTGCTTGACGATGCCGATGATGCCCGCCATGGCGATGCCTCCGATGCCGAGCGGTTTGCCGATGAAGGCGAAGAGGTTTTCTGCCGTGAAGATGCTGGCGGGGTCGGCGAGGATGTCGGCGCGCGTCACGCCCAGCAGCGAGGCCATGGCCGCCGGGTCGATCGTGTCGGCCAGCGACCCGACGAGCGGTACGACGAGGAACCACACCAGGCACGAACCCGCCGTGATGATCATGGCGTATTTCAATCCGATGATGTAGCCCAGGCCCAATACGGCGGCCGACGTGTTGAGCGAGAATACCACCTTGAACTTGTCGGCTGCCACCTGTCCCCACGCGCAGATGCGCGTCGATACCGACTCCGTCCACATGCCGAACGTGCCTACCGCGAAGTCGTAGAGGCCGCCTATGAGACCTGCCACGGCCAGCAGTTTGGCCTGGTTGCCGCCCTTCTCGCCCGAGATCAGCACCTCGGTCGTGGCCGTAGCCTCGGGGAAGGGGTATTTCCCGTGCATCTCCTTGACGAAATATTTGCGGAACGGGATCAGCAGCACGATTCCCAGCAGCCCGCCGAAGAGCGACGAGAGGAACACCTGGTAAAATGCCGCGTCGAGCCCGAGGATGTAGAGCGCCGGGAGGGTGAAGATGGCACCCGCGACGATCACGCCCGACGAAGCGCCGATCGACTGGATGATGACGTTCTGTCCCAGCATGTTCCTCTTACCCATCACGTTGCCCATGCCGACGGCGATGATGGCGATCGGGATCGCCGCTTCGAATACCTGTCCGACCTTCAGGCCGAGGAAGGCCGCGGCGGCCGAGAAGACGATGGCCATGACGATACCCATCGTGACCGAGTAGGGCGTCACCTCCCTGGGCGACGATGAGGCGGGCATGATGGGCGTGTACTCTTCGCCCGGTTTGAGTTCCCGGTAAGCGTTCTCGGGCAATGACGTAAGTTGTTTTTCCTGTTCCATTTATTGAGATTCTTTGATGTACTTCTCCAGGTCTTTGAGAATGTAGTAGCGGTTCAGCGACGCCGGGGCTTTCTTTGCGTCGAGATAACTGTATATCGCGCCGACGGCAGCCGCGAGGCGCAGCCGTTCCGCGTGCTGCTCCGATGCGGCAACCATGTCGAAGAGCAGTTCGGCGAACTTGTCCAGTTCCTGGTCGCCGAACCCGTATTCGTCCGTAAGCCGGCCGATGAAATCCGGCTCATCCAGCAACGTGTCGATGTCGATGTCCAGTTTCTCGGCCAGCTCCGTCTTGGCCGTCGTCCGTATCTGCTCCGGGGAGGCCGATTGTCTCATCAGCCCGATTTTGGCCATCAGGGCGGCGATCAGCTCCCCGATCCTGTTGATCTCCCGTAAGATATAATCTTCCATGTCCTTAGCGGTTGTCGCCGCTGCCCGAGATGATGTGGCGTTGCATGCGCGAGCGGAGTTTGTCGACGTTCATCTGCGCCACGTCGTCCAGTTCGTACCCCAGGTCGCGGGCGAGCGTCGCGCAGTACCACAATACGTCGCCGATCTCCTTGACGATCTCCAGCCGCTTTTCGTCCGAGAACTCCTCGTGGGCGTCGCGGATGACCTTTTTGACCTTGTCGGCCACTTCGCCCGCCTCGCCCGTAAGCCCGAGCGTGGGGTAGATGATGCGACGATTTTCGGGATAGATTGCCGTTTCGAGTGCGTGCTGCTGGTATTCGTTGAGTGTCATGGTTTTGATTTTGAGCGTGAATATTGGGTGGTACCGAGGGCAAAAATAGCAAAATAATTTAAAAATACGCATAAAAAAGCCCCTGTTCCTATGGAACAAGGGGCAAAGGATTTTTTGAGGGGGGGGCTGTGCGGGCATTCCGTTGCCGGACATTGCCGAGTGCCGCATGCCGGCTGGCAGTGGAGGCCGGGCGGTCTGCTGTCGTCCGCGGCCGTGCCGGGGTACGGGTTCAGCGCCGGCGCCGGCTGTGCGGGCCCCCGGCATGATTGCCGTCCGCACGGCATTTCCCGTTATTTCAGCCTGCGGAGTTTGCGGTCTGCGTCGGTAGCTTCGCGTATGGAGATTGCAAAGCCGCCGCCGCGCGCCATCTCCACGTCGAGTTCCGTGCGTTGTCCAACCTTCCCGGTGCGGATGACATACGCCTGCGGATTGGTCTGGTAATCGGCATCGGGGGCATCGGCGTAGAGCGTCGCCACATACTCCTTGCCGGGGGCGAGGTAGTCGAACGGGAGCGTCACCGTACGGCGGTTCTCGTCCGTCACGCCGCCCACGAACCACTCGCCCGTGCCTTTGGCCTTGCGCGCCACGACGATGTAGTCGCCCGGCTCGGCCAGCAGGTAGCGGCTCTCGTCCCAATCGATGGCCACGTCCTTGATGAATTGGAACGCGTCCATGTATTTTTCATAGTGTTCGGGCAGGTCTGCCGCCATCTGCAGCGGCGAGTACATCGTCACGTACAACGCCAGCTGGTTGGCGAGCGTCGCGTTGACGTGCGAGTGGTTGCCGGGGTTGACCTCCGCGACGTCCATCACGAAGATGCCGGGTGTGTAGTCCATCGGGCCGCCCTGCAGGCGCGTGAAGGGCAGGATCGTCACATGGTGGGGCTTCGAGCCGCCGAACGCCTGGTACTCCGTGCCGCGTGCCGACTCGTTGCCGATCAGGTTGGGGTAGGTGCGGCAGAGGCCCGTCGGGCGCACCGCCTCGTGGGCGTTGACCATGATCTTGTGGTCGGCGGCCCGGCGGACGGCATAGAGGTAGTGGTTGTTCATCCACTGCCCGTAATGGTGCTCTCCGCGGGGCAGGATGTCGCCCACGTATCCGCTCTTGACCGAGTTGTACCCGTATTTGTTCATCAGGCGGTAGGCCGCTTCCATGTGGCGTTCGTAGTTGCGCACCGAAGCCGACGTTTCGTGGTGCATCATCAGCCGGATGCCTTTCCCGTGCGCATATTCGTTCAGCGCGGCGATGTCGAAATCGGGGTAGGGGGTCATGAAATCGAAGACGTAATCCTTCGTGTGCCCGAACCAGTCCTCCCAGCCGACGTTCCAGCCTTCGACGAGCAGCTGGTCGAACCCGTGTGCCGCCGCGAAGTCGATGTACCGCTTCACGTTCTCGTTCTCGGCGCCGTGGCGGCCGCTGGGTGTGCACCGGGCGTAATCCGTCACGCCGAGCTGTACCGACGGCACGTCGCGCGTATAGGCCCAGTCGCTCTTGCCGGTGATCATTTCCCACCATACGCCCATGTATTTCACGGGCTTGATCCACGAGGTGTCGTCATAGGCGCACGGCTCGTTGAGGTTCAGGATCAGCTTCGAGGCGAGGATGTCGCGGGCGTCGTCCGAGACCGTCACCGTGCGCCACGGGGTATGGCAGGGCGCCTGCATGTAGCCTTTCCACCCCTGTGCGTCGGGCGTAAGGTGCGAGGTGAAGATGAAATTCCGGTCGTCCAGGTCGAGGTGCATGCACGCATAGTCGACCAGCGCCGCTTCGTGGATGTTGATGTAGAGCCCGTCGTCGCTCTTCATCTGCAGGGCCGTCTGTACGCCCGTGGGCGAGAAGGGCGTCTGCGACGAGTTGGGCGTGATGGCGCCGGGCATCAGCTCCCATATCTGTGAGAGCTTCGATTCGGTGTAGTCGTACTCCTGCGTGTCGTAGTCGCCCGGGATCCAGAACGCCGTGTGGTCGCCCGTCATGGCGAACTGTGTTTTCTCCTCGCCGATGACGAAATAGGTCAGCGACTCCTGTTCGGGGAATTCGTAGCGGAATCCGAGCCCGTCGTCGTAGAGCCGGAAGCGGATCGTCATGTCGCGGCCTGTCGCGGCCTGCCGCAGCGTGACGGCCATTTCGTTATAGCGGTCGCGGATCTCGGCCTGCTCGCCCCATACGGGACGCCATGTCTGGTCGGACTCGCTGCGGGCCACCTGCCCGAGGGTGAACCCGTCGTAGAGCGATACCGGGCGCCCTGGTTCGCCCTTGCGGATTTCAGCCCCGAATTCCAGCTTCGGGGCTTCGCCACGCAGTTCGAGCCCCATGCCGCTGGGCAGGATCACGGGGCGCTCCTTGTAATCGAGCGTATAGGTGGGGCGGCCTCCATCCGCCAGGCTGAATTCCAGGCGGAGGCGGCCGTCGGGCGAGAGGAGCGTCTCCTGTGCCGTGCAGGCTGCGCCGGCCAGCAGCGCAGAGATATATAAAAATATTTTCTTCATGGTTCGGTCTTGTTATTTACGTTTGAATTCTACGATCAGCGCCTGCCGCGGGCCGACCGTGGTGGTATCGTCCACCTCCGTGGCTTCGCCCGTCAGGACGTTGCGCCCGTCGCTCAGCCCCGAGGCGATCTCGGCATAGTGCGACCACGGCACCTGTTTCTTGCCCCGCGAGTTGTTGATGAAGACGAATACCGCGTCGGTGTCGTCATAACGGAAATAGGCGTAGGTGTTGTCGCGCGAGAGGAAGTGCATCGTGCGGCCGTTGTGGATCACGGGCTTCGACTTGCGCCATTGGAAGAGCCGCTGCGTGTAGTCGAAGAGCCCCGCCTGTACGGCATCGCGCTGCGCCGGGTCGAACAGGTTCACCGCGTCGCCCTCCCAGCCGCCGGGGAAATCCACGCGCAGCCCGCCGTGTCCCTGCGAGAGGTCTTTCGAGGTGAACATCATCTCGTCGCCCGAGAATATCTGCGGGATGCCGCGCATCGTGGCCAGCATCGCCATCGAGAGTTTCAGCCGGTCGGGGTTTCTGCGTACGATGTCGCCGATGCGGTCGGTGTCGTGGTTGGCGACGAAGATCATCATTTTCGACAGGTCATGGTAGACGAAATCGTGCGACAGGCAGTCGTAGACGCGCGTCATGCCCTCGCCCCAGCGGAGCGAGTCGGTGGGCAGCGCCCGGCAGATGGCCTCCTGCAGCGGGAAATCCATGATCGACGGCAGGTGCGAGTCGAAGCCGTCCTTGTTGGGATTGCCGCCCTGCCAGTATGCCAGTTGGGGGATCGACGACGTCCAGCATTCTCCCACGATGTTGAAACCGGGGTATTCCCTGCGTACGGCCGCGCACCACTCGCTCATCGGCACCTTTTCGTTGTAGGGGTAGGTGTCGACGCGGAACCCGTCCAGGCCGGCATACTCGATCCACCACACGGCCCATTGCTTGAAATATTGCAGCACGTAGGGATTGTCGAGGTTCATGTCGGGCATCGACGGCACGAACCAGCCGCTCTCCTGCAGGTCGAGGTCGTAGCGCGAAGCGTTGGGATCCATGTTCGTCGAGAAGCAGACGTTCGTCCCGGTGTATTCGGGGAACTGGTGTATCCAGTCCCTGAAAGGCAGGTCTTTCATCCACCAGTGGCCCGTGCCGCAGTGGTTGGTGACGATGTCCATAATCACCTTCAGCCCGTGGTCGTGGGCTTTGCCTACGAACTCCCTATACAGTTCGTTCGAGCCAAACCGGGGGTCTATGCGGTAGTAGTCGCCGCAGGCGTAGCCGTGGTACGAACCTTCGGGTTCGTCGTCCAGCAGCAGCGGCGTGGGCCATACGGCCGTGGCGCCCAGCCCTGCGATGTAATCCAGGTGGTCGATCATCCCCTGCAGGTCGCCCCCGTGGCGGCCGAAGAAGGCGCTGCGGTCGGCGCGCTCCCGCGTGTGGGGCGTCGAGTCGTTCGACGCATCGCTGTTGGCGAAGCGGTCGGGCATCAGGAGGTAGATCATGTCGGCCGTGGTGAAACTCCTGCGTGCGACCGAGCCGTCGGCGCGTGCCGCGATCTCATAGGGAACCTTGAACTGTCGTTCCCCCTGCGAGAATACGAGGTAGTAGGTGCCCGGCTCCGCGTCGGGTTGCACCTCCACGTCCACGAATAGGTAATTAGGACTGTCGGCCTTGTGGCGGGCCTTCACCCCGACGCCCTGTCCGCCTTCGATGCGGACGTCGTATGCCGCGATGCCGGCCCCGTTGACGAGCAACTGGAGCGGGGTCTGCATTCCCGTCCACCACGAGAGGGGTTCGACGCGGGTAACCTCGCCCGAGGCGTCTGCCACCGAGGCGGGGTCAAATGCGGACTGTCCTGTCCCTGTGCAGGAGAGCAGTCCGGCTGCTGCGAGTGTCATGAAAAATCGGTTCAAAATATTGTCGTTTGTAAAGTTAGCAAAAAATCGGTTTCCAGCGATTCCCGTTTCGCCCGGGGCATCCTTGTGCTTCTCATGCGCATCCCCGTGCTTCTCTGATGGTTTACTGTCTATTCCCGTCGGGTGCTATCGGGTTCCCGGCGCTGTTTCCGCGCATCCCCGGCGCATGTCCGCAACCCTTATCTCCTGTCTTGTGCGAAGACCAGCCACTGCCATGCGGGAAGCACGGTGCGGGTGCCGCCCGTGTATTCCTTCCCGGTGAAGAACTCGCGGCGCGAGCCCTCGAACGGCAGGTCGAATGCGACCTCCTCCGCGCTGAGGTTCGCAGCGACTGTCACCTCGTTGCCGCCGGCCGTGCGGGAAAACAGCATCAGGCCGTCGGGTGTTCGTTCGCCGAGCGGGTATGCGGCCTGCCCGCCGCGTTCTCCGGCCGCGAGCGCCGGGTTCTCGTGGCGCAGCCGGATCAGTGCGGTGTAGAAATCCGTAAACCCGTTATGTTCCCACGCGGGTACGGGGTCTTTCTCGAAGAACTCGAAGCGGTGGTCGAACCCCATCTCCTGTCCGGTATAGACGAGCGGCTGCCCGTTGGGCAGCGTGAAGGTCAGGAACGCCATCACGCGTGCCGCGTCGCCCATGCGCTCGAATTCCGTCCCGGCCCACGAGTTTTCGTCGTGGTTCGAGGTGAACATCAGGCGGAACGCCTCGCGCGGCATGGCAGCGGCATCCCTGGCGACGTAGGCACGCAGGTCTGCGGCGCTTTTGCGTCCCTGTGCGATGTCGTTCAGCAGGTGGTGCAGTTCCCACGCATACGAGGCGTCGAACGCCCCGTCGTGCAATGCGGGGGCTTCGCCCTCGGCGAGCAGGTAGATGCCGGGGTACTCCTTCCGCAGTGCGGGCAGCGTCTGCTGCCAGAAGTCGATGGGTACCTCGCACGCCATGTCGCAGCGGAATCCGTCGATGCCGCGGTTGAGCCAGAAACGCATGGCGGCCGCCATTGCGGCACGCATGTCCGCGTTGCCGTAGTCGAGCTTGGCGATGTCCGTCCAGTCGTACTGCACGATGGTGTTGCCCAGCGAGTCACGTACATACCAGTCGGCCGGGCGCTCCTCGATCCAGCGGGCATCGGGCGAGGTGTGGTTGGCCACCCAGTCCAGGATCACGCGCAGCCCGAGTCTGTGGGCTTCGGCCAGGAACCGGTCGAAATCCTCCAGCGTGCCGAATTCGGGGTTGACGGCTTCGTAGTCGGAGATGGCGTAGTACGAGCCGAGGGTTCCCTTGCGCTCCTTGACGCCGATGGGGTAGACGGGCATCAGCCAGACGACGTCCACGCCCATCTCTTGGAGCCGGGGCAGGTGGCGTGCGGCCTCCGCCAGCGTCCCTTCGGGGGTGTACTGGCGCACGTTCATTTCGTAGACGACCGAGTTGTAACTCCAGTCGGGGTGGGCGGCCGGTTGCTGCGGCCGTGTGCCGCAGGCAACCAGTACCATTGCGAGAAGTAATGCGGGCAACCGTTTCATGGCGAGTTGTTTAGAGCGCGAACACTACCGACGACCAGGCACCCATGAGCAGTTTCGACGAAGCGTCGCCGCGCTGAAGTTTCACTTCACCTGAGACGCCTACGGCCTTGTCCGGTTGGTCGGTAAGGGTCAGTATCTGTGTCTCCTGGCCGAAGTTGTGCACGACGAGCATCCGTTCGCCGTCCAGTTCGCGGTACCAGGCCGCGATGGATTGCTGCGAGGTGTTGCCGTCGTTGTAGACCGGGTGTTTGACCATCTTGCCCTGCGCCAGCACGGGATAGGTGTTGCGCAGCCGGGCGAACGTGCGGTAGAGGTTGAGCAGCGAACCGTCGTCGTCGGCCTGCGCCTCGACCGAGATTGCTGCGGTCAGCATCTGCATGTCGATCTTGCCCGAGAGGCTTCCCGAAGCCAGTTCGTTGCCCGCCTTGTCCCACAGGATCGGGGTGCGGACATATTCGTCGCCGTTGGATTTGGTGCCCCAGTACCCGAGCTCTTCGCCCTGGTAAATGTAGGGTGCGCCCTGCGCCGTGAGCAGTACGGCGGCCGCCACCTTCATCTTTTCGACGGACTGCCCCAGGTCGGAGCCCGTGCGATCCTCGTCGTGGTTCGAAAGTTTCGTGGCTTCGATGTAATCGCTGCGGTACTGTGCGTAGAGGGGCTGCACGTCGAGGATGTCCTTGACGAAATAGCATCCGATGCCGTTTTGCAGCGCCCATTTGAGCTTGTACCAGAACGTGAATTCGAACAGTGCCGGCAGCCCCCGGTAATAGGGTGCCGCCTTGTCCGCTTCGTCGAGCATCTCGCCCACCATGTAGAAATCGCCCTCTCCGCCGGCGGCCTTGTAGGTCTCGTTCATGCGGTCGTAGAATTTCTTGAGGAACGTGGGGTTCTCGTCGTTGTAGGCGTTGTGGTAGATGTGCTTCACGGCATCGAGGCGGAACCCGTCCACGCCCATGCGTACCCACTTGTCAGCCGCTTCGGCGACGGCCTTGAACGCCCTGGACTGCTCGGCCTCGGCGGCTTTGCCGTAGTTGAGGTCGGCGAATGCCGCCGTCCAGAAGTGCGAATGGTACATCGTCGGCAGCGAGAACTGCACGTTGGCCGGGTCGGCCGAGCGGTTCGACATCAGGGTGAAGGGCTCCCCGAACCGGATGATCGTCCGGTTGTCCGGGGCGCCGTATTTGGTGCCTGCGGCCCACGACGTGGTCGAGGTGCGGACGAGGAATCCCCAGTCGGAATCGAAGTCGAGCGTCAGTTCGTAGCTGTTGCCGCCCCTGGCGTAGAAGCGTTTGCTCGTGCCGTTGCCGAAATAGAGGTACTTGTCGTCCGGGCCGCCCTGCGTGTTGTCCGCGTCCGCGGCGTCGGTCGTTTCGGTAACGGTCACCGTCGGGCTGTCGGCATTTGTCCAGTCGAGTACGAACTTGAAGCGCCCGGCGGCACCCGCCCCCGTGTCGGTCGAGAACCATTGCCCGGCATCGTAGCCTGCGGCGCCTTCCGTGGCGATCTGGTCGATCCGTCCGGCTGCGATGTCGGCCTGCGGGTCTTCGGAGAAGATATAGCGGTCACGGTAAGGGCTCCCTTCGGACGCGGCGGCCGATTTGAACCACGGGTGGTCTTTGCCTGTATGGTTGAGCACGTAATCCAGGTAGACCCGGATGCCACGGGCATGGGCCGCGTCGATGAATGCCCTCAGGTCGGCGTCCGTCCCGAAGGCGGGGTTGACCGCCTCGTAGTCGAGCACGTCGTAACCGTGGTACGAAGCCGCCGGATGGATCGGCGAGAGCCATACGGCCGAGGCGCCGAGTGCGTCGATGTAGTCGAGCCGCCGGGTCAGCCCCGGCAGGTCGCCCACCTTGTCGCCGTTGCCGTCGGCGAAGCTGTATACCAGCAGCTGGTAGCTTATGTCGGCGCGTTTGCGGTTGTCCCACGCATCGGGCTGGGCGACGACCTGCTCGCCCTCGAAATCCTGGGAGGCATCGCCGCTCTGTGTCACGGTGACGACGACCGGATCGCAGCCCGGGGCGGTGAAGGTAAGCGTCGCGGAGCGTTTCGACGACTCGTTTGCGGTCGCCGTGACCGCGAACGACGTGGAGGTTTTGCCCGATGTGAGGGCCGGTGTGCACCATGCGGTATTGTCGCTCTGCGTCAGCGACCACGCGCCCGCATCGGTGCGCAGGTCGAGCAGCCGGCTGCCGCCTGCGGCTTCGAATTCTATCTCCGTGGGGGTCACGGAGAGCATACTGCCGCCGGTATCGCCGGTCTTGTCGTCGCTGCACGACACGGATACGGAAAGTACGAGTGCCAGCAGCAGGAAAAGAAATTTTTTCATAGCGGAATCTCGGTTAAAGTTCGTTTCGGGGCCTGCCGTCCGGTCAGGGACGGCAGGCCAGAAACGGGACGGCAACCTCTGTGTGCCGTCCCGTGAAAGGGTGGCCGTTATTCGGCCTCTGCCGGGGTCTTGCCCTCGGACATGATGTATATCTGCGAATTCGCGAGGTCGAAATAGATGTCGTAGGTGCCGTCGAGCTGGACTTTCATGTTCTGCGAACCGCCGCTGGTGATGATGTCTACGGCCTTGTTGATGTCGACCGCACCGCCCGACGCCGTGCCGTAGTTCTTGGAGTCGTCCCAGGCGTTATTGAAGCGGATCTTGAATTCGCTGGCGGTGGTCAGGGCTACGCCTTTGCGAACGAGGTAGGCGCCCTCCTCGCTCATGGAGAAATCGCCCAGGTCACCCCATCCGGTGATGTTGCCGACCAGTCCCCATGTGTCGGCGACCAGCTCGGGCTTGGCGCCTGCGGCCATCACGTAGGCGCGTCCCGCCTCGGGCAGCAGCCAGTAGTCGTACGTGCCGGCTTCGGCGATCACGGCATTGACCTTGTCGGCGGAAACCTTGAAGGCCGAGCCGATCGTGCAGGTGTAGGGGCTGCTGCCGGCGAATGCGGCGTCGGCCCCGATCCACTGCGACTCGTCGCCGCTCTTGAAGAGGAATTCCGAGTTGGCGGCTACCTCGACCCCTGCGGCCTTGTAGGCCACGATGTTCGAGCTGGCGCTCTCCATGGCCGTCGGGCCCCAGTCGGGGGTTGCGACGGTCTGGCCGTGGATGTACCAGTCGGCCTTTTCCGGCCCCGGGTCGGGTTCTTCGCCGCCGCCCGTGCCGTAGTCGCCGGCATTGAGTTCGTAGGTGATCTCCGCAGAGTTGTTCAGGGTTGCGTATACGCGGTAGTTGCCCGCCGTGGCCTTGATGTTGTCGCCGTTCTGCGAAAGGCGTCCGTCCGCCCCGCCGAAGTTTATCGCCCAGTCGTTGTCCGCACGGAATTTGAATTCCCCGGCGGTCAGTGTGACGTCGACCCAGAAACGCTGTTTTTGGGTGTCGAAATTCATCTCCGTGTCGGTGTCCCAGCCGCCCGGAGTGGCATCGCCGATAATACCCATCGAGTTGAACGACAGCTTATTGCTTAACGTTAATGTCGAACGGTCGAATACGAAGCGGTAGAAGCGCTTGGAATAGACCATGATGTTTCCGGAACCGTCGCTGGAGATCAGCGTGATCGACGGGGCTTCCGTTTCCGGAGCCGCAGCATCACCGTCGGTGCCCCAGTTGCAGGCATCGTTCCAACCGGCTTCGCCGCTCAGTTTGAAGCCGTTGGCGGCTTTTTCGCCCAAGTCAACGATAGCTTCGTAGGTGACCTCGTCGCCGGAGAAACAGAACAGTCCCTGTGCGTTGTCGAAATTCCAGCCGCAGTAATCGCCGATTACCCAGACCTGGGGATAGGTACGCTCGGCCGTTGTCACGGTCATGCGGACGGTGGCGGGGGCGGAGTAGAATTTCTCGAAGTCGGTGCCGATCGTGGCGCTGATGTAGAAATCCACGTCTGTAGGTTCGCCCGAGGGAACCCCCAGGCCGCCGTCTTCCACGGACAGCGCAAGGATGTTGTTGAGGCTTTCATAGGTCTGTTCCGACGAGGTGCCGTTCATACCCGTGAAGAGCACCAGTTTCGCACCGTCGTTGTACGAGGCTTCGATCGAGTAGTTGATCTGGGTGCGGACGCCGAAGTCGGCGGCGTCCCAGGTGAAGGTCTGCGTCGAGCCCATGTTGTCGGGCGTAATGACGATCTCCCCGGGCAGCGCATGCAGCACGGGCGCCACGACCTTGTCGGGGTCGTAGGCCTTTACCTCGTCGAGCTTTTGGCAGGCGGAGAGGAGTCCCGTCGCAGCCGCCAGCATCATCGCATATCGTGTAATTTTCATAGTCGTACGATTTTTAGGGTTGGTTATTTATCGGTTGCGTTTCCGTAGCCGGGATTCTGGTGCAGTTCGGGGTTGGAAGCGAGCTCCGACGAAGGGATGGCAAAGATTTTCATGTAATCATCGAACCCCTGTCCGGTGAAGGTGCCGCCCTTGTATGTCCAGAGGAACGACGGGGTGGTGAACTTGCCGTAGCGGATCAGGTCGGTGCGGCGGTGCCCCTCCCACATCAGCTCGCGGGCACGCTCCTCGAGTAGGTAGTCGGCCGTGACCGACGAGGGGGCCGATACCCCGGCACGGTTGCTCAGCTCCTGGAGTTTCGGCAGCGCGGTGTTGGCCTGTCCCAGGTTCATGCAGGCCTCGGCGTAGATCAGGTAGATCTCGCCCAGGCGGATCATCGGGAAGTCGATGTCGCTGTATGCCTTCGATGCAGCCGTGGCAAGGAATTCGTCGTTGGTCATGTTGTGGGGGATATTGTTGAACTTGAGGCAAGTCCACCCGTTGAGGAAGACATAGAGCGCATCGTTCATCGACTCCTGGCGGCCTTTGATGTAGAACATTCTGCCGCGTTTGTCACTGACCGTATATTCGCCCGTGGTGTAGTCCGCGTTGCGGGCGTTGAAATATTTCTGCACGTATTCGTAGGGTACGCGGATGCCGGCCCAGCCGTTGTTCACGCCGTTGATCTTCTGTTCGGCCGTCACGTCGGTGGCGGCGATGGCTGCCAGCGTCAGGTACGACGTGCCGCCGTAGGACTGCGTCTGCTCGGCGTCGTATGCCACGCCGAAGATGATCTCCTTCAGGGCGTCGGCGTTCTCGCCGTTGTCGCCGCGGAAGAGGTCGGAATACTCCGGGCAGAGCGAGTAGCCCATGCCGAAGATCGCTTCGCAGGCGGATTTGGCCTCCGTCCACATCGGGGTGCCGGCATAAACCTCGGCATTGAGGTACATGCGGGCCAGCAGGCCGTTGACCGCACCCTTGTCGGCACGCGGGTAGTTCGAGCGTGCGGCAGGCATCGCGCTTTCGTCCGAAGCCAGGTCGGTCAGCTCCGAGATGCAGTAGTCGAAGACATCCTTGCGCGAGGCCTGTTTGGGGTTCACACCGCCGCCGAAGGGCGAGGTCTCGGTCGTGAACGGCACGTCGCCGAACACGTCGAGGGCGATCCAGTAGAAATAGGCGCGCAGGAAACGGGCCTCGGCGCGGAAGCTCTGGATCCTGGCGGCCAGTTCGCTGCTCACGCCGCGGTCGGAGAGTTTGTCCGAGGCGGTCTGGCGCAGGTACTCGTTCACGTAGGCGATGCCCTGCAACGTACGTACGTAGACGGCGTAGGTCGCGTCGTTGTCGGCGTCGGACCACGTGTCGGTATTCATGGCGCGTACCCAGGCGTCGTTCTCCCAGGCGCATTTGCAGGCGTCGGCCGTAACCTCCTGGATCGTCCAGAATGCGCGGATGAGCTCCGAGGCGCCGCTGTCGCTGATCTGCAGGTCGGTGGTGTCGTTCGAGACGAAATTGAAATAGAGTTTGGTGAGCCCGGCCAGGTAGCCGTTCTCGTCTTTCCCGTAGACGGTCTCCGAGGTCGAGTCGGACGGGTTGAGGGGCAGGGTGTCGAGATCCCCGATGCACGAAGTGAGCAGCATCGTTGCGCCTGCCGCCGCCAAGGCGAAATGTTTTATGTCGATTTTCATGGTTCGTTCGTTTTTAGAAGTTTACATTCAGACGCAGCGAATAGGTGCGCGGGCGCGGCCAGATCGAGCCGTCGATGCCGTTGACACCCGGTATTTCGGGGTCTACGCCGCTGTAATCGGTGATGACGAATACGTTCTGCACGCCGAAGGCGACGCGCATCGAACCCTTCCAGTTGCCGATCTTGTTGAACGTGTAGCCGAGGTTGATGTCGTCCATGCGGAAGAACGAGGCGTTTTCGAGGAACATGTCCGAATACCACTGCTCGCCGCTGTTGGCCTTCGTAAAGCCGGTCTTCTTGACCAGCCGTGCGAAGTTGGGCAGGTTGCCGGCGTTGATGTCGATGTTGGACGTCGAGTTGGCCGAGGCGAAGTCGTTGAAGACCCAGTTGCCCGCCGAACCGTGGCCGTTGAAGCCGAAGTCCCAGTTCTTGTAGCTCAGCTTGAGGCTGATGCCGTAGAAGAAGTCGGGGTTGGGGCTCTTGTCGGTCACGTAACGGTCGGCCTGTGTGATCTTGCCGTCCTTGTCACGGTCGACCAGCGCGTTCTGGATCGGATTGCCGTCCTGGTCGTATACCTGCTGGAAACAGTAGAAAGTGTAGGGCGCATAGCCTACCTTGTGGATCTGGAGCAGGTTACCCGTGCCCTTGGTGATGCTTCCCGTCTGGATGTTGTAGTCGGGGTCGTCGGTGTTGTTGAGCTTGGTGAACTCGGTGTGTTGGAACGTGCCGTTGAAGCCGACCGTGAGGTTCCAGTCCTTGGTCTGCACGGGGATGAAATTCAGGTTGAATTCCACGCCCTTGTTCTCCATCGAGCCAATGTTGGTGAGCACCGTGTTGCCGAAGTTCGAGCCCATGGGGGTGATGACGCTGTTCAGAAGGTCGTCCGTCTGGCGCAGGTACCAGTCGACGCTACCGTTGATGCGGCCGCCGAGGAACCCGAAGTCGAGTCCGACGTTGTAGGTCGTCGTGGTCTCCCATTTGATGTTGGGGTCGTAGGCGCCCGGCGTGAGGTAGAACATGTGGCCGGCGCTGCCCATGTAGTAGGTCTTGTAGACGTCGGTCGACATGTAGTAACGCGCCAGGTAGGGGTAGTTGGAACCGATCTCCTGCTGGCCGGTCTGTCCGACGCCGACGCGCAGCTTGAGGGCCGAGACGGCACGCGAATCCTTCAGGAAATTCTCCTCGGCGATGTTCCACGCAAAGGCGCCCGAAGGGAAGAGGCCCCAGCGGGTATCCTTCGAGAAACGCGAAGAGGCGTCGTCGCGCAGCGTGAAGGTGAAGAGGTATTTCGAGGCGATCGAATAGTTCAGGCGTCCGTAGAACGAGAGCAGGTAGTTCTCCTGGCGGTTGAACGGGTAGCGCGAATCCTCGCCCTTCTGCTCGTGCGTCTCGTTGAAATAGGATACCGAGTGGTCGGAGCTGTAGAAATGCTGCCACGAATAACCGGCCATCACGTCGAGGTGGTGGATGCCCCACTCCTTGTTGAAGTTGGCGTAGAATTCGAGCAGCTGGTTGCGGCGGAAGTTCGTCGTCCACGAATACTGTCCCCAGCCGCGGGCCTCGGTGTCGGTGTATGCCTGGAACGAGCCGGGGTTCACGCCGTCGTAGGTCTTGGCGCTCGATACGTCGAGGCCGAGGTTGAGGTTGAAACGCAGCGCTTCGAAGCCGTGAACCTTATAGTCGATCTGGGCGTTGCCGATGAAACGCTTGGCACGCGCCGTATTGTCGCGGTCGTAGAGCTGCGAGAGCGGGCCCGCACCCAGCAGGGTGTTGGGCGTGAAGTCCTCGCCGCGGCCCGATCCGTAGTTCCAGTATCCGTTGGTGGTCGTGTAGTCGATCGAGCCGTCGTCGTTGCGGAAGTAGGGGTCGATCGTGGGGTTGAAGAAGGCAGCCGAACCCACCACGCCGCCCGAAGCGTAGCGCTGCGACGTGACGACGCCCTTGGCGTTGAGGTTGACCGTGAGGTGCTTGTCGAAGAAGTTGGGCGAGAGGCTCAGGTCGAGCGTCCCGCGTTCGTATTTCGACGTTTCGAGCGTACCCTGCTGGTTGGTGTAGCCCACCGATGCACGGTAGGGCATGCGGTCGTTGATGTTGCCGATCAGGCTGACGTTGTGGTCATGCGAAATGGCGGTGCGGAAGACCAGATCCTGCCAGTTGGTGTTCTTGTCGCCGAGCATCGACTGTACCTTGTCGCCCGTGGTCGTACCTGCGGGATACACCTGGTCGATGTAGGTGCGGAACTCGCCGGGGGACATCACGGGCAGCTCGTCGGAGTTGGTCTGGACGCTCACGCTGCCGCTGTACGATACGCGGGGCGTGTTGCCGCGCCCCTTCTTGGTGGTGACGAGGATGACGCCGTTCGAAGCACGCGAACCGTAGATGGCCGCCGCCGAAGCGTCCTTGAGCACGGTGAAGGATTCGATGTCGTTGGGGTTGATCGTCTCCAGCGGGTTGGCCATACCCTTGCCGCCGTCGACTGCGATGGGTACCCCGTCGATCACGATCAGCGGGTCGTTCGAGGCTTTGAGCGAAGCCGCACCGCGCACGCGGATGGTGGCGCTCGATCCGGGGCCGCCGTCGCCGGGGATGATGTGTACGCCCGGAACCTTGCCCTTGAGCATGTCCTGCGTGGAGACCACGGCTCCGCGGTTGAACTCTTCGGCCTTGATTGCCACGACCGAACCGGTCATGTCGTTCTTCTTGACCGAACCGTAGCCGATCACCACCACGTCGTCGATGCCCATGGCATCCTCTTCGAGCGTGAGGTGTGCCAGCAGCGACGAACTGGCCACCAGGCTGACGGTCTTGTAACCGACATAGCTGACTTCGATGACCGATTCGGGGCCGGCGGCGCGGATGGCATAGTCGCCGTCGATGCCCGTCGAGACGCCGTTGGTCGTGCCCTTTTCGACGACGGTAGCGCCCAGGATCGGCATTCCGGACTTGTCGACAACTACGCCTTTAACCTCATAACCAGCGTTTTGCGCCAGCGTGAGGGGGGGGGTAAATTGACATATGAGCAAGATACCCGCACACATAGTTAAAAATCGTTTCATAAGAATTTTGGTTAGTTTATAAGTTGATTTTATGGATTGTAGGTCATTGGGCCTTGTGTTCTTTGACCAGGAAGACCGACACGGCGGCCAGCAGCATGAAGACCCCGGCGAGCGCCAGCATGTCGGCCGCGTCGGAGGCGAAGCAGTACTTGACGATGGCACCGCCGGTCAGTCCGATGACGATCTGGGGGACGGTGATCGTGAAATTGAAGATACCCATGTATACGCCCATGCGGCGTGGCTCGACTGCGCGCGACAGGATGGCGTAGGGCATGGCGAGGATGCCCGCCCAGGCGATGCCGATCCCCACCATCGGGAGCATCAGCGCGTACTGGTCGTGCAGCAGGCACAACCCCGCTAAGCCCAGCGCCCCGGCGAGCAGGCAGGCCGCGTAGACGGGTTTGTTGCCGTAGCGCGCGGCGACGCGCCCGAGGAACAGGGCGGCGATGCAGGCGGGGATGGGGTAGGTGCCGTTGAGCACGCCGACCCATGTCTGCGTGGCGCCGGCCGAGAGCACTTCGCCCGTGGCATGGTCGGTGACTACACCCGTGATGGCGGGTTTGAGGTAAGTCCACATCAGGAAGAGCGCCGCCCACGAGAAGAACTGCGTGACGCCCAGCCGCACCATCACGCCGGGGACGTTGCGCATGAGGCCGACGAAGCTCACCGGTTTGGCGTCCTCCTCGGAGAGGTTGTTGTAGCGGGCGAACTCCCCGGGCGGATATTCCCGTGTCTTGAACGAGGTGACGAGCACCGTGAGCAGCAGGATCGCGCCCCCGGCATAGTAGGAGTAGGCGATGTGCGGCGAAACATGCCCCGGAGCGGCCTCGTCCGACACGCCGAGCCATGTCATGACGAGCGGCAGGATAGCGCCGACGACCGCACCGAGGTTTATCAGGAAGGTTTGTACCACGTAGCCCTGTGTCTTCTGCGAATCGTCGAGCATGTCGGCCACCAGCGCCCGGAAGGGCTGCATCGTGACGTTGAACGACAAATCCATGAACAGCAGGATGAAAGCCCCCATGGCGAGCGGGGCGAAGGCGAGCAGTTTGGGGCAGTTGGGCATGAGCACCAGCGCCAGCGCCGAGATCAGCGACCCGCCCAGGATGTAGGGGATGCGGCGGCCCCAGCGCGTCCAGGTGCCGTCGGAAAAAAGCCCCACGATGGGCTGGACGATCATGCCGGCCAGCGGTGCCGCCAGCCAGAAGTAGCTCAGGTGGCTGACATCTGCCCCCAGCGATTCGAAGATGCTCGACGTGTTGGAATTCTGGAGCGAATATCCGATCTGCACGCCGAGGAAGCCGAAGCTGAGGTTCCAAATCTGCCAAAATGAGAGTTTAGGCTTGGTCATTTCGGTTTTTCGGTTGGTTTTCAGGTTATACAAATTTTAATAAAAAAATCCGGACGGCGAACCGCAGGGCGACGAACGGAAGGTTCAGCCGGATGAACGGGCGGATTTTTGCGACGAACGGTAGCCCGCGGGGGACGATTTGGAATTTCCGCGGAAAAACACTACCTTTATTCATAAATAAACAAAACCCGTATATACTTTAATACAGCCTCAGTCAGCCTATATGCGATCGCTCAAAGTGTCCGGAATCATCCACCTGTTCGCCGTGCTCCATGCCGTGGTCGCCCTTTCATGCCATCTGGCGGGGATCAACGACGAGTTGGTGCTGACGCTGCTGACGATCGTGCTGATCGTGCTGATCTGCCTCAAACGCGGCCTGAACGTGGAGTTCACCGCTGCCAGCGTGATCGTCGTCAACGTGATCGGCTACCTGCTGGGTACGGGCGGTGCGCAGCTGATCGAGCTGTTATTGCACGCCCCGCCCGTGGTGCATGCCGTGTCGACTTTCATAACCACCGAGATTCTGGGCTGGAGCATCGTGTGGTTCACCAAGTTGTTCCGCCGCGGCGACGACACGGCGAGCCGCTCCTCGGCCTGGACGCCCCGCATCGGGTTGCTGCTGCTGGCCGTGGGGGTGATTTTCGTGCTGAGGCTGGCCTATGTCGAGCTCTTCTCATCGCCTTCCTTCTCCACAGACCGCCTTTACCACATGGCCGACTTGCTGGCTTCGAACTCCGCGGCACTGATTATCCTGCTGTGCGTCAATATCATCTATGTCCGGCATACGCGCAGGCGTGAAACCCGGCACGGTCTGATCGCCGAAATCGCGGCGTTCCTCCTGTTCGTGCTGTTCACGTCGGCCTGCGTGGCGCTCATTACGGGGTTGCACCTGCCGTTCGCCTTCGACCGCTCGTTCTCCGCACGGGAGTTCCTGCAACTGTGGATCGTCACCCTGCTGGTCGAGGTGACCCTCTATTCGGTCGTATTTATGGTCGATTACGCCCTAGTCGCGCGTGCCGTGCTGCGTGCCGAGCGCGGCAAGGCGCACCAGGCGCAGTTCCGTTACATGAAACTCAAACAGCAGGTCAACCCCCATTTCCTGTTCAACTCGCTCAATATCCTCGACTGCCTGGTCTGCGAGCAGCGCACGGAGCAGGCCAGCGCCTACATCCATAAACTGGCGGGCATCTACCGTTACATGCTCCAGAACGAGGAGGAGACGCTCGTGCGCCTGCGCGAGGAGATGGCTTTCGTGGGGATGTACGTCGACCTGTTGCAGGTGCGTTTCCCCGAGGGGTTTCGCGTGGAGACCGACATTCCGGACGAGGCCATGAACCGCCATGTCCTGCCCTGCTCGGTGCAGCTGCTGATCGAAAACGCCATCAAGCATAACTCGGTGGGGGCCGACCGGCCGCTGGTGATCCGCATCGTCGCCGGGGCCGGAGCCGTGACGGTGTCGAACAACCTTCAGCTGAAGGTATCCGGCACTACCTCGACCCGTGTGGGGCTGAACTACATCCGCCAGCAATACCTCGACCTGTCGGGCATCCCGATCGGGATACGCCGTACCGATACCGAATATTGTGTCACCTTACCGTTGCTGTAATATGAACGTACTGATCGTAGAAGACGAAATGATGGCCCAGGCAAACCTGGCGCGAGCGCTGACCCAGCATTTTCCCGACGTACGGATCGTCGGGACGACCGGCTCGGTCAGGGAGACGGTGCTCTGGCTGCGCACGCCGGGGAACAGTGCCGATGTGATTTTCATGGACGTGGAGCTCTCCGACGGGGATTGCTTCGAGATATTCCGCCAGGCGGACGTGACGGCGCGGGTCATCATGACCACCGCATATGACAATTACGCCGTGCGGGCGTTCGAGGTCAACAGCATCGACTATCTGCTCAAACCGATCGACCCCGCAGCGCTGCGGCGTGCCGTGGAGCGTTGCCGGGTGCGGAGCGGGGGCATCGACCCCGACGTATTGCTGAACGCGATCCGCGGCCCGCGCGAATACAAACAGCGTTATGTCGTGCGTTTCAACGACCGGATCGTTCCGGTACAAACCACCGACATCGCCTATTTCTACTCGGAAGAGAAAAACACCTACCTTGTCACGAGCGATAACAACCGCTATGTTGTGGATCAGTCGCTCGACGTCCTTTCGGACGAACTGGATCCCGGGCGGTTTTTCCGCATATCGCGCAGTTGCATCATCGCCATGCCGGCGATCGTCAGCATCGTGAAATATCTGGGCAACCGGCTGAAGATCACGGCACGTCCGCGTCCTGAGTTCGAGATGGTGGTGAGCCGGTCGCGGGTCGACGACTTCCTGAAGTGGTTGGAGGGGAATGGCTGAGCCTTCGTCGCGGCTGCATGATAAAAAGGGGTACCCATCGGAGTACCCCTTTTTTGTAGCCGGGAGCGGCGGTGCCGCAGTACGCCCGTCAGCGGCGCCCGCTGCAGGCGATCATGTCGTGCAGCGATTCGTTGAAGGTCTCCTTGCGGAGCAACTCCTCGAGCGGGAGGTGCATCCGGTAGCGCCAGTGGTAGCGGGGGATGGACGGGACGTTGATGCGTTCCTTGGCCGGGTCGGGGTAGCGCAGCTCCCCGTCGGTCGAAAGCCAGTCCTGTAACGGCAGGATGGTGAGCATCGCCGGGGAATTGAGGTGCATGTCGAGGATGCGCCGGCATATCCACGGCTCGCAGAAATAGGGAACGTCGCCCCCGATGCCGAGTGCTTCGTGGTAGAAGCGCGCCGTGAGTTCGCGGTCTTCCTCCCACCATGCCCGCAGCGGGTTCATGTCGTGCGTCGAAGTGGTGCAGACCGAGAAATAGGGGTAGTGCGCCGGGTCGGCGAAGAGTTCCCCCGGCGTCTTGGGCATGCGCTGGATTTCGAGCGAGAGGATTTGCAGTTCGTGCATCGTCTCGGGGACGCTGTCGGGGATCATGCCCAGGTCTTCGCCGCAGGTCAGCATCTCGGTCGCCGAGAGGAGTACCGGGAGCTTGCGCAGGGCGGATTCCTGCCAGAAACGGTTGTGCCGGTGGTAGAAGAAGTCGGTATAGAGCCGGTCGAAAGCTGCACGGCGCTCTCCGTCGAGCCGGCGGTAGGCGTGCGTCGAGTGGGGGGCGATGCGGGGGTGGAAATAGCCCTTGCGGCGCGGGTCTTCGATGAAGAGCACGTCGTCGAGCAATGCCATGAGCCCTTCCCGCAGCCGGGTCTGGCGTTCGTCGTCGCCCGGGAAGCGGGCTGCGACCTTGCGCTGGGTGGCATAGGCGGGCAGTAACCGCCCCTCCTTCATGCAGGTGGCGCGGACTTCGCCGGCCAGGTCGCCGAACAGTTCCCCGAGCATGTGTCCGTCGGGCGCCGGGGTGGTGTAGCGTCCGTCCTGTGTGTCGAAGCCCATGCCGCGCAGTTCATCTGCGGAATAGGGCAGGGCGGGGTTGAAATAGCCCAGCAACCCGTGTACGGCATGCGTGGGAATCTCCCAGATGCGGAAGAACCCGAGGATGTGGTCGATGCGGAAGGCGTCGAAGTATTCGGCCATCTTGGCCATGCGTGCCCGCCACCAGGCGTAGCCGTCGCGTGCCATACGTTCCCAGTTGTAAGTCGGGAATCCCCAGTTCTGCCCCACGGCCGAGAATGCGTCGGACGGAGCCCCGGCCTGCGAGTCCATGTGGAACAGGTGCGGGTAGAGCCATGCGTCGACGCTCGTGCGGCTGATGCCGATGGGCAGGTCGCCCTTGAGGACGATGCCGTGGTCGCGGGCGTAGGCGCAGACCTCGGACAACTGCGTATGCAGGTGGTATTGGACATAGCAGTGGAATGCGATGTCGCGGCTGTGGCTGCGGCAGTAGGCGTCGACGGCTTTGCGGTCATAGCGGGCGAAGCCGCCCCAGCGGGTAAAGTCGGGCGTGCCCGTTTCGTCGCGCAGCGTGCAGAAGGCGGCATAGGGGATGAGCCAGTGTCTGTTGGCGGCGATGAAGTCCTTGTAGTCGCGGCGTGCTGCAGTGCGGGTTCCGTGGCGTTCGAACGCCCGGCGGAGCAGCCGCAGTTTGTGCCGGTTGACCCGTTCGTAGTCTATTTCGGAGAGGGCGTTCAGTTCGTTGCGCAGGGTGCGGTACTCGTCGTCCTCCACGACGCCCGCGGCCGGCAGCCGGATGAACTGCGGGTGCAGGGCGAAGGTCGAATTGGCGTTGTAGGGGTAGGAGTCTTCCCATGTGCCGGTCATGGTGGTATCGTTGATCGGCAGTACCTGGATGACGCGCTGCCCGGTGGCGGCCGCCCAGTCGATGAGCCGTTTCAGGTCGTAGAACTCGCCGACGCCGAAATCCTCTTCCGTACGGAGCGAGAAGACCGGGATCGCCGTCCCGGCGCCCCGCCACCTGCGCTCGGGGAACCGCGGGTACGCCGCGGCGTCGAGGGCGTGTTCGCCGGCGCCGGGCAGCTCGCCCCAGGTGCGGTTGGCACCCTCCTCCCACAGGATGGGGGTGAGGGTCTTGCGGTCGGCGATCAGGAATTTGTATTCGAACCGGTGTGCGGTATGCAGCGTGAGTTCCCATTCCGGGAAGCGGCTGTCGTCCATCGGGACGATCCGTTTCCAGTCGCCCAGTTCACGGCCGCTGCCGGCGACGGCGAGCGTTTCGTCCGGCCGCAGGGTGGGCAGCACGACGCGCAGCGTGATGTTGCCGGCCGCTTTCTTCGGATTGCCGGTTTTCCCGCGGCCGAAGATGCCCCGGGTGAATGCCGAGGAGTAGAACGGCGTGTCGGAGGGCATCTCCTGCCAGCGGTCGCGGATGCGCAGCGTGCGCACCCCCTCCCGGGACGGGAGCCGCAGCGTGTGCGGCCGCCATTCGCTGCGGATGCATGTGCCGTCGCGTTCGATTTCATAGCGGTATTCGGTATCATCCCTCTGGGTATAGCGGTCGATGGCGCCTGTCCAGACGCCTCCGTCGGCGTATTGCAGCGCAATGCGCCGTTTGCCGATCCGCATGACGAGCTGTTCGCCCCAGCGGGTACGGTATTCGATGCTGATCAGGAGTTTCATGGTTCGGTATGTCGTTTGGTTCGGAATCGGTTTATACAAAATTAAAAAAATAATCCGGTTTTGTCTTTCCGGCAGGGAAAATTCAGAGACCCCGGATGAATTCCGTAACGACGGCCACGAGGTCGGGGTCGATCGGCAGCGTGCTGTCGCCGTAGGCTCCCATCTGGTCGATGCGCGTGCGTCCCGTGCATTTTTTGAGCGGGTGGGTCATCCCTGCGATGATTGCCTTCCGGGCCCGGGGCTGTGCCTTTGCCAGCGCCTCGGCATTGTCTGGTGGCACCTGCAGGTCGTTGTCCCCGCCCACGACGAGTATCGGAACCCGCACCTTGCGGATCTCCTCGCGCGGGTCGTAGCGCAGGCTGGAGATCCAGAACGTCTGTACCGAAGGGTGGAACAGCGCTTCGAGCTGCGGCGGGCAGGATTCGACCCGTTCGCCCCGTTTGAGGGCGGCGGTGATCGCGTTGGCCTGCAAGAGCAGATCCATGTTGTCGGGCAGGAGTTGTGAGGCCAATTGCAACTGGAGTATCTCGTCGAGCGGGTAGCCGGCGCCGGCCAGCGAAACGACGGCGGCGACTTTCGGGGTTTGCTGCGCCGCGCAGAAGGCGATCAGCGCCCCTTCGCTGTGGCCGATCAGTACGACGCGGCGGAAACCTTCGCCGGCGAGGTAGTCGGCCCATGCCGCGGCGTCGCCGATGAAATCCCCCAGTACGGCGTCGGCCATTTTTTCCGGCTCCGTGAACCGGCTCGCACCGATGCCGCGTTTGTCGTAGCGCAGCGAGGCGATGCCTGCCTTTTCGAGCGCCTGCGCCAGGTAGAGATAGCTGTTTACATTGCCGTTGCGCGGAGTGGGCCCCGAACCGGCGATGATGACGGCCACGGTTTCCGTACCTGCATCGGGGGTGAGCAGCGTGCCGTAAAGCGTTCCGAAATCGCGTTCGAGCGAGACGTTCCTTTCGCCGGCGGCGGTATGCGCGAAGGCCAGCAGGAGGATGGCTGTCAGCAGGTGTTTCATGGCTTATGGGTTTCAGGTTGTTCTCAGTCGGTGTTTTTTTGCCTGTGCGGCGTGCCCTTCCGGTTCGTTTACCGGCGTTTTGTTCCTGCGTATCGTGCCTGTACCGGGTTGGTGCCCGGCGGGTCGTGGCGGCGGGGCTACAGCTCCCCGACCGCTTTTTCCAGTCCGATGCCGCGCGAACCCTTGATCAGCACCAGCGCGTTGTCCACGGGGTGTGTGCGGAGCGCCGCGATGAGGTGTTCCCGATCGGCGAAGAGCGTGATCCGGGCGGGTTGCGGCTCCATGTCGGCACGGGCCTTGGCGAATTCCTGTCCGACGAGCATCACCTCCGTCTGCGGAGCCTGTGCTGCGAGGCGGATGACAGCGGCGTGTTCCTCCGCCGACCAGGCGCCCAGTTCGAGCATGTCGCCCAGGATCAGCAGGCGGCGGGTGCGCATGCCGGGCGGCTCGGCGAGGAAATTCGCGACCGATGCCCGCATACTCGAGGGGTTGGCGTTGTAACAGTCCACGATGAGCGTGTTGCGCCCCGTCTCGGTGCGCTGCGAGCGGTTGTTGTCGGGGACATAGCTGCCGACAGCATGGCGGATACGCTCGTCGGCGACGTCGAAATAACGTCCGACGGCCACGGCTGCGGCGATGTTGAACCGGTTGTAATGCCCTTCGAGGTGGTTTTCGAGGTCCTCGGCCAGCGTGATGCTGTAATACTCCGCGGCCAGCCCGTCGCGTTCGGCGGCCATGTTCGTCAGCATCTCGTCCTCGCGGGGTACGAAGGCGCGGCCGCCGTTCGCGGCCAGGTAGTCGAACAGCTCGCCCTTGCCGCGGCGCACCCCCTCCGGGCCGCCGAAGCCTTCGAGGTGCGCACGGCCGATGTTGGTCAGGATGCCGTAGTTGGGCTCGGCGATCGAGGCCAGCAGGGCGATCTCGCCGCAGGCGCTGGCTCCCATTTCGACCACGCCGAACTGCGTGTCGCGGGTCATGGCGAGCAGCGTGAGCGGCACGCCGATGTGGTTGTTGAGGTTGCCGCGCGTGGCGTAGACCTCGAAGCGTTCGGCCAGCACGCGGCTCACCAGTTCCTTGGTCGTGGTCTTGCCGTTGCTGCCCGATATGGCGAGTATCGGGATCGCCAGCCGGCGGCGGTGTTCGCGTGCCAGCTCCTGCAACGCCCCGAGCGTGTCGCCGACCAGCACCATACGCTCGTCGGTGACGGCTGCCGGGTCGTCCACGACGGCATAGGCCGCGCCTTTGTCCAGCGCCTCCGCCGCGAAGCGGTTGCCGTCGAACGTCGCGCCGCGCAGGGCGAAAAAGATGGAATCAGCCCCGATGTTGCGCGTGTCTGTGGAGATGTGCGGGTGTTCCCGGAAAATATCGTATAGTTCGGACATATCAGTTCGCGTGTTTGGGTGTCCCCGAGGGCATGGGGTAGGGCCCCGGCTCTGCGGGCTCTCCGAAGCGGGGGTTGCCCGTGGCGTCGAAGTCGAAGCGTTGCAGGCGTACGTCGCGCCCCCAGTTGTGTACCGTATCTTTTTTCGAGTGGTAATAGATCCAGTATTCGTTCCCGTCAGGCGAGGTGGTGAAACTGGCGTGGCCGACGCCGTGTATGCGGTCGTTGCCGGTGAAGATGGGGCCGCTCTTGATCCATGATGCGGGATTCAGCGGGTCGCTGTCGGGGGTGCGCAGGCGCAGCTGCCCGAGCTTGTAGTGGCGCGACCACGAGCCGCGCGTGGAGTAGACGATGAAGAGGTCGTCGCCGTGCCGCAGTGCTGACGGGCCTTCCTGCAGGGCGATGTGGTCGCCCTGTTCCCACGGCTGGTCGGGTCGTGAGAGCAGGATGCGCGGCCCGATCCGGGTCGGCGATTCCATGCGGGCGATGTAGAGCAGCTGGTCGGTGGCGTCGGTATCGCGCTGGCGCTCCCAGCCGGACCATACGGCATAGAGCTCTCCCCGGTGTTCGAAGATCGTCATGTCGATGGCCCAGATGTTGTCCGTCTTGCCGTCGGGGTTGTCGCCGGTGTAGAGCATGCCGCGGTCGCGGTAGTCGCCCAGCGGCGTGTCGCACTCCAGCACGCCTGTGCGCTGCCCCGTGAAGGGGCTGCCGGGGACGGGTGCCGCGGCGTAGTAGATGTACCATTTGCCGCGGAGGCGGTGCAGCTCGGGTGCCCAGATGTTGAAGCTGTTCCACGCCCCGCTGTCGGCGGGCTGCCAGACAACACGCTCGCGTTCGAAACGCGTCATGTCGTCCGATTCGGTCACGGCGATGCCGCGTCCTGATTTGAAGCAGGTGTAATAGCGCCCGTCGTATTTGGTGATCCACGGGTCGGCGCCGTCGCGCAGCGGGTTGGTGAAGGTGGCCTGCGGCGCGGAGCACGAGAGCATCCCCGCCACTAAAAAAAAGCCCGCAGCGAATCGTCGCAGCAAGGCTGTGGTATGGAACGGCATGCGTTTCATAGGTGTCAGATATGTTTGTCCCCGTTATGGAACTTTACTTCGTCGATGAATTTCTTGATGTTCTGTTCTTCGGCGCGGGGGCATATCATCAATACGTCGTCGGTGTCCACGACGATGTATTCCTTCAGGCCGCTGATGACCGCTACCTTGCCCTTGGGCAGCGAGACGATGCTGCTGCGCGTGTCGTAGACATAGCACCCCTCTTCGGGGACGGCGTTGGCGTAGCGGTCTTTGCGGGCGTGCTGGTAGACCGAGCCCCATGTGCCGACGTCGCTCCACCCGAAGTCGCCGCAGCGGACATAGACGTTGTCGGCCTTTTCCATGATGCCGTAGTCGATCGAGATGGCGCGGCACTCCGAGAAGACGATCTCCACGGTGGTCTTCTCGGCATCGGTGCCCAGCGCCTTCATCACGCCGCTGAACATGGCATGGTGCTCGGGCAGGTATTTGCGGAAGGCCTCGACGATGGCCTGCACCTTCCAGATGAAGATACCCGAATTCCAGTAGAACTCGCCGGTCTGGAGGAAGGTCTGCGCCAGCTCGAGATCGGGCTTTTCGGTGAAGCACTTGACTTTGCTGATGGTGTGGTCGTCCGAAACCTGGATGTAGCCGTAACCCGTATCGGGGCGTGTGGGTTTGATGCCCACGGTCAGCAGTGCGTCGTGCCGGTCGGCGAATTCGAGGCACTCGCCGATGATCGTGCGGAAATCGTCCTCGTTGAGGATCAGGTGATCCGACGGCGTGACGATCATTTCGGCGTCGGGGTTCTCCCTGAGCAGCGTATAGGCCGCATAGGCGATGCAGGGGGCCGTATTGCGGCCGATCGGCTCGCAGAGCACCTGTTTCTCCCCGATTTCGGGGATGTGCTGCAATACCAGATCCTTGTATTTGTGGTTCGTCACGACGAGGAAATTCCCGGCGGGGACGATTTTTGCAAAGCGCTCGTAGGTGTGGCGGATAAACGATTTCCCGGTTCCGAGGATGTCGAGGAACTGTTTTGGCATCGACTGCCGGCTCTTGGGCCAGAAACGCGATCCGATGCCGCCGGCCATGATGACACAATATTTATTGCTTGCCATAAGTTATAATATGGAATTAAGTGAGACAAAGATAAAAATATTTTGTAACTTTGCCGCCTATTGCAGGAATAATATTTTTGTACTCCCGATGAAGATAAGACTGTTCACCATACCCAACCTGCTGACCCTTGCGAGCCTGCTTTGCGGCTCGTTCGCGGTGGTTTCGGCACTGGTTTACGGCGATCTGGCGCTGGCTTTCTGGCTCACGATCGCCGCCGGTGTTTTCGACTATTCCGACGGTTTCGTGGCCCGGCTGCTCAAATGCCCTTCCGCCATCGGCGTACAACTGGACTCGTTGTCCGACATGGTCTCGTTCGGCTTCGCCCCGTCGGCCGTGCTTTTCGTCTTGTGGAACAATTCCCTGCCTGCGGATGCCGAAGCATGGCTGCGCTACGGCGGCAGTGCACTTTGTTTCGCGGTGGCGGCCTTCTCGGCGCTGCGGCTGGCGAAATTCAATATCGACGAGACGCAGCATACCGAGTTCTGCGGCCTTCCTACTCCAGCCAATGCGCTGTTTTTCATATCTTTGGGGTGGATTAAGGTGAAGACGGGTTTCGACTTGGGTTACTGGTTGCTGCTGCTCATCCCTGTGATGTCGTGGCTGCTCGTTTCGCCCGTGCGGATGTTCGCCTTCAAATTCCAGCACTTCGCCTGGAAAGGCAACGGGGTGCGTTATGTTTTTATTGTATCGGCGGCGCTCCTGCTGGCCGTGCTGGGTGTCCGTGCCGTGCCGGTCGTGATCGTCCTCTACATCGCAACCTCGGTCGTACGCTGGTTGTCGATGAAGGCAAAAGGCTGTGGACAAGCCGGATAGTTGTGTATTTTAAGAATTTTTATTAATTTTGCCCCGGATTAGCGTTCCATGTCGAGGTTGACGAATAGAATATTGCTGGCAGCTTTGCTCGGTCTGTTCCTTACAGCGCCCGGCATCGTCCGTTCGCAGGGTTTCAACGCCAGGACGCTGCAGCGTGCCCAGCAGCGCGGGGAGACGGGGAACCTTTACGGTACGAACCCTTACGAGCAGACCGGCGAGGAGGGGGAGGAGGGCCAGGACGGCCAGCCGCAGGATACGACCAAGAAGGAACGCCGGATCCGCAAGCCGCTCGAATCGTATTTTTTCAGCGATTCGATCCGCGCCCTGAACAATTTTCGCTGGAGCGTCAAGCGCGACTACAACCGCGTGGAGATAAGCCCGCTCGACACGACGCTCACCGACTGGCGCATCGACTACCCCTTCTTCCGCGAGGAGGTGGGCGACATCGCGCAGGGCGCCCTCGGGCAGACATCGCTGCCGATGAACTATTTCCGGCGGCCGCAGTTCTTTGATTTCAGTTTTGCGAGCCCCTACTATGCGTATACGTACGACATGGAGAACGTTCCGTTCTACAATACGAAGAAGCCCATCATCCGCATGACGTACCTCGAGTCGGGGCAGAAGCGTTTCCGGGAGGAGAACTTCAATATCATGCACGCGCAGAATATTTCGCCCACGACCGGGTTCAACGTCGACTACAAGGCACGGGGAACGCGCGGACAATATGTCTGGTCACGGACGAAGAACCACAACCTGTCGGTCGCCTTCAGCCATACGGGCAAGCGCTATTCGGTGCATGCGGCCTATTACAACAACCACATCGAACAGCAGGAGAACGGCGGCGTGGTCGGGACATGGGCTATCGCAGATACGACGTTCCAGATGCCTTCGGGCGTGCCGATGAAGCTGTCGGATGCCGAGGCGCAGAACACTTACCGCAACAACGCCTTTTTCATCACGCAGTCCTACGCCCTGCCGTTGCAACGCGTGACGGAGAACGACTTTTCGCTCGCCGACCTGTCGGCGGTCTATATCGGCCATTCGTTCCAGTACAGTTCGTGGAGCAAGGTCTATTCGGACAAATATGCGCGGTATATCGACGAAAGGGCGCACCGGGACGAACAGGGCAATTTCGTGCCCGATACGCTGGACTACTACCAGAACTGGTATATCAACCCCGACCAGACGCGCGACTCGATCTACGAGCGTGTGATTTCGAACCGCTTCTTCGTGCAGGCACAGCCTTGGGATCGTAACGGCGTGGTAGGCACGATTGATGCAGGCATCGGTATCGACATGCATACCTACTCGCAATTCGAAATGAGGGATTACCAGACGGGAAAGTATACGAAGGTCAACAAGACCAGCTATTTCGCATACGGTTCCGTCGGAGGAAAGATAAAGAAATATGTCGACTGGGACGCGAACCTCAAGTTCTACCCGTCGGGATACAGAGGCGGAGACCTCACCATCGGCGCCCACCTGGCGCTGACGGGATATCTCCGCGGACACCCCCTGATTCTCGAAGGCCGGTTCACGATGGATCGGCGTTCGCCCAACTACTGGCAGGAGAATCTGTTCTCGAACCACTACGTGTGGTCCACTCCTTTGAATAAGGAGAATGAAACTCGGTTCGAGGTGAAGTTTTCAGTCCCCGATTATGCGTTTGAAGCGGGGGCATGGCAAGGTGTGGTCGGCAACAAGATCTTTTACGACAAGGAGAGCCAGATCGCCCAAAGCAGTGACAACGTAAGCCTCACGAGTGTGTACGCTCGCAAAGATTTCCGCTTAGGCGGACTTCATTTGGACAACAGGGTATTGTTGCAGTGGAGTACGAATCAAGAAGTTGCACCCGTTCCGCTTTTGAGCGCGTTCCTTTCGTATTATTACGAGTTCTGGGTCGTGCGCAACGTATTACGCCTTCAGATCGGTTTGGACGGACGCTATAACACGCGTTATTATGCGCCCAGTTACAACCCTGCGCTGTCGGCCTATTACAACCAACGGGACGTCGAAGTAGGCAATTACCCCTACATGGACGCCTTCGTCATGGGAAAGTGGAAGAGAATGCGGATATTCCTCAAATATCAGCATGTGAACAAGGGACTGTTCGGAAACGGGGAGTATTTCTCCGCGGCGGGTTACCCGCTCAATCCGGGCATGTTTAAAATCGGTATCTCATGGGGTTTCTATGATTAGCGTATTGTTCTGCGCGGTATGAACTGCCCGCAAAACAACATTTTATGTTAAAAAAGACAGTTTTAACTTTTGCGTTCTTAACAATCCTGACGACTTTTTACGGCTTTAACGCCCAGTTCAGCACACCCGTGACGGACGACATGCTGCTGAACGACGATGCGGCCGATTTCGGCAATTCGCTGCTCGGTGAGGGCGACTATGTGATCTCGGCTTATGACAATGTCATTCGCAACATCAGCGAAAAAGAGGGCCACGACTGGCGCCTGATGAGCGCCATCGCCTACCATGAATCGCGGTTCACGCCCGACATCACCTCGCGCAGCGGGGCCCGCGGGCTGATGCAGATCATGCCCTCGGTGGCACGCCAGTTCGACGTCCCGACCGAGCAGGTCTCCAATCCCGAGACCAACATATGGTTGGCCAACAAGCTGATGTCGAAGATTATGAACACGCTCCGTTTCCCCGAGGGGACTCCCGAGAAGGATCGGATGAGCATCATCCTGGCCTCGTACAACAGCGGGATCGGCCATGTGAACGATGCGAGGCGCCTGGCACGGCTCAACGGCGAGGATCCCAATTCGTGGGAGGTCGTGGCCCGCTACCTGCAACTCAAGGCGCAGCCCGAGTATTACGAGAGCGAGGCGGTCAAGTGCGGACGTTTCACCGGCAGCCGGCAGACGCTGGCCTACGTGAACGACGTGATAGGACGCTATGACAAATACTGCCGGATTGCTCGGAGATAACTCCGGCAGGAATTGAAAAGTCTGAATCTACAGCAAAAAGGCTGAACCCAGGGGTTCAGCCTTTTCTCTTTATATCTTCTGAGTTGCCGGCGGACTTGTCCGGCGCCGGGTCAATAGACCCACTGGAAATCGTCGACGTACATTACATTCGTCGTGCAGCCCACCATGTAATCGCCGTAGGCACTCGTGGAGCAGGAGATGATGATGCTGTACTTGCCGGTGGGGCGTCCCGCAGCCGGGTCGTAGAAGTTGAGCGGCAGGGTGGCCTCTACCATTTGCTCGCCTTCGGTCGACTTGTCGACGAACAGCGACCCGTAGGCGATGAGTTTCCCTTCTGCGGTCTGGGTGGTTTCCGCCGGATCCCAAATGCCCGTGGGGTCTTTGGTGCCCGAAGCGACCCGGTGCCGGGCGTTCCAGTCGATGATGGCGACGAAAATGCGGGCTTTGTCCGGGTCGCCTATGCCGACCGGGGCCCCGGAATGTTTGCTTGCGTCGATCGTGCCCAGTGTCGCGTGGTATTTCACCTTCATGCCCGAAGGGCGCGCCGTCCAGTTGTAGGGCTGTCCGAATTCTACTACGCCCGTCCACAGGCCGTCTTTGTAGAAGATGCCGGACATCAGGTTGCCGGCTGCGATGTTGACGAGGGGAGGGGCTGCCGCGGCCAGTTTCGCGCAATAGCTGCCGCCCATTCCGTTGAAAGTCCCCTGCCTACAGAGCTTATCCGCAAATGTGTTGTTACCGCTGGCCCAGAACTCCGCATTCGTATTTTCGCTCGTGAAGCACGACAAGCCCGGGTTTTCCATGTTCCCGTCGGGAATCGTGTCGCCCGCGGGTGCCGTGTATTCGGCGGTTTCGGTCTGCTGCCCGCCGACGAGAAGCCGGAATTCATACGTTTGCCCGGCGTAGACGCCCTTGGTCGTGACGAGGCGTTTTACGGGGATGCCCGCATCGTTGGTGAGGCTTGTCCATTCGGGTGCGATCGAGCTCGTAAAGATGCCGCTTTCGTCCTGTGCGCCCTTCTGCGTCGTCTGCCAGTCGGCGGTACCCTTCAGACGGTACTGGATTTCGGCGGTGGCGTAATCTTCGGGCGTAACCATCGTGGTTACGACGGCCGTGTTGTTCCAGAGGTCGATCTCGCGGACACCGATCTTCACGTTGGTGGGCTGGACATGGAGCATCCACCGCTCCGTGCGGCCGTGGCAGGTGACGTCGACCAGACGAACCGTTTCGAAGCCCGTGGCGGAAAGTTCCTCGGCCGTGGGCGAGTAGGCGGTGATGTCGGCAGGCCCCAGCTTGAGGCTGGTGACCGTGACGGCCTTCAGGTCGGTGCCTTCGGCGACATAGGCCGTGGCCGTACGCGCCTGCGTGTCGATCAGTGTCGATCCGATCTGCCCGGCGACGGTGAACGACCGGGCTATGGGCTGCTCGGCCACGATCGTCCACTCGTAGTCCTGGTAGAGCGAGAGCGTGACATAGAGCGGCGCCCGCAGGTCGAACTCCCCGCTCAGCGGCTGCGAAGTCCTGATCTGGCTGATGAATTTCTCTTTGTCGGTCATCATCGGGTTGGATGTGGCGACGTCGAATTCCGCCTTGTCGATGGTGACCTTGCGGATATCGGTCTTCTCGTCCAGCGTGAGCGTCACGGTACGGTTCACGAGGCTGATGCCGGCCACCGTGAACCCCTCGCCCTCGATGCTGCGGATGTTGAGCTCGATGGTGGGGTACGGTATGTCGTTCTCGATGCACGACGCTGCCAGCAGGAGCGCCGCCGCCGAAAAGAGTATGCGTAGGTATTTCATAGTTTACTGCTTTTTCTTGTCCCACAAATGTATCGTCATACCGAAGTTGATGGCCGCGATATTGAGCCGGAAACGCATGTTCGAAGCCTTGCGCGAACCGATCTTGTTGCCGTCGGCATCCTTCTGGGTGATGCTCGTATACTGTATGCCGCCCAGCCCGAACGAAATCGTCGCACAGACGTTGGGGAAGATGTATACGGCAGCTCCCGGGTTGAACGCCAGCTTTACCTGCGTTTTGTCGTTGTAGGTGCGGTTGGGTGCGCCTCCTTCGTTATGATCCGGGTCGTATGCGAAGCTCGAATGTCCCGTCGAGAGCGCCAGCTCGAACTCGGCGAAGAGCCCGAAGCGTCCTTTGGGGTCGAGCCCCGCATAAGAACGGTGGAAAATGCCGAATGAGTATTCGTCGCTCGAAAGATCGACGTAGGGGAGCTGCCCCGAGAGGTCGTTGCCCTCGCCCGCATCGAAATAGGTGTTGTCGAGCGTGCCGCCCATGTGGCTGTATCCGAAACGGATGCCGATACAGTTGTTATCGCGGTAGAAATAACCGACGAAGGGTTTTACCGTTGCGATCGTGGCATCCGCATCGATGTTGTCGAAGATGAGCATGAGGTCGGTGTCGTCGCTCGAAACCGTACCGTAGGAGGCCGTAAGACCCATCATCACTTCTCCCTTGTAGGCGAATTTGAGTTTGTTGATCTCGCGGTCGATGCGGCGGCGCGTGGGCAGGAAACGCTCCACCTGGGGGCGCTTGTGCTTTTCGGCCGGCATGGCTGCGGGCATCGTCGCCGGGGAGGCCGCCAGGGCACCGAGGGTACCCGCTGCGGCTGCGGTGTCCGTTTCTGCGGCGAGTCCCGAAGTTGTTTCCGCCGTGGCTTCGGTGCCCGTTCCGGGGGTGTCCGAAGTTTCCGGGGGCACGGTGTCCTCGTTGCCGGAGGGGGTTTCTTCGACTGCGGCCGTAGCGGCCCGCTGCACCGCGGGGAGGGCTTGTCCCGTCTCCGCTGCGGCGCCGAGCGTGATGAATACCGATAAAATGGAAAGTATGATTCGTTTCATGTGCGTGCCGTGTTTAGAGATAGAATGCCATGCCGAGCCCTATCGAGAAGATATTGACTTTGAAGTTCATCATGCTGGCGTCGCGCTTGCCGACCGTCACCTGGTTGTGTACCTGTTTGGTGTGGCTGTAACTGATGCCCATCACGCCGACGTTGACCTCGACGGCCATGTTGTTCGTGGCGAAGGCGATGATACCCGGCGAGATACCCAGCGAGAAGGTATAGCCCGTCTGGTAGGTGCCCTTCACCGGGGAGTCCTTGGCAAAGCGTGCCTGTGTGCCGCCGCCCGAGAGCTGCATCTCGTTGAAGAGCGCGAAACGCTTGTTGCGGCCCAGCGGGATGTACTGGCGCCAGATCATGGCCACCGAATAGCTCTGTTGCAGCGAATAGCAGTCGTTCAGCTCGAAGTTCAGGTCGGAATCCTCGCCGCCCAAGTTGAGGTCGGCCTTGTCCAGCTTGAGCAGCGAGCGCGAATAGATGAAACGGCCTCCGAGCGCCATGTTGTCGCGGAAGGCATAGGCGATCATCGGGCTGACCTTGAACGTGTAGCCCTTCGATTCGATGCCCTCGACGACCAGGAACCTGTACGTATCGTTCGAGTGGGTCGAGTAGGAGGCCGTTCCTCCGAAGATCCATTGCCCGCGCGGGACGAAGAGGTTGTGTTTTTCGGTAAGGCCGCGCTGGCGCCGCATTTCGTTGACGGTCTGAGGACGTTCCTCGTGCTGCATGCAGCTCGTGCTGTCGGCCTGCGGGGCGAGGGACGCCGCGGCGTTCGTCTGTTGTGCACGGCTCTCCGGCGCCGTGCCTGCCAGGAGCAGGAGTGCCAGGAGCGTACTGGTGGTTATCTTGCGCATTGTTGTGCGTTTACGTTTAATCGTTAATATACCCATTCGAAATCGTCGACGTACATCACGTTTTTCGAGCAACCGGTGAAATAATCGCCGTAAGCGTTGCAGGCACATGAGATCACGAGCGAATACTTCCCTTCGGCAGGGCGCGTCTCGTGGTCGTACCATACGATGTCTAATTCGGCGTCCTGCATATCCTCGCCATCCGTCGATTGCGTGATCCAGAGCGATCCGTATCCCAGGATTTTGCCTTCCGATACGTTGTCGATGCCTTTTTCCGGATCCCATGCACCTTTGGTGGTCGTCATGCCGGATACGACCTCATGCGGGGCGTTCCAGTCGACGATCGCGACGAAAATACGAGCCATGTCCGGATCGCCCTTTTTGATATAGGGACAAATATCGCCCGAGGTGCGTACTTTGTCGACCGTGCCGACGTGGGCATGGTATTTTACCTTCATTGCCGAAGGACGTGCCGTAAATGCGTATGTTTGTCCGAACTGGACGGTGCCTGTGAAACTTTTATAGGCGAATTCTCCTGTGAACAGGTTGCCTGCGGCCAATACCAGCATATTGGTGCTGGTTAGTTTTGCAGCCGGTGCAGACTTCCCGAATTTCACGTCGGTAGAGGTGCAGAGCGTTTTTGTCATGGTATTGTTGCCGCTGCTCCAGAACGATTCTCCCGCGGCGTTGGGAAAAGCGAAGCCTCCGGTCATGCTCCAGCCCGACATGTCGCCGTTGGGGATTGGCTGTACCTCTCCGGCCGTAAATGTTCCGGTAGTTTCCGTGCCGTTGATAATGGCTCTGAAGTCGTAGCTGTGTGTCGCGATGATTCCCGTGCCGGCGGCCTGCGTATATACGGTTTGCTCTTTTACGGTTTGCGGAACCCACTGGGGCGCATAGGTCGCCGTGATGAAATCGTCGCCCTGCGACGTCCCGGCCATCGGCTGCCATTCGCCGCCGCTGCTGCGCAGGCCGAATTGCACGGTGGTGCCGGGCGTGAAAGAAACCACGCGCAGCGTGACCGTATTGGCCCACAGGTCGTAGTCGTCCGCCGTTACGGGAACCAGCCCCTCCAGGCGGTAGGTCGTAGCGACCTCCGAGGAACCGCCGTTGGCGTCCTCGATGCGGAGCGTCACTTTCTGGTCGCCGGCCTGGCACGAAGCGAAGAACGCATCGGAGAGCGTCAGCCGGACGTTGTATTTGTCGACCGGTTCGAGGGAGATGCCCTCGGTCGTGCCGTTGAGCGCGTCGTAGCTCTTGTCGCCTACCGAAACCGTGAACCGGGTCAGTTCCGAGAAGGCCATGATCCGGTATTTCTTCTCTCCGGATCGGTACTTCTGGATTTCGGTGATGTCGAACCCTTCGCTGATGACGGCCGGATCGGGGCTGAAGATGATTTCGTCGTCCTTGTCGTCGGTACCGGGGTCGACGCTGATCAGCACACAGTCGATATAACCGGGCAGATCGGGCGAATATTTGAACGTGAGGGTATACTTGCCGCCGGCTTTGACATTGGGGATGTAATCTTCCATTTCCACGTTCTTACCCTCGACATGCGTTCCGCGGAAGAGCCAGGCCAGCGACGTCATGCCTGCGGGCAGGGTGTAGTAACCCGTCCCCTCGGTCGTGAACCTGAGCGCCGGGACACTGCCCGCTTCGGCGGCTTGCTCGTCGACCTTTTCCCCGCCGGCGATCCATACGGAATAGCCGGGGGCGAGGTTCTGGAGGATCGGATCGTCGAATTTCACCTCTACGACGGTGTTCACGATTTGGCAGACAACCGCAACGTTTGTGGTTTCGCCGGGTTTGACGGTGAACGTCTCCTCGCCCTTGTATAACCGTTTCGTGAAATCGGCGGGGGCTTCCTCTCCGGCTTCGACCGCTACGCGATAAGTGCCGGCCAACAGTTCCAGCCGTTCGGGACAGGCCTCTTTCGAGGTGTATTTGCGCAGCAGGCCGCCCTCGTCGTTGTAGATGTAGACGGTCTGGTGCTGCAACGGGTCGTATTCGCCGGTGTCGGCTGTCTGCCGGGTCGAGACCGTCATCGCCATGACGCCCGTGCGATTGTCGCTGCCCGCGGCGGAGTCGTCTTTCGAGCAGGCCGCGCCGAGGAGCACCGCGAGCAGTACGGCAAAATATGAGATATATCGTTTCATTATCGGTCGGCTTTAGTGGACGATGAGTTTGACAGTCTTGTGTGTCAGTACATTATCGTTGTCCGTCACGTCGAGGACGAAATTATGCTCGCCCGGGATTTCCAGCAGTATCTCGACGAATTTGGTGATCGAGAAGGTCACCGACGTTCGGTTCTTTACCTGCTCGTTGATCGGGAACCCGAATTCGCCGTGCAGGACTTCGACCAGTTCGTCGGGGATGTCGCAGATGTCGAATTTCTCCGGCAGGTTGATCACCGGCAGCAGCGGCCTCAGCGTTTCGGAGTCGATCGTCACGAAGAACGACTTGATGCCTTTGTCGGCCTCGATGTCGATGTCGATCACCATGTCCTTCTGCACTTCGTATTGCTGGTCGATGTCGTAGCCGCGCCACGTGATCCGGGGGCCCGTCTGCCCCGAGCTTTTATCGACTACGAGCGTCAGTACGGCTTCGGACGAGACGCCTTTTGCATCGGTCATCGTGAAGGCGAAGGTGTGCGTACCGTCGAATTCATAGAGCGCCCTGATCTGCCCTGCGATGTTGAAACTCTTGGCCGTCTGTCCTTTGAGCTCGCTGCCTACGGGGTAGCCGAAGCCCTTGAGGATAATCCCTGCCGCCGAAGATGCGTCGAGGGCGCAGAGGTCGAATGTTTGGGGCAACTGGATGGCGGACATCGACGCCAGGAACTGGCTGTTGGTGGAGCCGACGGTCACTTGCAGCGATTCGATGCCGTTGGGCGAGGAGAGGTCGAATGCGAACGGTTCGATGCAGTTCCCTTCCGCGTCGAACATGGCGTCGGTCAGCGTGAAGGGCTGCGTCATGTCGTGCCCGGGCCAGGTGAGCGCCGGGGCGTTGGGGTCTTCGAGGAGCTCTTCCCCGAGGTTTTCCGTACCGTCGACGACGAATTTGTTGTCCTGGAGGATGCTGTTGTCGACTTTGACCGAGAAGAGGATGTTGCCCTTGTCGGCGTAGCCGATTACGACCGAAACCTTGCGCCACTGCCCGGCCTTGACCCCGGTGATCTGCTTGCTGAATTTAGCGGGGACATCGGTGTCGGCGAAAGTGCCGTCGAATACGAAGTCCAGGGTGTTTTCCAGTGCCAGCGGTTTGAAATAGGCCGCCCGGGTTTCGGTTTTGTGGAAATCCAGGCTGGTGTCGCCCAGCGATACGGTGGCCTTGCTGGTGTCGGCCAGCATATCGGCCAGCTCGGACGAATATTCCACCGAGACCTTGATGTTCTGCAGGGTGCAGACCACCTCTTCGGGCGAGGTCGTCTGTGCCTTGGTGATCGTAAAGTCGCTCGTCGCCCCGTAGACGGGGTGTTCCCAGGCCGCGTCGGGCATCGTGTCTTCCGAGCGGACTTCCATGCGGTAGGCGCCCACCTTCAGTTCCATCGGCGTCTTGAGCTGCTCCTTCAGCTGGGCATAGGTCATTTCGAGTACCTGCGCGTTGTCGGCGTCGAGGATCTCCACGATAAAGCTGTCCACGTCGGGAGCCGTGGCGCGCGTCCCGGATGCGATGCGTGCGGCCTGCGTCTCGTCCGACGTGTCGTCGGGACGGATTTCGGTTTCGTCGTAGACGACTGTCATCGAGAGGTTGCCGATCGACAGATAGCCGGTCGTCCCGGCGGGCTCGGGGTTCGGATCCTCCTTGTACGGGGGCTCTTCGTTTACACACCCGGTCGCGAAGAGTGCCGCAACCGCTAACATCGTAAGAAATTTGGTAAATGTTTTCATATCTTTCCCTGTTTTTATTTCTTTTCGGTATCGTCGATGGCTCCCTCGTTGACCTCGCAGTCAAGCGTCCGGGTATCGGTGTAACTGTCGCCGAGTGTGATGGTCAGCGTGGCGCTGCCCGCGTTTTTGGCATCGTAGGTGATGATGTGGCAGGTGCGCGGCGTCGAGCGTCTGGGCGGAGAAAGTCACCTCGGGGCCTTCCCCCGTGCCCGTCGGGCTCTGGCGGCGTGCCGTGCCGGTCACCGTGAGCCGCGTGCCGCCCTTGACGAACACCGGTTCGTCGGCAGGGTCGCTGCCGGGCGTGAAGGCGAATTCATTGCCCGAGGCCGTCGTCACGGTGAACCTGGCATCGTGGAAATAGGCGAGGAACTGCTCCGTGGCGCGGATTACCACCTGCGAATTGGCCACCGTGGCGGTCAGGTCTGCATTTACCGTGCGCCGGGGCAGCACTTCGATCTTTTGTTCGGCATAATAGTAAGGTTTGCCGGCTCCTTCCGCATCGGGGTCGCCGTGGGCGATCGCGACGGTGTAGGCGCCCATCCGGAAGACGGTTTGGCTCTGCTCGAACTCGGTGAGCGTATCCCATTTCTGTGTGCCCGTTTCGCCCGTTACCGTGAGCGAGAAAGCCCCGGCTGCAGGTGCTTCGGGCGTGCCTGAAGCCTCGGCCGAAGCCGTGTCGATCGACGTGTCGGCCGTGCAGCTAACGGACAGGGTGCCGTACCCCGTCGTTTCCGGGGCGTTTTCCGTGGAGCATCCGGCGGCCAGCAGGCACGCCGATGCCAATAGATATATAAGTTGTTTTTTCATAGCAGTCCGGATCGTTCGGTGAAAGATGTTGTCGGGATTGTCGGTTGCCTCGTGCGCTGCCGGGAGTACGGCGGGATGTGCCTCAGCACCGCCGGTCGGATTACCGGTATGTGAAATCTCCCGAGGCGTTTGCATGAGGCCGGATGTCCGGGATTTTATGCGCATGGGTATGAGTTTTTTATTGGCAATGTGCAAAAATAGCCATGCGGCGCGTATCTTGGAAATAAATTCAACGAACGTGCGGTTTTTCATCACGAACACCCTGTCCGGCGAGCATGCCCGTATCTCGTTTTCGCCTTTCACAACACTCGATGCACCCGATGGCCGGCTGTGTCGCTTGTCCGTCGGTTGCGCGACGGCCTGCCGTGGCAGTCCCTCCCCGCAAGAAAAAACCTCCCTGCAATCCGCAGGGAGGTCGGGGATAAAGGCCTCTGGCCTTCCGGATATTCCGGCGGGTTAGTATACCCACTGGAAATCTTTGACTGAAAGGGTATTTACGGTTCCATTCAGATAGTCGCCATAACGGCTTGTTGAACAGGATATGATAATCGTGTATTTCCCATTCGGTGCCGGGGCATTTTTGTCATAGTAAGTAAGAGGAATGCTCAATAATTGATCCGCACTCTTATCCTCTTCGAGATAGACAACGCCGTATGCAATTAACCCTGTTTTTTCGGTTTCACTCAATCCGTCCAGTGTTTCAGGGTTCCATACTCCGCTCGGTGATGCATTGTTTCCTGATGTTACATTGTGCCTTGCATCCCAATTGACAATGCATACCATAATGCTTGCCTGGTCATGTCCTGACGTAAGTTCATTGGCATGACTCCACTTTGTATAAAAGTCGGAACCGAAAGAGGTTTTGTATGTCAATTCGAGTGCGGTAGGTCGGGCTGTGTAGGTGTATGGCTGCCCGAACCCGACTGTCCCGTAAGAACTCGCGCCTAAAACTCCAGATTTGGTGAATGTAAATGTCCCTGTAAACAAGTTGCCAGGAGCCAGAACCTTTATGAAACCGAGGTTGAGTCCCGAGGCCGTCATTACCGTATAGGGAGTAGCGAAAGAGCAGAGAGTTTTAGTTCCATTGGTCATTTCATTATTGCCGCTTCCCCAGAATGTCGTACTGGTATTTTCCGAAGTGTAGCATGCAAGCGAGTTATCTGCAAGGGTCGGTATTGTGTTTCCTGACTTTTTTTGGAATTCTCCCGATATTACCTGCTGGGTATTTTGGGCATCCGTGTATATAAGTTGGTATTCATAGTCGTTTCCGGCAAAAACACCTGTCGTATTGTCAACCGTATAGGTCATCTTGCCCGATGCATTGGCTGTTCCCTCAGACCATACAGGTTCAATCGTCCAAATGCCATTTCCACTGTCCGAAGCATCTTTCCAATCCGTTGTGCCTTTTATGCGGTACTGCACTTTGACGTTGGTCGCATCCGACGGGACATCGGTCACAGTAAACGTCGCCGTATTAGTCCATAAGTCAGCGTCGTTATTGTATGTAATAGGTGTCGGAATTTGGAACGTCAGTTTTTGTACGGTTTTCTGCCCGGCCAAATCTGTAACTTGGACTTCAAAGATATGCGTACTGCCAGGTGCAGCGCCTAATTTTACCAGTGGGACAAGGTTGGTAATATTAAAAATTGTAGATTTTTTGTATTGAATCTCTGATGTGCAGGCCAGCCCAAGATTTTTGAATTCGATTGCTCCTAAAATAGACGTTTCGTTGAAAAGGTCAAGGGTCGTGATGCCCATATCATTGTTGAGATAATCGGACGTTATATTTACCGAAAGGCCGGCAATTCCTCCCGGGACATTGATTGTTACGGCCGCAGAATAATTGAGGCTCATTCCACTTTCATCGGTGGTAATGTAATGCACTTGGTCGATTGTTTTCCCGTCTTCCTCCGGCCATACGAGCGACGGGGCGTCGATGGGGGCGAACTGCAGGTCGGAGACCGCTTTCGTATAGAGCGTTCCGGCTTTGAAGGCTTCGGTGCGGTTGACCGTGACCGTAGCCATCTGGTTGTCGGAGCCGATTACGTCGAGCGTCAGCGTGGGGTAGAGGTCGGCCGGGACGTTGAAGAAGGCTTCGACCTTGTCGGCGCTCGCCCCATCGGGCGTGTATTGCAGTGCGATGACGTTCGACTGGTCGGTTGTGCTGAGGGTGACAGCCGTTTCGGCACCTCCGTTCTCGAGGGCGAAATCGAGGCTCGAGGCCGAAAGCTTTTGGGTTTCCCCGCCGGCGGTCAGCAGCAGGTATTTCACCTTGTCGGCCTGCGTGGCGATGGAGAAATCGAGGATCGACGTGAGGCGGTGCAGCGTGAAAGCGACGGGGTTGCCGTCCACTTTGCCCGCCTCGTCGGCTGCGCCGTATGCCTGGGGAGTAGCGACCAGCGCGTCGTAGGCGCTGTTGAAATCGTTGCCCGTCTGCGTACGCAGGTTCCCGAACGGGAGGTTGGCCGTGGTACCTGTGACCTGCGCGTGGGGGAAGAACGCATAGTAATTGCCGCCGCCCGCTACGAAATCGTTGAGCGAACCTTTGAATGCGGCCGAGGCGGTGTTGTAGTTGAACTTAGCGGCTGTGGCGGGTGCCGTGCCGCCGGTTTTGACCGGCAGGATGCCCAGGGCGTCGCCGGCTTCCCATTCGGCCGTGAAGACGCTTTCGCCGACATTGATGTTGGCGCGGGTGCCGTCGTTTTCGGCGACATTGGCATAGACTTTAATAAGCGAACCGTTGCTGGTTTCCGGAGTGGCATTCGCCTCGTCGAACTTGTTGCAGCCGGCCAGCAATACGAGGGCGGCTGCACAGAAGAGCGGTTTAAGAATTTTTTTCATGGCGCTGCGGTGTTAGGCTTCGTCGGATTCGCTCATGAAGCTGTCGTCATAGGACATCAGACTAACAGGCCCGCTTGGATTTGATGTGGCAAACCCCTTTTCAGTCGTAATCTCGATTACTTCGATGGTAGGGACAGAGTACTTCCCCCCCCCTTGTTTGGCTAATTCAATTCCCATGATATGCAATAGTTTAAAGTTACGTAACAAAAGTAGATTCGCGTAGCCGTAAATGAAAATAAATTCAATGAACCGGAGGATTTTTCCAATGAATCAGCCGATTTGAGGGATGGCGGCCGGACTGAAATGATAAGATGAAAAACGTAAAAGTATGTACGGTGGACAAAAAAGGCCATCCGGGAAATCCGGATGGCCTTGTGACGAGGGTGCCCCTGTCTGTTATTTCACGTATTTGTCGAGCCAGCCGAAGAATTCGCGGTTCCAGACGAGCGAGTTCTGGGGTCTGAAGACCTGGTGCGCCTCGTTTTCGAATTCCACCAGCCGCGCCGGGATGCCGCGCACGCGGGCTGCCGTGAAGGCTTCGAGCGACTGCGTGTAGGGGATGCGGAAATCGTACTCGCCCGTGAAGATCAGAATCGGCGTGTCCCATTTGCTGACGAATTTGTGCGGCGAATTGGCGTAGGAGCGCTGTGCGACCTGGTTCGACCGATCCCAGTAGGGGCCTCCGTAGTCGTTGTTGATGAAGAACAGTTCTTCGGTCTCGCCGTACATCGACTCGAAGTTGAAGATGCCGCAGTGGGCGATGAACGCCTTGAAACGCTTTTCGTGGCAGCCGGCCAGGAAGAATACCGAGTAACCGCCGTACGATGCCCCGACGCAGCCCATGCGGGTTTCGTCGGCCCACGGCTCCCCGGCCACGTCGTCGATGGCCGAGAGGTAGTCGCGGATGTTCTGCCCCGCGTAGTCGCCCGATATCTGGTCGAGCCACTCCTGCCCGAACGAGGGCAGGCCGCGGCGGTTGGGCGCCACGACGACGTAGCCCTGCGCGGCCATCAGCTGGAAATTCCAGCGGTAGCTCCAGAACTGCGACACGACGCTTTGCGGGCCGCCCTGGCAGTAAAGCAGGATGGGGTACTTCTTGTCCGGGTCGAAATCGGGCGGCAGGATCACCCACGTCAGCATCTGCTTGCCGTCGGTGGTCTTCACCCAGCGTTTCTGCACCTCGCCCATCCTGATGTTGTCGTAAATCGGTTTGTTGATGGCCGAAAGCTGCGTCAGCGTGCCGTCGGCGGGGTCGATGCCGAAGAACTCGGTGGCCATCGAGATCGTGCACATTTCGGCGACGATCCTATCGCCGGCCATCGAGAAGGCGTTGATGTCGTGGTCGCCGCGGGTTACCACCTCTACCTCGCCTACGGAGGGTGAGATGCGGCAGATCTGGTGTGTCGCCTCGATCGGTGCGATGAACCAGATGCGGTCGTTGCCCTCCCAGACGACGTTCATGGCGTTGTAGTCGAAATCCTCCGTCAGATCCTGCATCTCGCCCGTCCGGCAGTCGTAGAGGAACAGGCGTGCCTTGTCCGACTCGTTGCCTGCGCGGCGCTGTGAAAGGAAGGCGATTTTCGTGTCGTCGGGCGACCATACGGGGTATTTGTCGTAACCGGCCATGACGGCCTTGTCGCTTGCGACGGGCTCTCCGGTATTGACATTGACCGGCTTGCAGATGTTCTGCGTCACGCCGCTTTCGAGCACATAGACGAAGATGTCCGAGTCGGTCGAAACGGCGTATTCGGTGCCGGTGAGCGGCTTGCAGGTATAGGCCAGCATCGTGCCTGCGTTGTTCCAGGCGATTTCGGCCATGTCGAAATAGGGCGCCAGCGGGGCGTCCCACTGTGCATCGGGCATGATGTCCGTGCCTCCCGTCACGAGGCCCTTGCCCAGTTCGCCGATGAAGATATGGCGGTAGGAGCCTTCGTCCCAGTAGTCCCAGTGGCGGGCCATCAGGTCGTCATAGATGCGGGCCTTCGACTTGTCCATGTCCTCGTATACGTCCGACGATTTGCGCCGCGCCGTCTGCACGGCCTGTACCCACCAGATGTGCTTTTCATCGGGGCTGACACCGAATCCTTCGACGTCGGGGACACCCTCGCCCCCGCCGCTGCCCGTAACCTGGGTCGCGTCGCCGCTAGCGGCGTTCATCCGCCACACCTGCATCGAGCCGCTGCGATCCGACAGGAAATAGATTTTCCGCCCGTCGGCACTCCACTTGGGATCGGCGTTGTTCGACGCCGTGTCGGTAAGGCGCGTCACAGCGCCCGATGCCATATCCTGCACCCAGATGGTCGTCACGCCGCGGTTCTGGGCCATGTTGTAGTCGGTCTGCGCATAGAGGAGCGTCGTGCCGTCGGGCGAGAGCGACGAGGAGCCTGCACGGCTCATTTTCCACATCACCTCGGGGGTGAGCCTGCCTGCGGCGATTTCGTCGGCCGTCAGGGCATTGTCGATCGTAAGTGGTTGCGGGCGCCTGTCGTCGCATGCGCCCAGTCCCACAGCTGCAATAACCATAAAAAGGAGTAATTTTTTCATTTTGGTCGGGGTTTCTTCTATATTATTCGTATTTTCGCGTTCAAATCGAGCCAGCATGGACTATACCGTATATTTTGCAGATAAAGCCGTGGTTTTCACTGCGAAGACCCCTGGCGAGGACTGGTATGCCGTGACGCCCGCACCGGACGGCGGCATATCACGAGCGAAGGTAACGAAAATTCTCGAATCGTACAACAAGGCGGCTGTCGTCACGCCCGATCCCGGGGCGGCGTTCGGGGCCTTTGCCGCGGAGTTCGCGCTTATAGAGGCGGCGGGCGGCGTGGTGGTCAACGATTGCGGCCAATGGCTGATGATCCGCCGCAACGGCCGCTGGGACTTGCCCAAGGGGCACCTCGAATGCGGCGAGCGGATCGAGGAGTGTGCGGCCCGCGAGATCGAGGAGGAGACGGGTGTCCGCGCCGGGGTGGTGCGACCCCTGTGCGATACGCTGCATGCCTATTATTTCCCCAAGACCGAACGCTGGGAGCTGAAACGCACCCACTGGTACGAGCTTCACACGGCATCCTGTGACCGGCTTGTGCCTCAGGCCGAAGAGGGGATTGAGCAGGTGGTGTGGTGTACGCCCGCGGAGGTCACCCGCAACCTGCGGGATGCTTTCCCGACGATCCGCTGCGTGGTGGCGGCGATGGGAAAGTAGCGCGGCGGCGATCATAGGGGTTGGGGTGACGCCGGGTCGTTCCGGCCGTCTTTTCTGGCCGGCGTAACCGGTGCCCCTCCCTGTGGCTTTCCCCCGTGCTTTCTTTCGGTGCCTACCCACGGTGCCTTCCCCGGATCTTTTCCCGGCGATGCCCGGCGGAGCCCGTACCGGTTTCCGTCAGGCGAACAGGTCGTTGAGCGATTCGCTCATGCTCGGATGGGTGTAGATCGAATTGCTCAGGTCGTGTGCCGTGACGCCGTGCTTCATGGCTGTGGCGACGGTGTTGATGACTTCGCCCGATTCGGCTCCGAAGAGCGTGCACCCCAGTATCTCGTCGGTCTTGGCGTCGATGACGGCTTTGAGCACACCCTCCGTCGAACCCAGTATCCGCGAACGCGGGAATGCCGCGACGGCGATCCTGTTGACGCGGATGTCGCGCCCGGCCTTGCGTGCCTCCTCTTCGTGCATGCCCACATGCGAGAGCGTCGGTTCGATGAAGACCGAATAGGGAACGGGGCCCCGGTTGGCCGTGGTGCGGGCTCCGTCGCCCAGCAGCACGTCGCGTATGATCCGGAAGTCGTCCAGCGAAACATAGGTGAATTGCAGCCCGCCCGTCACGTCGCCTGCGGCGAAGACACGGGGAGCCGTCGTGCGCAGGTGTGCGTCGACCCTGACGGCACCCCGGTCGTCGGTTTCGATCCCGGCGGCCGCGAGGTTCAGCCCTGCGGTGGCGGGGCGGCGTCCCGTGGCGAGCAGCACGGCGTCCCCGACGATTTCGTATTTTCCGCCTGTCTGTGTGTCGGCCACGGCGACCCTGACGCCCCCGGCGGTGTCGCTCACCGATTCGACCCGTGCGCCCATGCGGAATTCGATGCCCTTTTTTTCCAGCGCCTCCCGTACGGCGGCCGCAATGTCGCGGTCTTCGCGCGGGATCAGCTCCGCAAACCCTTCGAGCACGGTGACTTTCGATCCGAATGAGGCGTACATCGAGGCGAATTCCAGCCCGATGTATCCGCCGCCCACGATTACCAGGTGCTGCGGCAGCTCTTCGAGCTCCATGATCGAGGTGCTGGTATAGACCCGCCTGCTCTGCGCGATGCCTTCGATGGGCGGGATTACCGTCTCGGCGCCGGTGTTGATGACGATGTATTTGCCGCCGATCTGCTGCGTCCCTTGGGTGGTTTTCACGGCGACGGTTTCCGGGGAGGCGAAACTGCCTTCGCCCGTGTAGACGTCGATACGGGCGTTGTCGGCCAGCTTGTGGTAATTCTTGTCCCGCAACAGGTCGACCAGCGCCGTTTTCGAGGCGACGGACTCCCTGTAATAGTCCCGCCGCTGCCCGAAGGTCAGCGGGTGCCCTGCGGCTGCGAGCCCGGCACTGTGGATCAGGGCTTTGGTCGGTATGCAGCCGATGTTGATACAGGTTCCCCCGTACATTTTGTCCGAGCGTTCGACCATCGCGACGCTCCAATCGTGTGCGGCCAGTTCGGCGGCGAGGGTCTTGCCCGCTTTGCCGAAGCCGATGATGACGGCATCATATTGTTTCATAACTTTCCCTGTTTTAAGTTTCCCGGTGGCATGTGGCCTTCTCCGGCTCATTGTTCCCGTAATGCAAATATCGGGGTTTTATGCCGTCGGGGAAATGGCCGCACTGCCGGATGTGTTGGCAATAATTCCCGTTCGCGGGTTGCGGGGCGTTATTCGCCCGCAGGGGACTCGAACCGCAGCCGTGCGGTGTCCTTGTATTTGCGGGAAATTTCGATTTCCTGTCCGCCGACGTTGACCCGGAGGGGTGGTATTCGCCGACGTTGCTGGCCGGCGGTTTCAAGGTGTTTTTTATCTCGGTCATGTACGGAATGCTGATTTACGGGGCGTCGCTGGTTATCCGGATGCTCCAGAAACCGAAAATCTGAAGCGGGAGCGCCGGCCCTTAGAGGCCGGCGCTCCCGCTTGTCGTTTGGCTGTCATTCCGGTTTTTTCAGCAGCCGTTCCTGCACCGCATAGGCTTCGGCGATCAGTTCGGGCGGATAGTCGTACAGTTCCAGGATGCGGATTGCGTTGCGGGTCGTCAGCGGCCCCGTGTGCAGCTGGTAGTCGAAGACCAGCCGCCCGTCGACCACCTCTTCGCGGAAGTGGTGCAGTTCGTAGCCGTCGCTGTCGAGCAACTCCGCCAGCTCGATGTCGTGCGTCGATACCAGCACGATGTGCGGGCCGCGGTTGAGGTGCGCGAGGACGGCTTTCCCGGCGGCGATACGTTCGGTGGTGTTCGTCCCTTTGAACAACTCGTCGAGGGCGAACAGGCAGGGGACGGAATCCTGTGAAGCTTCGAGGAAGCGTTTGACGGTCAGCACCTCCTGCAGGTAGTAGCTCGTGCCTTCGGCGATGTCGTCCGAAATGCGGATCGAGCTCAGCAGCCGCATGTACGGGGCCGTATAGGAGCCGGCGAAGCATATGTCGAGGGTCTCGGCCGTCAGGGCGTTGAGCACCAGCGTGCGGATGAAGGTCGTCTTGCCCGACATGTTGGAGCCGGTGAGCAGCAGCCCCGTGCCGTCGAGGACGAGCGTATTGGGCACGCAGCCGTCGATGAGCGGATGTACGACCTGCTCGGCCTTCAGGTATTTTCCGTCGACGAACTGCGGGCGGCAGGTCTGGGTTTCGCTGCGCAGGCGTGCGACGGAGATTGCGGCATCGGTCTCCCCGATGAAGCGGAACATGCCGTGGATCGCATCGCGCCGGGCCGTGATGCTGCCGATAAAGCGCTGGAAGAGGATCACCTCGATATTGAAGGCGACTTTGGCCAGCTCGATGAAAAGCCATGCGATGGCGGCCAGCTCGTTTGCGGAGTCGCCCTGCGTCCCGACCACGCGGCTGCGGCGTTCGACCTCGGCGACCTGCCGGATTTGTCCGGTGGCCTCCTCCGTGCCGGGCACCTCTTCGACAGCCAGTTCCCGGGCTGTGCGCAATGCCAGCGAAAGTTGTTTTACGGCCGAGCCGTAGAGCGAGACATTGAGCTTGTTGCTGTAATGGATATAGAGGTTCACGGCGAAGATAGCCATGAACAGCAGCAGCGACAGCGGGTAGAACGGGGCGGCGAGCAGCGTCGCCACGGCGAGCAGGGTGAGCGGGTATACCCAGGCGAAATAACGGACTTTGGCCGGTGTGTCGAAAATCAGGTTTTGCAGCCCGTAGGCATCCTCGTCGGTGAGCCGGGAGAGGGATTCGGTGCAGCTGGCCGCAAGTTCCCCGTTGCGGGAGAAACAGTCCGTGCTGCGGCCGAAAGCCTCGGCATCCTCCTGTCCCCGGAGCGTGCGTATGCGGGCATAAAGGCATTGCTGCCCGACTTTCGAGGTCGTGCGGTCGATGCGCTCGAATACGGCGTTGAGGTCGAGGTCGGCCGTGGTTTCGGCGTCGATCGTATGGCTGGCGTCCTCCGCCGGGCAGTTGTAGAAATAGCGGCTGATCAGGTTGAAGTCGCACGGCGGGCGCTCTCCGGCGGGAAGCGCCGAAGGCCGGAAAAGGGCTGATAGATAGCTTGTCGGTTTCATAATCGCGTGCGTTTATTAGGTTTTTCGTGTGCGCGTCGCGCCGACGAATGCTTGCGTGATCCTTGCCTGAGCCTGCGGTACGGCGTCATACCGCCTTTGGCTGCGTGTTCCCAGGCCTGTGCCGCAAACATCCCTCCTCCGCCCGGAATCATCGCCCCGGGGCATCGTGTCTGCGGAGCCGTGCCCGATTTGCAGGGGCTGTGCCGGACTTTGTTTGCCGTCCGTTCAGACCTGCGGGGCGGCGTTCATCGCCCGGGCGATCCCCTCGGCGATCTGATCCAGCGCCCCCTGCAGCTTGTTGCCGATCATCATCTTCATCATCATGTTCAGGTCGATGCGCAGCACCAGCCGCAGGCGGGTGTCCGCGGCGGAGACTTCCTGCAACTGGATCCAGAATGCGAAATCCATCGGTACGCCCCCGTCGTCGCCGACGACCTTGACGTATTTGCCCGGCTCGCGCTCCTCCATGCGGAGTTTCACGGTGAAGCCTTTGGCCTTGAACGAACAACTGTCCTCGGTAGCCTGCCACTCCTCGACCTTGTCGGCAAGGGCGGGCGTGAGGTTGTCGAAACGGCTGATGACCGCGTAAATCTGTTCCGCGGGACGCAAAACCTGTTGTTGCTTGGAGATATATTCTTGCATTGCGTGTGTAAAACTTGTATGAAATGTGTTTCAGAAATCGGATGCGGTTTCGGGCGCTGCAAAGATAGCGTTTTTTTGCATGACGCGCAAAACCGGCGCTATTCCGGCCGGGGAAAGAAGGCCGCCCGGTAGCGGGCGATGTCCAGGTCGTCGGCGATCTTGCGGGCGAAGAGGTACGGAACTTCCGCCGCCGTGTCCCGTGCCTGCAGCAGCCGGGGCAGGTCGTTGGTGCCGAATGTTTCCGGATGGGGCGCCCCTTCTCCGACCCATCGGGTGAAGACGAGGGGACGGCGCGTATTCGCACCGGCGAATTCGGAAATGCCCATCAGGGTCTGGAAAAAGATCTCGTCGCCGCAGTGCGAGTGTCTGAATGCGCGGATATAATCGGGGTGGGTGCGCAGATAATCGAACACAAAATCCCGGAAGCGGTCGGTGACGACGATCCAGTTGGAACCCTTTTCGAGCGGCGGCAATGTCCTGAAATAGGGGTTGTCCCCGGGGCGCAGCCGTTTGTAGAGCCTTTTGCGGAAATAGCCCGGCAGACGCCCGATCCAATCGTTCCTGTCGGGGTAGTGGCACCACTGCATCTTCTGCGTCAGCTCGGTGATGTGCAGTTCGGGCTGCATGTCCGCGAACTGCCGCGGGTAGCACGCTTCGAGGAAATCGTGTATCTGCCCGCAGGGGCGTAACGGCAGGGTGTCGCCCGAGAGAATGGCGATGTAGCGGTAGTCGCCGTTACAGGTGGCCCGGAGCAGTTTGAGCATGCAGTCGATCTGGCCGTACTCGCCCCAGTAGACCTTGCTGCGCGGGTGGATGAAACGTGCCAGGGGACGCAGCGGCGCAAAATCCCTGATGTCGGATTTCGCATCGACATGGATGAAAATATCCGCTTCGGGGTGCTGCAACTGCCGGCACAACTCCTGCAGGACAGGGGTGTATTTATGGCATTCGATGCAGAATGCGATGCGGAAACCGTCTGCCATGGTCGTAGTGTCGCGGGGCGTTTTGGCCGGGCTTCAGTCGATTTCGAACGTGCGTGCCGTGTCGCTGTCGACGGTGATGCGCACCGTCATCACGTTCTCGGGCAGGAGCTGCTCGATCTTTTCTGGCCATTCGACCAGACAGAGGTCGCCCGAGAAAAAATACTCTTCGTAACCGAAATCATAGGCTTCGCGGATGTCGTTGATCCGGTAGAAATCGAAATGATGGATACGGCGGTTGCCCTTGCCCTTGTACTGGTTCACGATGGCGAACGTAGGACTGGTTACGGTGTCCGTGGCGCCCAGTTGGGCTGCGATCTCGCGGATCAGCGTGGTTTTGCCCGCGCCCATTTCTCCGCGCAGTGCGACTACCGTGCGGCGGCCGAGTGCTTCGATGACCGCCTCGGCGACGTCCGGCAGTTCGTCCTGCGAGGTGATGTGGATCGTTTTCATATTACTGCTTGGGTTTTAAGACGATATAAGGCACGATCATTTCTTCCATCGAGATGCCGCCGTGCTGGAACGTGTTGCGGTAATAGCGGATGTGGCGGTTCGCATCGTTGTTGTAGACCAGGAAATCCGAATTGTAGGCGAAGATATAGCTCGACGTGAGGTTGCTCGACGGCAGCTGTACGTCCTCGGGTTTCAGTATCTCGTAGACGTCGCGCGAGTTGTAGGCCAGGTTGCGCCCCGTCTTGTAGCGCAGGTTGGCCGAGGTCTCGCGGTCGCCCGTCACCTTGACGGGGTTGTCCACGCGGATGGTGCCGTGGTCGGAGGTGATCACGACCGTGTGCCCCCGCTCCGAGAGGAGCTTGAGGATGGTGTAGAGGTCGGAGTGCTCGAACCACGAGCGCGTCAGCGACCGGAATGCCGCGTCGTCCTCGGTCAGCTCGCGGATGATGTCGGTCTCGGTACGGGCGTGCGAGAGGATGTCGAGGAAGTTGTAGATGATCACCGAGAAATCGGCGTCGTACACTTTTTGTATATTGTCGACCAGCCTGCGGCCCTGTTCGGGGCGCACGAGCTTGTCGAACGAGAATTTCCAGTTTTTCCCGTTCTGGGCCATCAGCCGTTTGAGGAACTCCTCCTCGTACTGGTTCTTGCCGCCTTCCTCGTTGTCGTTGAGCCATTTGTTGGGCATCAGCTTGTCGATGGCCAGCGGCATCAGGCCGGCGAAGACGGCGTTGCGGGCGTATTGCGTCGCCGTGGGGAGGATGGCGCAGTAGAAATCGTCGAGCGCCACGTCGTAGTAGCCCCGCAACAGCGAGGAGATCGACCGCCACTGGTCGTAGCGGAAGTTGTCGATCAGCAGCAGCGTGGTCTTCGGGTTCTCGTCCGCCACCGGAAAGATGTTGGTGCGCATGAGCGTGTGTGACATCACGGGGGTGTCGTCCGAGCGCTTGTTGATCCAGTTGTAGTAGTTACGGCGTACGAACTTGCAGAATTCCTGGTTCGCCTCGGTCTTCTGGTAGGTGAGCACCTCCTTGATGCCCTGGTCGGTGGATTCCGAAAGCTCGACCTCCCAGTTGGTGAGCTTGCGGTAGAGCGAGCACCAGTCCGAAAAGGTCTCGGCCATCTGCAGCGACGAGGAGATACGCCCGAATTCCGACCGGTAGTCGGCCGTGGTCTGCTCGGTGACGAGCTGCTGCTGGTGCACGTTCTTCTTGATCGAGAGCAGCACCTGATTGGGGTTGACGGGTTTGATGAGGTAGTCGGCGATCTTCGAGCCGACGGCCTTGTCCATGATGTTCTCCTCCTCGCTCTTGGTCACCATGATGACGGGCGTCGTGGGGCGCACCTCCTTGATCTTGGGGAGGGTCTCGAGCCCCGTCATGCCGGGCATCATCTCGTCGAGGATTATCAGGTCGTAGGCGCCTTCGGCCGCCATGTCGATCGCGTCGTAGCCGTTGTTGCAGGTGTCGACTTCGTAGCCTTTCTGTTTGAGGAACAGGACGTGGGGCTTCAAGAGTTCGACCTCGTCGTCCACCCAGAGTATTTTGACCATACGGTTATCGGATTTTAGTTCGCAAAATTAGTTATTTTATTATCAAACGCAAAAACCGGGCGTTTATTGGGTCGGCGGGATATTATCCGCGGTTCCGGGGCGTAAATCGCCTCCGGGACGGCTTGCAGCGGCGTGCCGGAGAGCCCTTCCCCGGGAATCGGTGCTCGAACCCGGGCGGGGCGAGGATGCCGTCCCCTCCGCTGCTCGTGTGGAGGGCTGCATGCCGGATGCCGGCGGGCGCGGGCGGGCAGCCGCACCGGCATCCGGGAGGGGGTTGGCCGTGCCGGGACTCTTCGGGCGCAATGATGCCCGGAAAAGGCTCCTCCCGTTTCGGCGGGTTTGTGGCTAATGTATTGATTATGAGCGATTATTCCGCGCGGCTCGCTCCGGTGTGCCGTCCGGATATAATTGCCTGGCACATAATATTTTAATTTTCCGCCGAGTTTTGCCCGATATTTGTTATCCTCTTGTTCTAGTGGCTGGTAGGGGACTGCCGGAAAAATAATGAAAAAAAGTTGCGGTTTATTGGCTAAAATGTAAATAAAGCGTATATTTGCAGTCCGAATGTCTTCACACGAACTTAATAATTTAATACTATATA
>ERZ1673696.311-NODE-311-length-54273-cov-12.499520_pt1 | contig 54273 bp, 39 predicted proteins | sample MGYA00580226_ERZ1673696 | MGnify/ENA primary metagenome ERZ1673696 (study PRJEB41218, sample SAMN15661743) | gut metagenome | host: Homo sapiens | place: Canada: London | collected 2015-08-20/2019-03-30 | study: EMG produced TPA metagenomics assembly of... | reverse complement strand
AATAACCACCTATCTTCGCTGTTTTATGGTGTAAGATTTCCATTATAAAAATGGAATACACCTTGCGAGGAAGTGAGGTGGGCAATATGGCGCTGGATCTGTATGAGCATAATGCGAATGCTTACATCGCCGCGTGCGAGATGATGGACAAGTACGGCAAAGCTGCTATTGTTCACCCCACCGGCACGGGTAAGAGCTATATCGCGTTCAAACTTATTCAAGCTCACCCAAATGAAGTGATTATCTGGCTTTCCCCCAGTGAGTACATCTTCAAGACTCAGCGGGAGAGCTTACTACGGCAAGACCAGGACTTCCCGCTTCAAAATGTAAGATTTTATACGTATGCCAAGCTGATGTGCAGTACGGCGGAGCAGCTTAACCAGATAGCAGAACAGAACCCCACCTACATTATACTGGATGAGTTTCATCGAATTGGTGCGGAATTTTGGGGGGAGAGCACGCAAAAGCTGTTGTCTCTCTGCCCACGTGCAAAACTGCTGGGTTTGACCGCCACCAACGTGCGTTACCTCGATAATAACCGCGACATGGCCGAAGAACTGTTCGACGGTCATGTTGCATCTGAAATGACCCTGGGCGAGGCAATCGTCCGGGGGATTTTGCCTGCCCCGAAATATGTGACCACGGTTTTTAAATACCAGCAGGACTTGGCGCGGTATCAGTCGCGAGTTGACAATCTGCGCAGCCCGGGCATTCAGGATGTGAACCAGAAATATCTGGACGCCCTAAAGCGCGCCTTGGAGCAGGCGGACGGACTGGACAAGGTCTTTGCCCGCCACATCACCAATAAAAACGGCAAGTACATCGTGTTCTGCTCCGGCAAGGAGCACATGGACGAGATGATTGCCCATGTGCCGGAATGGTTTGCGGCTATTGATACAAAACCTACCGTGTACAAAGCCCTGTCTGATGACCCCGCCACAGATAAAGCCTTTGCGGCCTTTAAGGCCGACACCAGCAACCATCTAAAACTCTTGTTCTGCATTGACATGCTCAATGAGGGCGTCCATGTCGAGGGCATCTCGGGCGTCATTCTGTTTCGCCCGACGATTTCACCTATTATCTACAAACAGCAGATTGGCCGCGCTCTGACAGCAGGGGATAGCACGACACCGCTTATTCTGGATGTTGTCAATAACTTTGAGGGCCTGTCCAGCATCAGCGGTCTGCAAAACGAGATGGCTGCCGCCGTGCATCGTCTCTATGCCAACGGCGAGAGCGACAAGATCGTTACGGATCGTTTTGAGGTCGTGGAGCAGGTCCATGACTGCCGCGTGCTGTTTGAACAGTTGCAAAGCAGTCTGTCATCGACCTGGGACCACTACTTCTCCGAGGCAAGCATCTACTATGCCGAACACGGCAACTTGGACATTCCGCGTCGCTACAAGACGCCCATGGGTTTGAGCCTTGGCGCGTGGCTGCAAATTCAGCGGCAGATTCGCAGCGGCAAGCGTACCGGAAGCCTGACCCAACAGCAGATTGAACGTCTGAACAGTATCGGCATGCGCTGGGACAACTACAGCGACTTGGCATGGACAAAAGGCTATGAAGAAGCCGCGCAATATTACGCCAAGCACGGCAACCTCATGGTGCCTGTGGAATGGAAAACGACAGATGAATTCCCGCTGGGAAACTGGATTTCAAACAAGCGCACTGAAAAAGCCGCTGGCAGACTGGACGCGGAGAAGGTGAGCCAATTGGAGAACATTGGCATGGTCTGGGATGCCTTCAGCGAAAAGTGGGAGCAGGGCTTTGCAGCTGCGGCGAAGTATTATGCTGACCACGGCAATTTAGTCGTGCCTGTGTCCTACACCACAAAGGATGGGCTGCGTTTGGGAGTCTGGGTTAGAAACCAGAAACAAACTTATGCCAACGGAACGTTACAGCCTGAAAAGGCCGAACGGCTGGAAAGCATTGGGATTCTTTGGGAGCAAAGCAACTTCGATTTCAAGTGGAATGCGGCTTACGAGGCAGCCAAATTGTATTTTGAAGAAAACGGCAGCCTGAATGTGCCCATCGGCTATACAACCCCTGACGGTATAGCTTTGGGCAAGTGGGTGGCCCGCCAGCAGTATGCCTACAAAAGCCCGAACAATAGCAATTGCAAACTGACTTCGGCGAGGGTCACTTTGCTGGAAAAGATCGGCATGCAGTGGGAAAAGCCGGACCCGTGGCAGCATAAGTACAGTTTAGCGTGGGATTATCTGCAAATGCACGGCAATCTGCAAATCCCGGCCAAATACAAAACGGCGGATGGCATTTGGTTAGGCCGTTGGCTGTACGACCAAAAGGTCCTGCTGCGCAAGCAGTCACCCCGGTTAAGCGCCGAACAGACAAATAAATTGCGGAAGCTGCTGGATGAGGGTACGGCAGGTAAAGCATGTTAAGTAAAAAAATGATAAGGCGGAGAACATGGCAGTTGCGGTAGAAGAAAAGACAAGCACAGAAGGTGCCTATTCCATTTATGATTCAAATGAATGGGATAACGAAGTGATTCATCAAGCGATTCAGGAACACCAATATCATTTATCAGACCGGCAGAAGCGATATGTTGGCATTAAGCGTGTGATTGATACATGCATTGCGGCTGTTGCGTTGCTGATTTTAGCAATACCGTTTTTGTTGGTTGCAATTTTGCAAAAAATCAGCAGTCCTACAGAATCCGTATTCTTCCTGCAAGACCGCGTAGGACTTCACGGGAAGGTATTTAAAATCATCAAGTTCAGAACGATGAAATTCTCGGCTCCGCATAACACAGCTACAGCTGATTTGGAAAATGCAGAGATGTATCTATCAAAGTTCGGCAAAATTTTACGGCGTTTCAGCATTGATGAGTTGCCGCAACTTTTTAACGTGCTATGTGGACAGATGGCGTTGATTGGCCCGCGTCCTTTGATTGTGTCAGAGTACCCGGCGCAGTACTTACGAGAGTTTTACGGTGTATATGAAGTCCGTCCTGGCATTACAGGCCTGGCTCAGGTCAATGGCCGCGACACGCTGAACGATGTGGACAAGGTGCGCTATGACCGTGCCTATACCCGCAACATCTGCGCCCGGCTGGATGTAATGATTCTGCTGAAATCTGTTGGTTATGTGGCTAAGCAGGAAGGCATTGTGGAAGGAAAGCAGAATAAAGTGCCGGGGTTTGCAACGCAAGTAAATGAGAATGTAAAAAATGATTTAAACGATATTCTAATGGGGTGAATTCATGGAAAACCAACCACGGCACATCCTTATGACGGCAAACGATACAACATTTGTATACAACTTGCGGCGTCAAGTCCTGCAAGGACTAATTGATAAAGGATGCAAAGTGACCGTTATGGCGCAGATTTTGAACTTTGGGCAAGAGCTGCGCGCAATGGGATGCGAGATTGTCGATATTAAAACGGCACGGCAAGGGAAAAATCCATTTAAGGACCTTATCCTTTTCAAAAAATACTTCCGAGAGCTAAAAGAAAATCACCCAGATGTCATGCTTAGCAACAACATTAAGCCAAATGTATACGCGGGGCTGGCTTGTCAAATTCTTGGCATTAAATACATTCCAAACATAACGGGCTTGGGTACCCCCGTAGAAAACCCGGGTCCTTTGCAGAAATTGACAACGCGATTGTACAAGGTCGGTGTGGCCGGGGCTAACTGCATCTTCTTCCAGAACAGTGAAAATCAGGCATTCTTCGAGAACCACCACATGATGCCAAAACGTGCAAAAGTTAGGCTGCTGCCCGGATCGGGGGTAGACCTTGATGCGCATCCTGCTTTTGAATATCCGGAAGGGGACACGATTCACTTTCAGTATACGTCCAGAATCCTAAAGGAAAAGGGAATAGACCTGTATTTGGCGGCAGCAAAGGCAATCCACGAAAAGTATCCCAACACGGTGTTTCATATCTGCGGCGGCTGCGATGATGAACGCTACATACAAATTTTAAAAGAGGCCCAGGCTGCGGGCTATATCGTTTACCATGGCCAGCAAAAAGACATGACATCGTTTCTGAAACAGGCTGCCTGCATCGTGCATCCCTCTTATTACCCGGAGGGCATGAGCAACGTTCTTCTGGAAGGCGCAGCCAGTGCGCGGCCTATCATTGCCACAGACCGTGCGGGATGCCGCGAAACAGTGGAAGACGGTGTGACCGGCTTCCTCATCCCCATCAAAAATGAGCAGGCGCTGATTGAAGCACTGGAAAAATTTATGCAGATGACGCCGCAGCAGCGCAAAGCTATGGGCCTTGCAGGCCGAGCCAAGATGGAACGTGAGTTTGACCGCAGACTGGTCGTGCAGGCCTATTGGGAAGAAATTCAGAGAGTTTTAGGTGATACGGATGTGTAATATGCCGATTCGGGTTTTACAAGTTCTTGGAGGACTTGAAGCAGGCGGCGCCGAAACATTTGTAATGAATTTATACCGAAAAATTGATAAAAGTAAGGTTCAATTTGATTTTGTCAAACATATTACTCACAAGGGTGTTTTTGAAGATGAAATTCATCAAATGGGCGGAAAGATTTATCAATGCCCCCGATATACAGGAAAAAATCACTTTGCATACTGCAAATGGTGGAACAACCTTTTTGAAGAACACTCAGAATATCATGTGATTCACGGACATGTACGCAGCACAGCTGCAATCTATTTAAAAATAGCGAAGAAGCATGGCTTGGTTACAATTGCACATAGTCACAGCACGTCTAACGGAAGCGGAATTGCAGCAATAATAAAGGATATTATGCAGCTTCCAATTCGCTGCCAGGCAGATTACCTTTTTGCGTGCTCTGACAAGGCGGGTAAATGGCTATACGGAAAAAATGCTGTAAAGAAACCCAATTATCGCATGATTCCGAATGGCGTTGATCTAAAGAGATTTACATATGATGTTCAAAAGCGCTGCCAAATGCGACAGGCACTCGGTATAACAGACAATACGTTTGTTTTAGGGCATGTCGGAAGAATCACTACGCCCAAAAACCATGAATTTATGGTGAAATTATTTGCAGAGTACCACAAAAGTAATCCGAATAGTAAATTACTGCTGGTTGGCGATGGTGATTTATTTGCGGAAGTAAAACAGCAGATAAGTCATCTTGGAATTGATAACGCGGTTGTTATGGCAGGAAGCAAAACCAATACAGAGGATTACTATCAGGCGATGGACATATTTGTTTTTCCGTCGCTGTGGGAAGGACTGCCTGTTTCCGTTGTGGAGGCTCAGGCAAACGGTCTGCCATGCCTGCTGTCTGATGTAATAACGCATGACGTCGATTTGACAGATCAGGTGCACTACCTTCCGTTAAATGAAGAAAAAATGTGGCTTAAAGAAATAGAAGCTGTTCGTTCTCAAAAGAGAACGGCGGCAACAGCAGAAAATCTGCGGAAACTGCAGCCGTTTGACGCTGCGGTTGTTGCCCAAAATCTGCAAGAATTTTATTTGGAAGTGGACAAAGGAACAAGAAAATGAGTCAGTATATGTTGCGGTTGGATGACGCCTCTGAATATATGGATATCGAGAAGTGGCAGAGGATGGAGAACTTACTGGATAAGCATGGAATCAAACCACTGGTTGGAATCATCCCTGATAACCAAGACCCATCTCTTGTGGGGGCTTACAAACAAGACCCACAATTTTGGCATAAAGTTTCCAGATGGAAGGAAAAGGGCTGGGAAATGGCTCTTCACGGTTGCTACCACAAGTATACCACCTCAGAAGGCGGCATTAATCCGGTAAATAAACGAAGCGAGTTTGCAGGTGTTCCGCTAAGCAGACAATGCGAAATGATTCGTCACGGAGTTGAAATTTTAAAAACGCATGACCTTGAACCGAGAGTATTTTTTGCCCCGTCTCATACTTTTGACGAAAATACGCTATTGGCTTTAAAGAAAGAATCCAACATTCGCATCATCAGCGATACGATTGCGAATGATGTGTATTTTGAGAATGACTTTTATTTTATTCCACAACAGTCAGGAAAGGTACGGAATCTGCCGTTTAAGGTTTGTACATTTTGCTATCACCCTAATATGATGCTAGATGCAGACTTTAATTTACTTGAAATATTTCTTGAAGAAAAAGCAGAACGCTTTAGAAAGCCGATCACTGTGAATGTGAAAAGGAAAAAGAATGCTTTGGACAAGGCTTTACAGAAATTATACTTTTTGCGTAGATGAAGCGCTTCTTATCAAGAGGGAGCATTATTGATGAGCATTAAAAGAAAGTTGAGTTCCATAAAGGTCGCTATTATTGGCGGAAACCATCACAATACACTTGGAGTTGTTCGCTCTTTGGGAGAACAAGGTATAGACCGAGAAAATATGCATGTACTTTTGATTGGAAACAACATTGCCGACAAGAATATCATTTCGGCAAGTAAATATGTACTGGCAAAAAATGTTGCTCACGACGAGTCTTATAATGTCGTAGTTGAGTGGCTGACAAAATTGGCAAATGACAGAATAAAAAGAGTGGTGATTTGTTGCTCGGATGGTGCATCGGAAGTAGTTATCTCTAATAGTGCAATTCTTTCCAAATGGTTTTATTTACCATCAAGTAAAATTGATATTGGTCAATTAATGGAAAAGAGCGTACAGGATAATATAGCGGTAAGTTGTGGTCTACGCGTTCCACGGAGTACCATTGTTACGCAAGGGGGGAACGTTGCGTGGAACTGTTTTCCGTGCATATCCAAGCCACTAAAAAGTGTTTCTGGTGCTGGAAAATGTGATATATGCATTGCATCTTCAAATAGTGAGCTTGAAACCATACTTGGTAAAATTAAGGCTAAAAATGTCCAAATTCAAGAGTTTATATCAAAAAAGGTAGAATTTCAGTTAATCGGTTGCTCGTTGAATGGCGGAGAAACGATTATAATACCAGGACATACGAGAATTTTACGGCAACCTCGGAATACAAATACAGGGTACTTAGAGTATTCTCCAAATGGAAATTTTGATTATGATTCAGAAGCAGTTGAGACATTTATAAGAAAAATTGGGTATAGCGGATTGTTTAGTGTTGAATTTATTCGAGATGAGAATGATATAGATTATTTCCTAGAGATAAATATGAGGAACGACGGAAATGGCTATTGCGTAAAGAGTGCAGGCGTAAACCTGCCGTTTATTTGGTGCTATTATTCAGTGTTTGGACAGTTACCAGATTTACCACTTTCATTTAGTAACCCAGTTCGTTTTATACCAGATTATAATGACTTGAAAGTTGCACTATCTCAAAAATGTGTTAAAGAGTGGGTAGTCGAATTTATCAAGGCTGAATCGCATTCTATTTTCGATTTAAGAGATATTAGACCATTTTTTGTTGAAACGGTCAATCAAATAAAGAGGCGTCTTTAATGTTGGGGCTGCCGAAAAACATTATATGGTTGTCAATTAAGAGAGAACAGGTATGAGCAAGATTGTATTTTATGTAAATGCTATAAATGGCGGCGGTGCAGAGCGTGTCATGGTAAACTTGGCAAAGTTTTTTTCCGAGAATGGATATGATACGACTTTGGTCACATCCTTTCGGGATACATGGGAGTATCCATTAGCGCGGACCGTAAAGCGTTTGACATTGGAAGAAACGGAAATAAAGCAATCGCGCATAAAGAGGAACATAAGCAGAATTAAAAAGTTAAGAGCTCTTTGCAAATCGGAGAAGCCGGATATACTTGTTTCCTTTATGGAGGAGCCCAATTTCCGCGCAATTATAGCAACTACAGGACTGCCTGTAAAAACATTGGTTTCTGTTCGCAATGATCCAAATAAAGAGTATGCGGGAAAATTGGGCTGGTTTGTAGGTAAAGTTCTGCTCCCGATGGCAGATGGCTGTGTGTTTCAAACCAGCGATGCTCAAAAGTGGTCCCCAGAACGATTGCAAAAGAAGTCAAAAATCATCTATAACGCAGTGAAAGAGGATTTCTATAAGGTTGATCGAAAGCCTGTTCGCGGAGAAATTGTCACTTGCGGAAGACTGACTGAACAAAAGAATCATGCCATGCTGATCAATGCATTTGCAGAGGTAGAAAAGAAATTCCCGTTTGCGACCTTGAAAATCTATGGAGAGGGAGAACTTCGCGGAAAGCTTGAAGAACAAATTGCAAACCTGAATCTTGAGCAGCGAGTTTTCCTAATGGGAGCAACCGATAATGTTGTGAAAGCATTACAGACAGCGGATGTGTTTGTACTTTCTTCTGATTATGAAGGAATGCCAAATGCTTTGATGGAGGCAATGGCCGCAGGCGTGCCTTGCATTTCCACAGATTGCCCTTGCGGGGGACCAAGGGAGCTTTTTGGACAAAGCGCAAAGGATAAACTGGTTCCATGTGATGATGTAAAACAAATGGCAAAAGCTATTTGCAAGGTGATGGATGGCAGGGAGCAAGGAACGCTGGAAAAAAAGTATGCTGACGCATTCCGCCCAGATAAGGTTAATTCGATGTGGGAAGAATATATTTTACAGATTCTGAAATGAATAACAGGAGAAAATGAAATGGCAGTCTACTCCGTTGTATTCATAGGTGTTTCACTATGTGCTTTATTATCATGCGGACGAATGTCACCCAAATTCAAAAACTTACTCTATTGGGGGTGTGCAATAGCACTTATAGTCCTGTCCTCAATTCGAGATTTTAGTGTTGGTGCGGATACGCAAAATTACTGCTGGGGATACGGATATATTCGACAGCTTTCCTTTAAAAGCGCTATGGACTTTGGATGGGAGCAAGGATATGTTGCAGTAAACTGGTTGCTTGGGCACATTTTCAAAGACCAACGAACACTGCTTGTTTTTATGGCATTTTTTATCTTGATGCCAATATTTCGTTGGATAAAAAGTGAATCCAAATGGCCGTTGCTGTCGCTTGTTGTATTTATTGGCATGGGAATGTGGAATTCGTCAATGTTCATTTTGCGCCAGTGGTGTGCAATGGCAATCCTTACGTATTCTTACAAATATATAAAGCAAAGAAAAATTGTGCCATTTATGGTCGTTGTACTGATAGCGATGATGTTCCATAGAACGGCAGTGGTTTTTGTATTAGCATATTTTATCGAAAAAATTCCGATAAATAAATCAACTGTATTTATTTCCATACCGTTGTCGATTGTGATTGGATTACTAGGAGGTAAAGTTCTTAACATTCTAAATTGCTTTGCGCGAATCAGTGAAGGCGGAAATTACAACGGCGGAATTTCGATGTTGATTGTTTTATGGCTATGCGTAATTGCAATATTTGTTTGTTTCAAAGGAAAAGCACCAGAACGGTTGAATTTTTATTTTAAATTCGTCTTTTTGGCGGCATTTCTGCAACCGATAGCTTTTACTTTTTCAAACTGGGCTCGAATCGTATCATATTTCTCACTTTCGCTTACCGTATTCCTGCCAAATCTAATTGGCGAATTAACTGGAGGCAATACCGAAAATACTAAGTTAAAAATTCCGCTTGGAGTAATTTTTATGTTTTTAATGTATATGTGGCTAAAAATTTTGAACTTGGATACATATTCTTTTATGAAATAAATGTGATAGGGATGAAAATATGAATCGGAGCCTAAAAATAATTAGAAATTTTTTGTTTGACAAGAAAATTAGGTTTGGATATTTGAGCACAATCGGCCTTTATAATTGGATGCCGGATGAGCTTTATTTGAAGAAAGAATTCAAACTTTTGATGGGAAGAGAACTGAATCTCAAAAATCCTCAAACGTTCAATGAAAAACTGCAATGGCTTAAGCTGTATAACCGTAAACCGGAATATACAACAATGGTAGATAAATACGCTGCAAAACAGTATGTTGCAGATCGAATTGGAGAACAGTACATAATTCCAACGTTGGGCGTTTGGAGCCGTTTCGATGACATTGACTTTGATGCTTTACCCAATCAATTTGTGCTGAAGTGTACGCATGATAGTGGCGGCCTTGTTATATGCAAAGATAAATCAACATTTGATAAGGCAGCTGCAAAAAGAAAGATTGAGCACTGCCTAAGGAGAAAATACTACTATATTCATCGGGAATGGCCATACAAAAATGTCCCACCGCGTATTATTGCGGAGAAATATATGTCTGATGGTGTGTCTGATGAATTAAGCGATTATAAGCTGATGTGCTTTAACGGAAAGGTAAAAGCTACTTTTGTTTGCGATAGTCGCTTCTCAAAGGATGGCTTGCATATCACATTTTATGATGCTGATTGGACAAGAATGCCGTTTGAAAGAGAAGGACACCCATCTAGTGACTCGGAGATTAATAAACCAGCAACTTATAACGAAATGATAAAGGTGGCAGAAAAATTAGCAGATAAAATACCGTTTCTTCGAGTGGATTTTTACGAAGTAAAGGGAAAACCTTATTTTGGAGAAATGACATTCTTCCCGGCAAGAGGCAACGAAAAATTCAAACCAGACGAGTGGGACAAAAAGCTTGGCGAATGGATAAATCTTCCCGATGGGGGGATACTAATCCTTAATTCGCACTATACGCTGTGGCTGCATAGTGCAAGCTTTGAAGAGTCAACTTCATTGAAGGACTACAAATTCTACTGCTTTAATGGCGAGCCACATTATCTGTATGTTTCTGATCATTTGGAGGATCACACAAAGGCGAGAGTTGGATTTGTTGATACTAACTGGGAAAAGGCTCCGTTTGGAAGGACGGATTACAAAGAATTTGATACTATTCCCGATAAGCCCGACCATTTTGATGATATGAAGCAATTAGTAAAGAAATTGGCAAAGGATGTTCCATTCTTGAGGGTTGATTTATATGAAGTTAATGGACAGATATATTTTGGAGAATTAACGTTTCACCCGTGCGCCGGATTAATGCCATTCAAGCCGGAAGAATGGGACGAAAAATTAGGTGAGCTCATTGTACTGCCTGACAATATCGGGGGGGGGTATCTGATTTGTAATGACAGATGCGTTTATCGGCTCAATATAGTGTTTGCAAATCAATCCGAGAAAGAAGACCTTAAGGATTATAAATTCTATTGTTTTGATGGCAAGGTACAATTCGTGATGATAAACTCTGATCGAAACGCAGAGACACCTACTAAGGCAGACTATTTTGACAGAGACTTCAGGTGGCTTGATTTTACATGGGGATATGAACACGCGAAGGTCCGCCCTGATAAACCAGATAAATTTGATGAAATGATTGCTATTGCAGAAAAATTGGCACAGGGACTGCCGCATATTCGAGTTGATTTATACGAGTGTAACGGTCAAATTTATTTTGGTGAGTTGACGTTTTTTGATGGAAGTGGTTTTGACAAAATTGAACCAATTGAGTGGGATTACAAAATAGGAGAAATGTTGCGGCTTCCATCGAAGCAGTGACAACAAAAGAAAATCATGCGAAAGAAATTACTGGCAAAAAACACAGTGGCATCTATGGCAGCACAAATTACTGCGCTAATCTGCGGCTTTATATTACCAAGACTGTTTTTACAGCATTTTGGTTCCGAAGTCAACGGTCTTGTAAATTCAATTACACAATTTTTAAGTGTAATTTCGTTTTTGGAACTTGGCGTAGGGGCTGTTGTCCAGTCTTCACTGTACAAACCATTAGCGGAAAAGGACAATAAGCAAATCAGCAAAGTGATGGTTTCTGCGAACAAGTTCTTTCAACGACTAGCACAGATTCTTCTTGCTTATGTTGTGGTTTTGATGCTGGTCTATCCAGTAATAGCAAATCAAAATTTTGGCTTTTTGTATACTGCTACACTGATTGTTGCAATTTCAATTAGTTCGTTTGCGCAATACTACTTTGGAATTGTCAATTCGCTTTTGTTAAATGCAGACCAACGCGGGTATATCCAATATAATGCGCAAACCATTACGATTATCCTGAACACCCTTGTTTGTGCCATTATGATTTCAATGGACGGTACAATACAGATGGTTAAGCTGGCAACATCGCTGATTTATCTTGCTAGGCCGCTTGTACTTCATATTTATGTAAAACGGCATTATCAAATTGATTGGAAAATCAAATATACTGAGGAGCCTATTAAGCAAAAATGGAATGGTGTGGCACAACACGTTGCAGCAGTTGTTTTGGATGGAACAGATACAATTGTATTGACGGTTTTCTCAACCTTGTCGAATGTTTCAATTTACTCGGTTTATTTCCTGGTTGTTAAAGGAGTAAAGACATTATTTCTTTCCATGACAAATGGCATTCAAGCATTGATGGGGGAGCTTTGGGCAAAACAGGAACTGAAACAACTCCAGGATTTCTTTGCGTGGGTGGAATGGATAATCCATACAGGGACGACATATGTGTTTTCCTGCACGGCTGCTTTGATAGTAACATTTGTTCAGGTCTACACATTTGGAATTAATGATGCTAACTACATTCAGCCTGCGTTTGCTATTTTGCTAACATTGGCGAATGCGATGCACTGCTTACGACTTCCCTACAATATTATGGTGCTGGCAGCAGGGCACTACAAACAGACTCAAAAGAATTATATTGTTGCAGCAGTTCTGAATATTGTTGTTTCAGTATTGACCGTTAAAGCCTGGGGATTGATTGGTGTTGCAATCGGAACGTTGGCGGCTATGGCATACCAGACAATTTGGCTTGCGGTGTATGACTCTAAGCACTTTATATTTTGGCCATTAACAAAAGTCGCAAAACAGTTTGCAATTGATGCCCTAAGTGCCGTTACAGTCATTATAGTCGGAGGACAAATAAGCGTTGGAGAACTTAGCTATATTAGCTGGTTCTTTATGGCAGTTAAAGTTGCATTAGCTGCATTAGTCATCATTGTAGGTGTAAATTTTATATTTTACAAAAACAGGGTAAATCAACTGTTCAATAAGGTAAGGAGAAAAGCACACGATGAATAAGGTGTTTTTTATAACAGGTTCATCCGGTTTCATTGGCTCAAACCTGGCAAAGCGTATCCTGACAACGGAACCAGACATCAAAGTTATCGGACTTGATAACATGAACGATTACTACGATGTACGTATCAAGGAAGCACGTCTTGCTGAGCTTCAAAAGTTTGAAAACTATACCTTTATCAAGGGAAATCTGGCGGACAAGGCTCTCATCAACAGCATTTTTGAACAACATCATCCAGATATTGTTGTCAACCTTGGTGCGCAGGCGGGAGTGCGCTACTCAATCACAAACCCGGATGCTTATATTGAAAGCAACATGCTTGGCTTTTATAACATTCTCGAAGCCTGCCGTCATTACCCAGTGGAGCACCTTGTGTATGCATCCTCATCGTCCGTGTACGGCAGCAACAAAAAGGTACCGTACTCTACGGATGATAAAGTAGATAACCCTGTGTCGCTCTACGCGGCTACTAAAAAATCTAATGAGCTTATGGCACATGCCTACGCTAAGCTATATAACATCCCCTCTACGGGTTTGCGCTTCTTTACAGTGTATGGTCCGGCAGGACGTCCAGATATGGCATATTTTGGTTTTACCAACAAATTGGTAAAAGGCGATACGATTAAAATCTTTAATTACGGAAACTGCAAACGCGATTTCACCTATATTGATGATATCGTAGAAGGCGTTGTCCGCGTCATGAAGAAGCCTCCAGAAAAGAAAGACGGAGAGGATGGCCTACCCATTCCTCCGTATGCAGTTTATAACATCGGCAATAGTAACCCTGAAAATCTGTTGGACTTTGTACAGATTTTGTCTGAAGAATTAGTCCGTGCAGGCGTTCTTCCGGCTGACTACGACTTTGAAGCGCACAAGGAGCTTGTGCCAATGCAACCAGGCGATGTGCCGGTAACTTATGCCGACACTTCTGCTCTGGAGCGTGATTTCGGTTTTAAGCCGCACACACCGCTGCGTGAAGGGCTGAGAAAGTTTGCAGAGTGGTATAAAGAGTTTTATTCGGAGTGAATGATATGAATCAAACAGCATTAGAACTGGATCGAATAAGATATTCCCGGGGGGGGGTACCGAGTTTTCAAAAATGGTATCGTAAAGCACAATCGGCAAGAAATCCCATTGTGAAAAACATCTATAAATTGCTTTTTAAAATTGCTAGAAATAAAAGACATATAGACTTGTCAGCTGATACCAATATCGGACCCGGACTATATTTTGGGCACGCCTACTGCATCACAATCAATCCAAAAGCTGAGCTCGGAAAAAATGTAAACATCCACAAAGGTGTGACGATTGGAGAAGAGCATCGAGGCAAAAGAGCAGGTTACCCTGTAATTGGTGATAACGTTTGGATTGGAATCAATGCAACAATTGTCGGAAACGTAAAAATCGGAAATGATGTTTTGATTGCATCAAATAGTTTTGTGAACTGTGATATTCCTGACCATTCTGTCGTTTTCGGAAATCCGTGTATTGTCAAACACAGAGAAAATGCTACCGAAAGTTACATAAATAGAACGATTTAAAAGGAAAATCAAATGAAATGTGTAGAAGTCTATCAACAGCTCTACCATCAGGAGCCATTTAATGTGGCTTTCTGTCCATACCGTATTTGTCCTTTGGGCGCGCATATTGACCACCAGTACGGAAAGATTAATGGCTTGGCCATTGACAAAGGCATACATATGGCCTACCATCTCAAGCAAAATGGTATCATTGAACTGCAATCGTTGAATTTCTCCAAACGCGCGCAGTTTTTTGTGAATGCAGTGCCGGAAGAAAAACAGGGCGATTGGGCAGATCATTTACGCGGTGCAGCAAAAATGCTGGGAGAGAAATACCGCTTGAATGTTGGATTGTCTGGTGTTATCGAAGGAAGTCTGCCGATTGGGGGCTTGTCCTCATCTGCAGCAGTTATCATATGCTTCTTGTCGGCACTCTGCAAGGTAAATAATATCCACCTGAAACCGATGGAAATGATTCTTACTGCGAAAGCGGCCGAAAATCAGTATGTTGGTGTTTCCTGCGGAAAGCTTGATCAAAGCTGTGAAGTGCTATCCAAGAAGAATCATCTGCTGTACTTGGATACAAAGGATGATAGCTACGAGCTTATCCAGACCAATGAGAATATGAAGCCGTACAAGATTGCAATCTTTTTTTCTGGATTGGAGCGGTCACTACAAAACTCCAAATACAATCTGCGACAGGATGAATGCAAGGCAGCAGCATATGCATTAATGGGATATGCAGGAATGGACTATGACACATTTGCAAATACTCGTTTGCGTGATGTACCGTTTGAGGTGTTTGAAGCCTACAAAAATCGCTTGCCGGAGCTTTGGCGCAGACGCGCAGAACACTATTACAGTGAATTTGCACGTGCTGAGCAGGGCGCTGCGCTGTGGCGAAAAGGAGATTTGGAAGGCTATGGTCAGTGCATCTTTGAAAGCGGTAGATCCTCTATTTACAGTTATGAGTGCGGCTGTGATGAGCTGAAAAAGCTGTACGAAATCATGGTAGATACTGATGGTATTTATGGAGGCCGTTTCTCCGGTGCGGGGTTCAAGGGCTGTTGTATGGCATTTATCGATCCAGAAAAGGCAGAGGACATTGCAACTAAAGTTGGTATGGAATATCTGAAAGAGTTTCCCGCGTTGGAAAACAAATACTCGTTCCATTTATGCGATAGCGCAAATGGTGTGGAACTGTAAAGGAAGTTATCTATGAAATGCTTGATTCTCGCAGCAGGCTACGCAACGCGTTTGTATCCGCTGACAGAAAATTTCCCAAAGCCGTTGCTGGATGTGGGGGAAAAGTCAATCCTGGACTGGCTTGTGGATGATTTGGCAGCTACTACAGACATTGATGAATTCGTTGTAATCTCGAATCATAAATTTGTGAAGTACTTTGAAAACTGGAAAAAGAATAAAAATAAAAATCGTCCCTACACTATTACAGTTCTTGACGATGGAACTAGCACGAATGAAACACGCCTTGGTGCAGTAAAAGATATTCAACTTGCAGTAGATAGGTTGAATTTGAATGATAATTTGCTGGTCATGGCAGGGGACAATGTGCTGGATTTCAGTCTGTCTGCATTTGTTCAGTTCGCAAACGAAAAAGGTACGTCCTGCGTCATGTGCCACGAAGAAAACGAACTAAAAAAACAGCAAAAAACGGCGATTATCACTGTAGATGACAATGACCGCATCATCAGCTATGAGGAAAAGCCTCTGGAACCGAGAGGAAATCTAGCAGTTCCACCATTTTACTTCTATCGTGACTGTGATGTAAGGCGCACACAAGAAGCGTTGGATGAAGGCTGTGGCTGTGACGCTCCTGGAAGCTTTGCGGCATGGCTAAGTCGAAAAGAAGAGATGTATGCTTATCAAATGCCCGGAAAACGGTATGATATTGGGGATATAAATAGCTACGAATTCGTGAAGAAATTATTTTCTAATAATAAAGAGAAGAGGAAAAACAAATGAAAATTGCAGTAGCCGGTACTGGCTATGTTGGCTTGTCCATTGCGACATTGTTGTCGCAGCACCATGAGGTTATGGCGGTTGATATTATCCCGGAGAAAGTTGACCTTATAAACCGCAGAAAGTCTCCGATTCAGGATGAGTATATTGAAAAATACCTCGCTGAAAAAGCCCTGAATTTGACTGCTACATTAGATGCAGAAGCAGCTTACAGAGATGCTGATTTTGTCGTTATCGCAGCTCCAACCAACTATGACAGCAAGAAAAATTTCTTCGATACCTCTGCAGTCGAAGCAGTTATTAAATTGGTCATCCAATATAATCCGGACGCCATTATGGTTATCAAATCTACTATCCCCGTGGGATTCACTGCCTCTGTTCGGGAAAAGTACCAATGCAATAATATCATCTTCAGCCCCGAGTTCCTGCGTGAGTCGAAGGCGCTCTACGACAATCTCTACCCGAGCCGCATCATCGTCGGCACCGACCTGAACGACCCACGCCTGGTGGAGGCTGCGCATACGTTTGCGGCACTGCTGCAGGAGGGAGCCATCAAGGAAAACATTGACACGCTATTTATGGGCTTCACCGAAGCCGAGGCCGTCAAGTTGTTTGCCAACACTTATCTGGCGCTGCGCGTGGCCTACTTCAATGAGCTGGACACCTACGCCGAGAGCAAGGGCCTGAACACCCAGCAGATCATCGACGGTGTCTGCCTTGACCCGCGCATCGGCAGCCACTACAACAACCCCAGCTTCGGCTACGGCGGCTATTGCCTGCCCAAGGATACCAAGCAGTTGCTGGCTAACTATGCCGACGTGCCCGAAAATCTGATTCAGGCTATTGTTGAGAGCAACAGAACACGCAAAGATTACATAGCAGACCGTGTCCTTGAAATTGCTGGCGCATACGAAGCAAACGAGGCTTATGATCCCAGCAAGGAACGTAATGTGGTGGTTGGCGTATATCGCCTGACCATGAAGTCTAACTCCGACAACTTCCGCCAGTCTTCCATTCAGGGCGTTATGAAGCGCATTAAAGCAAAAGGCGCAACGGTCATTATCTATGAGCCAACGCTTGAAAGTGGCAATACCTTCTTTGGCAGTGAGGTTGTGAATGACCTTGCTGAGTTCAAGAAACGTAGCCGAGCCATAATTGCTAACCGCTACGATAGCTGTCTTGACGATGTGCAGGAAAAAGTGTATACCCGTGATTTGTTCCGTAGAGACTAATCCTGTTATACCCACAATAATTTGAACACATATTTTGCCAAGGAATATTAAATCCTTTATGCACGAGAAAAAGCGCTATACGTCCCATTAATTTCGTTGCTTTGAATTTTCTTAACCATTTCTTTATCTTCTTGCATGCCATTATCAGCATTTTGCACTTTTTCCAATTCAGCAACGAGTTCAGTAATGCGATTTTCTGTTTCAGAGACCAACCGTTGAATTTTCTCAGGCTCAACAAGTTGCGAAATTCCCATTCCATCAAGCTGTGAAGCTGCTCTGCTGTATGTCTGCAGAGCGGCTTCATTTTGCTTATAGAAGGCACCTTTCTTGAAAAGTGGCTGGGATGCATACTCCAACCAAACAGATTTATAGGTATGGCATACCTGCAGATTATGAGCCGTTGCTGCATACGTTTTGCTTTTGGAACGAAGCTCTGCAATCTCGTTGCGGAGCTTCGTTTCTTCGCGTCGATATGCACTGATCTGTTTATCAAAGTCGGCGGCTGAATGCAGCCCGTTATCCGCCATGCCACTCAGAATCTTTCCAAGCTCTTGTGCATTTGCAATTCCTGCACGGCGTTCCACATTAGCGACTCGACGAGCCAAGCTATCCGCAGTGCTGTCAACTTGCACCACACCTCCTAGCGACTGCGCTAAATCAGCACCACTGATTGATTTTCGCGTCTTCTCGCTGCCGGTTGGTACATAGCTATACTGCCAACCGGGATATAGACTGATTGCACAGCTTCCTTGCTCGACGTTTCGCTGTACATAGTGTTCCGGAATGAATAGCCGCTCAATGCCATATTGCGGCAATTGCACCGTTACGCCGCGCAGGCTCATGGCGATGATCTGGTCAGCGGTCAAACTTACGGTCAACGGCTGCGTCAGATTCGCTTCATCAATTTGTCGAATCAAGTCTGTGCCTCGAATTGTGCCATGTGTGCCGTCATCGTAGGTTATATCATACGAAAAGGCAGCGCCAATATCAGCAGTCACGGTACCGTCTGAGGTGGTATGGATGTGCCGATTGTCCATCATCAGCTTTGTGGGATTACCGTTCGCATCCTGTATTTGCAGCAGGACACCACGCTTTCCGGCAGAACATATCTGCCGTGCCGTAAGTCTTACAGGCGTATCGCAGTTTTGCGGATATTCCGTAGTCAGATTTCGGTATAAGTCTGCAATCGGTGTTCCGTGGCCTTCATCAAGGCCTTCCAATCCGCTTTTCATCGAAGTCTCCAAGCCACCGAGGGTAAATCCATCTCCTAAAGCATCCGCAGGTATCCATGTGCCATCTAAGTTGACAGCCTTATACAAAAGCTGTCCGGATTGCTTCTTTACCCGTATCTTAACCCCCTCGGACTGCAGCAGTTTTGTAAAGTCAGCAAAGGTTGAGACATTCGGAAGTATCTTAGCTATGCGCTCACGAATAAATAGCTGTTCGGCAGCGTTATCCTCTAAGCGCTCCATGAGGCCGGTATACGTAAACTTGTCGGTATCGGCCAGTGATGTATCTCTGATTGTGCGCCCCGCACCATCCAGCAAGTAAGTCATATGCTTGCCGCGCTGGCAAACAGAAATGCCCAGCTCCTGTGCCATTTGCAGGAACTGGGCATAATTCGTGGCGCGCTCCAGGCAGAAGTTAAGCTTCTTGCGGACTTCAGTACGATTGCTGGTTGTGCGTTTCTTCTGTATGTAAGTGGGGTAGAGCTGGCCTAGCTGTTGCGGGTCTTTAATAATGGACAACTGTACTTCCATACAGAGCCGATCCGAGATACTACGGATTTGCTGCGCGGTGCGGTAGGGAACAGTGCGCAGCTTTTTGTAATCATAAAAAGAAACGGCGTTGATAATAATGTGGTTATGTATAGAATCTTTATTGATATGAGTAGCAATGACAAACTCGAATTTTCCATCGGTAAATTCCATTGCAAGTTTATGACCTAATTCATGGGCTTGTTCTGGCGTGACGGCATCGTCCGGGGAAAAGGATTGAATCAGGTGGTAGGCAAGATTGCCGGACCTCTTAATTTGAAAGCTTCTGGCCTTATGTGCCATAGCAGCAGTAATCGCAAAATCGAAAGAAGCTGTTTGTGGTTCGACATTATAGCCGGAAACCAACGCTTGCCCAGCGGTTTTATCTAGATTCTCTATGTAGAGGATGGCTTTACTAAGTGTCGATTTGATAGCATGAATTTTTGTGATGGCCATTTTTGTGTTACCGTTATATTCCTGGATGTTCGCGGCAAAATCCAAAAGCTGTTGTATATTATTGCAAGATTATATATCAGCAAATCTTCCGCAACATTTTAGTCAACTTTTCCAAGCATAGACTTTTCAACTCCTGATAGCTGCGTCGTAACTGTTGCACATCGGCTTCTGTTACCGAGTGATTCTCGTTACATCTTTTTGCAACTTGATTGATGTTAACGCCTATGCGTCCGATATTACTGGACAACTCCTTTAAAGCCGAAAAGTCATAATGCTTGACTTCGCCGCTGAGCAGCATTTCCCGGCAAAAAACAGAGTAGCTCCCGATGTCAGCCTCTTGCATTTTCTTTGCAACGATTTGCCATTCTTCTTCAGAAAAAAATACTGCTTTATAAATAGGCCGTTCACGTTTGTCCATATTGTAGCCTTTCTTCTTTCAGAATCAGATGCAGTAAATCTCTTTCTAAACGGGTTTTAGGGTGTCCCTAAATCAGAATCTGTTTTACAGATGCAATGCTTGCTAACCATCGCTTACGCTCTGGTTACCCCTTCGGGCCGCCCCGGCGGTTCTTCTGGCGAAACCAGAACAGCCCGGCTCCGATAAAAACGATGGGCAAAAAGTCCAGCACATTCCAGAACGGATTTGCCGGCTTTTTGCTCTGCTGGACAGGTTGAGAAGAAGTCAGCTCCGGTGTCGGTGTCGCGGACGGCGCAGCGGCAGCTGGTGCATTATAGGCTGCCGCTCGCTGTACAGTGGCGTTCTCGTCATGGCTGGGCGTACTCAAATCAGCGTCTGGATTTTTTGTGTCTGTTACGGTCAGATGAAAGATTGCGCCGTCATCGGTATTCAGCTCATTCTGCTCACACTCGAACTGGTAGCGCTCCGCTGCATCGCCCACAACACGGGCAGACAGAAACGTATATAGCCCACTGTCAGCCTTCGTGCAAACGGCGGTCAGCTGGTTGGATTCATATACATCCAGCGCGTATACTGTACCGCTGTACAGGTTCTGCAGGTAGACGATACAGTGTTGAGAAAAGCCGACTGGTGCCGTCAGGTATGCGCTGACCTGGACCGTTGTTGGCTGATAGCCGGCAGGCGGCTGGCGCAGCGGCAGCGGCGAATAATAACGTATCTGCCCGGTTACTTCCGCAAACCAACTCTCACCTGCAAACTCATATTGCAGCTCATACTGACCACCAGACTCGACCTGCAAAAAGGTGGTGCCGTCAACTTCTCGCAACGGCCAATCGTTTAGGGCGTCGTATTGAACAGCGGCATTGCAGTAATAGGTGCCCTCCGGCAACGTCACAGTCTGGCAATACTGGTTCAAGCCGTTCAGCATTACAAGAACTGCGTCCGTGTCGTTGGGACCATTGCCCAGCGTAATCAGCACGGAACGCTCCTGCAGTTCCGCGGGAACATCTACCAATGATACCGAAACTTCGCCTTTTCCCGCCGCATGGCAGGGCGGTGCCAGCACCATGATAAACGGAACCAAAAGCAAAGTCGCCAGAACTCTTTTCATGAAAAGTGCCTCCTTAAAATCCGGCATAGGTAAAGTAATGGCAGCCGCGGCTCTCCATCCATGCGTTGGACATGTTTACGCAGACGCCGTAGCCATAACAGCATTCGATCCACGCGCCGCCGCCAAGCGCCATCTGCACATGGCCTTGCTCTCCGCCAGCGGCATAGACGACCCGCAGATCGCCCGGCTGGACTTCGACAGGGGAGATTGCCCGCAAATCACCTGTACGCCCGTAGGCGGCTGTATTACCGGCTGAGAACGGCAAGCCTTGCGCCCAATAACAGTACTGTACAAAACTGGAACAATCCAAATTCATGCCCACGCTGGCATTGCCGGGGCCGCCGCGCAGCGACGAGGGCTGCCCATACACAAAATGACCTTGGCAGCTAATGGCAAAGGCTACGACCTGCCCGCGCGCAGTGTCGGGGTCAATGTTCAGTCCGGCCAGCAATGCCTGCAGCTCGTCAGCAGTCAAAGCGGAGCCTACCGAACGGCACTTGATACCGTCCGCAACGCCGTAAAATGCCTCCCAGTCCATGCGATACAGCAAGGACGCCCATTCCACGTTGCCATAAGTGTCCGTGCCGTTCTCGTACCAGCCCTTGAAGCCAGCCGCACCGGGCGGCAGCGTTACAGTTTTCGTAAAGCGGGCAGTGACCGCATTGCCCGCATACGCATTGCCGTACTGGTCCTGCTTGATGACTGTCCGTGTCAGCGTGCCGTCGTTGCTGCTTGCGGCCAGCGCCTCCAGGTTGCCCGTGCCGCCGTCCGCACCATTAGGGGCTTCGGTTTCCGGGTCAGCATAGCGGTCATAGCCGGTCAGGTAAATGGTGCAGTTCAGATCATAGTGGCCGTACTGGCCGTCGTGCAGCTCTCCGGGACACCATGGAATAGCGGTTGCGTTGGCAAAGGTCACGGTATAGTCCTTCGTCATGACCTCGTCGCCGTCGGTGGTCTCCACTGTAAAGGTGGCGGTGCGCTCGTTCGGAGCATAGAACCAATCATTCAGCTCGCCCTTGTAGAGATTTTCACTTTCATCCAGCACGATACTGCCATTGCAGTCCTCTGCGGCAATTTTGCCATCGACAACTTGGGTATAGTCATCCGGCAGGATGCACAGCTCTGACTGGGTGGCCCCATCCGGGAAAATGACAGGAAAAAAGACGGTCACATCGTGTGTGCCGTCTTCAATCCATTCGGGGCGGCTGCTGCCTTCCGCGTGCTCGTCACTCCATTCCCATATTCCGTTGTGGTAGTGCCCGCATTCTTCGTTGCCTTGGGCACAGGTGTGCGTTTCGCATTGGTACTCTGTGATGGTCACAGTCTCGCCCTCGCTGCGGTAGCCATTGACGCAGCCGCCATAGCTGATGCAGGAGTACGGTGCGGACTCGCGTGCGGTGATTTCCATGCCGTAGGCAGTCAGGGCGCGGCAATATTGAGTAAAAGGTACGTCGTCCGTAAAAGCCGCAAGCTCCTGTGAACTGGGCCAGTCCTGCTGATAATAGACCGCGGCCATTGAGATGATCTCTGCAGTGTCATTGTAGATGCCATTGGCGTAGCTCCAGGTGACGCCGTGCTGCATATTGTTGCTGCGTTGACCTGTCAGAGTATCGTAGCCGTAAGGATTCCCATTAGGGTCAACATCGTTGCGAAAGGCTCTGCGCAACTCGTCAGTGGCGGCTTCGTTGCGGTAGGTATTGATGTTTTCGATAAGCTGCTGAATATCCTCCGGCCTGTCGGCACACAGTACGCTGGTCGTTGTAGTACCACTCATCTGGCCTAGCAGCCCAATAATCAGCAACAATAGAACGATTGGGCCACAAATAAGCGCCGTCCTGCCGATAGACACAAGCGCTTTGACAGGATGGGCAAAGAACCGCGCCACTTTGATTACGCTATGACCGGCCTGAAAGCCTGTATTACTGATGATACCCGGCGCACGGTCAGCAAAATCATCCGCACTGGTCGAGAAGGTCTCTGCATAGTGCAGAGCGGTACGTGCACCGGCAGAGCCGATTTGTACCGCAGAGCTTCCCAACTCCATCCGCAGCACGTCGCCGCCCGTGTGTAGGACCTCCTCGGCGGTGCGCGTGCCGTCCTGCACATCCTTGATGCCCTTCACGGCGTAGCTGCCCAGTATGCCGACGTCCTCTGCCACAGCTCCGAGAAACGTCTCCTGCATAATCAGTTCCGTCGCCGCGCCGTGCACGCCGACATCCTGCGCCGCGTCGGTGGCAAAGTCCTCTTGATAGCTGACCAGCCCGCTTGCACTCGTGATGCCATGCGCTGCGGCTGTTGTGCCGCGCATGGCAGGGGAGCGGTAGCCGTTTGTCTGCTGTTTGCACAGCAGTTCGTAGTAGGCATTGCTGCGGCTGGCCCGGGGCGTGTTGGTACCAGTGATATATTTCCGGTTGCCTTCGGCGGGAGGTGATAAGCTTTCTGCTACATCATCGCTATCGTCTGAAATGGTATCTTTCGTTTCACTTACATAATCGTCATTCGACAGTAGCGACTCGGCTTGCTTTTCAGTATTATCCAGCAGTTCCTCGCCGTTTGATGCTTCATCTACCTGATTGTGCAGGCTTTCCGATAAGTCAGTATCGGTATGGAATAAAGGTTTGTCGCTATAATTTTGCGTGAATAGTTCTGACATGGCAGACTCCGTGAGGTTGTTTTTAGAGATGTGCTGGTGTAAGCATAACGCATTAAGACTTTCGATTGGGAGATGTATCCATCAGCCTGAACAGCTCGGTACCCTTCGGAAAATCGTTGTTGAAGGGCACCACCGTCTTAGACACGATCAGCAGTCCGCTGCCGACCTCTGCATTCTCGATGTACCGCTTTTCCTCGTTGGAAATGTGCAGCAGCCGCGCCAGATCGTTGGCATCGTCGGGGGACTGGTTCAGCAGTTTAATGTACCCGCAGTCGGACAGCATTCGGCGCGCGTCCTCGTTGTCCAGAACCGAACGCACGTGCTGGGTGATGGAGGTCAGAATCGCACCCCACTTGCGGGCGCGGCTGGACAGCTGAAAGTAAAAGTCCGTGCAGTCCTTGTTGCCCAGCAACTGCTGGAACTCGTCGGTAAACACCCATGTGCGGCGACCCAACACGCGGTTGCGGGTAATGCGGTTCCAGACCTGATCCAGTACGGTCAGCATACCGATGGACTGCATCGACTTGCCCAGCTTGACCGTATTAAAGCAGATGCAATGATTCTGCACGTTCACATTGGTCTGGTGGGCAAACAGGTCCATGGAGCCACTTACATATAGCTTCAACGCCGTAAGCAGTGGCTTGGCTTCCTCTCCCTGCAGCGCAAGATTTCTATAAAATTCGTGCAGCGTTGGCATTTCCTCGCGCTTGGGATTTGCCATATAGCGCTGATAGGTCAGGCCGGCAGCTACATCAATAAAGGTTCGCTCCTGGGGCGACAATTCGGAGCTGTGTAGAATGAGCTGGCAGAAATTCTGCAAGAACTGACTTTTCAGTCGGATGGGGTCCTCATCGTCGCCGTAGTCCTCGGTAATGTCCATGGGATTGATATGGGAGGAGCTGGACGCGGAAATGTCAATCACTACGCCACCCATGGCTGTAACGAGATGCGTGTACTCCTGCTCCGGGTCGATGAGAACAATATCATCATCAGGCCAGCGAAGCATGATATTGGTGACCATCTGCATTACGGAGAAAGACTTGCCGTAGCCCGTCATACCCAGTACCATACCGGCAGGGGCGGGCAGCAGCTTGCGGTTACACAGTATCAGATTCTTACTGCGGGCGTTGATGCCCTCGTACAGTCCGCCCGGCTGGAACAGTTCCTGTGTGGTGAACGGCACATAGATGGCCGTGCTGACGGTTTCCAGCGTGCGCTCCAATCCGAGCCACTTCTTGCCAAGCGGCAGCATACTGTTCATGGCGTTGCGCTGCTCATACAAAATGCTGTCAAAGCGGCAGGTCTGCTGCTGTACGGTGCTGCAAATGCGCCGCACGCGCTCGTCCAACTGCGCATTGGAATCGCCATAGGTGTGAATGAGGATGCAGACTTTGAAGATTTTTTGGTTTTTGGTTGTAATGTCATCCATCATCTGCTCTGTGTGGTGCATTTTGGATTTCAGATCATAGCTTACAGCTATGCTGGCAGGCATGTTTCGCTCGCGTGCTTTGGCAATGGCATCGTATTCTTCCTTGTGCATATAGGCAAGCTTTTTCTCAATTTCCTGGACGGCTTCTGCCTGGTCCATAGCGTCAACATGCATTGTGATGACGTGGTCAAAAGGAAGCTCCGATAGCATAGAGAACAAACCGTTCTTCATTTCCGGTGCTATGCCCCGCAGATACATTGTCTTGCCGATTTTATCGCCAAACTGATAGCGGTCACGGTAAACGGCGCGCGAGTCGTCGTGCTCCGGGTGCCAGTTGTAAGAGCTGGGTGAAATAAAATCCTTCGTAGTAAGATCATCCTCAGCCAGCAGCCAGTCATAGGAAAAGTTCATTTCCTCATTGGGCCGCATGATGCCTTGTAACAGGCTCAGGCGCTCAATGCCGGACAAGAGCCGCGTGCTACTGCCCATGCGTTTGAAGTGATCGGCAATATCTGCAGCACGGTTCTCCAGCTGCTCTTTCGCCTGCTGGTAATTTTCGGCGTGCAGGCTGAAGGTGACGTACTTCTCACGAATCAGGCCATTTTGACCGCGCAGTGCTTTTTCCGCCACGACTTGGTTCATCTCCTCGGCGTAGCGGTCACGGTCATTCCCGCGCAGCGGCAGGAAGCTGTCGCGACGAAACTGCTCCTCGTCCATGCTGCGGGTGACAAGGTTGATTTCCAGATGCAGCGAAGGATCGAAGTAGTTCAAAAACTCGCTGTATTTCGTAAAAATGTTCTTTTGCTCTTCCAACATGGCAATCTGGAAGTTCACATCGGTGAACGCCATCGTCATCGAGAAAAGTCCCGGCTCCACCTCGCAGATGCCATCCTGCGACATACTCAGGTATTGCAGGCAGTCACTGGCTTTCTGTGGCGCTTTGCGTGCGGCAATGCGCTTTTTTGCATGCTTTTCGTCTTTCTTTAACTGCTTTGCGTGCTGCCGCCGTTCTTTGGCGGCTTTCTTTTTTTCTCGTTTTAACGATTTCTCCTGTGCGCGCAAAGACTCCAACACACTCGGTTCGATGGGCAAGTCGGCGTGCTTTTTTGGTAAAAACATAATTTTTCTCCTGACGGGGGCAGACTGCGACCTCGGCGGGGCCGCAATACCATGCCCAGTAGATTTTTACAAGCTTTTCAAACGGATACCCGTTATGGCTGATAAAGCCCAACCCGAGAAAGGGGAGAACTTCTACCATTACGATGTAGGAAACCAGCTGAATATCCAGCTGAAGCCATTGCAGACAAACGAAGCAGCTTGCTATGGCCAGCACGGCAGCGACACCAAAGCAGGCCAGCTGACGCAGTGAAAGCCCGAGAAAGAATTTCTCGTGATATTCCGTGATTTCGAGATTGGTTTTTGTTGAGAGCATAGGTGAACTCCTCCATTAAATGGCGCTGGTGATGGCTTTGGTGAATCGTCCGCTCATAAACACGGCCACCAGCAGAATAACGGATTTGCCCAGCATGGCCCAGGCCTGCTCGGTAATGTCACCGCCACTGCCCAATGAAGCTGTCAGGGCAGGATAGAAGCCAATAACAAGATAGAGAACGGCCCCTTGCAGCGCCACCGCCATGTAGTTTTTCAGGAAGTTTACAGCAATACCATGTAGCTCCCGGTAGCAGAGCGTGGCAATTGACAGGGAGGCCAGGGCATTATAAACGTACAGTTCAATGAAGCGGGCTGCAACGATGGTATTGATCACAATGTTGACAAGACGCAGCATCCAGCTTACGACCATAAGCTCCATAGCCACAGGCATATTACCGATGCCGCCCGGCAGTGCGCTGATTGCGTTTTCGATGTCGACCTCGGTGTTGACCTGTCCGCTGCCCACATAACCGGCTATGCCGTTTGTCACCGTAGCCGCTACCTCAAACATCGCATTTAGAATTTCCGTGGAGTGTAGAGCAGCCCAGCGGCAAAGCGTGATTTTCAGCATGACCAGCGCCACCTGCTGAATCGTAAAAGCTGTGCTGCCGCCGTTCATGGCTATGGTCTGGGTGAAATTGTACAGCTCTAAAACCATAAAAAGTGCCAGAACGGTAAGTGCAATGGGCATAACTACGCCGGAGCTGATAGAATCTGCATAGCCGGCCAGTGTGCTGTTCCAATCGGTCAGACTGCTCAGCAGACCAGAGTTCTGCCCCATAGCATTTACGGTGGCCGAAATGCCCGCCAGTTGGCTTCGTATCGTATCCTCAAAAATAGCGCATACCTCCCATCAGCTGACCGTCAGCGTGCCAAAGTAGGTAGCAACGGCAATGATCAGCACGCCGCCTGCAATCGACCATGCACCGCTGCTGATGCCGGGGCCGTTATGGTCCTTCAGGTTAGTGCCCAGCGTCACCGCGCCAAACAGCAGCAACAGGCCACCTGCAAAATTGACAACATTTGTGATAAGAGAAGTGATTGTAGATACCATTTCCATGTAATTTTCCTTCTTTCTGTTTATGTGTCAGACTCGTCATCGTTGAGTTCTATGTTGTTGATTTCCTGCACATTTTTCATAAAGGCTGCAAAGTTATTTTCTGCGCGCCTCTCGTAGTCGAAGGGATGATGCCCCTCTTTTTCTACCAATGCGTAATTAGGGTGCTTTTTAAGATCAAACTTGTAAGAGTAAAATGGCACAACACCGGAAATCATCAATAAACAGCGATTTCGAGGCATGGTGCGTATTTCTTCCGGTGTCATCAGATCACGGCTGGCCACCTGATAGTTCTTGGAAAAGGAGCCCTGTGCGCCGAGGTTCTCTGTGGTGTTCAGCACCTCGATGGTCCGTTTGCCCAGCTGTTTACCGAAGAACTCCAGTGACTCCGGGTTATTGCCGCCGCCCAGCACAAGCTCTGAATCGCAGTTTTCCAGAATCGTGCCCCAGTCATCACCGTACTGAGATTTCAGCTGTGCGATTGACTGGTAAATCAGAGTGCATCCGATATTTCGGCTGCGGATGGTGCTAATCAGAATCTGGAAGTCCGGAATCATGCCGATGTTAGGAAACTCATCTAAGAGAAACCGCACATGGCGAGGCAGGCAGTGATCCTCACGATTGTCTGCGGTATGCACAAGAATCTGAAAGCATTGCTGGAACATGACCGCTGCCAGAAAGTTATAGGCTGTGGTGGTGTCTGGTGTGACAACGAACAGCGCCACCTTTTTGTCGCTGGCCAGCTCTTCCAGATGAATGGTATCATCTTCGCAGATCTTCATGATGGAAGGAATATTGAACGCACTCATACGCATACCGAGAGATACATCAATACTCTGTGCGGTTTTGTCCGGTGCCATATGGTACAGTCCATATTGGCGCGCTGCGAATGACGCAGGCTTTTCCATAGCCAGATCTTCGAATATATCGTCCAACTGGCTGCGGCCCTGCGGTCCGTAACGATGCTGCATCAGCACAAAAAGCTCCATTACACTGTTCATATTGTGCATCTCAGGTGGTTGCTCAAAATATACATAGGCAAGCAGCGCTTCCAGCAGTGAAGTAGAGCCTTCTTCCCATATCGGGTCGGCTGTGTTTTTCTGGCGCGGGTCCTCTTTCATATTTTTGATAAGATTCTTAGCAACAACCACAATGTCGTCCGTATCATGGATGTAAGCAAACGGATTGTAGTGGTCGGACTTGTCACGGTCCTTCAAGTTGAACACCTTTACGTCATACCCTTGCGATAACAGGACATTTCCGTAGGTGTCAAGCAGTTCGCCCTTCGGATCACTGAGTACATAATTGCTGTTAAACTGCAGCAGCTGCGGACCTGCCACGCTGTAGCTTTTGCCGGAGCCGGACGGACCGAACACAATGACGTTCTTGTTGCGGTTGTAGTTGTTCTCCGCCGTTACCGGCATCTTCATGGCAAGGCTCAGGGACTCTGTGGCCGTCAGGGGGATATTTTCGCTTGCCTTTTCATGCAGAAACGGCGCTATATCTGCTGCGGTGCCCCAGCGGGCGCTGCCGTACTCCTTCTGCGGTACCAGCCGATGACCGCTGTACTTTATGCAGAGGTAAGCAAGACCTGCCAGCAGAATCGCCCCCACACCGCAGCCCACAGGAATCGGCGCAGGGGATAGTTGCAAGGGATGCAGTACAATTTTGCCAAGATTTACCGCGGTGTCCAGCCTTTGCGTGACCGTTCCGACAGTTGACACATAGAGAAGTCCCGCCCGGTTGCCCAGCCAAAAGCAGCCCAGGCTTGCAGCAAGGCAGATCAAAATTTGCTTTGTGCGCTGTTCCCTCATAGCCGCTCACCTCGCTCCTGCTCCGGCGGCGGACGATGCTGGTTCAGCTCCTTCGTGCGCTGCATAGCCCGTTCGGACAGCTCCTGCAGCAGACTGGTGGGACGTTCCTTACCGCGCGCTGCAATGCAGTTTTCAATGGCGGTCTGGATGCGGTCCACGTCCTGCCCCTTGAACCACAGGTTCAACTGCCCGGTGTCCTTGTCCTTGGTGATGGCAAAGTCCACCGAATATTCCTTGAGCTGCCGCCTGACATAGGGCAATGTCTTGTCGTTCAGCTCCACCGAAGCGAGAGCCTGCGACTGCCGGTTCAGTGATTGAATTGATTGCTGCCCATACTGCCGTGCTTGCAGCATATTGGAAACCGTCTGCAATATCGCAAAGATGCCCTGTCCGGCAAGCTTAGCTGCGTTGATTTGCACCCGGATAGCCGTTTCTTCTACCATACGGTATCACCTTCGCTTTCTCCGTAATAAAATTTCAGCCTCACCACGGCAGCGGAGCGCCGGTGCGTCGGGCGTATGCTTCGATTCTTTTTCTCAACCTGTATTGCTGCAAACGGTCCGGCAGGCTGTATTCCAGTGTGCGGACTTTTACATGGTGCTTCATTGCGCACTTGAAAAAGGCGTACAGGTACCGCTCCTTGCCGCTGATCTGACGCATACGGCTGACATACACGCAGTTGACCTTGCTGTCTCTAATACTGCGTAGCATACTCTGATACCCGTCGCGCAGCGGGCCGTGCCCTTTATAATCGATGCTGCCGCCGACTACCGTGCAGCCGTCGTCACCGGCCTGCCTGCAGCAGGCATCGTAGCTCGCGCGGGTCGCTGCGCAGTCACCGGGAATGCGCGCATACACCCATGCACGGGGCAATTTTTCTTGATTTGGCATTATCTCTCTACCTCCAGCTCTTGATCATAAAAGCTCAATTGCTCGCCTTCTAAGCGGAACCGCAGGTCCAGCTCGGCAAATGTGAAATTCCGATTGAAACGCTCTGTCGCCTTATTCGGTGCATCCTGCAATTCCAGCATCAGCTGCCATAAATCAGGATGTGCATGGTACAGATGTCGCAGCTCGGTCATGGATGCGTTGGGACAGAACCAGCACCCGCCGCGGCGGCTGTACTCATACAGCGGCGACAGCAGTCCCTCCTGCCTGCACATGGCAAATGCATCCTGCTCTGTCACGCCGTACTTTGCCATAAGGGAAACCTGGTCAGGCTTTAGCCGCTCCAGTCTGATCGGTTCATCCGCGGCAATCCCTAAATAGGAAACCGTACCCGGCGGCAAACTCTCTTTATAGGCTTCCAGTGGCGGGACCTTGCAATCTCGTTGAATTGCACAGCGCCCAGCCAGCGGAAAAGCGGCAAGCTTTCCCTGTGCGTTGCCGCGGCTCACCACATGGTAAAAGCAATCCAGATACGTCTTTTCGGCGTGCAAAACCCTTGTGGGGATGCCGCGCTTTTCAAAGTACGGAATTGCTGTCTCATAGATAAACCGCGCATGCTCGGGCAGTTCGCCGGAAATCTCCTTGCTGAACATGACCTCTGTGTATATGATTTCGTCTAGCGGTTCGCCATGCTGTAGGGCCAGCAGCGCCGTTGCATTGCTGTCTTTGCCGAAACTCGAACAGATGATATGTTTCATGTCATTCACCAATAAAAATAGGGCGGCCCGCGAGAGTCGCCCATACAGTGTGCGTGTTTCATAGGCTTTTAGTGCTCGCTCTCATCCGGTTTGGATTTGTGGCGCTTGTATGCAAAAATTCCGAAACCGACGATAGACCCGAAAACCGCCGCCGAAAGCAGCGCAAAGGGGAACCCATCGCCCGTTTGGGGAATGACCGGCATCGGCGCAGGCGTTGTCGTGGGCGTGCTTGCCGGTGCAGGGGTAGGCGCGGGCGTGCTGCCCGGCGTCGGCTGCGGCGTATTGCTTGGGGTATCCTCATGCGGTGTTTCCTTGGGAATGCGTGCATCCTTCATAACGACAGTCTGAAGCTCACCGGTGGGCAGCACGGTAAAGGCAATGCTTTCCGCAAGCTGATAGCCATTGGGGGCGGTGATCTCGGTCAGCGTGTAGTCACCGGCAGGCAGCTTTTCAATATAGTGGGGCTTGTCCTCGGAAACCCACTGTGCAACCGTGTTGCCGTCCTTATCCTTGATGACCAGCTCTGCGCCGGGCAGCTCTTTACCTGTGGCAATGTCAACCTTGGAGATTTGTACTTTGGTAATGTCATCACGCATGATCACCGTGGCATCGTCCAGCAGCTCCCATTTTTCCCAGGGGATTATCCAAAGATTCTTTTTATCCTTCAGGTAGTAGACGTCTGCCTCGTCCGGTTCGTGGCTGTCAGCATCTGCTTTGCGTTCCAGGCGGAACACAATATCGTCTGTAACGGCATACCCATCAGCAGGCCGCTTTTCTGTCAACGTGTATTCTTCGTCAAAGTGCAGACCCGTCACACGGTGCGGCGTGTCGGTAGATACCCAGGTGTCAACAATGTTGTCCTTCGTATCCTTGATGATCAGCGTAGCACCGGGCAGTTCTTCATCGTTGGTCAAATCTCGCTTACTTACCCACATTTCAGTAGGCTTGTTGGCGCAGGTGCTGTCCAGTACCTGCAGAGCCTCGCCGTCATAGGTGAAGGTAACATCCATCTCTGCATCGTTGAGATAATAGCCCAGCGGGGCGCGCAGTTCTCGGATAAAGTAATTGCCGCTGTTGGTCGTGGCATCTAGCCGATCACTCTGGCCATACCACTCGCCGCGGATGGGAACATCGCAGTTGAAATAGGTGTAGCCGTCCGCAACGGTCTCGGGACTGGTGGAAATCAAATCACCGGCAGAGAACAGCTTGTTGCCGTCCATGTCGTATATGTCATCACGGGTGTACAGGTTGAACACGGCACCGGCCAGATATTTGCCGGTTTCCTGATTGATCTTGTACACACCCACGCGAGCATGCTCACGGTCATTGTAGAAACCAAGGGTCTGCTGTTCAGCCAGTTCCGCAGAGGCTTCCGATGCGCGTACAACATCAAAATACTGTTCATTGTCGCCATTTTTGACGATGCTCTTTGCCATGACTACATCGTTCAGCTGATTATCCCAAGAAAAAGTCACATCATAGCTGTCCGTAGTACCAACATAGCCGTAGGGCGGCTTAGTTTCCTCCACATGGTAGCTGCCCAGCGGCAGGGTAATACTGACCTCGCCGAGCGTGCCGTCGTGGATGGCCGACAGAAAATCATAGGTCGCCTTGGTGCGGGACGGTGCAAACACAGCAGTGTCTGCACTGCCGTCACCGGTGGTAACAACCGCTACCACGTCGCCCTTGGCATACCAGAGCGTTCGGCTGCCGTTGGCATCCAGCTGGCGGTCCTGCGTGTAGATGTCCTCGGCAGCCGTAATGGTGTATTCCGCACCGGCCAGCGGGCGCAGCGTATAGACAAAGTCGGAATCGGCCTCGCCGGTCATCCAGGGGTCAATCAAATCGTTGGTTTCAATCTTTCCGGTCAAGGTCTCGCCGGTCTTACGGATAGTCAGTTTGCCCAGCGTTTCCTCATTCCAGTAGTCCTCACCAATGACAAGCGTATCCATGCCGTCCTCATTGTCGTCGCCGGTGGCCTTGTAGATGCGGTCCGTGGAAATATCGAAATTGACATAGTAGTTGCCGCTGTCAGCCCATTCGTTGTAGAAGCCGTCCGGGCCGACAGTCTCCACAATGCGGTATTTGCCCAGCGGCAGCTTTTCAGGCAGGGTCAGGATACCTTCCTCGTTGGTGTAGAAGGTATCCACGTTCTTGGTCAGATGCCCGTTTACCGTGTCCGTCATCGTGACCAGCTTGGGCTTCCCGTTTTCCAGCCGATAGTTGCCGTTGTCATCCAGCCAGTAGATCTGGAAGGCTGTGTTCGGCAGCAGGACCGGTTTGCCGGTTTCCGTATCGAGTTTCGTGATTTTTAAATACACTTCAATCTCCTCATCCAGTACCGTAAATTTCTGATAGGAATCCGATGCTTTCATCACACTGTCCTTCGGCGTAGCCATCGCGCCCCAGGGGTTGTTGTCCTGCTCCGGGTCGATGCTGACCAGGAACGGCTCTGCCTGGAACAGGTCGTGCGGGGTGGTCGTCTCCACGACCAGATAGGTGCCGTAGGAAAGCCCCTGCACGCGAATGTTGCCGGAATCATTGCTGAAGATTTCGGCCAGCTGATACTCATTGGTGCGGCCCGTGTGCTGCCAGCCGTCGCCCTTGCCGTTCTTGTTGTCGCCCGTCGCGGTCAGCGTTTTGTTGTAGGCGGCAATTTCGTCGGCGTTGACCTCGTAGGTCTTGGCAATGGCCTGCGTCTCACCGGAAAAATCCCATTTGGGGTGCTCGTTGTCGTATTCATTGTTGATGTAGGCATCAAGAATGCTTTGCAGTGTGTAGCTTCCGGTGCGGGTCTGGTCAAACTGCTCGACCTTGGACAAGTCGGACACAAGATAGAAGGTGAACCCAGCGCCCTCCAGCTCCAGCCCATTGGACTGGCCGCTGGAGGAGACGACCTTGCTGATCTCCACGTTGCCCTTGGCAACCTGATCCTGACTTTCGGTCAGGCTGTTGTCCTTGTGGATGTGGTAGTTGCCGTTGTAGGCCGCTGTGTCATTGGCAAAGGTGGTTTTCTCCACATACCAGCCCTCGTCTGCATAACTGGGCGTGATGTAGTAGTTGTGCTCATCGCAGAGATACCCGGGCGCATAGGACAAGTAATAGGCATCGTAGGTCCAGGTACCGTCCAGAGCCTTGCTCTTGGAGATGGTGCTGAACTGGTTCTTGTATACCCAATCTGTATACTGCCCGTTGCTGGTTGCCAGCGCGGCAACCTGCCCGGTAGCTGCCTTGGTGCGGCTGTCCACCGTAGGATAGGTGCCGGAAACAGCAAGAGCGCCCTCACGCAGCGGAATGACCGTGCCGGTGGAGCGCTCTACAACATAATATTTACCGAGGTACAGGTTGGAGAAGGTCAGCCAGCCGTCCTCGATTTTTGCACTGGCTACGAGACTGTCCTTTTTCAGCACGGGCAGATAATCGCTGATCCACTGCCCGCTGTTGTCACGAATAGTAGTGTGCCAGAGGGGATTGCCATTGGCATCTACGATTTTGGAATAATCCACAACGCCGGTCACACCGTCGGGGTGGGTAATATCCTCGGCGGCGTACAGGTCGTATACTGCGCCGTCCAGCACGGCATTACCATGGGCAGCGTCGTCGGTCACATACCGCTGTGCGTCCAAATCGACCTTGGAAATGCTGATTTCGCCAAGCGTGCGGTCATTCTTCATGATGCCGTTTTCTGCCGTGGTGGTGTAGCCGTCCTCGTTGGCTGCCTTGCCGCTGGCATCGGTGGTATAGCTCCGGGAGGCATCCTTGGGAGAGTCATAGATGGTGACTGTGGTTTCTACGCCGCCGCTGGTCACCAGCTTTGTGCCGCCCTTATCGCCAGTGGCAATGTCGGCATTGTAGTCTCCATTGCCCAGCCACAGGACAGAATTGTTATTGTCCGCGGTGATTTCCACATAGTAGGCGCGCTTGCCCAGCGGTGTGCCCGCCGCGCCGGGATGGTCAACGTCTGTCCAGTCGCCGAAATACCCCGCGGGGGCCTTCGTCTCCACAAGGATGAACCTGCCCTCATTGCGCTGCGTGTAGTACAGTGTATGGCGCATCGTGTCGTTTGTGGCGTAGGCGGCGTTGTTGATGACGGCATAGGTGCCGTCACCCTGGCGCTGAACGCTGTAGGTGTTGTACCCACCCGTGGGCTGGTATTTGCCGGTCACGACGTCCCACTGGTAGATTTCATACCGGGCATCGCCTGCAATCTGGTTGCCGGTCTCACTGTCCGTCTTTTTGACGTTGATCTGCAGCGACCACTCGGTATTGCGCATCTCATAGGCATTGTTGGAGTTGGCCGGTACTGTAATGGTCTGGTGACTGCCGTTGCTGCCCCAGTAGGATTCAAAACCGTAGGGGATGGTGACTTCGTCATAACGGAACTGTAAAGATGCAAGCTGTGCCTGCGCGCTGGCAATAGCATTATTTACAGCGCTCTGTGCTTCTGCCTGAATGGCGGCAACCGCAGAATCACGCTCGCTGTTGGCGGCTGCGTCTGCAGCTTCTTTCGTAGTATAGGGGCCGACGCTGCCACTGCGGCCATCTACGGTCTTGGATACAGTGTAATGCACAGACCAGCTGGCAGATGCTGCACCGCCGTTATTCTGGTAATTGTCGTCGTTGGTGTGGCCGCCTGTAGTGACGGTCTGCACACCGGCAGGGGAGATGCTCCAACTGCCGCCGTCAATTGTTCCAGACTTGGTGATAGGCTCGATTTCAATCGTGGCACCGTCCACCTTTTCCAGCGTTTTCAGCTGGATCTTATCTGTGGTGATACCATAGGTCAGATCCACGGTGCCGTTGGCGGACTGTGCAGGGGCTTCCCAACTGGCATAATACTCCTGTACGACAGGCTTCGGCTCTTCCGTTTCCTCCTCACTGATTTCAGGGCCAATCAGGGCAACGGTCTGCCAACCGCTGCGCGCAGGGGTATAAATGTAGGTGTAGTAGCCGCGGGGCTTTGCATAGGCAACAGCGCCGTCCAGCAGGGCCTGCGCGGATTCCAGATAGATTTTTGCAGCAGTGCTCTCGGGATAATTTTCAATCAGCCACAGCTGGGTGTCATCGTAAATCGTGCGGCAGAAATCCAAAAGAGAGATTCTTTCAGTATCTTCTGCAGAAAAAGCGACGGGCGTATCGGGCAGCAAGTCCATAGAAAGCTGGTCCAGACCACCCCAGATACGGTATTGGTTGCCATAGTGGTCACCGGGAATGCACTGATCCGCACTGACCAGTGAAGTGTTCGTATAAGTGTACGGCGGACACCCTTTGGGCTGGCCGTTGGCACCGTGGGTGCAGCAGTAGGCTTCCTCGCCATTGAACCAGATCAGCCAGGTGCCGTTGACCTTCTCGACCTTGGTGATTTTGCCGCTGGTAACGGCAGGCGTGGGGCGCTCGGCGTAGGCGGCAACGTCTGTAGTTTCTGCGAACGGTGCGGCCATGGTGCGGCAGCGGTCAATTACAACGTGCAGCGCTTTCGTCAGCGTGCTGCCATCCGGAGCAGTGTAGACAAGCTGCGCGGAAAAGTCGGCATCTGCCTGTACATACAGCCCCATGACCGCGGCAGACGTTTCGGCATACTCACTATGCACAAGGCTACTGCGCGTAGTCTCATCGGCAGGAACACCGTAGAAGTCCAGCACAGTCACCTCGTTGGGAAGCACTACATCCAAACTACTGCCGACAGCAGGGTATTCCACCTGTGCCAGAATGGGCGCAACGGCATAGTCGGTACCCTCCAGCAACGGAGCCGTCAAAGTCAGGTCGTCGCTGTTCAGGGTGTCCGCACTCAGGTAACTGTCCGTGCTTTCTTCCAACTGGTCATTCAGCCAGGCAGAAATTCCGATTTTTGTTTCACCCGTGGCAACGGGCAGTCCCTGGCTGCCCATATAGGAACCAGTCGGTGCATCCGGTAAGTCTGTGTACAAAACAGCGCCGTCGAAGGTATAGTCGGTGGATGTCTCCACCGGCGCATCCTCGTCGGCGCTTTGGGATGTTGCGGCAGCTTCGCTGCTTTTGGGCGTGCTTTCTTCACCCGGGTCCGGATCACTTGCCTCGGTCTGATGGTTGTCATCTGTGACGGCCTCTTTGTCCTGCTCCATGATGAGCGTGCCGTCTGCATCAGCCTTCGGAGCCTCCGCAAACACCCCAGCCGGGAACAGGGAGCAGCACATCATAGCCGCCATACACAAGGCCGCTATGCGCTGCTTGAGCTTGGATTTGTGATTCATTGAACATACTTCCTTTCGTTGTGAAAAAGTTATCTATATATTAACAGCATTGCATATAATGTAAATGCTGGATTTTTATGTGATAATTAATTGCTATACAGTAGAAAATCAAACAATATAGTCGTATAATGACAATATACTTTTCTTACTTCAAAAACAGCAGAAAGTGGTGAGTTATGATGGAAGTTCCTCTGGCGGCTTCAATATTGGTCGATCACTTAGCAGATGCAGGCATTCAGGCGTTTGTAAACACATGTAACGAATCAATTGATGAAGAAAAACTCCGTAAATCGCTGATGCAATATATACAAAATAACAGGCGTTTTTCTGACTTGACATCATTAGAAAGCAATTTTGATTTTTCAGGATTGCAGGACTATATTCAATTAGACTTTTTTGAAGAAGTTGCGAATGCCAGCTTTGGAGTAGACCCTGCTATACGAAGGAATGCTCGGAGTGAATCAATTCGCAAGGCAATAACATATGCAAAGCCTGAAAATGAAGAAGCTGAAAGAGTTGTAAAAAAATATATCTTGGGTTGTCTTGATATCATAAGAGATTATTATCGTCAAAGAATAGACAGAAAGCTCTGGGTTTTAGCTGCGGATGTGGTTGACAGCATCAACCAACATAGTGATGGCATTTGTGAGCATATCTTATCTGAAATGAAGGGACTTTCTCTTAATAGAAATCCGATATCTGCAGATAATTGCGCGAACTATGTTAAAAATGGAAAGGTCAGCGAACTGTCAGCTATGATAGATAATGCAGCTTATTCTATGAGCAAAGAACATCCTTTGGCACCGCAATATGGATATGGATTTAATAATAATCGCATAGTATCAATTCCTCTTACGGATGACGCAATGCAAAAGTATCCGCCAATGTTCAAAATTAGTGGAGAAGTGCTTTTAAACGGACAGCCTGTTCAACCAAGTGAGGATATTTTTAATTACGCAGATAGGCATCAAAGTGTCGTGACGATGCATGTTGTCAAGTCTATGAAAATGCTTGGAGATGAAGAAGATCCGATTCAATATGAGGCGGAAGAACTTATTGGAAAAACAGTAATTCGTAAACCGACACCCTTTCCCCCAAAAAGACCATGCGCAATACGCATTGATGGGAACACTGTAATCCCATACATTGAGCTTCGCACGCAAGAAATCCTGGACAACAACCGATATATTATTAGTAATAAAGATCAAAAATATTCGAGACTATTTGTTCAGTTTACAACCGAACCAAACCAAAAAGAAGTGATTTTTCAAATAGATTTCGGATGTAAGGCAGAAGGAGACAAACTTCGTGTCAAGGATTTGTTAGAAAGAGAAACTTTTAGAAAGAGTGTGCTTACAAGCAAGTTGATTGAGGTTTTGGATTTGAGTGAAGAAGGAAAAGTACTTCTCCGCACAGCGAGTGATGCAGTGTGGGACGATCCTGCAAACTTAAATCTTCTAAATGAGGACATAAATTTTCTCTCACGTATTTATGCCATCGAACAGTATCTAGGGCACGAATTTACGAACCTATTCGATATGGATTTGGCTGGAATAAGTAATATAATCATAGTATCCGATATACTAAGAAAACGCGAGATTACTGAATTTCAATTTAGAGCACAATATCCAATAACAGTTATAAAAGAGTTTCAATCGGCCATTGCTCACTACGCCAATGAGCCACATACATTTAAAGTTCCAATGAAGCCAACCTTTAAGATTTTAGGAGTAGATGTACAATTACCCGTTGTTTGGACATTTCATAACGTCATATGGGAAAATTTCGAGCAGGTACGACAGCAAATTATAAATAGCAACGAAGGGGACAAGGTTATGGTGACTTTTGTGCCTGTAAAAGGTGGGTATAAAAGGTTAGAACTGCAACAATAAATAATCCCCAAAGTCAGGCTAACCAGCCATAGGCGTCTGACTTTGGGGATCGCTTTATATTACAATGATATCTTGCATTACCGCCCATTAAAATAAGTAAGAAACTCCGGCAGCTCCTGGTCCGGCAGCTCGTTCATGACCTGCATAGCCAGGTACTCCGCACGGCTTACCTTGGGGGCAAACTTGCGGGAGTAGGTCTTGCCGGTTCTCACGTACCCAACATCATGGATCAGGTCCTTTTCCGAAAGACTTTTCAGGATGGTAAAGACAGAACGCGGCTTCCAGGTGCAGTTTTGGGTCGGAATCAGATCGGAAACAATCTGGCTGGCGATTGCAGGCTCCTTGGAATTCCAAAGGTAGGTCATGATCTGCATTTCGGAGGTCGTCATCCGATACAGAGAGTTTTGCTTTTTCATATCCAATCTCCAATCACTGAAAGGTTACGGTCCAGTAGGTGTACTGGCCCTCGGCGGTGCTGCAGAACCAGCAGCCAACGCCCATGCTGGTGAAGCTGGGCTCCATAATATTGGCATAGTGGGCAGGGCTGCCCTGCCAGTAGGTGCAAACGCTGCTGGCCGAGCCAATCGGACCTGCGGCGCAGATTTCGCTGCGGGTCGTCATGCCGCTGTGGTCGAACGGCCCGCCCGCCACAAAGCTCTCACAGCGTGCATCGGCGGCAGCACTCAGGCCACTGTCCATCGTCAAAGGGGACAGACCAGCTGCTGCGCGCATAGCATTGATGTTTTCCTGCACAGCCCAGTAGGCACTGTCTGAGCTGTCGATGCTCCACCACTCCTCACTGCCCGCTGCCAGGTCAAAGGGGACTGCACCGTAGCTCATGCTGACCTGTGCAGGCTGACTCTCCGCGGCAACGGGTTCCGTAGCGGGCGCTTCGGTAGGAGCTGCAGTAGGCTCCGGTATGGGAATTTCAGTTGGCGCCGATGTGGCAGCCGGTTCTGGAGTCTGTGTAGGCGCAGGTGCTGCGCTTTCCGTGGCAAGCGGCGCAGGTGTCTCAATGGCAGTCTCTTCAGTAGCAACGGTAAGTTCTACCAGCGTACTGCTTTCCGGCGTTTGCAAGGCGTTATCGGTCTGCTGTGCGCAGGCGCAGAGTAACATCGTAGCTAAAAGAATGGATAACAGACATTTCTTCATATTTTAAATTTCTCCAATCAGTAGTATAAATCATACAGACTACCAGCAAACTCGAGCAGCTTTCTGCCCAGCCAGAACAGCACCTGCGGCGCGCCGTAAGGACTGAGCAAGAATGCCACGATGGCGGATACTGCCGCCTCTTGGTAGCACTTATCGAATAGCGCCAACAGAGCAGCCAGACCGCCCAGTGCCGCCAAAAACCTGCCGCAAACTCCGCAGATAGCAAACAGCACGATTGCAATCAGGCCCAGTGCAAGAAGTACCAGAATGACAGGCACGAGACTAATACGGATACCCCAGGTAAGGAACAGATTTTTACGTTGAATGGGCATAATGGCCACCTCCTACCTCTATGATACATGGTCTGCGAAATAATGCAAGGCTGTCGATTTCAGCGTTCCAGTTCGTTTTCCTCTCTAGGCGTTCGCACAGAATCGTCCTCGTTTACGACCTCGGCCTCACCCTCCAAAACCGGGGCGTCATTGCCCACATTCAGCAGGGCATCCAGCTCGGCCAGGCGCGCGCTCTTGTCGTTCAGTTCCTGTTCCTGCTGAAAAGGCTGTTGCAGTTCCTCTTTGGCGCTGTCCAACTGGACGCGCAGCTGCTGTAGATTGTTGCGCAGACCGCTGACCTCCTGCGGCAGGGCAGCAACAACGTTTTGCAGGCGAACCATATTGCCGGCAGCGTCGCTGCCCAGCTCTGTGGTATGGGTGGCCTGCCCGACCAGATGTGCCACAAACACCTTGGAAAGCGGCACATAGGCAACCGTGACTTCAAAGCCCGCATAGTGCCCCACCAAAACATGATGGTCGGCCCGCACGGCAGCACCCACCAGCCCGAGCAGTGCCTTACCGGCATCCTCGCGCTTGTCGTAGGACGTGCCGTCCAGCTCAATGCTGAAAACCAGCTTGCCGTCCTTGTCATAGCTCTGACTGTCCTTGGCGGTCTGCATATCCTTCTCAAACGCCTGAATCCGGCATTCGGTGCCGCGGATCTCTCGCAGAAAGATGCCGGTCACGGCGTCCTCCAGTCGGTAATGCTGGCTGTTGTAGGCGGCCTTCAGCGTGCGAAGCCGCGCAACCTGAATATCAAGGTCCATCTTTTCTTTGATCATCGGGTTTCCGGCAGCCAGCGCCTTTACCTCAGCGTAGGAGAGAGCAGCCTCGTCTAAATCCTCACAGCTTCGAGCAGGGGATTTTGACGTCATAATTTGCGAAATAAACTTCTGCTTGTTCTCCACAAGCTGATAGCTGTAGGCATCGAATGTAGCCTCCGTTATATAAATAAAGATAGAAACCTCTTTGTTCATGTTACCCTGCCGTACCATACGTCCGTTGCGCTGGGCAATATCGGCTGGCCGCCATGGGCAATCAAGGTGATGGAGTGCGCACAGCCGCGTCTGTACGTTGGTGCCTGCGCCCATTTTCTGGGTGCTGCCCATCAGCACGCGAACCGCACCGCTGCGGACTTTGCCGAACAGCTCAGCCTTCTTGGCTTCCGTATCGGCATCATGGATGAACTGTACCTCCTCCTTAGGGATGCCGCGCGCCACCAGCTTGTCCCGAATATCGTTGTACACATCAAAGCCGTCCGCGCGGGGTGTGCTCAAATCGCAGAAAATCATCTGCGTGGAGCGCTGCGCCTTTGTCTTTTCCCAAATGGTAAAGACCCGCTCCACGCAGGCATTCGCCTTGCTGTCGGGGTCATCAGGCAGAAGTGGGTTCATCAACCGTTGGTCCAGCGCCAGCTTTCGGCCATCGTTCGTGATGCGCAGCATGTTGTCCTCATTCGGGGCAACCAGGCGATTGCGCACCGCCTCGGCGCGCTCACCCAGCGCCGCCACCATCTGGCGCTGCAGCTCGCTGGGCGGCAGCTTCACAATCGTGGGCTTGCCGCCTGTGATTTCCGGGACCGGTAGCTTCAGCATATCGGCGGTCTGAATGTCGGCGCACTGCTTGAACATATTCATAAGCTCAGGCAGATTGTAGAACTTTGCAAACCGTGTTTTGGAACGGTAGCCGTTGCCCTCGGGGGCAAGCTCAATCGCGGTAACGCTCTCGCCAAACGTAGAGGCCCACGCATCAAAGTTCAGCAGTCCCTCTTGCTCCAAAAGCCCATATTGCAGATACCGCATCATGATGTACATCTCTGTCATCGAGTTAGAAATCGGCGTACCGGTGGCAAACACAATGCCGTGCCCGCCGGTCAGCTCGTCCATGTACATGCATTTCATATACATGTCGCTGGCCTTTTGGCTTTCGGTCTGGGAGATACCGGCCACGCGGGTCATCTTAGTGGTAACCATTGCATTTTTGAAGTAGTGTGCTTCGTCCACCATCAGACTGTCCACGCCCAGCTCCTCAAAGGTGATGACGTCATCCTTGCGGCTCTGGTCGTTGAGCTTGTCCAGCTTCCGTTGCAGCTGCTTTTTCATGCGCTCCATCTGCTTGATGGTGAAATTCTCGGCGCGCTGGGCCTTCAGTGCAGCGGTCTGTGCCACTACATCGTCGATTTGCTTTTGCAGATACATTTTCTGCCGTTCATCGGAAAGCGGTATCTTTTCAAACTGACTGTGCCCAATCACAATAATGTCAAAGTTGCCGGTAGCAATGCGGGCACAGAACTTCTTGCGGTTTGCTTTTTCAAAATCCGTCTTGCGTGCCACCAGAATTTCCGCGTTGGGATAGAGCAGCAACGCTTCGGAGGCCATCTGTTCGGTCAAATGGTTGGGCACCACAATCAAGGTCTTATTGCAAAGACCCAAACGCTTCTTCTCCATAGCGCTGGCGACCATCTCGAACGTCTTCCCAGCCCCTACCTCATGTGCCAGCAGTACATTGTTGCCGTACAGCACATGGGCAATGGCGTTGCGCTGGTGTGGCCGCAGCGTGATTTCCGGGTTCATACCGGGGAAGCGCAGATTGCTGCCGTCATATTCCCGCGGGCGGATGCAGTTGAATTTGCTGTTGTACAGGCTTACCAGCGCTTGCCGACGCTGCGGCTCCTTGAAAATCCATTCTGCAAACTTGTCCTTGATCAAACACTGCTTGGCGTAGGCAGCCTCGGTGGCGGCGTGGTTCAGCACGCCTTTTTTGTTTCCCTCTGCGTCGGTAACTGTTTCAAACACCTGCACAGGCCGCAGGTTCAGTGCAGCCTCGGTGATTTCATAGGCATTCTTGCGGTTTGTGCCGTAGGTGACAGTTGCCTTGATGCTGCCGTTGCCGTAGCGCTTGTTCGTGATATTCCACTCACCGGTGAACGACGCAAACAGCACCTTCACAGAAAGTCGCGTGGACAATGGCGGCTCCAACAGCTCCATGAGAAAATCGTGAATGTATTCAGGCGGTATCCAGGTAGCACCCAGCCGCACCGCAATCTCACTGGCGTCGAGGTCCTTCGGCTGTACCTGCTCCAGCGCCTTCACATTGACCTGATAGTCCGGGTCGGACGTAGCGGCCAGCCGGGCAACAGCCAGCTTTTGCCGCACATTGCCGGAAAGATATTCGTCAGCCGGCAGATAAACCGGCTCGGATTGTTCCGGGTCACGGAAGATAACGCCGGTCAAATCGCGTATAATTTCGTCCGACGATTTTCCCGTGATCTGCGCCATGTAGGCAAGGTCCACGCGAGCCTTCTCCGTCAGGCTCAGCACCAGCGCTTCATCGGCGGTGTCCACATGGTCCACCACCTGGGCCGGGCGGATGGTCCGCTTCGTGAACATATCCGTCTTGCCCCTGTAATGGCCCTCACTGTCGATATCCTCCAGCGAGCAGAGCAGGAAATACCCGGAATCCTCACGGAACGCCGAAGCCGTGCCGCGGCTGTTGATTTGCCCATACGTATCGTGGTAGGAATCATACTGGGCGGTCAGCTGCGCTTGCAAAGCGGCAATCGTTTCATCGGGCAGATTGTCCAGCTGTGCCCGAATCAGCTCCCGGCAGGTATCCCGCAGAGGAACCAGCGCCTTGATGCGGGTAAGCGCGGTGGTGCTGGCCTTCACAGCACGCATTTTGGAATTTTCGCGGTAATAAACTGTGTCGTCTTTAACAACATAGCTGAAATTTCGCGTATCGGGGTCTGCGTCTAGCGTATCGCTTTCCGCCTTCGCGTCCTCCCGGTCATCCGCCGGCGTGTACTCGGCCTGCAAATTTGCAAGGGCCGTGTCAAGCTGACCTTCCAGTGATGTACCATTTTCCAGCGGTGCGCAGGTGGAGCGCTGTCCGTAGGGACCGCTGACCATCTGCATCTCGCCGCAAATCATCTCGGGATGGTCGATGAAATACCGGTTCAGAGGAATGCCATCGGCAGTCTCGCCCACATGAATCCACGGCTCGTCCTGCTCCAAGACCCGCCCGCGCTTTTGCAGAAACAGAATGTCCGAGGTGACGGTTGTACCTGCCTGCGCGGTAAAGGTATTGTTGGGCAGCCGCACCGCGCCGATCAAATCACAGCGGGCAGCCAGATACCGGCGCACGCTTTCGGACTTTTTATCCATCGTGCCGGAGGTTGTTATAAATGCCATAATGCCGCCGACGCGGAGCTTGTCTACGGTCTTGGCTAAAAAGTAATCGTGAATTTGAAAGTGCAACTTGTCGTATTGGCGGTCCGTGACCTGATACTGCCCAAACGGCACATTGCCGATAGCCAAATCAAAGAAGCTGTCCGGCAGGTCGGCCTTTTCGTAGCCGCAGATTTGAATTTTTGCTTTCTGGTATAACTGCTGCGCGATGCGGCCTGATACACTGTCCAACTCGACGCCGTAGAGCTTTGCATTGTTCGTATCAAAGCTGCCGCTGCGGTGCCCAAAGAACGCACCCACACCCATGCTGGGCTCCAGTACGTTGCCGCCCACGCAGCCCATGCGTGTCAGCGCACGATACATGGCATGGATGACGGCGGGCGGCGTGTAGAACGCTGTCAGCGTGGATTCCTGCGCGGCAGCGTATTCCTCCAGCGTCAGCAGATCCTTTAGCTGCTCATATTCGCTGTGCCAGCTGTCCTTGTTGAGGTCAAAGGCATCGGCCAGACCGCCCCACCCGAGATACCCGGCCAGAACATCTTGCTCGGCTTCCGTGGCCGGTGTACCGCGCTGTTCGATTTGCTTGAGTGTCCGAATTGCATTTAGGTTCGCAGCAAACTTGGCCTTTGCCACTGTGGGAATCTCCGGCTCATAAGGGGCAAGGTAGTTGGTGGGGGCTTGCGCGGCGGGCTCGTCGGAAGGAAAGACATTTTCCTGCGGTTCATGTTCCTCTACCTCGTCGAGGTCTATTTCCATGAGACTGTCAAAATCGAGATTGGAGAGTACCGCCTGGTTCAGATCATCGAGCGAGCCATACCGTTCCTGCGCGTAGAGAGTATCGTCTACCAGCTTTGTGACAGTGCAGTGCTCCAAGTCGACATACACCTGAATGACGTGTTTCTCATCCTCGGTAGTGGTATAGCCCAAATCGATTCGTGTCAGGTCGGAAAAGTCCGGCTCGGTGATTTCAAATTCGTCCTTGAGATAATCCTCAATATAGGAGAGCGCCTGTTCCGTCTGCGCTTGCATAAGAGCTTCGTGCTGCTGCTCGGAGAGCATCATGCCGCCGTTGCGAGGGTTGGCGTCCAGCTGCCGCTGAAACTCCTCCCGGCTGATGGCGCGTCCGATCAGGGGGACTTCCTCATCCCGTAGATGCACGTCAAACTGCCCGATGCGCTCAACCGTGAATCGGTGGTCATCTTCCAAGTAGACAACGCTGCCCTCGGCGCAAATCGGTCTGGTATCAGGTATGGTTCCGGGCTCATCGCGCACCACACTGGCAACTTTACGCTGCTCGGCAGCCCATGCGGGATACTGCTCCAGCTCCTGCTGCGTCAGAAAGCGCTGCATCTCGATCAGATAAGCAATGCGCTTGGCTGTGGCCCGCCATGGCAGCCTGCGCTCAAAGCGGCCTTCCTCATTTGTCAAAATCAGCTTCAATCCGGCAGGACCGTGGTCAACCCAGCCGTGGGCACCGCTTTGGTAGTCCCATGACCGGCCACCACTGCCGTATTCCTTCTTCAAAAAAGCGGCGTGGTCGCCCTGCGTGGTTGTGAACTGCTGATAAATGCGAAATTTGCTGTTTTCAAAATTGCTGCCCACTGCCAGAGTCAGGTTGATTTCCTCGTCTGTGATAACGCTGCCGTCATCCATCTGCGGGGCATTGTACTCTGCAACGGGCAGGGCAGAGCGAATGACGGTTTCCTGCTTTTCCGGGGGGCGAAAATCATCTTTTTCCAACCTGTCATCTTCCGCACTCGTCGGCGAACCGTCAGGCAGTTCAAAGGAAAGCTGTTCCTCTACCTGCGGTGGTTTCTTCGGGTCGATGGCCGCAATTAGCTCATGCTGTTCAATCAAGTCGTTCAGCGCATTGGCCACGGCACGCCACGACAGCAGCGTTTCCGCGCTGCGGGTCAGATACGCGCCCTGCCAGACAAGCAGGCCATTGTCCTGCCTGTGAAAGCCCACGCGGGTATCATCGGCCAGCAAAAGCTCTGTAAAAATATCCTTGTAGCTTTCCCGCACAAAGCGCAGCCGGTCAATGAGCAGGGAATTCTTATTATAAAAGGTAAGATATTCGGCGTTGGATGCTCGGGAAGAAGTCTCCGCAGCCAGCAGCTGCGGCAGCAGCGTGGGCGGAAATTCAGGCAAAGCAAAAGCGGAGGGCGATTGCTCGCTCTCCGCCTGTGCGGGTGCTTCGGTTAAACTTCGTACAGCATCGGAAGGACTGCTTCCTCCGCCTGCTTCTTCAGGCTGTTGGCCATCTGCGTCCAGCCCAGCGGGTTCGTCCTGCGGTCCGGCAGTTGGGTGGTCTGTATCAGCTCGCGCAGGGTCATGTCCACCATCCGCTGTGCGACTCGTCCGATTCGATTGCAGCTCGTCAGCAGCGTGCCCTCCAGCATCAGCTGGTCGCAGAGCGTCGGCTCGTTCTGCTCCAGATATTCCAGGCGCAGCCTCGCGTAGCGGTTCAGGTACGGGTTCGGCTGGTTCGGCAGGGAAAGGCTCGGAATCAGGTAGCCTTCGCGGTTCTTCGTGTACGTCATAAGTAACGGCCTCCTCTCGGCTGTTCAATTGTGTTGGTGTGCTTTCATTATGAACTGGTTCGTGTGGTATTGCAATGCTGTCACGGTTTAGTCGCAGCGCCTCTCGCCCAATGGCGTTCAGCATCGGTTCTGCGGCGGCCTGTACATAGCCGCCCAGACACAGTGAAATCTGACAGGTATCAAACTGGCTGACACTTTGTAATGCCGGATAATCCTCGTCCTGTACCGGCAGTCCGATTCGCAGCCGAGCCATGTAGACAGCACTCTGCGTGACCAGTGCCTGCAAGAGCTGCATCTGCTCGTCAGACTGCGCCCACTGCAGGGTACTGTCCGCCACATTGCGCTCCAGCATACGGCGGGCACGATCTGCATCGTTGGAGACGCCATCCTGTGCCAGCGCCGTCAGCCAGTCATCAGATTTATCTTGCAGAAGCAGCGGGCGCGTTGTGTCCGTGACCTCCCATGGCCCGCCGGTGGGCGTCTGGCTCAATAGTGTGGTATCGCCGATGGCAAAGACCGGCTTTGTCACCGCCACGCCCTGTCGGCGCTGCAGCACGGTGATGCTTCTGCTGCCGCGCATGACCAGCCGGTTTGCCTGTTTGTTCCAGTACTCCATGCTGGCGCAGGCCGCGGCGTCGGGGCGCTGAGCGTGAATCAAAAGCTGATTCAGATAGGTGGTGTGATAGTTGTGGGCGGCAGTGTACAAAAAGCTCTGCCACGCCTGCGGCGATGCTGTGACCCGCACGGCCTCCTGCTGGGCCAGCTGAAATATATCCTGCGGTTTCGGCATCTTGACACCTACCTTTCTAATTCATCTAAATTGTGCTCCTGTCGCTCAACTTCCATATCATGAAGCTCGGGCAACAGTCGGCTTACATCCTTGAAGCCAACTGCATCCACATACAGGGCTTCGGCCTTGTCACCACGCTCCATCACAAAGAGATCACTGACGGACAGGGACGGCATACTGTTGGCGCAGGGGCGGTCATCATAATTGAAATCCCGGAAGCACTTGTCCGGTGTGTAGTCCCGGGGCATGTTGGCCACATAGGCACAGCGGTAATCGGTTGCCTTCAGCTTGTTCTGGGCGTAGTCATAATCCGTAAAGCGATATTCGCAAGTGTAATGCGGAATTTGATATATCAGCAGTCTGTCCAACTTGTCACCCGGCTGCGGATGCTCCGGTTCAACATAACAGCCCCTTTTGAAGCATTGACTTGCATACTGCTGAATGTGGCAGAAACGACTACCTACGTAAAAGTGTGTGTCGTCAACTGTCTGTACATCTTTCACAAGCCGTGAACCGTCCGCGTAATTCTCAATGATACGCTGGCCGTTGCGCACCTGAAACAGCTGCTGCCCATCACGGTTCAGAAAACGTGAGAAGCGAAGTGCGCTGCAAAGCTCCGGTGCATTGGCCCACTCGGTTATGTGGATGTCTTTGCCAACATGTACCTTTGTGTGACCATTTTCTTCCGTGTAGTAGTGAGGCCGGATACGATCTGCGCCAACTGCCGTCACAAGTTGCTTTGCCATTTCAAGGAGCTGCTTGTCATTGCGGTCTGCAAAAGGGCCGCGATAATCATCACACAGGTAGTTGACACCGCTCCGTACCTGCATGATGGTTACTGCACCATCCGGGTCACGGCGGTCAATTCCAACAGTCAGGCGCGGGTAGGGAAGATTGGTGCGCTCGTTCCAGGTGTACTCGTTGTTGTAGGGCATTTCTCTCAACTGCTGGTAGCGCTTCATCAAATCAGCCGTATTTGAAAAGAACTCAGTGGGAGCTTGTTCTTCAAACTGTTGCGGTAAGACGTGCGACATAAAATCGGGAATTAGGTAATATCTGTACTCTGCCATTTCAACGCTCCAGACTGGTTTGTTTTTCCGGCATAAGATTGCGGGAGTTTCGTTCCAGAAGCTGCATGATGATTCCTACCATCTGTTCTTGTGTATAGCCGGTGGGGAAGTAGCGGGCAATTTTGCTGACGCTGATGGTCAACATCGGATCACGGGGCGGTACACTGGGCTTTTTGGTGTCCATGATTTCCAACAGCTTGCCGTGATTCAGCGCACCTTCCTTGCTGGCAGTTTTAAGCTTCTGCGCCTGTGATAACGACGGTGAGCAGGACTGCGACTCTATGTAGTCGAGAAAATCATTCTGCTCGGTGGGGGAAAGGTAAGAAAGCTCTACGGCGGGGTTGAATTTCAGACTGCCGTCATCGACTTTCTTTTGCAGGTCGGGGACTAGGTTGTTGAGGCGAATGAAGCGTCTGACCTGTGCGCGACTATCGCCGGCTTCTTTGCCCACGATTTCAGCGCTTTCCAACTTCCGCTCAACTTGAGCGGAAGTTAAATCATGACGTGATCCCTGACGACTGATAGCTTCCAGCTTCATCGCATACGCCCTTGCCTTCTCCATCGGGCTGATATGCTCTCTCTGAATATTGGAATCGACCATATCAATAATTGCCTGGTCATCATCAATATCCCGCACCTGAACCTTAACGCTATCCAGCCCGGCCCGCTGTGCTGCATGAAACCGCCTGTGCCCACTGATGATCTCATACCCGCCCTCGGTGCGGCGTCGCACGGTCAGGTTGGTGAGCACACCGTTCTCCCGGATGCTGTCCACCAGCTTCTGCATATCCTCATCGTCACGCACTTCAAACGGATGGCCGACGAACGGATGCAGCTCGGAAAGCGGCACCTCTGTGACCAAATCGCCGCTTTCCCGCTGCCTGTCAGCCTCCGAGGAAAACATATCATCGATTGAGGGCATCTTCATCGCGTTCAAAAACTTGTTCTTCGCGGCCATAGCCGGATACCTCCTTCGCAAATTCAATATAGGCCTTTGCACTGTTGCTTTTCGGGTCGTACAGAATCGTCGGTTCTGCATTGGCCTGGCTCTCCTGTACCTTTACGTTTCTGGGAATCTCAGTTGTGAAAACGTGAATCTTATTGCCGTAGGTGCTGCGGACCTGCCCGCAGTAGTGGTCGGAAACGTTCGTGTGCTCGGTCATCGTCAGAAGGATGCCCTTCACCCGCAGTCCGGGGTTGATTTTACGCTGCACATTCGCAATAGAGGACGTTAGCTGCGACATGCCCACAACGGAGAATGGCTGTGCCTGCATCGGGATAATGATCTCATTCGCGGCGGCCAGCGCATTGGTCAGCAGCAGGCCAACAGAGGGGGAACAGTCAATCAAACAGTAGTCGTACTGATTGTTGTACTGCTCCAGGCAGGATTTCAGAAGCACCTCGCGGCACATCATCGTGCCCATGGCCAGCTCAAAGCCCGCCAGCCGCAGATTGGACGGGATAAAATCCACCCGTGCGGCAGCCTCCTTGCGTCCGGTCTGGTAGACACACTCCCGATTCCCTATCGGCTTCTCACAGGAGGTCTTCATCAACAGCTCTGTGATGGTCTGGTCGAGGTCCTTTTCTGGTGGGATACCGCAGTAGCAGGAAAGATTGCCCTGCGGGTCAAAGTCCACCATCAGGACGCGGTAGCCCTGCTGGGTCAGTGCAATGCCGAGGTTATACGTTGTGGTCGTTTTCCCCGTGCCGCCCTTCTGGTTTGCGATTGCGATTGTTTTCATCTGGTTTCCTCCAAAATATCATCTATGCTGATACAGTGCGCGCGGTATTCCTGCATGTACTGCACCAGTGTGTCGTTGTAATCCTTGCCCACCGGCGGCGGGCGGTTTTCTACGGCTTTGCCGCTTCCCGCAAGGTGCGCAATAATGTCCTGCGTTCGGGTTCGCCCTGCGTTGTCATTGTCCAGGCAGAGGACGATTTTACAAACAGCCGGGAAATAATTCAAAAACGCATCCAGCGCCGCATAGTCCGTACCGCCCAGCGCCAGATAGTGAACGCTGCGCCACGGCCCGGTGTGCTGCATGAGCTTTAGAGACGCACCGGACATAGCGTCAATGGGAGCCTCGTATACCTCAACCGTGTCGGCCTTAGTGCTGGCCTGTATGTAGAACGGGTAAATCTTCTTACTTCCGGGAATATCACGCCGGAATTGCAGCTGCGTACAGCCACGCAAGCTGCCGCCTTTCGCAACACCCTCACCGTCGCGCCCGACAAATACGCAGTTCGGGTGATTTTTGAAGCTCGTCTGGTACAAAATGCCCTCCCTGCGGCAGAACGTCAGTACATTGGGGTGGATACAGCGCCCACGCAGATACGTCATAGCTGCATAGCTGTTTGCGTCCGGCTTGGGCAGCTTGAAATCTCGCGGCACTTCCGGTTCAGCGCGCGGCTGCGGCAGGCTTACAGGTTGGGAAGAATGAACCACGCCGCCTTGGATGCGGTTGATTTCCCACACTGCCTCGACATAGGGCACCTTCTCGACGTCAATCAGATACTTCAGCGCCGTGCGCCCGCGCAGGCCGATGCAGTGCCAGCACCAAAGGCTGTCTTTGCTGATTGTCAGCGAGCTGTGTACCTTGTGGCGGTATTCCTTGCCCACGAGCTTCAGGTTGCCTGGCTCAACGAGTTTGAAGTAGGTCAGCAGGTCCAGTTCCTTCGCCCGCGCGATTTCTTCTTTCGTCACTCCGGCCATACTCTACACCCCGTATTCTGTTTTTCAATCTGTTTTCTGTATCGTTCTAATCAGTCTAATTACTATCAGTCTTATTTGCGTGTGATAATCACATCTCCAGAAGTGTGAAAATCACACTTCAAGAAATGTGATTTTCACATTTCTTGATTTATGACGAAACAGCAAAGTTTTTTACGTAAATCAAGCTGGGCTTTCCCAGCCCTTGGCGCTTGCGCTCAATCAGACCTGCATCCTTTTCCAGCTCGAACATCAGGCGGCAAGCCTTCTGGTTGGCACAGCTCAGGGCCTCCATGATTTCCTCGGTGGTGAAGATGATGTAGACCCGGCTCTGCTCATCCAGCCAGTGATTCTTGACCGACAGGCTCATGCGGTCCAGCAGGATACCGTACAGGACCTTGGCGTCGGTGGTCAGCGGCTTGAACTGCGGGTCGGTGAACAGCACCTTGGGGATGCGATAGAATGAGAACTGCTCGGCCTGACTTCCGTAAAAGTAGTCAAATTGCATGGTTGCTTCTCCAAAAAGCGCGCACTCGAATAAGCCTGACAGAATACCGTGCTTTTGGCATCCTAACCGGGCCTTATAAATAAGGTTGTGTGTGGCATTTTACCGTTCCAACTCCTGCTGGCTCTGGGTGTGCTCGTGGGCATGGCCCCAGGTTTTCAGCAGAGAAAAAATCGTGTTCTGCATCTGCTCGGGCGTATAGCCGGGAGGGAAGAACCTCTGTACGTCAGATTGATTCAAGAAAAACTTCTGACGTTGATTGGGCTTCTGCTCGGTGAGCAGGGTATGCAGGTAGTGCTCCGTCAGTGTGCCCCTTTGGCTCATCTCTTTAAGTCGGCGGGACTGTACAAGAGATGGTGTGGCCTCGCAAAGCTCCATCTCCGCTTGCAGCCACCGTTGGTGCTCCGGCGTCATGTAGGAAATCTCTACCGCTGGGTTGAACGCCACCCGGGATTCGTCGACCATTTGCAGAATGGGGGAGATGAGATAGGTCAGGCGGATGTAGCGCTGAATAGTTCGTGCGCTTTCAGATGACGTTTCAGCGACGTTTTTGTCTGCGCGGAAATTCGTGCCAACTTGGCACGAATTTTTACTTGGCCGCCCAGCAGTTCTTTTTACGGCTTCAAGCTTCATTCTATACGCAAACGCCTTCTCACTCGGGAGCACATGCTCCCGCTGAATATTGCTGTTCACCATTAAAATAGTAGCTTCATCATCCGTCAGCTCCTGCACGCGGACAGGCACTTTCTCAATACCCAGCTCCCGGCAGGCCTCGCAGCGGCGGTGTCCGCTGATGATTTCATAGCCGCCCTCGGGTCTGCTGCGCACGATCAGCGGAACAATAACACCGCTTTCCCGGATGCTGTCCACCAGCTCGTTCATCTCCATATCCTTGCGGACATGGAACGGATGCTTGGCGAAGGTGTGCAGCAGCGCAGGGGAGACGTTCAATTCCAGGCTATTCGGCATGATTTATCCCTTCTTTCCTTCCTTTATCAGTCATAAAGCAAAATATATTTATAAAATTTGTACATTTCTATTGACATTCTCGGTACAGTCAGTTATAATAATCAAGCTGATTCGAGACAGCCCGGTTGACCGGGTGTAGCGCAGTTTGGTAGCGCGCTTGAATGGGGTTCAAGAGGCCGTGAGTTCGACTCTCGCCACTCGGACCAAAGATGACTGTCAGAAACAGCAAAAGCCGAGTCCTTTTGGGCTCGGCTTTTTTGTATATATAGATTTGCTCCAGCAGTAGGGGCCGGGCATGCCCGGCCCGCCACGTAAAAACAATCACCCCCTAACGGGTTACTGCCATAACGTAAAGGCACTTGCCCGTCAACAAGTTATTACCGCAAACCCGCGGGCCGGGCATGCCCGGCCCCTACGACGCAGCAAAAACAAAAAGCCGCTTATCTCAAACGAGATAAGCGGCTTTTGGCAGGGGTAGAAGGATTCGAACCCTCGGCACGCGGTTTTGGAGACCGCTG
>ERZ1673696.294-NODE-294-length-56014-cov-14.080112_pt1 | contig 56014 bp, 57 predicted proteins | sample MGYA00580226_ERZ1673696 | MGnify/ENA primary metagenome ERZ1673696 (study PRJEB41218, sample SAMN15661743) | gut metagenome | host: Homo sapiens | place: Canada: London | collected 2015-08-20/2019-03-30 | study: EMG produced TPA metagenomics assembly of... | reverse complement strand
AGCTTCTCGGATTTCTCTTACAGTACACATATTCATTCCTTTCCTTTCGTTGTATCGGTTATGAACGACGGTGTTTTTTAGGCTTGAAGTCGAGGATATGCCCCTCAATAACATGGGCATATCTCTTAATTTTGATTTCTCGACGCTGCTGGCTTTGCAGAGCTGACTGATACCCGTCCTCTGTGAGAAAAAGCCTCATTTCGTCACCAGGTTCTCCATAAGCAGTAGGGCGCAAGACAGTAAACTCAATCATCCAGCAAGTGCTGTCCCAAAATCGCTCCACTGCAAGAATGTTGTGGCCTTTCAGCTCCCTTGCTGCAATATCTTTCATAGGCTCTCCCTTCATCGTTCCTGATCTCGTTGGCGTTTTTTCTGCCATTGTTCCAGCAGTTTAATAATGGTTTCCTGCATTTTGGCCGGTGTATAGCTTTTGGGGAAATACTTTCGCAAGGTATCGCTGCTCAAGGTCACTTTATCCAGATCACCCTTTTTTTCCTCTGACATGATGGCAAGCATCACATCTTCTGACAATTTCCCATCCTGGCTGAACTTTTTCATTCGCTGAGCCTGAGAGAGAGAAGGGGTAGCCTGCTCATAGTCCATTGTTTCCACCAGCATTTGCTGTTCGTCCGGTTTCAAAAAAGAGAGTTCATAGGCTGGATTAAATGCGATTTTCTTTTCATCCACCATATCCAAAAGCTCTGGAATCAGCTCAGTCAAACGAACATATCGCATTACCTGGATACCGCTTCGTTCACCGGCTTCTTTTGCCACCTGGTCTCTGGCGCTCAACTTCTGTTCAACTTGAACAGAAGTCAGGTCTGTTCTTGCTCCTTGATGTTTAATGGCTTCCAGCTTCATTTTGTAGGCAAAGGCCCTTTCACTGGGGAGCAGATTTTCTCGCTGCAAATTGCTGTCAACCATAATAATTGTGGCAGCATCGTCATCCAAGTCGCGCACAATGACAGGCATGGTTTCTTTTCCGGCCAATTCGCTGGCTCTGCGGCGTCTGTGACCGGCTACCAGCTCATAACCGCCATCAGGCAGTGGTCTGGCAATCGCAGGAACCAACACACCATACTTTTTGATGCTGTCTGCGGTTTCTATCATTGCATCATCATCCTTGACCTTGAAGGGGTGATCCTTGAACGGATGCAGTTCAGATAGGGGAATTTCCTGAATTTTTTCCAGTTGCTCGTCTTGCCGACTTTCTTCAGTAGAAAACAGGTCATCTACTGAGGCCAGCTCTATTTTTTTCGCGCTGCTTTTCAAGTTTCAATACCTCCTTCGTCAGATTTTTGTAGCCCTCAGCCACTTTGCCATTAGGATCATGGGCATAAATGCTTTTTCCTTCAGCACTGATTTCTTTAGCCCTGACAGAATGAGGAATTTCTGATGTAAACACCTTGATCTTACTGCCATAGGTTTCGCGCAGAAGAGCGGAGATTTCTTTGGCAAAATTGGTTCGGCTGTCTACCATCGTCAGCAGAATCCCATCAATTTGCAGCTTGGGATTGATTTGTCTGCGAACCTTATTGATAGTTTGCAAAAGCTGCTCCAAACCTTTAGCTGGAAGATACTCTGCCTGGACGGGGATTATAACCCTATTAGCGGCAGCCAGTGCATTGACCGTAAGCATACCCAGGGAGGGCTGGCAATCAATAAGGATATGGGAGTATTGCCCCTTCAGCGTGTCCAGATATTGTCGCAGAATGGTTTCTCGGCTCATAGCGTTTACCAGAGATACCTCCATACCAGATAGCTGGATGTCCGCAGGCATCAGGTCTACGCCCTCAGGGTGGTGCAGGATACCCTCGCCGGGACGAATTGGTTCATCCATCAAAATACGGCCCATAGCGTCTGACAGTGTAAAGGGCAGCTTATCAGGCTGGGGATTGCCCAAGCTGATGGTCAGGCTTCCCTGTGGGTCTCCGTCAATCAGAAGGACTTTCTTCCCGGACTGCGCCAGACCAATTCCAAGATTGGCACAAGTGGTTGTTTTGCCGACACCACCTTTTTGGTTGGCTATGGCAATAATCTGTGTATTCATGATTTCACCTCATTTCTTTCTAAGTTTAGATATGAAAAAAAGTGCCTGCTTTACCTTTCCTGAGAAAGATAAAACAGGCACTTTCACTGGCTCAATACCTCTTGTAATGAACCTCTATGTATGGTAAACTATGTCCACGATACCATGAATATAATTAAGTCTCGACGGGAATTGAACTTTTGGCTAACGCCAAATTTCGCGCCTTTGCAAACAGAGTGCAAACAATAGGGGGCTAAAATCCTTTGTTTTTGCTTGATTTTGCTTGTACAAGGTTTATAGAGAACATGGAGAAAAGCCTTGATATAACTGCATTTTCTTTATCCCTGTTGATAGGGAATATATGCACTGGGTCCATCTCCTAAGCGGTAGGTCGGGTGTTCGAATCACCTCGGGAACGCCAAAAGAAAAGACGCCATATGGCGTCTTTTCTTTTGGCCCTTCTTTACAAAATAAATCCCTTGCTTTGCAGATAGCGCAGCGCCTCTGGCAACGGCAGCACGCGGGAGTAATAAAATCCCTGCACCATATCACAGCCGGTCTCACGGATCATCTCGTGCTGAGCCGCCGTTTCCACGCCTTCACACAGCACCCGGGTGCCCATATCGTGTGCCAACGCTATCAGTCCTTTCAGCATCCGCGCGCCCTTCTCCGTCATGGCATTCAGCACCACGCTTCGCTCAATCTTCACCAAGTCGATCTCATGGCTGTAAAGATCGGAAAGTGCCGTGAATCCACTGCCCATATCATCTATCGCGATCCTAAAGCCCATTCTTCTGCAGGCTTCTATACTTGCCGCCGCCTGTTCCCCATTTTGGATCAGCGAATCCTCCGTAATTTCTATGATCAGCCGATCGTGGTCAAAGCGGTAACGCCCTGCGATTTCTCCGATTCTTTCCGCAAAGTCCTCCTGAGAAATGGATACACGGGTAAAATTGCAGGTTAGGAACAACTTGCCACAGGGGGTGCCCTTCCAAACCTCCAGCAAGGCACACAGCCTCTCAAAAACGGCTTCATCGTGCCGGGTGATGGCGCCGGTCTGCTTCATAACACCGATATAGGTCCCGGGGCGCATCACGCCCAATTCCGGGTGTTCCCAGCGGGAAAGTACCTCTGCCCCACAGATCTCGCCCGTGCGGTTATCTACTATAAATTGCAGATAAGCCTTGATCTCTCCATTCGCCAGTGCCCGGTCAATATCCTGCCGCAGCTGTTCGTTGCGGCTATTTTGCTTCTGCAGCTCCCGTGTGCTAAAGGCAAACAGTTCATCTTTCTTGTGGGCGTGCTGCCAGCCCTGCCGGGCATAGTACAGGGCGCCCCTTGCATCGCAGTCCGGATTCTCCTCCAACGGACAGATGCCCGCCCGGAAAAGCCCTGTGTATTCCTGCCGGAATTCCGCCAGATACTTTTTCAGGGATAGTATCATCTCCCCCATCCGGTCGGCCGCTTCTTCCCGATTGCCGCAGTGGTAAACCACCGCAAACACGCCATCCGCCATACGGCAGAGAAATTCCGTTCCGCTGATATGCGATGCCAGCTGGTGTGCCGCGATCTGCTGGACCTCCTCTTGTTCCTTTGGGCTCAGCAGCTCCTTGGCTTTGGCATCCTCCCAGGCCAGATACCCTACATAGTAGAGATCCCGCACCCTGTCTGCCGTCACATCCCTGAACCTGACCTCATAGCATTGTGCATTGCCCAGCCCGGTCAGCGGGTCGAGCATTGCGTTCTCTTGCCTCTTTTTTCTCTTCCCATGCCGTATTATACCGAGTATTAGCAATGTAGCTGCCGCCGCTGCCAAAGCCGCCGCCCCTGCCAAGCGTGCCTTCTTCCACCCGGCCTGCGGCTCCTGTCCCAGGGTAAAGGAGATCGCCAATGTTGTTTTGTCCTCCTCCGGGATGGCCTCCAGCGCCTTTATGATGCGCTCCCGTAGCTCCTCTTTGATGATCCCGGTAAACCCCACACAAATCGCTGTTTCCCTGCCGTCCGTTTCGGTGGTAAGCACCGTTCGCTGTACCGGCAGCACCATTCGGCTAAATTCTCCCCACCGGAATGCCGTCACCATTTCCACCTGGCTGTTACGGGCCATTTCCAGTCGGCCGTCCTCACTGCCGGCATTTACATAGGCAAAGGAGATCCCGGTATCCTCCGCCACCATTCCCAGCAGCTCCGGCAGAATTCCCCGGTAACATTGCTGTTCGCTGTCATAGTACTCTATGGGGTACAGGTCGGGATTCCCCGCTATGTATACGCAGTCCGCTGGGCCGGCTTCTTCCACGGTGGTAAGCACCTGTGCCATGCACTGTGGCCCCAGCAGCACTGTGCTCATTACCAATACCGCAGTCATCCCCCGCCGCCAAAAGCCATATCCCTGCTGCTTTTGTTTTTCCATCTGTCCGTTCACCCTCTCCGGTCCCATTTTTCTATGCCCGGCGCTGCCGCAGCTGCCTCACCGCTTTTACAGCCAGTTCCCCAGCCAATGGCAGCAGTGCCTTGGCGCAGTCAGTCAGCAGTACCGCTACATCGTGCAGCGCGCCCCGCGCCTTATCGGCCTTTTGCAGGGCGGCCTTTTCTTCCCTCAGGACCTGCACCTGCTCCTTCAGCGCCGCTATTTCACGGTCCTTTTCGCACCCCTCGCGGCGCATCGCCTGCACAATGGCATCCAGCTTCTCCTCATTCTGCCGCCTTTCCTGCTCCATCTTGGCAGTCAGTTCTTCGCTCATTTTGGCAATGTATTCACATACATCCTGCTTCTTAAAACCCCACAAACCGGTTTTTAGATTGTTCAGTTCCATGGCTTTCCCCTCTTTTATCAATTGTAATTTATCGTTTTTCGCTTCATGCTGCCCCATTGCAGTCTGCTCTTGCGGTAGCCAAAAAATGCCGTTGCCCGCACCCATGTTAAAACAAACCGCAGGCAGGTGATCTCAAAAAAGCACAGCAGCACCGCCTTCATCATATCGGCAAAGGACACCCGCAAATCCGCGGTATACATCCGCGCAAAGAAGGCCGTAAGGGAAAGCACCACCCCAAACAGCACATAGATGAGGAACAGCAGCACCATAAACCGCACATTGATCAATCCGCTGAACCATGCCAATGCCATGGTAGCAACGCCAAAGATCTCTATAACCGGCGAAAGCAGTTCATACACCAAAAAGTAAAAATAGGAGATGAAGCTCACCGCGCCAAATTGCGGGTTAAACAGGATTCCGCGGTGCTTCATCATGCTTTGGAACAGCCCCAGGTGCCAGCGCCTGCGCTGCTTTTTCAGGTCGCTCAGCCGCTCCGGTGCCTGTGTCCAGCATATGGCATCGGTGGCATAGCGGATACAGTAATCCATACGGTTCACCGTGCAGTATTCGTGCAGTTTTACCACCAGTTCCATATCCTCTCCCAGCGTGGAGACATTGTACCCCCCTGCCGCAATGACAACATCCTTCCTGAACAGTCCAAAGGCACCGGAAATAATCAGTGAGCCATTGAATTGGTCGAACAGAATGCGGGAAGCCAAAAAGGAACGGTCATACTCCAACACCTGCATACACGCCAACAAATTCCGGGGCAGACGGTATTTTTTTACCCGTCCATGCTCCAGCTCCACATCATTGGCAATGCGCACCAGCCCTCCTACCGCCACCACATGGCGGTCCTCCAGCATTGGCTGGACTATCTTTTTCAGGGAATCCGCCTGCAACACCGAGTCGGCATCCATGCAGATGAAGTATGGAAAATTGGCCGCGTTGATTCCCATGTTCAGCGCATCAGCCTTGCCACCGTTTTTCTTGCGAATGACGGTAAACGGAACTTTCTGTGTCCTTGTTTCATAAATAAATTCTTCCGGCTGGCATGGCACCTGCCGCCGAATGGGCCGGTGCACTGCATGCATATTAAAGGCCTCGATCAGCGTTTGGGAGGTGTCGTCCTCGGAGCCATCATCCACTACTATGACCTCATAGGCCTGGTATTCCAGGTTCAGCAGCGAATGGACCGTAGCCACCACCGTTACCGCCTCATTCCATGCCGGTACAATAATCGAAATGGGCATATGATAGTCATTGGGTAGGTAGTTCTGCAGCCGCCGCTGGCGGTGCTGCCGGTACAATTGGATAGAGCCCACCACTACCGATAAAAACAGGAAGGTGGAGTACCCGATCAGATAAACGATGAAAAAGATGCCGACCACATCCAAAAAGCCATCAATCAACTGGTACATTCCTGCTCCGCCTCCTTTTGGGTCAGATTTCTGATGTCAAAGCGATAGCGCAGAATCTCGGTGGCATAGCGGTCATGCCCCTCCATTACATCAATGAGATCCAAATAGGTCAACCCCATCCGCTCCAGGCTTTTGGAAGCATTGAACCGGATATACCAGTTGCGGCTGTACAGGTTGCGCTTCAGCCGCTCAATGGTCTCATCGCCGGGGTAAGCGCACAGCGCTGTGGAGGCGATGGCCGCATATTCCCAACGGGCATCATTGCGGCATTCCGCCAGGTCCAGCAGCGTCTCGTAGGCCGGCCCGTAAGGGTAGCGCCCCAGGTAACGGATACAGGCGTAGCGCACTTCATCATCGGTCGCTGTGTTCTGCAGCAGCGCCAGTGCAAAGGCGCAGTGTTCCCCGGAATCCAGCCGCAGGAAGTTCATCATCGCCACCTGCATCTCCGGGCTGAAATCCGCGAAGCTTTTCTCTATACAGCGTCCCAGCGCCTCATGGTCGCCGGTAAATTCCAACAATCCGTCGGTCAGCAGCTTTTCGTGGAAAAAGCTCTCGCCGCCATCCAATATCTTCAGAGCCTTCATGATGCAGTCGCAGTCTCCTGTGGTATATAGGGCCTGCATGGCATTCTCCCGGCAATAGATACTGGACTCCCTCAGCAGCGTATACATCGCATCCACCACGCCGGAAAAGGGCCGGTTCTCGATCAGACGGTACTTTTTGATGATATAGGGGAAGTACGCCGCCTCGATTCGATCTTTCCGCCCATAGCGGATCGTCAAATACACAATTACCCCTCCCAGCTGAGAAAGGTATTCCGTCGCCTGCCGCGGTTCCTCCCGGTACAGGTCCTCCAGCATCTTATCAAAGGCGATCATATTCCCGGTGCGGGTCAACTGCCGGCTCAAGTATTTTTTGTGCCGTCTCTCAACCTGCTGTCCTGTGTTGATGCGTTCTATCTGCTGCAGAATGTGCTGCCGAAATCGGGCGCTGGCCCGCACCGTTCTGCGGTCCCTGCGCTTTAACACGATGGCGGTAATGATGTTGAATACGATCATCCCGCTGCAAATAAACAAATAGACATACAGCAGTGTCTCTATCCTCACTGCTATCGCCTCCTTCCCGCATCATCCGTTCCACAGCTCCTGCATCATGTAATAAGATGCCTTCAGTCGTTCATGATAGGTCACCCGGTTTCCCCAGCCTGTAAGTGTCAACGGCGAAAGCTCGCACCGGCTCTCCTGTTCTGCCGTCATTACCCCCAGGTACATTTCATCTATATTGATATGCTCAATGCCGTAATTGCCGTTGTAATAGTCGTCCAGTATCTGCATTTTAGAGGGATCAGCAAAATTGAGCAGCTGCCACGGCAGCCGCAGCTCTATGCAGCCCTCCCTGGTCATAAAGTCCGCCAGCGAATCATACGCGGCACTGGCCGGGTCACCGCAGCCATATCGCAGCCGCCCGGTCTCAAAGGTCGCTCCGCCGTATTTTGCAATGATGGCCTCAGTCATCACCTCGCCCTCATTAAAAATCTCCAGAATCATATCGATATTGGTAAAGCCAGGTGCGTGCGGGTCGGGCAGGTTATCCCGCAGGTAGGTATCATAGCCCCAAACATTCTGCGAGTAGGTACTGCGCAGCACTTCATAGGGTTCCTGCACCATCACCCGGCTGTTTTCCCGGCCATCCAGCACCACCAGAAAATCCACCCCACGGTCGAATTTCAGCCCAAAGTTCTGGCAATAGCTCGTCCCAGTCTTTGGGGTGGTATCTATGGGCAGATATAAGGTTTCCCCCTCCGGATTCCATCCTTCTTTCCGCACCATCAGGTACAGATACCGTTCATCGTATTTCGCGGAAAGGGTCATCCCCTCATTTTGCCCGATGACATCCATCTCGGTCCATTCGGTCGGGTCGCCATCCAGGGTACACACCGTTTGCTCCTGCCCCGGGTCAAAGGCCAACAGGCCAAAATACTGCTCATTAGTCTGGATATCCGACCAGTATGGGGTGCGGGTCAGATTCACAGCATGCATGGTGTTCCAGGTTCGCTTAAACCACTCATCCTGCCAGGCAAATACCACACTGCCCGCACAACCTGCTGCTTTTATGTCCTCGTAGCAGGTAGCCAGCGCCATCCCCTGCTCCTGCTCTGTCATATTTCCCTGGTTGCGGCCAGTATTTAGGTCCCGGTGGGCCATCCCTCGCCCCGTGGAAACACCAAATTCTGAAATGACTACCGGCATGGTGTGGTGGGCAACCAGCCCCGTAAGATACGCCCGGTAGGTATTCATCCGACTATCCTCATCCCGGAAGATCTCGTGGTCCTCAAGCCCCAGTCCGCTCCAGTCCTCTGTCCAGTTCAGGTAATCGGGATAGTAAGGATACACATGGTAGGAGGCAAACTGTCCCGATATCACCTGCTCCGTGGTGCAGATGTGTTCCACATCCACCGTCGCGCATTTCATATACAGCCTTTTGATCTCATCGGGATATTGAAAGGGGTCTGTGGTGGGCCAATTGGAAAAGGCTATGAGCTTCTGCGTTTTATAGCGGCTGCTCTCATATTCCAGCACCTTATCCCCCACCCGGGCCAACAGCACCTCAAAAGGAGTTGCCTTATCCGTTGTGGTCAGGTATTTTCCGGTATAGGCGGTATAGCCCTCCCGGCCGGCGTAGGTGTCATCGGTATAGGCTACTGTCATGTCATCCCATTCTACCCCCAGGATGTACCCGATCACCCATGGGGAAATGTCCTTTTTATAGCTGCCGTAGCCAGCGCTTTGCACCTGTTGGGCCGCCAGGCGGCGCTGCCCGTGCACTACATCCAGCATGGTGCGGCAATCCTGCAGAAAGGTCTCATAAAAATCCTTATCGTAGGCATCCCGGTGGGAATTCTGCACATAGTCATTTACCCACACCCCGTGGATAAGATATAGCGGTTCCGGGTTATCCTTGTTGTATTCATAAAAAGCGTTGTAGAACGCCTCACCTTGGATGGTATAGACCCGAACGGTATTGGCCCCCATTGCCTGGATGTACCCGAACCACCGCCGGTAGGTCTCTTCGTCTATGGCAAACTCCGTTGCCCACTTGCCCGGTATCCCGGAGCCCATATTGACCCCCCGGATCTCAAAGGGCTGCCAGCCCTCCCCACAGTCCAGGTAGATTTCCTTCCCATCGGTCTTTACAAAGGTCGTCACGGGCTCCTCCGGCATCAGATCAATATACCACCCCAGCCGGTAGTGTGCCGCATCCAATGCCATAAACAGCAGCACCAGCACTGAAAGGGCAATAATGAACTTCTTCACTTTAATCCTCCTCAGTCTGTCACTTCGCTGTATTTCTTCACTCGGGATTCCGCGCTGTACTGCCGCAGTGACTCGATATTTTCATCCATCCAGCGCCCGCGCTGCCGGATAAAATCCTTCAGCTGCCGCACCGCCTCCTGATGGGAATGAACATTCCGTTCCGCCGGGGCCAGCAGGGTATCATCCCGCAGCGAATCCTCCCACCGTTCAAAGTTTCGCTCTATGGCCGGACCCAAGTATTCTTCCACCTCATCTATGTAGCGCAGGAGGTACTTTTCATTCAGCCAGCTTTCACGCAGCTCCCGGTAACGCCGGATGACCCGTTCGGTGAAATATTCATCCTTCACCATCATGTTAAACCACAGCTTGCGGTGCACATCAAAGTGCTGCACCTGCATGGTGGTTTGCTCCTGGTAATTATCGCAGGCGTTATTAAAATCCCACACACACATTTTCAGTCGGCCGCTTACATCCCTGTAAATATAGGTGGAATAGGAACCGGCATCATAGTTGGTGGTAAACTCATTCAATATCAGATAATCCACAAAGGAATCTACATCCACCTGCGCCCGATAGCCATACTTTCTGCTGTCATAGTCATAGGAATACAACCCCTTTTCAAAAGCCGAAAAGTCCGTCTTGATCGCCTCTTTGATCTCCGGGGTCAGTTTCTTCTCTCCGGGGAATTCCACCTCCAGCTTCAGCTCCATTTCATTGCGGTAGCTGTATGTGGTCAGGCTGTTCAGCCGGTCGTACTCGCTTCCATCCTGCCGGTCCAATCGCAGCAGATAACCTGTGTAGGTATTGTCGCGGGCATCCACTTCCATATTCAGCCGCGCGCCATCCCGCCCACTGCCAATAAGCTCCGTCAGCACATAGATTCCCTGGTACTCTCCATTCAGCATCAGCTCACAGAATCGTACATTGGGGGCGTATTCCATGCATTCTCCGGCTATGTTATACCACATGTAGTTGCGCATCAGGCTTTTATCCAGGTAGGGTCCATGCAGCGCCCATTCGTGGTGGGCGTCCATCCCCATCAAGCTCTGTGGGTTGTTGTCCCCGTTTTCATCCACCAACTCCAGTCGGTAACCAGCCTTCTCAAAATATCGCGAGGAATTTCCCCGCACATGGATGACCACATTGCTCTCCACCGCCGGCGCATCGGTTGGGTGGTTGTTTTCCTCCGCACTGTCCATCACCCGCATCTGCGCTGTAATGCGGTCCGCACCCTCTGCTGTGGTGGTAAAGCCCATGTGGCGGTCTTCCTCATCCACCAGCCCTCTCCCGGGGATCTCCGCCCCGCCGGTGTCAATAACTATCAGCGGCAGGTGGGTGCAGAATTCCTTTTCGGCATGTACGGCGCAGACGGCCTTTGGCGTGGCTTCTCGGTGCTGGTGGTATCGCCGGCTCTCCATCCGCCCGGTCAGCAGCACCGGGTAGTTCAGTACACTTACCAGCAGGATACAAATACACGCCACCGCGCCTATAATCCTATATTTCATGCTGCTTTCTGCTCCATTTCCTTCAGCCCGAAACCTCGTCGTTCTGCATCACGATGTTGACATACTCCACATTGCCCAGGGCATACAGACAGCTGCAGAGATCTTTCTCCTTTTTCTCGGCCTTCTTCAGCATGCTCTGGCTCAGCTCATAAATCAGCTCCACCGTTTCCTCGGTGGTGTTCTCCACTCGCAGAACAGCCTTCCCCCGGAACAGTTGATACACCTGCGCCTTGATCGCCGCAGTCTTACCCCGGTCGGCCCGCAGAATCAGCAGCATCCGGTTGTCGCTCTTGATGCACCCCAGGATGAGGATAATGAGAAACACCACGGCGCTGCCCACCGCCGCCACCAGGTAATCCCCTACCCCGCAGCAGATGCCCACAATAATGGACCAAAAGATATACACGGTATCACGGGAATCCTTGATGGCAGTACGGAACCGCACAATGGAAAGCGCGCCCACCATACCCAGGGAAAGCGCTATATTATTCCCGATGACGGTCATTACTGTACCGGTCAGGGCCGCCAATATCACCAACGAGGCATTAAATTTCTTGCTGTAAATGGTACCCCGATGGGAAATATAGTAGGAAATAAAGATGAAGAAACCCAGCACCGCCGCAATACCAATATTCAGCACAATCTGTTCCGGCGTCATCTCACTGGGGTTGGTAAAAAGGCTCAAGATCTTATCCTTCATGTTGTCAATCTCCTTTTCGTCGCGGCTTACAGCCGATATCGATACCCGTTCTGCCGGGCCAGCATGTATTTACTTACCGAGAGCTCACTTTGATCCACGGTGTTGATCATCCGCCGGATATAATCCAGCAGGAAACCGTTATACTTCACTTCCATCACCACCGCGCCAGGGGCCAGCACCGGAGCCATATTCAGCCGCTCATCAAAGAGGTCAAAGCTGCTCTCGGTGGCAACGATACGGCTGTCAAAGGTCACCCGTATCTTGTTTTCCTTTGCGATGAAGGCCTTACGGTCATATTCCACTATGGCCTTTGGCCGATAGCAGCGGCTTTGCATTAGGGCATAGCACTCCGCCGCAAAGGCTTCCCTGCTTTGCAGTAGCGGAGTATAGTCCCCGGTGATCAGCCGCTGGGCAACCTCCCTTGTCACCCGCAGCGAGCGCTTGAGCTGGCTTGCCCCCTGTTTCTGCTTCATTTCCAGCATAGCATAGCCGGCAGCCAGGTCATAGCAGCGCAGCCGTATCTTGCGGCGGGTCTCTATTCCGGCCAGCTTTTCATGGTAGTCCTCATCGTACACCGTATCAAAGTACAGCGAACGAATCCGGTATCCATGCACTCCATTGTGGGGGTCCTCCCGCATCACCTGCCCCAGCAGGTGGCTCCTTTGCAGGGCCTCCGCCATACCGATAAGATACTTCTTCTCCTCCCGGAACACCCAATTCATCCCATGTCACTTCCTCCCAAAATAAAAAACTGACCGCAACAAAATCTCTCTTGTGCGGTCAGTCCATCATACCGGCATTTACCGGGTTAGACACTAAACTTTGCGTCCCCGTCTTTCGGCGGGTTTGCCGTGTTGTTCTGTTTTTATATCTCCGCCGCGATCTCCACTATCTCCGCACGGTCATTCACCTTTTTGTTCCGGTACATCATGGCATCTGCCTTTTCTATGGTGGCATACAGAGCCTCGATGCCGCCCTCGTACAGGGCATATCCTAGCGAAACCATCGGCATTTTGGGGTCCTGCTCCCGCAGCTGGCCCAGCGCTGCCTCGAACATCCCGTTCAGCTTTTCCATCTGGTGCAGGTTCTTGGTCAGAATCAAGCTAAACTCATCGCCGCCATAGCGGTAGCAGTCACCATGCCGCCCATACACTGTTCGTATTACCTCCGCTATCTGCCGCAGGTAATAGTCCCCTGCCGCGTGGCCACTGGTGTCGTTTATCTGCTTAAAGTCATCGACATCCATATTGATAATGACCGCCGGCGGTTTAATGCGCTCCAGGTCCTTCTCATACTGGGTGCGGTTCAACAGCATGGTCAGTCCGTCCAAACGGGAAAACCTTCTGCACCGGTGATTATACAGCAGCGCATTTCCTACTGCGACGCACAGATAGTCCACCCGCAGATCGGGAAATATCATCTGGATATAAATACCCATCGAAAGGAACAGCATAATCGCCAGCAGTGCGGCTTCCGGCCGCATTTGGTATTTCATCTCGTCCATCATCACACATATAAAGCAGTACAGGATAGAAACAATAAATACCGCCACATGCACCCAGTACAGCCTGCCTCTGTGGTAAACATTCATTTCATCAATATAGAAGACCCATCCGTACTGGTTGCTCACGATCATGAACAGTGCATTCACTACAATGGCTCCAATAGCGGCCGCAGGCTTTCTCACCTTGCCGTATGTGTGCGCTGCCATCACACACATCACCGGCGCCATGCAGAATTCCACCGTTTTAGCAAACCAATGCGGCCCGATCAGCGCAGGCTCTGCACCGTTCGTCTTTACCCCGATCCATTCTCCCATCTGGGCCAATCCTATGATCACACATACCGTTATGAACCGTATGGTCGCTGTTTTATCCGCCAGCCGGTCGGTACATACATCCACTATGTTCACCACCAGCAGCGCCATTGTGATCACTACGATCGCAGTATACAGATCCACACTTGCTCCACCTCTTGCTCATTCTTTGAGAAATCAACAATGTTCAAATTTCGTCTTTTTACCACAAAAGCCCGGCTTTCGTCGATTGTTTGCTCCATACATTTTGTCGTTTTTGCACAAACCCTTATATATACTAGTTAACCAATAACAATTTTATTATATAATATTTTACAATATAATGTCCTTTTCGTCAATCCTTTACAACTTGCTCTTCCCCTGCATTTCGCACCGTCTCAGCACCTTTTCGCGCCAGTCTGTTGTTTTTCTGCCGCCCTCCTACTTTCAGCGCAGATATGCATGTTCTAGGAGCTCCACCTTTGCTTGACGGGGACACATACGGTTTTGACGGGCATGAATGCCGCGTATGTCCTTGTAAAACAAGGGAAAGTTCTGCTCTCCTTTCTCCTACCAGCTTGTGCAGAGTACAGGCCGCCTTTCTTTCCCCTGCTTAAACTTTGCAAAAGGAGCCGGACAGCACCTTCTCGGTTCTGTCCGGCTCCCTCGGGTCATTTCAGTCGGCCCTCCCCGCCCATCAGGGCGGTCATCTCCTCTATGCGCTCCAGCGGGAAAGGCGGCTCACACAGGGGCTTTAGGGCAATACTCATCAGCTTCATGGGATTGTCATCGGCAGCCACCCTGTTGGAGCTCAGTGCTCCGCACCTACGGCAGCGGTGGATGATGGCCCATTCGCCCTTACCACGCACCCACACCGCAATCGGCTCCATGATGCCGCCGCAGTCGGCCTCCCGGTCCCCCGGCTCGATATCCACATGCAGGCTGGAAAGACAGTTGGGGCAGTGGTTGCGGTGGTCGGTCCCGGCCGCATCCGGTGTTACCAGCCGCCCGCACACTTTACAGGTAAAGCTGTCATTGCAGGGGTGGTTTTTATAGTAGCCTTTTTCAAAGGTCTTGCGTTTATTCTCGCGGTTCATGTTGCCTCCCGTTGAGTCATTTTATTCTTTGGCCGCGCGGCACAGCGCTTCGATATTCCCACTTTGGATCGCGGCAATATTCTGGCGGATCTTTTCTTCCTCCCAGTCCCACCAGCGGAGCTCCTCCAGCCGGGCAATAGTTTCCACATCAAACCGGCGGCGGATGGGCTTAGCCGGCACTCCAGCCGCAATGGTATAGGGCGGAATATCCCTTGTCACCACAGCACGGGCACCTATAATAGCCCCATCTCCGATCGTCACACCGGAAAGGATCACCGCCTCATAGCCGATCCACACATCGTTGCCGATGGTGATGCTGCCATGGTTATCCCACGCCTCCGCAATGGAAGCGCAGTCGGTCGGCAGTCCCCATTCCTCAAAGAAGATGGGGAACGGATAGGTAGAAAGGCTGCCCAGCGCATGGTTTGCCGCGTTAAAAATGAATTTAGCGCCGCAGGCGATGGAACAAAACTTGCCGATGGACAGGGTATCGCCATTGCACTCGGGGTAATGGTACAGCACGCAGTTGCGCTCAAAATCCCTCGGGTCATTCACATAGTCATCGTAGGTAGTGTATTCCCCCACCTGAACGGTCGGGTCTTTGACAACATTTTTCAGGTAAACGGTGCTGTGCCCCTGGGAACGGGGATATATCTTCCAATTAGGTATCATGTTATTTCCTCCGGAATGGTCAGTTTTTATTTTCTGTGTTCCACTCCGGTCCCTACAATGCAGCGCCTCACAGCAAACCACCTCTATCTCTTTTTCGTCTTGCTTTATTCCGTTATTTCTATCCGGTTACCTTCGGGGTCAAGGATACAACTCTCGTAATAACCGTCTCCGGTCACCCTGGGGCCGCTTATCACCGGATAGCCGTCCATGCGCAGCCGCTCTGTCCATTCATCCACCGCCTGCCGGCTGCCCACGCTGAACGCCAGATGGCTGTATCCTGTCCCGCGTTCCGCCTTTGGGGCATCCACCATCTCCGGCGCTGTCATCAGTTCCAGCCGTGCCCCGCCCGCAAACCGCAGGAAATAGGATTGAAACCCCGTTTTAGGGTTGTGGTAGCGCTCTCCGCTCTGCCCGCCAAAATAACGGCAGTAGAATTCTCTCGCCGCCTCCAGGTCATTCACATACAGGGCAATATGCTCTATCCTCATACTGTCACCTTATCTGCAGCTGGATGAACCCAATGACAGCAAGGTGCAGCGGGTAGTAGATGTAAAACAGCCACTTCATCACCTTGTTCACCGCCGGGTTTTTACCGCGCTTGCCATTATACAGCGCCAGCAGCGGGATAGCAAGCACCACACATAGCTGGAGCAATCCGTACAGCTTATCCAGCGCGAAGAAGTACACCACCGCATAGATTGCCACATAAAAAAGACTCCACGCGATCTGTTTCTTCGGTTCGCCCCGGTTGGAGCCAATGGAAAGCACGCACAGGGCGGCAATACAGCTCCAATCGCTGGGCAATGTAATCAGGCAAATCAGCAATACACCCGCAACCTTTACCCCCATGCTGCGCTTTTCGTCCTCACACAGCCACAGCATCAGCAGTCCGCCCAGCAGCGACCACACCACACTGGTCTGGTTCAGAACATCCCCATAGTAGAACGGGATAAAGGAATGCCAATCCACATAGCTATTGGAGGCCAACATGTACGCAAAATGCGAAACCACCGCTAACATGAACAGTCGCAGCGCGTACTTCTTCCGATCACGGGTATAGTGGAAGCCCTCCGCAATGAAAAAGCACATAACTGGGCAGGTGATCCGCCCAATAATATGCATCACAATAGGTACCGCCCCGGCGGCATACCCCGGGAACAGCAGCCACGCTATGTGGTCCACCGTCATTGCCACTATCGCTATCAGCTTCAGCTGGTTGGCATCCAGCCACTGATATGGTTTCAGCTCTGTCATTCGCTCTCCTCTTTTCCTCCGGCGGGCGCCGCTTCATTCGGGCTGCTGCGGCGCATCCAGCGGCAGCCCTCGTCACTTTGGTGCAGCCGCCTGCCTTTCGCAGAATCCGACCCTTACGGTTTCCATTATACGGCTTTTTCAAATTCCCTGTCAAGCCAAAGCGGAGCCCCCGGCCGCTTTCCGCCGGAGGCTCCCTATTTTCACTCTCTTGGATAAACTGATTTATCTTGGCAGACGGCGGTACAGCCCCGTCACATGGTGCAGCCGGTCGGCCAGCTCCGGGGTGATGCTATCCGGCGCGGCGCGCCACTTCCAGTTGCATCCCAGCGTGGAGGGAATATTCATCCGCGCCTCGCTGCCCAGGCCCAGCAGGTCCTGCATCGTCAGGATGACAGTATCACCAGGGCTTTGCAGCGCCCCGCACATCATGCCCCAGTTGGGGCCCTCCGCTTCGGTCAGGCGCAGGTACTCCCACGCAAACCGCACATCCTCCGGGGATGCCGTATGCATCCATCCCATGATGGTATCATTATCGTGGGTACCGGTGTATACCACACAGTGCCGGGGGTAATTGTGCGGCAGATAGTCACTGTCCTCCCGGCTATCAAAGGCGAACTGCAGCACCTTCATGCCAGGGAAGCCACACTCCTCTCTCAGACGATGAACTCCCTCCGTCAAAAAGCCCAGGTCCTCCGCAATGATGGGCAAATCACCCAGCGCAGCCCGCACCGCATGGAACAGTTCGATGCCCGGGCCCTGCCGCCACACACCGTCACGGGCTGTTGCGGCCCCGCCGGGAATGGCATAATAACCCTCAAATCCACGGAAATGGTCAATACGAATAATATCATACAGCGCCGCGCTGGCCCTAAAGCGGTCGATCCACCAGCGGTAGCCATCCGCTTTCATGGCGTCCCAGCGGTACAGCGGGTTGCCCCACAGTTGCCCATCGGCCGAAAATCCATCGGGCGGGCAGCCTGCCACATCAATCGGCTCGTAATTTTCATCCAGCAGGAATTGCTCCGGAGCACTCCACACATCGGCAGAATCCCGCGGTACATAGATGGGAATATCCCCAATGATACGAATCCCGCGCTCATTGGCATAGCCCTTCAAGGCCCGCCACTGCCGGGTAAATAGGTATTGCAGCATCATCTGGAAGCCGATCTCTCCGGCATATTGCTCCCGCGCCGCCGCAATGGCACCCGGCTCCCGGGTTTTCAGCGGCTGTTCCCACTCGTTCCAAGGACGCCCGCCATGGGCATCCTTCAGCGCCATAAACAGCGCATAGTCCGGCAGCCAGTGCCCGTTTTCCTCGCAGAAGCGCCGGTAATCCTCCGGTGGGTTCTGCGCAAAGCGCCGGTAGGCGTGGTGCAGCACCTCATAGCGCAGCTGGTATAGCTGTCCGTAGTCCACCGAAAGCTCACTTTCGCACCACGGCAGCCGTTCATATTCATCGCGCTCCAGCAGCCCATCCCGCTCCAGCTGGGGCAGGTCTATAAAATACGGGTTCCCCGCCACCGAGCTGAACGACTGGTACGGTGAGTCACCATAGCTGGTCGGCCCAATGGGCAAAATCTGCCACCAGGTCTGCCCAGCCCGCTGCAGAAAATCTACAAAGCGGTAGGCGTTATCTCCCATTGTGCCAATGCCGTAAGGCCCCGGCAGGGAGGATATGTGCATCAGTACTCCACTGCTTCTCATAGCTTTTGCTCTCTTTTCTATCACATCTTGGCTTGTGCTCCTGGGCCCAGCCCCACACTCTCGCCGCTTATCACGGTAAAGGGCACCGTCACCCGCCGGGCCGGCGCACCGTTCTCTATGGCATCCAGCAGCGTGCCAGTCGCTTCCCGCGCCAGCCGCTCCACCGATTGCCCAATGGTCGCCAGCCGCGGCGTCAGGTATTCTCCCAACGCCAGTCCATCAAAACCGATGATGGAAAGATCCTTGCCCACCGTGCGTCCGGCATCCTGCGCAGCCCGCATGGCGCCTATTGCCACCACATCCGCTATGGCATAGGCAGCGGTGATCTCCGGGTGCTCCTCCAATACATGGTGCATAGCCTGGTAGCCCTCTTCATAGCAGAAGCGCGCCTCGCCATACTCCACCAGATTTTCGGCCGGCAGTCCGCTTTGGACAAAGGCCGCCCGTCCCCCGGCAAAGCGCTGGCCGGAAACATCGCTGAAGCTGGGCCGCCCGCCAATAATGGCAATGTGCCGGTGTCCATACTCCAGCAGCACTCGCACCGCTTGCACCGAGGCCTCAAAGTCATCGGTCGTCACACTGGAAAGGTTCGGGTAGTCCAGCCCTTCGGCCGGGGAGGTCACCAGCACCGCCGGCAGCGTAATGCGCCCAAAGCTCCGCTTAAAGTTATCAGCATTGCCGCCCAGGAATAGGATCCCCTGCGGCTTTTTCTCGGCGCACAGCGTGATCGCCCGCTGCACCTCGTCGGTATCCTCGTCAAAATAATCCACCAGCAGGGTATACGGGGTATTGTTCACCAGGCCCTGCAGCTGCTCCACCAGTGCGGCAAAAAGCTCATTTCTTACGCCCTTTACCAGCACCAGCAGGCTTCGGTTTACCGATTGTTTCAGATTCTTGGCGTTGGCGTTTTGGGTATATCCATTCTTCGCCACCACCGCTAGGATGCGTTCCCGCGCCTTTTCGCTGACATCCGGATGGTTGTTCAGCACGCGGGAAACGGTCCCTACGGCATAGCCGCTCTCTCTCGCTATATCTTTTATCGTCACAGCAGTATCAGCCCTTTACGGCACCGGCCGCCACACCCTTGATGATGTGCTTCTGGCAGGTGAGGTAGAAGATGATGACCGGAATAATGGAAAGCATGATCAGCGCCATCACCGCGCCCAGGTCCACCGAACCGTAGCTGCCCTGCAGGAACTGAATGTGAATGGGAATGGTCATATACTGCTTGCGGTCCAGCACCAGATAGGGCAGCAGGTAGTCGTTCCACACCCACATAATCTCCAGCACACCGACCGAGATCATGGTAGGCTTGAGCATGGGCAGCACCACATTAAAGTAGGTCCGGATGGGCCCGCAGCCGTCAATGGCCGCGGCCTCCTCTATCTCCAGTGGAATGCTCTTGATAAATCCGCTGAACATAAAGACTGCCAGCCCTGCGCCGAAGCCCAGATAGATAATGGGAATGGTGTAGGGGGTATTGAGCTTCAAGGTATCGGCAGTGCGTGCCAGCGTAAACATAACCATCTGGAACGGCACAACCATCGAAAAAACGCAGAGGTAATAAACCAGCTTGGAAAAGCCGCTGCCCACGCGGGCGATGTACCACGCCGCCATGCTGGTGCACAGCAGGATCAGCGCTGCGGAAACAATGGTGATCAGCAGCGAATAGCCTGCGCTCTTCAGAAAAGGATAGTTGCCGAAGGTAAGGCCCTTGATATAGTTGTCCAGTGCGACAAAGGTGCCCTCACGCGGGAACGCAAAGGTCTCCAGATTGATAGAGGCGTTGCTCTTAAAGGAGTTCATCGCCACCAGGAATATCGGGATCAGATAGATAAAGGAAAGAATCGAAAAGATCACCGTCAATGCGTCGTGGCGGCGGCGCTCGCTCTTAAAGCCGCCTTTGGCGCTGGTTTTTTCCGTTGTCTTAGCAGACATTACTGCTGCACCTCCTTATCTTTGGTGGAACGCAGCTGCAGGATACTCAAAACAGCCACCAGCACAAAGAAGATGACGGCTTTTGCCTGTCCCACGCCGCGGCTGCGTGCGCTGGCGTAGAAGGAGTTGACGATATTCAGCGCCAGCATTTCGGTGGTCTTTATCACCTCGCCGCCCTGCTGGATAAAGGGTCTGCCGGCGGTCAGCGCCAGGTTCTGGTCGTACAGCTTAAAGGAATTGGTCAGGGTCAGGAAGGTGCAGATGGTAATGGAGGGCATCACATTGGGAATGGTGATCTTCCACAGCGTCTGCCAGCCGTTGGCGCCATCGATACGCGCCGCCTCCAGCATATCCTCCGGCACGCTTTGCAGCCCTGCCACATAAATGATCATCATGTAACCGATCTGCTGCCAGCACATCAATATGATCAAGCCCCAGAAGCCGTATTTGGACTCCAATACCACGCTGGTGCTGTATTTGATCAGAATACCGTTGAAGATCATGCTCCAGATGTAGCCCAGCACAATACCGCCGATGAGGTTCGGCATAAAGAAGACGGTACGGAACAGGTTGGATCCCTTAATTCCTCTCGTCAGCGCATAGGCAATGGCAAAAGCGATGACATTGATGAGCACCAGTGATACCACGGCAAACAGCGCCGTGTACCAGAAGGCGTGCCCGAAGCTCTTATCCTGAAATGCGGCGATGTAGTTTTTGATGCCCGCCCATGTCCAGTTCTTGGTGGTCTTAAAATCGCAGAAGGAAAGGAAGAATCCCTTGCAGAACGGATACAGAAAACCGATGCAGAATGCCGCGAAGGTCGGCAGCAGGAACAGCCAAAAGCACTTCTGGATCGGTCGCCGGATCAGCGGTGAATTAAGCGCCGCGCGATCACGGTTCTTTCTTGCCTTTTTCATAATGTCCCTCACACTCCTTTGGTGGTTCGTCCGGTTTTTGGGCAAAGCCGGCAGCTCGCGCCCCTGTCCTTGTCATCGTACAGCCGGGGGCGTCAGGTGCAGGTTTTCCCTATCTTTTTTGCAAAGCGGGGGCGAGCGCAGTGCTCGCCCCCGTTTTATCACAATAATTCAGTTTTCCGCAGGCGCTTCATCAAAAGCCTTTTACGGAAATCCCGTTGTCAGCGGAAGCTCCTGAGATCAGGAGTTCTCCTTGGCATACTGGGCAGCCCAGCCGTCAACAAAGGCAGTCTTAACAACAGACCAGTCAGCGTTGCCGGAGGTGTACTGGGTCAGCGCGTCAACAACAGCAGCACGCCAGTCATCAACCGCGGGAGTGTAGTTGAATGCCCAAGTCACAACATAGTTGCCGTTCGCGGTGTAGTCGTTCGCCTGAGCGAAGAATACATTCTCGGGGGTCTTGGCAGACTTGAAGGGGATCGGGCCAAACTCCTTCGCCATCATGGTGGTGCCTTCCTCAGAGGTAACAACCCACTTCATGAAGTCGAGGGTAGCCTTGATGTCTTCCTCGGAAGCGTACTTGTTCACAGCCCAGCAGTTCTCGGTGCCGCAGCACAGACCGGCTTTTTCCTCGCCCTCTACGCCGCAGTAAATCGGGATCATCGCCAGATCATCGGGGTTCATGTTGAACTTGGAGGTCAGGTTGGAGTACTCCCAGCTGCCGTTCTGATAGAATACAGCCTTGCCCTCGCCGAGCTCAGCCTCAGCCTGGTCGCCGGTAGCGGAAACCAGAGCAGCGCCGGTGGTGGCGGAGTCAGTGGTGTACAGATCCCAGAGGTTCTTGTAGTTATCGAGGTAAGCGCCGGTGATGGTGGCGGGCTGAGAGGTCACGCCGTTGTCACGGAACTCATAGAACAGGGGCATATTGGCCAGATGGCCGGAGAAACGCCAGCTGGAGGAACCGTCCAGACCGGCAGAGGTGAAGGCATCGAAGCCCAGCTCGGCAGCGCGGCTGTGGATATCGTCGGCAACCTTCTTCAGGGACTCAAAGTTGGTGATGTCGGTCAGCTCGTAGCCAGCCTGCTTCAGCAGAGCCTTGTTTACGATGATGCCGAATGCCTCATAGCAGTAACCGATGGAAACGGTCTCGCCCGCTTCGTTCTTCAGGTTAAAGGCGTCGGTGGTCATTTCCTTCATGATGTCGGTGTTGGTCAGGTCGTAGCAGTACTCGCCCCAAGTCTTTACCGCGCCGGCGTTGCCTACCTGGAACATGGTGGGAGCAGCGTCCTTATCCATCTCGGCGGTCAGCACCTGGTCATAAGTACCGGAAGCCGCAGTCAGAACGGTTACGGGAACACCGGTCTTCTCGGTGTACAGCTTCGCCAGATCCTGCCAAGCCTTGTCAGCCTCGGGCTTGAAGTTGAGATAATAAACAGAACCGGTCTTGGAGTCGGGGGTGGGTGCGGGCTTGTCGCCGCAGGCGGTAAACAGAGTAATCGCCATAACAACAGCCAACAGAATTGCTAATGTCTTTTTCATGGTTTCTCCTCCTATATTGTGTTTGCGTTCTTTTCTTGGCCGGAATCGTTTCCAGCCCTCGCAATGATATTATACAGCCTGTCACCGGTCATTTCAATCAAAATCTGTCGTCCTTTCACAAATTCAGCAAATATGCTATAAAACCTTTTATGAAAATTGAGCATCTTTCCAATCGTTGGCCCCAGCCGCGGTCTATTTTGCGCCTCTTTGGGCGGATTATTCTCCCTTTCCGGGCAAAATAGCAGTTGACATCACGCGCCGCCCTTTTTATAATAGTGGCGTAAAATATACCACGGAGGTGGAGTTTTATGAAGCAGCGCTTTGATGTGACCGGCATGAGCTGTACCGCCTGCAGCTCCCATGTGGAGCGGGCGGTCTCGGCACTGGCGGGGGTCTCTTCCGTCACTGTTGATTTGATGCAGAACCGCATGTTGGTAGAATATGACGATAGCAAGCTCTCCGAAGCAGAGGTCTGCCAGGCCGTGGCCGCGGCCGGCTACGGCGCCCGTCCAGCGGGCGCCGCGGGCGGCTCTGCCGCCCAGCCCCCTACGGGGGCTGCCAGCCGCGAGCGCACCCGCCTGTGGATCTGTGTGGGCCTTCTGCTGGTCCTCCTATATATCTCCATGGGCCACATGCTGAGCCTGCCGCTGCCCTCCTTCCTTTCCGGCCATCAAAACGCCCTGTGGTTCGGGCTGGCGCAGCTGGTGCTCACCTTGGCCATCGCAGTCCTGCAGTTCCGCTACTTCCGCCGCGGCTTTTCTTCGTTGTTCCGTGGCGCTCCCACCATGGATACCCTCGTGGCCGTCGGCTCCTCCGCCGCCATTCTGTATGGCATTTATGCCATCATCCGCATTGCCCAGGGGCTGGCCGCCGGGGATATGGAACTGGTCGCCCAGTACCACATGGATCTCTACTTTGAATCCGCCGGTACCATACTCACTCTCGTCAGTGTGGGAAAATACTGGGAAGCCCGCAGTAAAAGCCACACTGCCGATGCCCTGCAAAAGCTGATGGCCCTAGCCCCCGCCACCGCCCACCTGCTGCGGGATGGCAAGGAAGTCGAAGTCCCGCTGGAGGAAGTCCGGCAGGGCGATCTGCTCATCGTCCGCGCGGGTGAGGCCATTCCGGTGGATGGCACCATCACCGAAGGACAAGCCGCTGTCGATGAATCTGCCATCACCGGTGAAAGCATGCCGGTCGACAAATCCATTGGCAATCCCGTCACCGGGGCCACTCTGTGCCGCAGCGGTTATTTCACCATGCAGGCCACCCATGTAGGGGAAGAAACCACCCTCTCCCAGATCATTCATCTCGTGGAGGATGCCGCCGCTACCAAAGCCCCCATCCAGCGCATCGCCGATAAAGTTGCCGCCGTCTTTGTGCCGGTCGTCATCGGCATCGCCGTGCTGGCCATGGTCATTTGGCTGCTCGTCGGCCAAACGCCCGCCTTTGCTCTTTCCATCGGCATTGCGGTGCTGGTCATCAGCTGTCCCTGCGCCTTGGGGTTGGCCACCCCCACTGCTATTATGGTGGGTACCGGCCGCGGTGCCGAATACGGCATCCTGGTGAAAAGCGCCGAAGCACTGGAGCGCGCCCACAGTATTACCACCGTCGTGCTGGATAAAACCGGCACCATCACCACCGGCCAGCCCGCCGTCACCGATGTAGTGGAGCTGGATGCCCGCCTGCTGCCGGTGGCACACGCGCTGGAAGCCGCCAGTGCCCACCCGTTAGCTGCCGCCGTCACCGCCTACTGTGCAGAAAAGAATATCTCCCTCTCCCCCGTCACCGATTTCACCGCACCGGAGGGACAGGGCCTTACCGCAAAATTGAACGGCGAAACGGTCTGGGGCGGCAATGCCCGCCTGGCCGCCGCCATGGGCTGCGATATCTCCGCTCTTTCCACCGCGGCGGAGGAGCTTGCCGCCAGGGGACGCACCCCGCTGTATTTCGGCGTCGGCGCCACCCCCCTGGGGCTCATCGCCGTCGCCGATCCTCCCCGGGAAACCAGTGCCGCTGCCATTGCCGCCCTGCGGCAGATGGGTCTTTCGGTACTGCTGCTCACCGGTGATCACCGCCGTACAGCCGAAGCCATTGCCAAGGAGGTCGGCATTCCCCGGGTCATCCCGGAGGTGCTGCCCCAGCAGAAGGAAGCGGTCATCCGCTCCCTGCAGGAAAAGGGCGAAGTGGTCGCCATGGTCGGCGATGGCATCAATGATGCCCCCGCACTGGTCCGGGCCGATATCGGCATCGCCATCGGTGCCGGCACCGATATCGCCATCGATTCTGCCGATATCGTCCTCATGCACAGCGATCCCGCCGATATTCCTGCCGCCCTGCAGCTTTCCCGCAGCGTCCTGCGCAATATCAAGCAGAACCTCTTCTGGGCATTCCTTTATAATAGCATCGGCATTCCCATTGCCGCCGGGGTATTCTATTCCCTGCTGGGCTGGAAGCTCAGCCCCATGCTGGCCTCCGCCGCCATGAGCCTTTCCTCGGTCTGCGTCGTCAGCAATGCCCTGCGGCTGCGCGGCTGGAAGCCCAAGCTCCCCGCCGCAGATGCCCTCCCTCCCGTCACCGAGGTGGAATGCACCCTGCTGCCGCAGGAGAGCGCCCCCGCACCCATTCCCCCCGCCGCCCCGCAGACCGTCACCCTCCACATTGACGGCATGATGTGCGATCACTGTGTCGGCCGGGTCAAATCCGCTCTGGAATCCCTCCCCGGTGTCACCGCCGAGGTAAGCCTGGCCAAAAACACCGCCGCCCTCACCATGACGGTGCCCCACTCTCCCGAAGAGCTGACCGCCGCTGTGGAAGCCGCCGGCTACAAGGTGGTGCAGCCGCAGGCTCCTGCCGCCCCGCAGACCGTCACCCTCCACATTGACGGCATGATGTGCGATCACTGTGTCGGGCGGGTCAAGGCCGCGCTGGAGGCGCTGCCGGGTGTCACCGCCGAGGTAAGCCTGGCCAAAAACACCGCTGCCCTCACCATGACGGTACCCCACTCCCCCAAAGAGCTGACCGCCGCTGTGGAAGCCGCCGGCTACAAGGTGACAAGGATAGAATAATATGTTATAATAGCAGGGTATCCGCAGGGATGCCCTGCTATTTTATCCTTGCCGAAAGGAGTATTCCGATGGGCTTTCGTTCTATGGTCAGTTCCACCCTCAGCAGCATTGCCGCTATTACCATCGGCGGGGTGCTTACCGTTATCGGCATCGTCAGGGAGATCCGCCCCCTGGCCGTTGCCGGCATCGCGCTGGCCGCTCTAGGCGTCATCTTCTTTATCGCCGCCTTTATACGGGCTTGGCGTTCCCTGAAACAGGGAGAAAAAGAGAAAGGGGGTCCCGAGCGATGAGTTTATTCCGTGGCAGCGGCAGGCTGGAACAAAAGCCGGCCCAAAATAATGACCCCATGAAACAGAAAAAGCTGTGGGTCAAATCCTTCTACTGTGCGGCGGTGCTGGCCGCCTTGGGGCTTTTCTTCCTACTGGCCATGGGCAGCCAGTTTACCGTCTTTGCCTGTGTCCTGTTGGGCTGCGCGGCCTTCGTTTTTGTCGATGGCCTGGTGACCAAAAACCGCAAATAATCCCCCTTAGAGAAGTGCTTTTGCGCTTCTCTTTTTTGAAAATAACAAGAACAAATGTTTCACGTGAAACATTTTTGTCATTCGCTTTTTATGGGGAAGAAAAAATTCTCCGCCGGTGCTATACTAAGAGCGGATTTTTAGGGGAGGTGCATTATGGATCTGATCCGTATTGGTTCATTTTTGGCGGAGCTGCGCCATGAAAAAGGCTTGACCCAGCAGGCGCTGGGCGAGCGCCTCGGCGTCACCAATAAAACCATTTCCCGTTGGGAGACCGGCTGCTACCTGCCGGATGTGGAGATGCTGTCGCTGCTCTCCCGAGAATTCGGCGTCAGCATCAACGAGCTGGTTGCCGGCGAACGGCTTGTCGCCGAGGATTTCAAAAAAGCCGCCGATGAAAACCTTGTCACTGCACTGGACCACAGCACCTTTACCTTAAAGGAAAAGCAGGCGTTCTTTAAGAAAAAGTGGCGGCGGGAGCATCTTTCCACCTTTATTTTCTGTGCAATTGCGTGGCTCGTCCTGATGGTCATTTTAAGAATACGACATGTCGAACCGGAGCTTTGCGGCACGGTAGGCGGCATGCTTGCCGTTCTGTATTATGCGGTTCTCAATAACCGCATGATGGCGTATGTCGAACGGCAGCTCTATCCCCTGCCGCACGAAGCACCGTCACGCAGAAGCGGCGCCCCGTAACGGGACGCCGCTTCTTTTTTGCTCCTCTTAGAATTGACGGTTGGGGTCTTCCGGCATCACAAGCGCCGCAATGATATACCCCAGCACGCCGCTGCCGCCCGCCAGGCAAAAAATGATCCAGGCCAAACGGACCAGGGTGGGGTCAATGTCAAAATACTCGGCGATGCCGCCGCAGACACCGCAGAGCTTTTTATCGCTTTCGGATTTATGCAGTCTTTTCCCGTTATATGCCATCGTGTTTCCTCCTTTTGGGGCACTTTAGTCCCCGATATAAATGTGCATGGCTTCCTTGACCTCTTTTACGGTCTCGTTGCCAATTTTATTGGCTTTCTCGCTGCCGGTCAGGATAATATCCCGCACCTCGTCGCGGTGGGCTTCGTAGTAGGCACGCTTCTCCCGGAACGGCTCCAGCAGGTCATTAAGGGATGCCGCCAGTGCTTTTTTGCAGGCCACGCAGCCAATGGCGCCCTTCTTGCAGCTCTCACAGATATTCTCATACTCACCGGCATTAAAGACCTTGTGGTACTTGCTGACGACACAGATATCTGGGTGGCCGGGGTCGTCTTTCTTGATCCGGCTGGCATCGGTCACGGCGCTCATCACCTTTTTGCGCACTTCCTCGGCGGGGTCGCTCAGGTAGATGGCGTTGCCCAGGCTCTTGCCCATCTTGGCGTTGCCGTCCAGGCCCATCAGGCGGGGGCAATCGGAAAGCATCATGTCCGGCTCCACCAGCGTTTCGCCGTACAGCTCATTAAAGCGGCGAACGATCTTCCGGGTCATTTCCATGTGGGGCTTCTGGTCTTCCCCTACCGGCACCAGGTTGGCCTTGCAGAAGGTGATATCCGCCGACTGGCTGACGGGATAACCCAAAAAGCCGTAGGTCATATCGTTGTAGCCGTAGTTCGCCGCCTCGGTCTTAATGGTGGGATTGTGCCGCAGGCTGTTTACCGAAACCAGCATGGAATAGAAAACCGTCAGCTCCCCGATGGAGGGGATGCGGCTCTGCTGCACCAGCGTGATCTTATTGGGGTCCAGACCAACGGACAGGTTATCCATCGCCACCTCGTAGATGCTGTGCTCCAGCAGCTCGGGGTGCTCAAAGTGGGTGGTCAAGGCCTGGATATCAGCCAGCAGAATAAAGCTCTCGTACTCATCCTGCAGTCTTACGCGGTTCTGCAGGCTGCCCACATAGTGGCCCAGGTGCAGCTTGCCGGTGGTACGGTCGCCGGTCAGGATTCTCTTCTTTTCGGACATGGTGGTTCTTCCCCTCTCATTTTCAAGTGGTTCTGCCCTTTATCATAGCAGGGTACGGCACCTTTTGCAATGTATTTTTGCGTCCCACTTTCCCCTCATTTGTTCGCGGGCCAAAAATCCGGGTCTCGGATTGGGCCGGTTCCTGCAATGTGCCTTCGCGCTCCACCTGCTTTTTGCTGCGCCAAGATACCGCGTCCATTTAATAGCGTGATAAAAATCCATTTCCGGGCTGGGCAAATCGCTGCAGGGCACAGGCTTGGGCCGCAGGCCAAGCCGCCCTCCGGGCGGCTTTCGCGGGCTTCGCCCGCGGCGGCGATGCTGCGCATCGCCGGGCCTGCGGCCCCTCCCCATCCCACAAGCTCTCCCCAGGAAATATCCACACCTCACAGACCCCTGCAAGCCCATCCAGCACAAGGTATCCGCAGCACGCAAAAGCCCCTCCCCTTACCGGGGAGGAGCTTCTGATTACGGGTTTAGCCCCATACATTGGGCTGCTGGTGGTTGGGATTATAGGTGACGGAAACAGGGCCCATCTCCTCGCCCGGGCGCAGCAGGCGCGCCATCACCACAAACCGCTGGTTATCGGTATTGCCGTAGTAACGGGTGCAGGTGGAAAGGGTCAGCAGCTTATCGCTGGAGTTGACATCCACACCAAAATTGTGGCGGGAGCGGCTCTGCGCGCCGCTGATCACACCGTCAATATTACCCTCGGCATTGATATACCAATCGCTGCCCTCGGTGTAGAAGCAGGCAAAGATAACAAACGCCATTTCCTCACTGGGGGTGGAATAGTAGATGTAGGGATACTGCTCCGCCCAGCTGGTGTAGTGGTAGCTCAGCAGCGATTCAAACATCTGCTGGCCGGCATAGTAGGTGGAAGGGGCAGCGTTCCAGCGGCAGTTCTTCCAGTTGTGCCCATAGATGACATTGTTGCTGGAAAGGCTGTCGCCGCTGCCAAAGCGAGTCGCGGTCTGGGTCCACAGCACACCGTAGTAGCTCTGGCCGCGGTCCAGGCCGCGGTGCAGGTAGTAGTGGTCCTCGCTGGCATTCTGCAGCACCGGGTAATTGATGTTGGTGCCGGGGATCTTAAGCCAGGCCTTCACATCGCTGTTCAGTGACTGGTAGTAGCTCAGGTTGGAAGCACCGGTATTGCCGGTGTAAACGCTGGCCTTAAAGTTCCCGCCGGTCTTGGTGGCGGCAAGAGCCCGGCCACCGCTGCTCAGTTTTCCTCCGTTGCTGGGCAGCTCGGTGCTGTCATTGGTGGAGGTGTTGGTGGTCTGGGCGGCCTTGGCCGCGGCCGCCTTGGCGGCTTCCTCAGCGGCTTTTTTCAGGGCGGCTTCAGCCTCTTCGCTGGCTTCAGTCACATAGGCAGTTAGGTTCGCTTCCGCGGCAGTACGGCTCTCCCGTTGGGCCTGCCGGGCGCTTTCCTGCTGTGCCTGCTGCAGATCGGCGGCCGTAGCCAGCGCATCCGCCAGGGCGGTATTGGCCCGGGCGGTCACTACGCCGTTTACCCCCACACCGATGACCGCGCACATCGCGGCTGCGGCTACTGCGGCAGTCACTCTTCTGCGGCGATATTTCTTGGCCCGCTGGGCTTTGTTTTCTTTGGTGGTTTCTGCCATAATGTTCTCCTTCTTCTCGGGTTTGTTGCCGGTTCCCGGCAGGTATGCCGGTTTATGGAGCCAGTATAGCATATTTTTTCCGCTTTGCAAAGGGCTTTCCTGTATTGGCTGCATTTCCCTGCACTGGGTTTCCGCAAGGTGCCAGTTCGGGCCGCAGACCGCTCCGGCTGCGCCGGAGCCAGCGGGCTCCGCCCGCTGAAATCGCCCTCCGGGCGATTTGGCCTACGGCCCGCCCCCGGGCGTACCCCGCGGCAAAAACTAAAGCACCCATCCTTGGGGGACAGGTGCCTTTTCTTTTCCTTATTACCTCAGTATTCCTTCATCGGCTCGCCATCTAGCCCGGCCGCGATCTTCTTTTCCGTATCCTCCAGCATCTCCTGCCGCAGCGCCGTCAAGTAAGGGGAAAAGGCCGCCTTATCCCAGCCGTAGGTGCGGTTCAGTTCGTACTCATCCGGAATCCAAGTGGAAAGCGGCGACTCATTGTGCTGGATCACCGCCTCAAAATTATCAATGGCCTTGTAAATTTTCGCTTCGGTGGTCTCCCGCGCCGCCATCTCCTCATACAGGGCACGCATCTCCGCGGCATAGGGCTGCGGCAAAGATGCTACCCAGTTATACAACAGTTTTTCTTCGGTCGTCTCATTCTCCTCCGTTTTACGGAAGGAAGGAATATCCCCCGTAAACGATTCGCCCAGGTCGTGAATCAGCAGCATTTTGATCACCTTGTCCATATCTGCCTCCGGGAATTCGTCTCGCAGGAAATAGGCCATCAGCGCCGCGCGCCAGCTGTGCTCCGCCACACTTTCGTGCCGGCCCCCTACGGTATAGCAGTGCCGGGTGGTGTCCTTCAGTCGGTCCGCCACCGCCAGCGCGTCCAGTAGTTCCCTCGGTTCCATCGTGATGTCCTCCTTTTCTTATAGCAGCTTTTCGTACAATCTAAACCATTTCAGCCCGTATGCCCCATAGCCCAGGTCCACGGTAGCAATATATCGGAACCCGCAGCTCTCGTACAGCTTTATCGCCGGGGTATTGATCTCGTGCACATCCAGCCGCAGGGCCCGCTTGCCCTGGGCCTTTGCCCACGCTTCCGCATATCCCAGCAGGGCCCGGCCCACCCCACCGCCGCGACAGTCTGGCCGCACCGCAAAGGTGTAGATCGTCAGCTGCTCCTGTTCCTCCAGCGGCAACTGCCAGGGGGCGCTGCGGGCGTTTCGTTCCTGTTCCTCCCGCAGCATCATCGTCCCCAGGATCTCTCCCGCCTCTTCCGTCACAAAGAGCTCCCCGGCGGCCTCGCCCATTTCGGCGTCCCGCCGGGTAGGATAATCCCCCTTGGCCCAGCCGGGGTAGTTTTCTCCCGCCTCCAGCGTATCACACACGGCATCGTACAGTGCCGCCACCGCCGCGATGTCCTCTTCTTTTGCTTTTCTTATCTGCATTTCGGTTCCTTTCCGGGTCTTTTTTCTCCATTGTAGCCGTTTCGCCGCCCCGCCGCAAGTCCCTTTTGCGCCGTACTGCTTGCTACTTTCCCGCAAATTCGCTATAATAATAAAGTTAAGGATCTAACGCCTTTTTCACTCTGCAAAAGGCATGGGCACCGGGCCGCAGGCCAATCCGTCCTCCGGACGGTTTCAGCGGGCTGCGCCCGCTGCGGCGGCTCCGCCGCCGGGCCTGCGGCCCGGCACCCGCTCCCGCCTTCCCCCCGGTCCCTGCCAACCCATCCACGGAGGTCCTCCCCATGCGCGTCGCGTTCTATACCCTTGGCTGCAAGGTCAATCAATATGAAACTGAGGTGCTTTCCGCCCGCTTTGCCGCCGAAGGCTTTGATGTCGTCCCCGGGCACGCCCCCGGCTGCGATGTCTATGTGGTGGGCAGCTGCACCGTCACCGCCGAAGGCGACCGCAAGACCCGCCAGGCCGTCCGCCGCTTCCGTCGGGAAAATCCCGGCGCCATCGTGGTGCTCACCGGCTGCTACCCGCAGGCCTTCCCGCGGGAGGCCGCCGCCGTCACGGAAGCCGATATCGTCACCGGCGCCCTGGGCCGCGCTGCCCTGCCGCAGCTGGTCAAGGATTTTTCTCTCGATCACCAGCGCGTTGTCAGCATCCCGCAGCACGAAAAAGGCGAGGATTTCGAAAGCTGCTCCGCCGCCGATTTTGGCGTGCGCACCCGCGCCTTTCTTAAAATACAGGACGGCTGCGATAACTGGTGCAGCTATTGCATCATCCCCGCCGCGCGCGGCCCCGTCCGCAGCAAGCCCATGCCGGAGCTGCAAAGCGAGCTTCTCACCCTTGCGCGGAACGGTTACCGCGAGGTCGTCCTCACCGGCATCAATCTTTCCAATTACGGCAGGGAATGGGGGTTGCACCTCTCCGATGCCGTCTTGGCGGCAGCCGCCACCCCCGGCGTCGAGCGGGTCCGTCTCGGTTCCATCGAACCGGACCTCCTCACTCCGCAGGAAATTTACCGCTTGGCGGAGGGCTGTGGGGGCAAGCTCTGCCCGCAGTTCCACCTTTCGCTGCAAAGCGGCTGCGATGCCACCCTGCGCCGCATGAACCGTCACTACGATACCACCCAGTACCGCGCCGTGGCTGAAGCGGTGAGAAAGGCCTTCTCCGGAGCCGCCCTCACCACCGATATGATGGTGGGCTTTGCCGGCGAAACCGAAGTGGACCACCAGGAGTCTTTGCAATTTGCCCGGGAAATCGGCTTCGCCAAAATTCACGCCTTTGCGTACAGCCAGCGTCCCGGCACCCGCGCCGCCGCCATGCCGGATCAGGTCTCCCCGGCCGATAAAAAGCGCCGCTGCGCGGAACTCATCGCTGTGGCCGCCGAGCTGCGAAAAACCGCCCTCACCGCCATGCTGGGGCAAACCCAGCTGGTACTGTTCGAAAGCCGCGGGCAGCAGGGCTGCACCGGCTACACCCCCAATTACACCCCCGTCACCGTCTGCGACCCCGCCGCCCACCCCGGCGACATCCGCCCGGTGCTGCTCACCGCTATCGCCCCCGATGCCGACGGCTGCGAGGGAATTCTCACCGACTGATTTTCGCCGCCTTTCCCGCAAGGTCTTATTTAGAATATCGTGCTCTCTTGCCGGAGCTGCTGACCAACCCACGAATAGTTGAAAGGAGCCCCCATGACCCTTCTCTACCTCATCACCGCTATCTTCACCATGCTGTCCCTCGTCCTCACTGTCCGCCGGGTGCCCCGCGCTGTTACCGTGCTGCAGGCGGTCGCCTTTGCCTGCACCGTTGCCCTGTTCATCCATTACCTCGCTAAATAATAAAGGAGTCCCCATGCTGTTCCGTCCCGCCGCCGAATCTGATTTAGACGCCATTGAGCGCCACTATACCGAACTGCTCACCCACGAAGCCGAAACCGGCCGCAGCACCACCAATTGGTCACTGGGGGTCTACCCCACCCGCCAAACCGCTGCCGCGGCCCTGGCCGCCGGCACGCTGTGGGTGCTGGAACGGGAGGGCAAGCCAGTCGCCAGCGTCATCCTCAATCATCACCAGGATGATTTCTATGCCGCCATTGGTTGGCAGTACCCCGCCCCGCCGGAGCAGGTGCTGGTCGTCCATACCCTCTGCATCCCGCCCCGGTATGCCGGGCAGGGCCTTGGCCGGGAGTGCGTCTCCCACATCAAGCAGCAGGCCGCCGCCATGGGCTGCGCCGTCATCCGGCTGGATACCTGGGCCGGCAATATTCCCGCCGCCACCCTGTACCAGAAAAATGGTTTTTCGCTTTGCGGGCGCGCCCAGGTCCTTTTTCAGGGCAAAATACCGGAGGAGCTTGTTTTCCTCGAATACCGCTGCCCACCCAGCGCCAATCCCCCGGCGGTCTGCGGCGACTGAAAATGGGCCCTGACCGCGTCGCGTGCCTTGACAGGCATCAGCCCGCCTTCACCGGGCATAAGCCTGCCTGCGGCCCCCTCCTTGTCATTTTCCCATTTTTATCTGCCACCCCGCCAATTTCACTTGCTTTGGAGAAAAAACCATGTCCATTCTCATCGATAGCGTCACCCCGCATACTCCCGCCGCCAAAGCCGGCATCCGGGCCGGCGACCGCCTGGTCGCCGTCAACGGCAATCTCATCCACGATGTGCTGGATTACCGCTTTTATATGATCGATACCGCCCTCACCGTCGAAGTGGAACGGGACAGCAAACCGCTCACCTTTCACATCAAAAAAGAGGAGTACGACGAGCTGGGGCTGGAATTTACCGATTACCTCATGGATCGCCAGCACCACTGCGCCAATAAGTGCGTTTTCTGCTTCGTCGATCAGCTGCCCAAGGGCATGCGCGAAACCCTCTACTTTAAGGATGACGACAGCCGCATGAGCTTCCTGTTCGGCAGCTATGTCACCCTCACCAATATGACCGATGAGGACATCGCCCGCATCATCAAAATGCACATCAGCCCCATCAATATCTCGGTCCACGCCACCAATCCGGAGCTGCGGGTCGAACTGATGAAAAACCCCCGCAGCGGCGAGGTACTCAAGTATATCCCCCAGCTGGCCGCGCACCACATCCGCATCAATGCCCAAATCGTTGTCTGCCCCGGCCTCAATGACGGCGAGGAGCTGCGGCGCAGCCTGTGGGATCTGGGTCAGTACGCCCCGGAGGTGCAAAGCATCGCCTTAGTACCCGTCGGGCTCACCGGCCACCGGGAGGGCCTCTATCCCCTGCGCATGATGGAACCGGAGGAAGCCGCCGACTGCATCCGCATCGCCGATGAATTCGGGGAAGAGATGCTGCGCCGCCACGGCAGCCGCATCGCCTTCTGCGCCGATGAGCTCTACCTCATCGCCGGGCTGCCCCTGCCGGATTACAGCTACTACGAGGACTTTGACCAGCTGGGCAACGGCGTGGGCACCACCGCCCTTTTGCGGGATGAATTCGCCTCCGCCCTTTCCATGGAAGACGGCGATGAGGAGAAAAGTCACTTCTCCCTTGCCACTGGGGAGGCCGCCGCCCCTCTTCTGCGGGAACTTCTGGAAACCGCAAAGGAAAAATTTCCCCACCGGCAGCTTACCGTCTACGGCGTGCCCAATATCACCTTCGGCGGCGGCGTCAATGTCACCGGCCTTGTCTGCGGCCGGGATATCATCGAATATCTCCGGGATAAACCCCTCTACCAGGGCCTTATCCTCCCGGAGATCATGCTGCGGGACGAAAAGGATAAGTTCCTGGATGACACCACCCCCTACGATGTCGCCGCAGCACTGCACACCACCGTTCATGTGGCCGGCATGGATGGCGCCGACCTGCTGGACGCCCTGCTGGGGTTGACGCCGCCCCTCACCTGATCCCTGCAAGCCGCAGGATACGGGCCGCAGGCCAATCCGTCCTCCGGACGGTTTCTGCGGACTGTGTCCGCAGCGGCGGCTCCGCCGCCGGGCCTGCGGCCCGTCCCTCCCCCGCCCCTCCCCCTGCACCACCCCATCACCCCACCCAAGGAGGTCCCCCCATGATCCGTTTTGCCACCATCGGCTCCGGCCATATCGTCGAACAGTTCCTCACCGAAGCCAAAAAGCACCCCGAATTCACCCTCACCGCCGTCTATTCCCGTACCGGGGAGCGCGCCGCCGAATTCGCCGCCCAGTGGGGCGCCGCCCTCACCTTCACCGACCTCTCCTCTCTGGCCGCCTGCCCCGAGGTCGATGCCGTCTACATCGCCAGCCCCAATCTCTGCCACGCCGAGCAGGCCATCACCCTGATGAAGGCCGGCAAGCACATCCTGTGCGAAAAGCCCATGGCCACCACCTACATCGATTGCGACGGCATGGTGCTGCAGGCGCACAATAGCCATGTCATCCTGCTGGAGGGCATGCGCACCCTGTTCGCCCCCGGCTTCGCCCGGCTGCACCAGCTCATCCCGGAGATCGGCACCCTGCGCCGCATCACCGCGGGCTACTGCCAGTATTCCAGTCGGTACGATAGCTACCTGGCCGGCGGCCGCCCCAATGCCTTCGATCCCCGCCTGAATAACGCCGCCGTCGCCGATCTCGGTGTCTACTGCATCGCCCCCACCATCGCCATGGCCGGCGAACCCCAAAAGGTCCTCTCCTGCTGCAATAAGCTCGGTGAATTTGAAGCGCAGGGCAGCGCCATAGCGCAGTACCCCGGCTTTCTGGCCGATTGGCGCTGGAGCAAAATCGCCGATAGCCCCCTCCCCTCCGCCATCGAGGGCGAAAAGGGCGCCATCCTCATCGGGAAGTGGGATACCATGTCCCCCCTCACCCTGTGTCTGCGTGGCCAGGAGCCGAAGCCCATCCCCATCGAGGATGAAACCTCCCCCCTCTACGCCGAGCTGGATGCCTTCATCAGCATGATCAAGCGCCGCGGCGGCAATGAGGGCTACCTCTCCATCTCGCTGGCCACCTGCCGCGTGCTGGATGAGATCGCCAAGCAGAATAAGATCACCTTCCGCCAAACCTGCTGGAACATGGTCGTCCACCGGGATGACTGACCCCACGCAAAAAGCTCCCCTTTGGGGCACCCTCCGTAAGGAAGGTGCCCCGGGGCGGCTCTTGTATCTCAATTTAATAAATTCTTGGAAACGGTGTAACCCTTGTGGTTACGCCGTTTTCTCTTTGCTACGCTCAGCGAGGTGGTGCTGGAAGGCTTCTTCCATCTCCTCCGGGGTCAGCTCGTGGAGAATGCCCACGCCGCTGTAATAGATGTCCAAAAGCTGCACTCGCTTGCCGTCAAGGTATCTGGGCGCATACACCACGATTTTATCCACAAACTCGTGGATCAGCTCAGGGGTCAGTGCTTTCAATTCCGTGATTTGCTTCACCTTCTGAATGAACCGCTGCAAGCTCTCGGTCTTATCCGTTTCGGCTTCCAGATAGGCCTGCATCTCCGGAACGGCTGCTTTCAGCGTTTTCTGCTACAGGGACAGGGTAGCATAGCGCTCGTCAGACAGCTTTCCACTGGCGTTGTCCTCGTAGATCTTCTGAATCAGGGTATCAATCTCCGCAATGCGTTTCTGCACTTTGCCCAGCTCCCGGCGCTTGGCGGCAAGCAGCTTCTTCTTGTCCTCCGTGTAGCAGTCCATCTGCTTGCTCGCAAACTCCTTTTCAAACACCTGCACATTTAAGAGAATGCGCTGCATACTCTCTAAGACGATTTGCTCCACCACTTTCTCACGGATATAGTGGGCAGAGCAGACCTCGGAATTCTTGCGGTAGGAGGAGCAGAAGAAATACGCCTGCTCTCGCTTGTAGCTGCCTGTGACACTGTAATACAGCTTCTCTCCACAGTCGGCGCAGTAGAGTAGGCCCGAAAAGGGGCTGACGATGCCGCTTTTCGTGGGTCTGCGGCGGTGCTTGCGAAGCTCCTGCACCAAGGCGAAGGTTTCCCGGTCGATGATGGCGGGATGCGTGTCCTTGAAGATTTGCCATTCCTCCGGCGGACGCTCGATTTTCTTCTTGTTCTTGAAGGACTTGGTGGTGCTGCGGAAATTCACCGTATCGCCGCAGTACTCCTGCTTGCCGAGTATATCCGCCACGGTGGCAGAGCACCAGTTATACGGAACAGCAGGCAGCTTACTGCAATTTCTGCCGATATTGCACCAATGCTCCGTAGGTGTGGACACTTTTGCCGCTTTCAGCCGTTTGGCGATCTGCGTAGGACCGAGGCCGTCCACACACCAAGCGAAAATCTGCCGCACGGTCTTTGCCGCAGCCTCATCCACGATCCAGCCGTTCTTACTCTCCGGGTCTTTCAGATACCCATAGGGCGGATTGGTGGTCAGCGGTGCGCCGGACATTCCTTTGCTCTTGAACACATTGCGTACCTTCTGGCTGGTGTTCTTAGCGTGCCACTCGTTGAACAGGTCTTGCATCGGGACAAGGTCGCTGATGCCCTTTGCGGTGTCGATGTTGTCCATAATGGCGATGTAGCGGACGCCGAGGCTGTCGAAGCCTTCTTCCAGAAGCTGTCCCACGATGAGGCGGTTACGCCCCAAGCGGGAGTGATCCTTGACGATCAGGGTGCCGATGAGGCCCTTTTCCGCCAGCTCCATAATCTCCGTGAACGCCGGTCTTGCGAAGTTCGTACCTGACCAGCCATCGTCAATGAACACACGGGTGTTCCTGAAGCCATTTTCTTGTGCGTATTTCTCTAAAATAGCCTGTTGATTTTTGATGGACCCTGACAAACCATCCTGCTCATCGTCACGGGACAGGCGGCAGTATAGGGCTGTGATTTTATCCGGTTGTTTTGTCATAGTTCTCCTTTCCACAGCCGGATATGATTGAATTTGTAGGTGAGCTTATTCTACTATATCCGGCCGAAAACTTCAACGCTTTAATGTGATGACCTTAAATTTCTTTGCTTTTGTCGTCGCTTTTCAGGATGATGCGCTGTACCTTTTCGGTGATGTTTTCCCTTGCACCTTCGCTGAAAAAAGTCCTTACGGCATAGGTGGTACCGTCGATCTCCCGGAGGAAATTCAGCGGCTGCACATAGGCGCTCCGCCGAAACCACGCAATGCGTCCCTGTTTCGGCATCGCTGCAAGGTGGTCTGTAATGCGGTCAAGTTGTGTATGGATTTCGTTATCTGCTGTCATCGTGGGTCACGCCCCCTTCTCTGCGCTTTCTTTTGCTGCTGTGCTTCCTTGGCACGGTATTCGTTGGCATAGAGCAAATCCGTCTTTTCCTGTATTTTGGCGGAACGCACCTCAATGGCCTTATTCAGCTTTAGCTGCTTTCGCAGGGCGGTGATCTGATCTGTCACGCCTGCCTTTTCCTGCCGCAGTGTTTCCTTTTCGGCAGGTACGGCACGGCGTATCCTGTTTTGCAGCTTGGTGCGGCGGGTAATGAGGGCATCCATATTCCGCTGGATTTTCTCCCGGTCTGCGTACAGATCGTCAAAGGTTTCGATGCTGTATTTACTCATATACCGCACCTGCTGGGACAGCTCGTCCAGCTTTCGCAAGTCCTCTTTCAGGTATGGACTGGTGGGTTTGTAGTCGGTATGCTTCGGTAAGTACCCCAGCAGATAGCAATAGTGTAGGTACAGCTTGTAGATATGACCGGTCTTATGGAACGGCTGAAACCAATCCGAAAGCTCCTGTGGCATTTGGGGCGGATAACTGATATACGCCCTGCGATTGCCGAAGGTGGCATACCTGCCCATAGAGCGGCGTATGTTCTCCGGCGTCCACCTTTCATCCAGAGTGTCCAGCCTTGTAAAGTGCTCATATTGGGGCAGGCGTATCTTCCAGCGCCTGCCCGTAAAGTCGGTGATATACCCTTTTCGACGGAGATAATCCTCCATATAGTAGGGTGTGCGGCTGAAGTCCATCGCCTCCTGCACATCAGCACGGTAGACATTGTAGCGGGTAGGCTTGCCGCTTTTCTCATCCAGCCAAACAGGACGGGAGGGGGCTTTGTGAGGCTTCTCAATGACGGACAGCCCGTACTCCCGACAAAGGCGGTCTGAGGCTTCTCGCAAACGCAGTTGCTCTGTTTTGGAATAGTTATACTTGCCGCCATCCCGAAAGGACACGGAATTAAAGCAGAAGTGGCAGTGTAGATGCTCCTTGTCGAGGTGGGTGGTGACGATGATCTCAAAGCGGTCGCCCCACATCTCCTTTGCCAGCTTTACGCCAATCTCGTGGGCGAGCTGCGGCGTGACCTCCTCCGGCTTGAAGCTCTGGTAGCCGTGCCAAGCGATGTAGCCGTCCGTCTTTCCGTAACGCTTCTTGGTGAGGATCATCTGCCGCAGAGCAGTTTCCTTCAGGCAGTTGAGGGCGGTGACATACTCGCCCTCCTGTGTGGCTTCCGGGCGCTGGACATAGGAAAGCACATTGTAGAGGTCTTGCAGTTCCGACATTTTCGATGCCGTCTTTTCCGGGTTCCCCACATAATCGATGAGGTCTTTCAAACGGCCTTTGATGTGCCAAAGAGAAGTCGTTGCCATCAGATCACCTCCTGCAAGTCCAGCACCAGCCGTTCAATCTCGGCACAGAGTTCAAGGGCGGACGGCTCGTATTTGGCACATTCTTTCAGGTCGGAATGAGCCTTGTATAGTTCGTCCATCAGCCGCCAAAACACATCCGGTGGCTTTGGCTTCGGGTGAATACCTCGGCATAGCTGACGGACATACTCGCTTTGGGTCAGTCCGCACAGGGCGCTATTTCGTTCTAATTTCTCTTTTTCTTCTTCGGTCAGGCGTACCTTGATACGCACTTTTTCTTCCTTCATTTTGTCATCTCCATTCTTTAGTGGGGTATTCAGGGGCGTGCCCCTGAGTGAAGTCCGCAGACCGTAAGGCTGCGGATTTGGATTGTGGGGGGTCACAATCCGATGCTCGTTATTCCTGTGGACAGCGCCTCTCGGTCATAGCGGCTTCTTGAAATTGTCATTTTGTCTCCGCTGATTAACGGCGGTCATCGTCTCCTTGGCTTTGCTTCGCCTGTCCTCGGAATAGGGAGCGGTCAGCCGGACGGAGAATCGTCGGCGGTCTATCTCGAAGGTCAGGCAGCCGCACTCATTATCGTCCGTCAGGCGGCAGTGAGCGGGATATTTTGCCGCATAGGCCGTCAGACGATTTTTCAGGTCGGTGTTGTAAGTACGGATGTTGACTGCGCTGCCGGTTTCGTCGAACCATATCTCGGTCAGCTTGTTTTTCTTCTTGATTCCTGTAATCATTTTAAATTTCACCTCATTTCGGATCGCATTTGTAAAAGGCCTGTTTTTGCCGGAAAAAGCCCCGTTCAAGACCGGCAGAATTCACGGATTTTCTAATAGGAACGCCGCAGACGATGCGGAGGCCGTCCAGCGTTTCTGCAAAAGGAACTCTGCGAAAATCCGCGGTCTTGACCGTAAAGTAGCTTTCCCCACAAATAGGAGAAATCACGGGTGTAAAACGGAACTGTTTCTTGAAAAATTTGCGGATTGTTTGCCGTTTTCTTCGAATGTCGTTTTTCTGTGCCTGCCCCGGAATCTCACCGCAGCGTTGCCTCGCTCACTCCCTGCAGGAGAGGTTTTCGCAAGGTCATATCCCATTCGGACGGTCATTCAGTTTTCAATTTGCCCCTCAATTGGTAGACAGCGAGAAGGCTCATTTATTAACCCCCTCAATAATCAACTGGGAACTTTTTTTCCGTTTGCACGAAAGAATTTTTGTAAACTTTTTGTGAACGATGGCTACAACGACAAAAAGAGCCAGTACACAGCACATCAAATCAGCGGGAGAAAATCTCTCGCCATATCTTTGATGAAACTATGTACCGGCTCTGCTTTTCAGAAACCTTCAATGTCTGCTTTTTCCGCTCCGCTGGCAGACTCAGCAACAGGAGCGGTACAGCCGCAATCCCTTTCGACGGCTGCCTTGTGTTTCATTTCAGATATTCAGTTGTGGCTCTCTAAATAAGAGCAAGGTATAGTATAGCATATAGAACGCTTGTTCGTCAAGTGATTCTGACATACTGCAGTAGGAAAAGCGGCTGCCGTTTCCGACAGCCGACTTTGCAAAAGTTATCACTCATCAATATGGGATTTTCAGATTCTTCAAAAAACCCTCAATATTTGTTGCAGTTCCCTCCGAAGCGTCTGTCAGCAGTCCGTCATCCGTCAGCAGCGGCGTATCCAAAACGGATTTGATACTCACAGCCACACTGGCGCAGGCTGCAATTATCTTTTTGGAATCTGCACTGTAGCAACTGTAATCATCGCCCTCTGCTTTTACGATGTCGCTCATCTGGTAGATCAACGGCATAAAGTAAGAATCCAGTCGAGCCAGCAAATTGTAAAACACACAGGTTCTTCTGCGGATGGTCTCACATTGTAAGGATGCCGTGTTGAGCTGCGCTGCGATCTGAACTGCCTCAGCTCGGTTGGTGTATGCTTTTTCAAGACCCTTCTTCGCTGCTTTCCCGGCAACCAGCCCCATAACCAATAGGGCGGGACCGGCTACGAGTCCGCCGAGTACAGCTGTCCCGCCGGCCATTCCAAGCCCACCGGCAGCAAGGGAACCTCCTCCGAAAAAGGCGAGTGTGGCATTCGTTGCAGCGGCACCGCTCAGCGCAGAAATCGCCGTTCCGGTCGAAGCAAAAGCCAGCGCCTGTGCAGCACCATATGCACCGAAGGCAGCCAATGCGCCTCCGGCTGTTCCTGCGACTGCTCCACCGGCTACGGAGCCTGCAAAGTGTGCCATGCTGCGAAGTTCTACAAATTCCTGCTCGTCAATATGAAGCCGATGGAGCTCATCCAGCCCTTCCGTCTCCTTGAAATCCACATTTTTGATCTGTGTGAACACATTCAAAAAGTCGGAAATCGTTCCGTTCAAGACGGCCATTTTTTCTGCCCCCAGCCGGGTCAGTGAGTTTCCGCAGGCGAGCCGCTGTGCATTCAGATAATCGGTGGACTCCTGAACAAGCTCATTGGCACTCTTATTGATCTGCTTGGCATTTTTGGCATCAAAGCCAGCCTTTACGGTGCCGCCGACCCCGAACATTCCACTGGCAACGGCAATACCGATAAACAAAAGCGGTAACGGCATTTTCTTCCCCTCCCATCAAAGTGTGATCAAATCTTTGACACTGTCAAAGATTACTGCCTGGCGTTTTGTAAGCTCATTTACCCGCGCTTCGATCGTCAAGTACGGACGATCTGTCGTTTTGATCCACGCAATCTCTTTTTCGATATCCAGAATTGTCAGGATGCTGCTTTCCATTTCCAGAAAAACAGCTTTGTCGATTTGCAGCTTACGGACGATGTACTTGAGCAGTTTGCGCTCGGTTTCATCGTAGCTTTCATCACTGTATGCAATGGTCAACAGATCCCAAACCAATAGCTTGGGTGTGATGAAGGTATCGGCTGTTTCGTTGGAGGACTGAATCGCATCTTCTACGCCGTCCTGCAAAACATCGTAATAGTCCTCCGAATCAATGACCTTCTCCAATTGTGCCTGACAGTCCTTGATGATAGCAGGCTTGCTATCTGCAAAATTGGGGTCAAACGCTGCACCTATGGCATCAAACTTTTCCTCCTCGCTGTGGTAAACCGTTCCATCCGCTGCCATGAGATAGTAGATGATTTGAAGCGCATTTCGAGTAGCAATGCTCTTCACCTCTGGCGCAGTGCCCTTTTCCGATTCAGCGGCTGCAATTATTTCCTTTGCCGCAGCCGCCTTCTGAGCATCGGCTTTTTTCTTCTCCCGACTTTGTTTTGCATCAGCTGCCATATCCTGCACGGCCAGTTTAGCTGCCTTGGTTGCATCGGCAGCTTTTTGCAAAGCCCCTGCAAAACCTGCTCCGATTTTCTTCTTATCCACTTCTGCCTAACCTCCTTTATAGTACCAATGGAGCAGCGGACTCCATCAGAACATCAAATTCTTTCTGATTTGTAAACTGCGGCTCTCGCCCAAGAACCTTCTGAATGGTAACATTCCCCCGAATAACAAGATCAGAATCACCGGTCAGCATGCCTTGCTGCATATCAGCAAAGCCTGACATAAAGCCTTCGATGTCCTCGGCAAGATAATTGCTGACCTTCAGATCCAGCTGCTCCTTAAACTCCTGAAGCTGCTTGAGGAACAGTGCCGCCTTTGTCTCCGAAAGGATCATCTTCTCGTGAATGAGCTGTGCTTCCTTCTTCTCATTGGATACCTCACGCACGATGGAAAGAGCAGCACGCCCGGCCCCCACATAATTAAACCGGGTAACAAAGCGACCGGAAAACAGCACCCAATTGCCGCCGGATTCGATGGCAGCGTGGATCGCCGCATCAGCGGTGTCGGCTACGGTAAAGGTCATGCTGGCTATGGTGAGCATCCGGTCTACGGTACGATTGCGGAAAGGAATAACCTGAGCCCAGTTGATTGTTTCCTTTTCAGATGCAAGCTCACCCGCCAAATGCGAAATGAAATAGCCGATTCGGATATATAGTTCGTTAAATATAACCGGAATTGCCTGCTTCCCTGCCGCTTTATAGAGCGGTAACTCGTGACGCAAATCAATCTTCTGCTTTTCATAGAGATTATTCACAAATGCGGGCAATCCCGAATCCTTTAACACAGGAAGGCTGGCAACCTCGTAGAGAAGGGAAATTAGAATACCGGGTATCCCCATGCCGCCGCCAGCCGTATTCTTGGAGCCTCCCATATCGCTTACCAAATGTCCAAACCAATTGTCCGCACATTTTACGACCTCAAGGAGCAGCGGCGTAGAAGCAAGTAGGTGTATGATATGATGAAGACCTCTGGGAACCTCCAAGTCATGATCATTTAGTTTCTTTTCAGCAACAAAAGCCATCCAATTGAGGATGCCGGTAACTACAGCAGGAATCAGAATTTCTTTTATGTCCTTCAAGTGAGTTTCCACAATGAAAAAATGCCACTCACCGTCTTTGTTGACGAAGGTTCCGATTCGGAGGAACTGTACAACAAGTGATGCCATCAAGCCAGCCGGTGTTGGGTGGTGTGCTAAATCGGCGAGATGATGATTTTTTGCGGATATGCCAACATTGTGACCCTTCCAAACATTGTCCTGTGCAACTTTGAAAGCATCCTCGAGTTCTCGGATCGCGTCTTTCAAGCGAGAATTATTAAATCCTCTCGAGGAAGCATATTCCTGAATGAAGTTGTTTACCTGCCGATTAGACAGAGCAATATCATTTCCTGTAATCGTTGCATCTCCAACAAAAAGAGCATCTATTGCACCGGAGATAATTCCGCTTGCAACCGCAAACGCATAATCTGCCTTGTCGGCGTGATTGGTATAATGTTCCAACTCCTGATTGACACGGGCCAGCTCCGTGTTCAGGTGATCAATGCTTGGTGACTCGACTTTTGCATCAGCAGATACAACTTCCTCTGCCAACTCCTGATTGATCTCTTTTGCCTTGTCTGGCAAAGTGAATGTACCGTCAATAATTCCTGCGTACTGCGCTGACTGGGACCATTCGTAGCACTCATAGGCACGGGTGGCCAATCGTGGATGGGTTTCATCCTGCACCAGCATCAGCTCCATCAGCTTGTTGGATTTTGAATCATTGACAAAGGATTTTAAGTCAAGTGCCTGTTTCAGAAATTCCTTCCGATCCACATTCTTGCCATAGCCGTTGAGCCGGAGCAATACATCAATGGTTTTGTCCGCTGTTCCGTCACAGAGAGCAGCAGCTCGGTCTGCGGACAACTCACTGCAACGATCCCAGAATAGAAGTGCCCTCACTAATGTCGGCGTGAGATATTTGCCAATGGCCGGAATACGCACTAACGGGCTTCGGTCTATACCACCAACCAACTGCGCTGCAATAGAGTGATAAAGGGAATGCTTGCAGGCAATGTGGCCGCATTCGTGCGCCAGAACACTGGGGAGCAGATTGAGCGGAAGTTTATTCACAAGCCCGGATGTCACATAGATGCAAGGGTGAACGCTGCCAAATGTTGCTGCATTGGCCTGCCTGTCCCTCACATAATAAAGCTCCGGCGTATCAATGCCAAGCTGCTCACAGATCGGGGGCAAGAGACCGTATACCTCCGGCATCTGGTTTTCGCCGAGACGGATCGCGGTCGATAGAAGGTCGATTTTAGCAGTCTTCTCATCGTAATTGGCAGAATACGATTCCAGAAGCTTTACAAACTTTGGGAATTGATTCAAAGCATCTGCGGCTTGCCTGTCCAAGTCGTGTACATAGAGTTCGGCACTATAGGCCATGTTGTCACGCCCTTTCCTTTCAAGTTACTTCTTCTGTTCAGTTTCAAATTCGACAATGTCGTCCAGCTTGCAGTCCAGTGAGGTGCAGAGCTTTTCCAGCACATTCACCCGAACATCTTCGTTGCGCCCCAGCTTTGCCATAGCGTTAGTGCTGATCCCAGCCAAATGCGTCAATTCAGTTTTGCTGAGATTTTTGTCGATCATCAGCTTCCAGAGCTTTTTATAATTTACCGACATATTCCGTTCTCCTTCTGCGTTGCGGTGTTTTGCTTTACATTTTTAGTATATCACGCCCGTTCCAAAAATCAAGATAATTTTGCACTTTGCAAGATAGGAGATGGGTTCGCTTGTACAATATATTATCGGAAACTCGGTTGAGGTATATGGAAACGGCGTGCGGGATGTACCCACACGCCGTACTTGATTACGAGAAAATAACCTCTTGATTTACAATTTCAGCCGCCCGATTACGGATATTATTGCTCCGTCTGACCCATTCCATTGGGTCAGTTGCTTTGAAATCCTCCGTCAGGTTTTCATTTCGAGATAGTGCATTCACAAGTTCATCAAACATCTGCTGTGCCTGAGTTTCCACATCACCAAGATAATCATTCAATTTACCGCTTGTCAGCAGATTGTAGTAGCGCACTCTGTGATACCGCTTTAGATACCGCAAGTGCCGTTGTCCCCATATGCCGATATGTACTTCGCCTTCCTCCGGCAGTTTCAGGCAGGGCAGATAGTAATCGCCCTGCAATTCATACCAAAATCCGTTTTTCACGTCATAAATGTACTTATCCATTTTGTAATCCTCCAATATGATTGATTTTACCCACAATCCAATCATTCCGGCCGATTACAAAAGCCGAGGGAGAGGACTTCCTTACGAAGCCTCTCCCTTCGGGGAGCTCTTTTTTTGCCTTATGGCGGGCACCGCACACAAATGCCCGTTCGCTTTAGTTCAGTTTATTTCTTGCGGATGACCGCAGCAGCGCCCAGCAGGGAAATCACCGCCATGGCCGCAGCCACGCCCACAAAGTCATTGGCGCCGGTGCTGGGGTTCTTGGTGTTATCGGTGCTGGGGGTGGTAGTGGTGTTGCCGCCCTCGCTGGGCACGATGATGGTGATGGTATCAGGAACAACATTGCCATTGGCGTCCAGTTTCTTGCCATCAACAATGTAGGATTTATCAATGTCCTTTTTGAAAGTACCGCCGGAAATCTCGATAGTGGCATTTCCTTCCTTTGTGAAGGAAGATTCAAAACTGCCGCCTTCAATTTTGACGGTACCCACATTAGCTCTTACATCGCCCTTGAAATTACCATTCTTAATAACAAGCTCATGAGCATCATGGATTGCATCAACGCTGCTGCATGAACCGCAGTTCAGAACAGACCAAGCCGAAGAAACATCAGTAGAGAACTCACCGTTATAAATAGTTGCTTTGTGGTGGTTCTGCACACAGGCCTGATAATAGTTCTCACACTTACCACCATAGATATTGATAATTCCATTATCATCGTTCTTGATGGTATTCAAGCCGCCCTTAAAGATTCCGCCTTTAATCGTCAAGGTCGGGTAATATGTGCTATTATTATGAGAAAAATATCCATTTTCAACCAGACTGGAAAAACAGCCTAATGTGCTACTCCCCGAAGCTGTTGTTACCACAGCACCATCGTTAATAATTAGCTCGCCATGGTTAATGAGGGTATAGTAGGAATTTCCACCCGGGTCATCAGCGCCCTTTCCGTTTTCTTTGCTGCGGTTAAAGTATCCACCGTTCAGCGTGGCCTTGCCATTCTCTTTAATGCTCAATGCCGCCTTGCCGTGGGTAACATTATCAACGGTACCATTTCCGGTTATAGTCAAATTACCGTTTGCATTAACCGTAATGGTATCGCCTACATTATTTGTCAGCTTATGGCCGTTCAAATCAATCGTAAGCTCTTTATCAATAACAATGTCTTCTGTATAGTCCTTGTCAAGCTTGATTATTGTGCTAGTAGCATTATTGATTTGGCTTTGCAGGGTTGCTTCATCCGCCATCGCCATGACGGGCAGCATTACAGCCACCATAAGCAGGGCCAGCGCTATGTTTATTATTTTTTTCACGTCAATCTCTCCTTTTTGTTTTTTGTTTTTTTGCCCGCAGGGAGGGGGTCGTGTTTGTGTGCAAACACGAGGAAGCCCCATGGGGCTTCGGACACACCCATTTTAGCACCATTTTGTCCGCAGTGCCAGTACTATTGTGCTTTTTTCTGTATAAATTTCCCCCTCATTTTTGTGCATCATGCAATATTTGGTGCACATCCTGCAAAAAAAAACGCCCCCGAAAGCTGATGCCTTCGGGGGATTTTCCTAATTTTTCGGTTATTCCTCTACCTTGATAACCTCTACGCCCTTGTAATAGCCGCAGGCCGGGCATACGCGGTGGGGCAGCTTAAAGGAGCCGCACTGGGTGCAGCGGCACATAGCGGGAGCTTCCAGCTTCCACACATTGCTGCGTCTTTTGTTCTTTCTTGCTTTCGAGCTTTTTCTCTTCGGTACTGCCATCTTGTTTTTCCTCCTACGCTTATTTCACTTTGTTTTTGTCAGAATATCAGTTTTCCAGCAGCCTGCGCAGTACATCCATCCGGGGGTCGCCGCTGTCCTCTCGGCAGCCGCACGGGCCCTCGTTCAGGTTCTTGCCGCAGGTCGGGCACAGCCCCCTGCAGTCCTCCCGGCACAGGTAGCGCTGGGGCAGCTCCGGCAGGATGTCGTTGGTAGCAAGCTCCTCGAGCTCTATGCATCCATTCTCGGCCACCAAAAAGGTCTCGTCGTCTTCCCCGTTCACCTCCCGCACCACGGTGTGGCTCACGGTTCGGTCCACGGGCAGCTCCAGCGGAGCCAGGCAGCGGTCGCACAGCACATGCAGTGTAAACCGGTAGGTGCAATCGAGTGTAACTACACCAGCACGGTTCACCGCCTTGGCGGTCACATTTACAGGCGCCGTAAATAGGGGCCGGCCTGCGTGTTTTACGGTTGTCAGGTCCACATCCGCCGTTACCACATCGGCTTCTCCCGGCAGTTCCAGTACACGGTTCAGGTCCAGCTTCACGGTGCCTCTCTCCTTTTCTTCGGGGAGATCCCCGCTGCGTTTAGGGGTCGCCGTCCTTTGGGGTAAAAGGGCGCACGGCTCCCTCCCTTGGACGGACACAAAAATATTATAGGGACTTCGCTCCCCCTTGTCAAGCCTTGGTTTGCATTTTCCCCCGGATTTCCGCGCTTTTTTTGCATCAGCGGCACCCCCGGCGGCCATACTTTTGTCAGCTGGGCCACCCGGTGCCGCAGCCGGGCGACCCGCAGGGCCGGCGGCGTGCCGCCGCCGTGGCGGCCTTCGGCCGCCCAAAGCCGCCCGCTTATTCCCCCCAGCAAAACTACCCTCTCCCTCCGCTTCAAAAAAATTATTTTCCATGCCCAAATGGACCGGCCTCTCTTTCCGCCCCCCACCTATTCCACCCCGGAGGTGTTTCATGAAACATTCCCATTCCCGCTCCGCCGATTTTTGGCGCACCTTTACCCTCTCGCTGGCCGCGGCCGGCCTTCTTTTCAGATTGGGCTGGCTGCTCATCAGCCACAACGGCCCCCAGGAGGGCCCCCTGCCCGAATCCCCCCTCCTGCCGGATGAAAGCTCCCGACTCACCGTGCTGGCCCTCGGCGTCAGCCCGGAAAATGAGCTCTCCCTCTGTGCCCTGCTCTCCTTCCAGCCGGATCTCATCGCCGTTCAGGTGGCTGCCCTCCCACCCCAAACCGTTTGGCAGACCGAGGCCGGAGAGGGCACCCTCTCGGCGGCCTGGCAGCAGGGCGGGGCCGCCTATCTGCAGTCGGTCCTCTCCCAGTGGCTGGGCATCTCCATCCACCGCACCATCAGCCAGAACCGCCAGCAGCTTTCCGCCGTCATGGAGCAATTCGGCCCCCTGCCCTACACCCTCCCCCTCTCCCTGGCGGAGGGAGGACGCCCCCGGCAGCCGCATCCTGTTCCCGGCTGGGCGCTACTACCTGGATGGCGAAGCCCTGGCCGATCTCATCACCCTGCCTCTCCCCACCGATCCCGCCCGGCAAAGCGACCGCTCCGCCGAGCTGATCAAAGCCCTGGTCCGGCGGCATCTCCCTGCTGTGCTAAGCGAAAGCGGCGAAGAACTGGTGACCCAGCTTCTCACCCACAGCCACAGCGACCTAACCCTTCTGGATTACCTGGAGCGCCGCACCGCCCTTGGCACCCTGGCCCGCCGGGAGGAGATCCCCGTTTACTGCGTGTACCTGGATGGCACTTTCGGCCAGGCCGGCTACTACCTCTCGGAGGTCTCCCTCACCTGCCTGCGCGCGGCCTTCCCCGCGGAGTAAAATCCGCCTGCCGGCAGGGCCTGCTTTTCTCCCATGAAAAGCAGTAAAAGAAATTTTAGGCCAAATTTGTAGTCGCCTGTCGGCGTCGCGGAGCCTTTTGCAAAGGCATAGTTAGCACCGCTCGCCGCGGAGGCGTTCCTTTTACTCGTGTAAAAGGAACCAAAACACGGTCAAGGGGGACAGATCCCCCTTTGACGCTTAGCTGTGCTGGATACGGATTTAGATTTTTCTGGGGCGAAAAATCCAAATCCGTACTGCGCACAGATGCGCTCCACAGGGTCAGTCCGACTCAAGCGGAGGTTGCGTCCGACGCGACGACGCTTATAAGGTTGATTTTTAATTTGGTCCCTGCTATATCCGAAATAAAATGCGCCGCAGGCACCTTGAGAGCGTATCTGCGGCGCTGTACGGATCGACTTTTCAGCATTTGCTGAAAAGTCCAATTCGTATCCAGCCGCAGCTTAGCGGCAAGGGGGTCTTGGGGCACAGTCCCAAGTGCGTTTTGCCTACTTTTGCGCATACAAAAGTAGGCCCCCGCCGGGCAGGCGTACAAGCCGTCACCCTCCGGCGACTCCGCTACGCCGATAGGCGACCACAAACTATCCCCTGCCGGGTAGGCATACAAATTTTGATATCTAAAAGGCCCCGCCCCGCCGCCAGGCGACTACCAACTTGGTCTAGAATTTCTTCTGCTGCCCATTCCTCGGCAAATCGTAGTCCTTGCCGCCTTGCGGTGCCCGAAAAAATCTTCGCGCTGCTCGCTTGCTCGATTTTTTCGACCGCTACGGATGCTCCGCCTCGCTGCATCCGCCACTGGCGGTGCTCGGCTCCGCATCCCCATCCACCGCGCCCCCCTCTCCCGCCAGGATCACATAACAAATCCCAGTAGCAATTCCCCAACAAAATCCACTATTTATGCGATCTTCGCCCAGTATTTCCCCATTTTGTAAATCTTCCGTAAATAAAAGTGAAATATTAACCTTTGGACTGCAAAAAAGGGGCGATTTTACCGTATTAGTGAAAGGACTTTTTCATACCGGCAAAAAAATCCTTTCCTGTCGGATCTCTCCCCGAATAATAAATCGAGAGCCTTTTCGCCCCACCGGTCAAACAGGGGCGCCGGTTAATTTTTTCTTCAGCAGACCTCATCGGGCAATTTGGGGGTCTGCCCCAGCGGGAACCTGCCTCCCACCAGCACCTTGAAAACTGAATAAAACACCAGGCCATTATCCCCACAGCCGGAGATATATCAGTTGCACCCCGCATAAAAATGTGGTATGATAAGCTGTATTATTTCGCTGTTTTGGAAAGGGGTTTTTTCCTGATGTCAAGCCCAAAATTGACTGTTGCCGTCCTGTTCGGCGGCGCTTCCACCGAGCACGATGTTTCCCAGCTCTCCGTCACCTCCGTCCTGCGGGAGTTGGACCGCGATAAATACGAGCTCCTGCCGGTCGGCATCACCCGCTCCGGGGAGTGGTTCCTCTACACCGGGGAGCTTTCGCTCATCACCGATGGCCGCTGGGAGCAGAGCGATGCCCGCATTCCCTGCCTGCTTTCCCCTGTGCCCGCCCACCACGGGCTGATGGTACAAAAAGCCGATGGCTGGCAGCCGCTGCGGGTGGATCTGGTTTTCCCGGTGCTGCACGGCATGAACGGCGAGGACGGCACCCTGCAGGGTCTGTTGGAACTGGCCCGGCTGCCCTATGTGGGCTGCGGGGTGACCGGCAGCGCCAACTGCATGGATAAAGATATCGCCAAGCGGCTATTTGCCGCGGCCGGCATTCCCACCGCCCGGGGCTTTACCGTTTACCGGGGAGAGGTTCCCTCCCCCGCCGAGCTGGCCGCCAAAGTGGAAGCCGAACTGGGCTGGCCGGTCTTTGTCAAGCCGGTGAACCTGGGGTCCTCGGTGGGCGTCAGCCGGGCCTGCGATGCCGAAGAGCTGGCCGCCGCCATGGAGGAAGCCCTCCGCTATGACTGCAAGGTTCTGGTGGAGGAAGCCATTACCGGGGCGGAGGTGGAATGCGCCGTAATGGGCAACCACCACAATGCCATCCCCAGCGATGTCATCGGCGAGATCGTTCCCCTGCGGGAGATGTACGATTACGAGGGCAAGTACCTGGATGGTTCCACCCAGCTGTATATCCCGGCCCGTATTCCGGAAGCGCAGACTGAGCTGATCCGCCAAGCGGCGGTAAAGGCTTACCGCGCGCTGGATTGCCGCGGCCTTTCCCGGGTGGATTTCTTTGCCCTGCCGGATGGCACCATTCGTCTGAATGAGATCAACACTCTGCCGGGCTTCACCAATATCAGCATGTTCCCCAAGCTGTTTATGGCCAGCGGCTACACCTATCCCAAGCTGCTGGACCGTTTGATCGAGCTGGCGCTGGAGCCCCGCTGAAGGGACACGATCCCCGGCAAAATTCCCCTATCCGTGGGGAGAATAGCCCACGGCTTTGCCGGCCATGCGGCGGCGGAGCCGCGGAGCGGACGAGGGCTGCCCGCAGCGAAGCGGAGGGTCGGCCCGAGGCGGAGCGAAACGGCGACGCTGCATCTGCCCCCAAGCCGCTGCCGGAGCCCGGCCCATGCGGCGGGCCCGCTCCACTTGATATCGGACTGACCCGCCGCTGCGCTTTGGGCAGTCCTCCCCCGTTTCGCGGCCCCGCCGCGGAACCCCAACCAAGCTCTTATCTTCCCCAGAAAGGAGGCGCCGCCCATGGACCCCAGACCTATCGGTGTTTTTGATTCCGGTATCGGCGGACTAATGGCGGTGCGGATGCTGCGGCATCTGCTGCCGGGTGAGCCCATCCTCTACCTGGGGGATACTGCCCGGATGCCCTATGGCGACCGCCCGGCAGGGGAGATCGACCGGCTGACCGGCGAGCTGACCGGCTGGCTGCTGCGGCAGAATGTCAAGGCGCTTATCGCGGCCTGCGGCACCATCAGCTGCAATGCGGATAACACCCTGAAAAAGCTGTCGGTCCCCTGCTTTGATGTGGTGACGGCTGCTGCCGAAGCGGCGGCCCAGGCCACCCGAAACGGAAGAGTGGGTCTGGCCGCCACCAGTGCCACCATCCGCAGCGGGCGCTTTGCGGAGGAGATAGAAAGGCGGACCGGACAGGCTGTGACCGCTGTGCCCTGTCCCCTGCTGGCGCCCATGATAGAGCACGGAGCCGGCCCGGATGACCCTGCACTGGCCGCCGCTGTGGCGGAATACTGCCAACCCCTGCTGCAAAGCGGCGTGGATACCGTAGTGCTGGGCTGCACCCATTATCCCCTTATTGCGGAGCTTTTTACCCGGATATTGGGGCCGGAAGTGACCCTGATAGACTGCGCGGGCGAAGCGGCCAAAGCCGCCGCCGAAGCCATGAAAGAACAACATCTGCTGGCGGAGGGGAACGACCCTGCCGTCACGGAATACCGTTTTACCGCCCTGCCGCCGCAGGCCGCCCGACAGACGGCCCGCCGCATGCTGGGAGAGGATTTTACCCCGCGGCTGCTGCCGCTGGAGAAACTGACCACGTTTTCCACCGAATAAAGCCATTTTGTGAAAAACGCGGCTAAACCGCTAAATTGAAAAAAGGGGGCGAGCCCCATGAAAACTGAACAGGAAAACTGCACCGTCACCGTCCGCGGCATCCAGCGGGTGGAGGGTGACGAGGATGTGGTGGAGCTGGTGACCGGCGGGCGTTTTACCTGCCATGGGGGCCGCTGGCTCATCCGGTATGAGGAGAGCGACGATACCGGCTATGGCGGCTGCCACACCTCCCTGCGGTACGACCCCGAAAAGGTGCAGGTCATTCTGCTGCGCACCGGGGCGGTCCACTCCCAACTGATGGTGGAGGAGGGCAAGCGCCACCAATGCACCTACGATACCGGCTGCGGCACCATCATCCTGGGGGTGAGCGGCAGCCGCATCGTGGCCGACCTGGACGAGCAGGGCGGCACGCTGGAATTTCACTACTCGCTGGATGTAAACACGGCGCTGGTAAGCGAAAACGATGTTTATGTGGCGGTGTTCCCGCGGTAATAAGAAAGCTTGCCGGGGGGCAAGGCGGCCCGCAGGGCGTTCCGGCCGGGCCGGAACCGGCGGTCGCAGACCGCCGAAGCCGCCGCAGGCGGCTTGCCCTGCGGGCCGGCTCCCGGCTCCCGCGCAAATTCCAAATCGTATATAAATCAATTTCTATACATTAAGGAGAACTTCAACTATGATTTCCCGCTTTGATGAGACCCGCCAGGGCCTTGACCGTGTCGTTCGGGCGGCCTTTGCCGCGGCGGCTGCCAAGGGCCTGCTGCCCGATGCCGAGCCCGCCGCCTATGTGGTGGAAATTCCCGCCGATCCCAAAAACGGCGATTTTTCCACCAATGCCGCCATGGTGAACGCCCGCGCGATGAGATGCGCTCCCCAGAAAATTGCGGCGGCCCTGCTGGAGTGCTTTGATTTTGGCGAGCTGCCGGTGGAGCGCTGCGAGATCGCCGGTCCCGGCTTCTTGAATTTCTACATGAAGCAGGAATGGTTTGGTTCGCTGGCGGCGGAGGCACTGGAAAAGGGCGCGCGGTATGGCCGCAGCGACTACGGCCAAAACGAAAAGGTAATGGTGGAATTCGTTTCCGCCAACCCCACCGGCCCCATGCACATGGGCAATGCCCGCGGCGGCGCCATAGGCGACTGCCTGGCGGCGGCGCTGGAATGGAGCGGCCACGATGTGACCCGGGAATTTTATGTGAATGACGCCGGCAACCAGATCAACAAGTTCGGGGCGTCCCTTTCGGTGCGGTATATGCAGCTCTTTGAGGGGGAGGAAAAGCACCCCCTGCCCGAGGACTGCTACCAGGGCATGGACATTCTGGACCATGCAAGGGAGTTTGCAAAGCTGTACGGGGATAAGTATGTAAATGCTCCCGAGGAGGAGCGCCGCCGCGCCTTGGTGGAATACGCCCTGCCCCTGAATATTGCCGCTTTGGAGCGGGACCTGGGCCGATACCGCATCCACTATGATGTGTGGTTTAGGGAAAGCGTGCTGCACCGGGAGGGCAAGGTCACGGCCATCTGCGAGAAGCTGAAGGAAAATGGCTGGGCCTATGAAAAAGAGGGCGCCCTGTGGTACAATAACATCAAGATGATGACCGAGAAGGCCGAAAAAGCCGGCAAGCCGCTGACCGAAGCGGAGATAGCTGAGCTGAAGGATGATGTGCTGGTGCGGGCCAACGGCGTTCCCACCTACTTTGCCGCCGATATTGCCTACCACTACAACAAGTTTGCCGAGCGCGGATTTCACCGGGTCATCAATATTTGGGGCGCCGACCACCATGGCCATGTGGCCCGCCTGAAGGGCGCCATGGATGCCTTGGGGCTGGACGGCGGCCGGCTAGACATCGTGCTGATGCAGCTGGTGCGCCTGATGAAGGACGGGCAGCCCTACCGTATGAGTAAGCGCAGCGGCCGGGCCGTGACGCTGACCGACCTGCTGGACGATGTGCCGATCGATGCTGCGCGGTTCTTCTTCAACATGCGGGAGCCGAATGCGACCTTTGATTTTGACCTGGACCTGGCGGTGCAGCAAAGCAGCGAAAACCCGGTTTATTATGTGCAGTATGCCCACGCCCGCATCTGCTCAGTGCTTAAGCTGGTGATGGCCGAGGGGCTGACCGAGGAGGATATCCACCATGCCGACCTGGGGCTGCTGACCACCCCCGAGGAGCGGGAGCTGTGCCGGGCGCTGGGGCAGCTGCCTGATGAGATCGTGGCGGCGGCGAAGTATTACGACCCTGCCCGCATGACCCGTTATGCCATGGAGGTGGCGGCGCTTTACCACAAGTTCTACCAGAACTGCCGGGTAAAGTGTGAGGACTCTGCCGTTTGTGCGGCCCGTGCCGCCCTGTGCCGTGCCACCGCCACCGTACTGGAAAACACCCTTGCGATGCTGAAGATCACTGCCCCGGAGGTCATGTGACGGCGGGGGAAAATGATTTGCAGGCGCCTTCGGCGGGGAAGATCTTATAAAAGGCTTTAGTTGGTACGCCTACCCGGCGGGGGCATCCTTTTGTGCCGACAAAAGGATGCAAAAACGGTTCAGGGCTGCGCCCTGAAAACCCGGTCGCCC
>ERZ1673696.286-NODE-286-length-56700-cov-14.475858_pt1 | contig 56700 bp, 55 predicted proteins | sample MGYA00580226_ERZ1673696 | MGnify/ENA primary metagenome ERZ1673696 (study PRJEB41218, sample SAMN15661743) | gut metagenome | host: Homo sapiens | place: Canada: London | collected 2015-08-20/2019-03-30 | study: EMG produced TPA metagenomics assembly of... | reverse complement strand
GCTGCAAGTGCGTGCTGGCAAACGAAGAGGTCGTCAACGGTGTCTGCGAGCGCTGCGGCAGCGAGGTCGTGCGCAAGGAGAAGAGCCAGTGGATGCTCGCCATCACGAAGTATGCCCAGCGCCTGATCGACGATCTGGATGATGTGGATTACATCGAGCGCGTCAAGATCCAGCAGCGCAACTGGATCGGCCGCTCCACCGGTGCCGAGATCACCTTTAAGACCAATGTCGGCGATGACATTACCGTTTACACCACCCGTGCCGACACGCTCTTCGGCACGACGTACATGGTCATCTCGCCCGAGCACCCGCTGCTCAAGCAGTGGCAGCCGCACATCGCCAACTGGGACGCTGTCGCCGCCTATCAGGAAGAGGCTGCGCACAAGTCCGACTTCGAGCGCGGCGAGCTCAACAAGGAAAAGACCGGTGTCCGTCTCGAGGGCATCGAGGTCATGAACCCCGTGACGCACAAGGCGCTGCCCATGTTTGTTTCCGACTACGTCCTCATGGGCTATGGCACCGGCATCGTCATGGGCGTTCCGGGCCACGACCAGCGCGACTGGGAGTTTGCCACGAAGTTCGGCCTGCCGATCGTCGAGGTCGTCGCCGGCGGCGACGTGACAAAGGAGGCCTTTGTCGCCAAGGACGACAGCGCCGTCATGGTCAACTCCGGCTTCCTCAACGGCATGACCGTCAAAGAGGCCATCCCCGCCATGAAGAAATACGTCGTGGAGCAGGGGATCGGCAAGGAGCAGGTCAACTACAAGCTGCGTGACTGGGTCTTCAGCCGTCAGCGTTACTGGGGCGAGCCGATCCCGCTGGTCAACTGCCCGAAGTGCGGCTGGGTGCCGATCCCGGAGGATCAGCTTCCGCTCGTGCTGCCGCAGGTGGACAGCTATGAGCCCACCGATGACGGCGAGAGCCCGCTGAGCAAGATGACCGACTGGGTCAACACCACCTGCCCGCAGTGCGGCGGTCCCGCCAAGCGTGAGACCGACACCATGCCGCAGTGGGCCGGCTCGAGCTGGTACTTCCTGCGCTACATGGATCCGCACAACGACAAGGAGCTCGCCTCCAAGGAGGCTCTGGACTACTGGAGCCCGGTCGACTGGTATAACGGCGGCATGGAGCACACGACGCTCCACCTGCTCTATAGCCGCTTCTGGCACAAGTTCCTGTATGACATCGGCGTCGTGCCGACCAAGGAGCCGTATCAGAAGCGCACCAGCCACGGTATGATCCTCGGTGAGGGCGGCGAGAAGATGTCGAAGTCCCGCGGCAACGTCGTCAATCCCAACGACATCGTCGATCAGTACGGCGCGGATACCATGCGTCTGCACATCATGTTCATCGGCGACTTTGAGAAGGCCGTCTCCTGGTCCAACGAGGCCGTCAAGGGCTCGAAGCGCTTCCTTGACCGCGTCTGGAATCTCAGCGAGAGCTGCACGGACGATCCGGAGATCTCGGCCAAGAACGAGCCGATCATCCATAAGACCGTCAAGAAGGTCACCGAGGATATCGATGAGCTGAAGATGAATACCGCGATCGCGGCCATGATGAGCATGGTCAATGAGTTTGCGGCCAACGGCTGCACGAAGGGCGACATGGAGCAGCTGCTGCTCCTGCTCAGCCCGTTTGCGCCGCACATCGTCGAGGAGATCTGGGAGCGGCTCGGCTTTGCCGCCAAGTACGGCAAAATGTGCTGCCAGTGTGACTGGCCGACGTATGACGAGACCAAGACCGTCGACACGACCGTCACCATGGCCGTGCAGGTGCTCGGCAAGCTCAAGGGCACCGTCACCGTGCCGAAGGACAGCGACCAGCAGACCGTTGTTGACGCTGCCATGGCGCTCGACAAGGTGCAGCGCCAGATGGACGGCATGCAGATCGTCAAAGTCATTCACGTTCCGAACAAATTGGTCAATTTGATTTTGAAGCCGAAGGCATAAGTTCGTCTTGACATTCGGCGTGATAGCAATTATAATGTTAACGCTAAAGCCATGCATGATGGCCCTTGAAGCGCCGCAAGGCGTATTTGGAGGGAGGGAATAAAATGTCTGAAATCTACGTCAAGGAGAATGAGTCTCTGGACAATGCGCTCAAGAGATTTAAGCGCAGCTGTGCCAAGGCCGGCGTCATGTCCGATCTGCGCCGCAAGGAGTACTACCAGAGCCCCAGCGTGCGTCGCCGCAAAAAGTCGGAGGCCGCTCGTAAGAACAAGAACAAGCGCTACTACTAAGTCATAAAAAATCCTGCATCCTCGGATGCAGGATTTTTTCTTTTTTGGTCTCAGGCTTCCGGTGCGTATACCGGCAGGTCGACATACGTCGGCGCGTGTGCCAGCGCCGGGATGAGCACGTCGACGGCGTCCGCCATACGCAGCTTGAGCGTGGACGTGTTGATGCACGGGTGGCAGCAGAGGTACGCGTCGTCCAGCAGGTCACGGTCGATGAGCAGCCGCACGCGCGCGTCGCGGTCGTTCATCAGACCAAGCACGCTCACAGAGCCGGGCGTGATATCCAGCAGCTCGAGCATATGCTCCGGGGAGGCAAACGACAGCCGCGCGCTGCCGATCTGGTGCGAGAGATCCTTTGTGCGAAACGGCTTATGTCCCGGCATCAGCAGCAGGTAAAACGCCGTCTGCTGCCGGTTCGTGAGAAAGAGGTTCTTGCAGATCCCCGCACCCAGCACCTGCTCCACGGCGGCGCAGGCCTCGATCGTGTCGGCAGCATCGTGATCGACGCGATCATAGCTCAGCCCCAGACGGTCGAGCAGGTCGTAGCAGCGCAGCTCCTTGTCGAGCCGGTTCGTGTCCTCGGCCCGGCCGTGATATACGGTTTGGTCAACAAACATGGTGTCACTCCTTGAAAAGCAGTCTGCCGCTATTATAGCGGCTTTGCACTGCAGGTTCAAGTCCCGCGCAGACGGTTGACACATCGGGTCAAAATGAGTACAATATATGCTGTGAAATTGTGCAGAAAGGGATTTTTCATGGCCTATCAGCTCATCGCCGTCGATATGGACGGCACGTTGCTCAACTCAAAAAAAGAGATCACGCCGCGCACGGCCGCCGCTGTGACGCAGGCGCTTGCGCGCGGATACCATGTCGTCATGGCGACCGGGCGCTGCTACCGGCAGATTGCGCCGTATATGCGCCGGTTCCCGGCCATGCGCTATGCCATCACGTCCAGCGGCGCGGCCGTGGCTGACTGTGTGGAAAACCGCATCATCTCGTCGCAGAACATCGCTGCCGATACCGCGGCGGGCGTTATGCGTGCATTTGTCGGGCTCGACGGCTTTCCGATCATCTTTTCCAACGGTGAGGCACTCTATCGGCCGGAGCTGCTCAACGACCCGCAGCGTTTCGGCATGGACGCCTATGTGGATAATTTCAAGGCCAACGGCACGGCTGCCAAGGAGATGGAGCGCAGCTTCCTTGCCGCGCCTTACCCGGTCGAGAAGCTCGACTTTTACTTTACGGACGCGGCCGAGCGCGCCAAGTTTCTTGCGCGCGTGCAGGGTGCGCCCGCATGGGTCGTCCCGTGTGAGGGCGCGGGCGTGGAGGTCAACGCCACCGGCGTCGACAAGGGCAGCGGCCTGCAGGCGCTGTGCCGGTGCCTGAACATCCCGGTCAGCGCGGCGATCGCCATCGGCGACTCGGAAAACGACTGCCCGATGCTGCGCGACGCGGGGCTGCCGCTCGCTATGGGCAACGCCATTGACGATGTGAAGGCGGCGTCGGAGTATATCATGCCCGACTGCGACCATGACGGTGTGGCCGAGGCCATTGAACGCTTTCTGCTCGCGCAGCGTTGACCCGCCGCGCGAAGCGTTGTATGATAAAGCGTGGCCGTTTACGGCCGGATTTTATAGGAGGCGGAGTTCATGGATAACATTCAGCAGCTCAAACAGTGGATCGAAGACAGTGACCGGATCGTGTTTTTCGGCGGCGCCGGTGTCTCAACCGAGAGCGGCATTCCGGATTTTCGCAGTGTGGACGGCCTCTATAACCAGAAGTATGACTATCCGCCCGAGACGATCCTGAGCCACTCGTTTTTCATGGCGCATCCGGAGGAATACTATAAATTCCATCGGGACAAGCTCGTCGTGGACGGCGCCAAGCCCAACCGTGCGCATCTGCGCCTTGCCGAGCTGGAGCGCGAGGGGAAGCTCCAGGCCGTCATTACGCAGAATATCGACGGGCTGCATCAGGCGGCCGGGAGCAAGAATGTGCTCGAGCTGCACGGCAGCATCCACCGCTGCTACTGTATGCGCTGCGGCCGGCCGTATCCGGCGGAGCGCGTCAACCACGGCACCGGCGTGCCGCACTGTGACTGCGGCGGCATCATCCGGCCGGACATCGTGTTTTACGAGGAATGTCTGGATGAGGACGTTTTGTCCAAGTCCATCCGCTATATCCGCGAGGCGGAGGTGCTCATCGTCGGCGGTACGTCGCTGGCCGTGTACCCCGCGGCGGGACTTTTGAATTACTATTCCGGGCATAAGCTGGTGCTCATCAACCGCAGCGCCACGCCGTATGACGCGCAGGCGGATCTCATCATCCATGAGAAGATCGGCGAAGTCTTTGCTCAGGTATAACGGAGGAAACAGGTTTTCATGCGAATTGATGTAATGGGCGTCGGGTTTGACAGCCTGACGATGGATGAAGCGGTCGCGCGTGCGCGTGACCTGATGGCGGAGCGGCGCGCGGCCTATGTCGTCACGCCGAACCCCGAGATCGTGATGCTCTGCCGTGAGGATGCGGCAGCCATGCAGGCCGTGCAGAATGCGGATCTCGTGCTGCCCGACGGTATCGGCGTGATCTACGGCGCGAAGATCCTCGGCACACCGCTGCGCGCGAAGCTGCCGGGCATCGACTTTGCCGCGGCGCTGATGACGCAGATGGGCCGCGAGGGCAAGAGCGTGTTTTTGCTCGGCGCGAAGCCCGGCGTCGCCGACGCTGCGGGCGAGAAGCTGCGCGAGCGGTTTCCCGGTCTCGTCATCGCCGGCACGAACGACGGCTATTTTCAGGACGATGATCCCGTTGTGGAGAAGATCAATGCCGTGCAGCCGGATCTGCTGCTCGTATGCCTCGGCGCACCGAAGCAGGAGCTGTGGATGCAGCGCAATGCCCCGCGTCTGCGCGTTGGTCTTATGGCGGGTCTCGGCGGCAGTCTGGACGTGTTTGCCGGCAACGTCAAGCGCGCACCGAAGTTTTTTCAGAAGCTCGGTCTCGAGTGGTTTTACCGGCTCATCAAAGAGCCGAAGCGCATCGGCCGCATGATGAAATTGCCGAAATTCCTGTTTGCGGCCATCGGCCGCAGGCTGCGGGGGAAGAAACACCATGGCGAAGGGTAAACTGATCGTATTGGAGGGCATCGACGGCAGCGGAAAGTCCGCGCAGTACCGTCGCCTGTGCGCGCGTTTTGACGAGGCGGGCATGGCCTACCATCATATTGTGTTCCCGCGCTACGACCAGGAATCGTCGGCACTGATCCGGATGTACCTCAACGGCGCGTTCGGTACGCACCCGTCGGACGTCAACGCTTATGCAGCGTCCACGTTTTTCGCGGTCGACCGCTATGCGTCCTACCGCACTGACTGGGGCGAGATTTATGAAAACGGCGGCCTGATCCTCTCCGACCGCTACACGACCTCCAACGCCATCCATCAGGGCTCGAAGCTGCCCGAGGCGGAGCTGCCGGCGTTTTTCGACTGGCTGTATGATCTTGAGTACGGTAAGATGGGTCTGCCGCGCCCGGATCTGGTGCTCTATCTGGACGTGGACCTGCCGACATCGCTCAAGCGGATGCAGCACCGGCAGGAAAAACTCAACACCAAGGCCGACATCCATGAGCAGGATGAGGCGTATCTGGAAAACTGTCTGCGCATCGGCCGCCTTGCCGCTGCGCATTACGGCTGGACGGTCGTGCCGTTTATGAAAGACGGCGCAGAGCGTGCGCTCGAGGAAAAGCACGAGGAGATCTTCTCGATCATCCGCAGCGCGCTATGAGCATTTCCGAGGAAAAGTCCGCCCTGCGTCAGGCGCTGCGCCGGCAGCTTGCGCAGAGCGATCCCGCGGACAATGCCGCGTGCGACGTTGCGATTACGATGCAGGTGCTCGCACTGCCGGAGTTTCAGGCAGCGGAGCGGATCTTTGCCTATTGCAGCGTCGTGCCGGAGGTGGATACGCACGCGATTCTCGCGCAGGCGCGCCGCCGCGGGAAAACGGTGGCGCTTCCGGTCCCGGAGGCCGGCGGGCAGATGTACTTCGCGCGCTATGACGGCGCGCTCGTGCCCGGACGCTACGGCATCCCGCAGCCGCCGCGCAGCGCACCGGTGCTGCAGCCGCAGCCCGGCGATCTGATGCTTGTCCCGGCGCTCGCCTATGACCGCGCGGGGCGGCGTCTCGGCCGCGGCGGCGGGTACTATGACCGCTGTCTCGCGCAGCTTGACTGCTGCGCCGTGGGACTCATCCGTGCGGAATTTTTGCTCGACGCGCTGCCGACGGCGTGGAACGATATGCCGGTCGCGGCCGTCGTAACTGAGCAGGGCATTTTGCGCCCGCAGGAAAAACCGGGGCTCCCGGAGGAGCCCCGATCCCTCACCGGCTGTTAGCAGCCGCAGCCGCAGCTGTTGTTGTTCTCGCAGCCGCAGTTGCCCCAGCTGCCGCCGCCGCAGCAGAAGAGCAGGATCAGAATGAGGATGATCCACAGACAGCTGTTGTTATTATTTGCGCAGCACATAACCAAAACCCTTTCTCCGCGCAACGGATTTTTGCGCAGCCAGACCCCGCGCGGTGCATGGATCTGACGCGAAGTTTTCCGGCAGGACCGGACAAACGGCGCCGTTTCCGTCCGTCGCCTTATCTTATGCCCCAAGGGGAAAGGGGGTTCCTGCGCCGAGAGGCCGCAGGGACGCATTCCAAGTTGACAGGGAGATCAAGCCATGGCCGATCATTTTAAGAACTTTGACGAGCTGTTTCGTGACGAACGAGAGCCATCCCGCCCGCAGCGCCCGGCGCAGCCCGTCCGCCGCCGTCCGCAGCAGCAGGAGGGGCAGCCGCACGCTGCCCGCCCGCGCCCGGTACAGCAGCAGCACGCGGCGCGCCCGCAGCCGGAGCAGCCGCATGTCCAGCACCGCACGGAGCAGCCTGCTCGCCCGCAGCCGGAGCAGCCGCATGTCCAGCACAGCACGGAGCGGCCTGCCCGCCCGCATCCGGAGCAGCTGCATGTCCAACACCGCACGGAGCGCCCCGCCCGTCCGCAGCCGGAGCAGACACACGCCGTGCGCCGCCAGCCGGCGCCCCGCCATGAGCCAACGCAGGAGCCGGAAGTGCAGCAGCGCGCCGGGCGCAGCGGCTGTCTCGGCGGCCTGATCTATTTTGCCTTCGTCGTCAGCGTCAGCATTATCCTCGCCTGTGTCGGCTGGATGGCGGCGTCGGACGTGCTCGCGCTCAACAAAGAGCCGGTCACGGCGACGGTCACACTCGACAAGGCGGAGTTTCAGGACGTCACCATCTCCTACACGGACTCTGAGGGCAACGCCAAGGAGCGTGCCGGCCATCAGGTCAGCGTCGGCTACGTGGCAAAGCAGCTCAAGGACGCCGGTATCATCAAGTACAAGGGCCTCTTCCAGCTCTACTGCAGTGTCTCGCACGCAAAGACAAAGATCGATCCCGGCACGTATGAGCTGAGTACGAACTACGACTACCGCGCGCTCGTCAAGAAGATGCAGGTCGGCTCCGGCGCCATGGTCACGACCAAGGTCACCATCCCCGAGGGCTATACGATGGAGCAGATCTTCCGCAAGCTTGAGGACGAAAACGTCTGCTCGTACGATGACCTCATGGACGCCGCCGCGAACTATTCCTACAACTACTCGTTCCTCGACCAGAGCATGCAGGGGGACGCCAAGCGCCTGGAGGGCTTCCTGTTCCCGGATACGTATGAGTTCTATCAGGGCATGCAGGCCTCGAGCGCCATCAACAAATTCCTTGAGAACTTCCACAACCGCATCACGGCCGAAATGCTCGAAAAGGCGGATGAGCGCGGCATGTCTATGCAGGAGGTCGTCACGGTCGCGTCCATGATTGAAAAGGAAGCCGCCAACGACGATGAGCGTGCGATGATCGCCGCCGTCATCTATAACCGTATCGCGGCGGGTATGCCGCTGCAGATCGACTCGACGATCATGTACGTCCTGCCGGAGCATAAGGATGTGCTCACCGTGGAGGACACAAAGATCGACAGTCCCTACAACACCTATCAGAACACCGGCCTGCCGCCGACGCCGATCGCAAACCCCGGCCTTGCGTCCATCAAGGCGACGCTCTCGCCGGCAAGCACGAAGGCGCTGTACTATGCGCTCGATTCGGAGTCCGGCACGCATAAGTTCTTCACGAGCTACGGCGAATTCCAGGCGTTCGTGGCCAAACAGAGTTACTCACAATAAGCGGAGGGGTGGCATGAACAAACCGGAGTTGTTGTGCCCCGCCGGAGATCTGGAGCGCCTGCAAATGGCGCTCCATTTCGGCGCGGACGCAGTGTATCTCGCCGGGGCGCAGTTCGGCATGCGCGCCGGTGCGGAAAACTTTACGCCGGACGGCATCCGCGCCGCCGTGCAGCTTGCGCACGCACAGGACGCTGCCGTGCACGTGACGTGCAATACCCTGCCGCGTGATGACGAGATGGCGCAGCTGCCCGCGTACCTTGAGCTGCTCGACGATGCGGGCGTGGACGCGATCATCGCGGCCGATCTCGGCGTGATCACGCTGGCCAAGCGCTATGCGCCCCACGTGGCGCTGCACGTGAGCACGCAGTTCGGCGTGGTCAATTCGGCCGCCGCCGCAGCGCTGTACGATCTCGGCGCGCAGCGGGTCGTGCTCGCGCGTGAGCTGTCGCTTGCCGAGATCCGCACCATCCGCGCCAACACGCCGCCGGAGCTGGAGCTTGAGGCGTTCGTCCATGGGGCGATGTGTGTGTCGTTTTCCGGCCGCTGCCTGCTGTCGAACTACCTCACCGGGCGCGATGCCAACCGCGGCCGCTGTGCGCAGCCCTGCCGCTGGAAGTACGGTCTCACGGAGGCCAAGCGCCCCGGCCAGGTGTTCGATATTACTGAGGACGAACAGGGGACGTATATCTTTAACTCCCGCGATATGTGCATGATCGAGCATCTGCCCGCGCTGCTCGATGCCGGCATCACGAGCCTGAAGATCGAGGGACGCACAAAGAGCGCCTACTATGTCGGCGCCGTCACGAATGCTTACCGCCACGCGCTGGATGATGCGATCGCCGGTCGACCGCTCGCCCCGGTCTGGCAGCGCGAGGTGCTGCAGATCAGCCACCGCCCGTACAGCACCGGCTTTTACTTCGGTGAGCCGGGGCAGTATACGGCAAACTCCGCCTACTTTGCCGGCGCCGAGGTCTGCGCTGTCGTAGAGGGCACCGCGCCGGACGGACGCGCCGTGCTGACGCAGCGCAACAAGTTCTGCGCCGGTGATACGCTCGAACTCATCACAAACGACGCGCCGCCCGTGACTTTCACGGCCGAGGCGCTGTGCGACGCCGACGGCCTGCCGCTTGAGACCGTGCCGCACCCGATGCAGCGCTTTACCATGCCGCTGCCGTGTGCGGCTGCGCCGCTGTCACTCATCCGCCGGAAATTGCCCGCAGAAACGGTTGACATCCGGCTCGAATGTGGTAAAATATAAAAATCCAGACGATAACGCTGTGATGGAGAAAAGCTGTGCAGCACCCGGTCATCAGAGAGAAGGGGATGGTGGAAGCCCTTCGGCCGGCGGCATGGCGGCCGCTTCGGAGCGGCCCGGGACGACCGGGACGTGTGTCCGCGTTAAGGACGACTTGAGACGCCGCGCGAGCGGCAATCAGGGTGGTACCGTGAAAGCAGATTGCCTTCGCCCCTGTGTATGGGGCGGAGGCATCTTTTTTTGAGGAGGTATAGTATGAAATGTCTGCGTTGTAACGGCGAGATGGAGCATCTGGGCCATGAATCCCTGCAGCTTGGGCAATACGGCTTTTTTACCGGCCACCTGTCCAACCTCTTTTCCGGCGCGCTCGAGGTCGATATTTATGCCTGCAAGTCTTGCGGCAAGCTGGAGTTTTACCGCGCGGACGCACCCAGCCTGTCCGAGCGGCTGAAAAACGAATGAAGCAAACACAATTGGAGGATAGATGATATGAAATCTTATGGTCTGAATGAACTGCGCGAGATGTTCCTGCGCTTTTTCGAGACGAAGGAGCACCTGCGTCTGCCGAGCTTTTCGCTCATCCCGCAGGACGATGCAAGCCTGCTGCTCATCAACTCCGGCATGGCGCCGATGAAGCCCTACTTCAAGGGTGACAAGGAGCCGCCGCGCCACCGCATCTGCACCTGCCAGAAGTGCATCCGCACCGGTGACATTGAAAACATCGGCAAGACGGCGCGCCACGGCACGTATTTTGAGATGCTCGGCAACTTCTCCTTCGGCGACTATTTCAAGCACGAGGCCATTGCCTGGTCGTGGGAGTTTTTGACGAGTCCGGAGTGGGTCGGTCTCGATCCCGAGCGGCTCTATCCGTCCGTGTATGAAAAGGACGATGAGGCGTTCAACATCTGGCGCGACGAGATCGGCATTCCCGAGCGCCGCATCACGCGTCTCGGCAAGGAAGATAACTTCTGGGAGCACGGCTCCGGTCCGTGCGGCCCGTGCTCAGAGATCTATTTTGACCGCGGTGAGGAATACGGCTGCGGCAAGCCGGACTGTGCGCCCGGCTGCGACTGCGACCGCTATATGGAGGTCTGGAACAACGTCTTTTCCCAGTTTGACAACGACGGCAACGGCAACTACTCCGACCTCATTCAGAAGAACATCGATACCGGTATGGGCCTGGAGCGTCTGGCCGTCGTCTGCCAGGGCGTGGATTCGCTGTTCGACGTCGATACTGTCATGAACATCACGCGCAAGGTCAGCGAGATCACCGGCGCACACTATGGCGACAGTCATAAGACCGACGTGTCCCTGCGCGTCATCACCGACCACATCCGTGCCTCCGTCATGATGATCTCGGACGGCATCCTGCCCTCGAACGAGGGACGCGGCTATGTGCTGCGCCGCCTGCTGCGCCGCGCTGCACGCCACGGCAAGCTCCTCGGCGTCAACGAGCCGTTTTTGTATCAGGTCGTGGATATGGTCGTGCACGAAAACGAGTGCCAGTATCCCGAGCTGCGCGAGAAGCAGGCGTATATCACCCGCGTCATCCGCAACGAGGAGGAGAACTTCGCCAAGACCATCGATGCCGGTATGCACATTTTCTCCGACCTGCTCGCCGAGCACAAGGCCAAGGGCGAGCGCGTGTTCTCCGGCGCGGATGCGTTTAAGCTCTATGACACCTACGGCTTCCCGATCGACCTGACCCGCGAGATGGTGCAGGAGCAGGACATGACCGTGGACGAGGATGCGTTCCGCGAGCTCATGGAGCAGCAGCGTGTGCGCGCAAGAAAAGCGCGCGAGGCGCTCGGCGATCTGGCGTGGGCCGGTGTGGATCTCGGTCTCGACCCGACGCCGACGCAGTTCACCGGCTATGACCGCACGGAGGATCAGGGCACGATCCTTGCCATCGTCTGCGACGGCGAGGTCTGCTCGGAGATCGACGCCGGCAAGCAGGGTGTGCTCGTGCTCGACTGCACGCCGTTTTACGCCGAGATGGGCGGTCAGGTGGCCGACCACGGCGTCATTGCAGCCGACGGTGCGCTCTTTGAGGTGACGGATGTCCAGAAGGACAAGGCCGGCAAGTTCCTGCACCACGGTGTGCTGCGCTCCGGCCGCCTGCAGGTCGAGCAGACCGTCACGGCGCGCATCGATGTTGACCGCCGCAAGGCGATCATGCGCGCGCACTCGGCCACGCATCTGCTGCAGGCCGCGCTGCGCGAGGTGCTGGGTGACCATGTGCATCAGGCAGGCTCGCTCGTCGAGCCGGACCGCCTGCGCTTTGACCTGACGCATTTTTCGGCTGTCACGCCCGATGAGCTGCAGCGCATCAATGAGATCGTCAGCGACTGGATTCTCGACGGTATGGATGTCACCGTGTCCGAGATGACCATGGAGCAGGCGAAGGCCGCCGGTGCCACGGCGCTCTTTAGCGAGAAGTACGGCGACGTTGTGCGCGTCGTGAACATGGGCGGCAAGTCCGTAGAGCTCTGCGGCGGCACGCACGTGGACAACACCGCAAAGGTCGGACCGTTCCGCATCACGGGTGAGAGCTCGGTCGCATCCGGTGTGCGCCGCATCGAGGCGATCACCGGCAAGGCCTACCTGCACGAGATGGAGGCGGTCAACCGCCGCCTGTACGCTGCGGCCGAGGTGCTGCACGCGAAGCCGGTGGACATTCTCGCCAAGGCCAAGAGCTTCACCGCGGAGCTCAAGGAGGCGCGCCAGAGCGTTGAGCGCATGAAGGAGAAGATCCTGCACAGTGACGTGGAGCGCTTCCTCTACGCCTCGAAGAACATCGGCGGCATCAAGGTCATCACGACCACGCGCACCGATCTTGAGGCTGGCGATCTGCGCAAGCTCGGCGATTTTCTGCGCGACAAAGACCCGGACACGGTCGCGGTGCTCGCCACGGCGACGGAGAGCAAGGTGACGTTTGTTGCCGTCTGCGGCAAGAACGCCGTGGCCAAGGGCATCCGTGCGGGCGATCTGGTGCGCGCGGTGTCAGCGGTCGCCGGCGGTAAGGGCGGCGGCAAGCCGGACTCCGCCATGGGCGGCGGCAGTGAGGTGCTCAAGATCGATGACGCGCTGGCCGTCGTGGACGATTTCGTAGCGGAAAAACTGGGACTGTAAGGAGGATTTCATCATGAGTGATTGCCTGTTTTGTAAGATCGCGGCGGGGGAGATTCCTTCCACCTGCCTGTACGATGACGACGATGTCTACGCATTTCGTGACATCAATCCCCAGATGCCGGTGCATTTTCTCGTGATCCCGAAGCAGCACATCGACGCGGTCGCGTCCATCACGGCGGATAACTCCGCCGTGGTCGCCAAGTGCTTTGAGGTCATCGCGAAGCTCGCCGCGCAGGAGGGCTTGACCGGCGGCTACCGCGTCATCTCCAACTGCGGTGACGATGCCGGTCAGACCGTGCATCACCTGCACTTCCACGTCCTCGGCGGCGCGCCGATGGGCGAGAAACTGCTGTAAGCAAACGAAATTCGGCGGCGGGACTTGTTCCGGCCGCCGATTTTGTTTATAATGTCTGCAGAGAAAGAGGGGGCGACGGCGTGCGAAAGCTGGCATACTGCGCGGGCGGTTTTTCGGCTGCGATCTTTCTGGCGCACTTTCTGCTGCCGGGGCACTGGGTGCTTCCTGCGGCGCTGGCAGCGGTCGTGCTTGCGCTCACGGCGCTGCTGCTCCCGGGCGCGCCGCGCCGCCGCGTGATGCTGGCGCTGCTGTCGGCGGCGATCGGCTTCGGGTGGTATGCCGCGGCTTCGGCCGCGCGGCTGACGCCGGCCGAGGCCGTCCCGGACGAGCTGCAGACGCTCGCCGGCAGGGTAACGGAGTACCCGGCTGCGTATGAGCACAGCTGCGGGCTGACCGTGCTGCTCACGAGCCCGGATGTGCCGCACTGCAGAGCGCGGCTCTATGTCTCCGACACGGAAGCGGCAGCGCTGCGCCCCGGCGATGAGATCACGGCGGAGGTGAAGCTTCGCCCATCCACACAGCGCTATGGAGCGGAGACGGACGCCTATATCTCCAAGGGAATCTATCTTATCGGCAACATTAAGGAGGGGTCGCTTGTACATACCGGTGTCTGGGCACACAGCCGTCTCTACTGGCCGAAAACAGTTGCCCATGCGCTCAAGGTGAGCGCACAGGCGGCGTTCCCGGCGGACGTGCTGCCGTTTGCGCAGGCGCTCATGCTCGGCGATAAGACCGCGCTCTATGCGCAAGACCTCGACATCCCGCTGAGCACGACCGGCATCATGCACACGGTCGCGGTCTCGGGGCTGCATCTGGCGTTTCTGCTGGGCTTTTTGCGCCTCTTTACCGGAAACCGGCGCACGACCGCTATCATCGGTCTGCCGCTGATGATCGTGTTCACGGTCATGGCGGGCGGCAGCCCTTCGGTGCTGCGCGCGGCGTTTATGACGGCGCTGGTGCTGTTTGCGCCGCTGCTCGGTCGGGAGAATGACCCGCCGACATCGCTGCTGACGGCGCTGGCGATCTTGCTTGCATCGAATCCCTTCGCCGCCGGAAGCGTCAGCCTGCAGCTCTCGTTTGCGTCGATGGCGGGGCTGTTTTGCGTGTCCGGTGCGCTGCACCGCGCGCTCAGCGACCGGCTGCTGCCCGCGGGGATGAAGCTCTCGCGCCCGCGGCGCAGGGTGCGCACTTTCTTCATTGCCACAACGGCGAGTTCCGTCGGCGCGATGGTGTTTACTGTGCCGCTCACGGCGCTGCATTTCGGCAGCATTTCGCTCATCGCGCCGGTCACGAACCTGCTGATCCTGTGGCTGCTGCCGGCGGCGTTCATCGGCTGCTATCTGGCATCGCTGCTCGGCCTCTTCTGGGCGTGGGGCGGCATAGCTGCCGCTTGGGTGACGGCGTGGCCGCTGCGCTATATCCTCGCCGTGGCAAAGCTGCTCTCCAAGCTCCCGGGCGCGGTGCTCTTTACCGGCAGCCGCAGTGTCGTCTGGTGGCTCGTGTTTACGTATGGCGTGTTCGGCGCGGCGTGGGTCATCTCGCGCCGCCGGAGCGTGCACCGGGGCATCCCGGCTGCGTGCAGCGTACTGGCGCTGTGTGCGGTGCTGACGGTCAGCGCCGTGCAGCTGCGGCACACGTCAACGGTCACGGCGCTCGACGTCAGTCAGGGGCAGAGCGTCGTCTTTTCGAGCGGACGCAGCTGCGTGATGGTCGATTGCGGCGGCCGCTCCACCGTGGAGGATCCGGGAGACATCGCTGCGCACAAGCTGCTTGCGCAGGGACACCGCGGTCTGGATCTGCTTGTGCTCACGCATCCGCATGATGACCATGTTAACGGCGTGCTGCGCCTGATGCACTGGCTGCCGGTGCGGACGCTTGCGATCCCGGCAGAGGCGGACACGACCAAAGCGCCCTTGAGCGACATTCTCGCCCTTGCCGCGCAGCACCGCACGACGGTCGTGCGCGTGGATATGGAGCAGACGCTCACGGCGGGCGGCATTTCGGTGCGCCTGTACCCGGAGCCTTGTACAGGCCGGGAGGACGGCAGTATGATCGTGCTGACGTCGATCGGCAAATATGACACGCTGATACCCGGTGACGTGGACAGCGCGGCGGAGGCAAAGTTTCTTGCCGACTGCACCTATCCGGATATTGAGCTGCTGCTCGTCGGCCACCATGGCTCGAAAAAATCGACGTGCGATGCGTGGCTCGACGCCATCGCGCCGGACGCTGCGATCATCTCCGTCGGCTACAACAATTACGGCCACCCGACGGCCGAGACCCTTGCGCGCCTGCAGGCGCACAACATACCCACTTACCGCACCGACCGCATGGGCGACGTCACGGTGCATCTCTCGTGAGGAAACGTTATGGCAAAAGGAAAAAAGAAGCAGGAAATTCAAGACTATAAAGTTCAGCTGCGCGCGCTGCGCCAACAGGGCCCAGGGTGCCTGTATCTGCTCTGGGGACGGGAGGATTATCTGCGTGAGCAGTATCTGCTGCAGCTCAAAAAGCTCTGCATTCCCGGCGGGGAGGACGATTTCAGCTACCGCCGCTTTGACGGCGCTGAGCTCGATTTTCAGGCGCTGGCCGATGCGATCGACGCCGTGCCGTTTCTCAGCGAGCGCACGCTCGTCGAGGTGCGCGGCTATGACACGAACAAATGCCGCGAGGAAGAAGCCGACACGCTCGTCCGTGTCATCAGCGACCTGCCGGACTATTGCACGCTCGTGTTCGTCATGGACACGGCGTTTGAGCCGGACGGGCGCCTGAAGACGACCAAGGCCTTCAAAAAGAACGGACAGCTCGTGCAGTTTACCGCGCAGGGGGAGTCTGCGCTCGTGCAGTGGGTCGGCAAGCACTTTGCCGCGCACGGGAAAAACATCTCGCCCGAGGATGCGCGCCAGCTCATCTTCTTTACCGGTGGTCTCATGAACACCATGATCCCGGAGATCGACAAGATCGCGGCCTATGCGCAGGGCGATACGGTCACGCGCGCGGACATCCTCGCCGTGGCGCAGCGCATTCCGGAGGCGGTCGTGTATGAATTGACCGACTGTCTGGCCAATCAGGACTATGACGGTGCAATGCGCATCCTCGCAGACCTGCTGGCTGATAAGTCCAACACGCCGATCTTCCTGCTCGCCGTCATCGGTCAGCAGATGCGCAGGCTCTACGCCGCCCGCCTTGCGCGCCGCGCCGGTATCGGCACGAGCGAGCTGCGCGAGATGCTCGGTGTGCCGTATGATTTCATCGCGGAAAACCTCCTGCGCTCGGCGCGGAAATTCACCGGCCGTCAGCTTGAGGAGGCTGTGCGCCTGTGCGCGCAGGCGGACTTCGCCATGAAAAGCAGCGGCGCGGATGATATGGCGCTGCTCAAGGAGCTGCTGCTGCGCATTGCCGTGGGAGGTGCGGCATGATCCGCATCCGCGAGGCCATCATCGTCGAGGGGCGGTATGATAAAAATACCCTCGCGCAGATCGTCGACGCGCCCATCCTCGAGACCTCCGGCTTCGGCATCTTTCATGACAGCCAGCGTCTGGCGCTGCTGCGCCGTCTGGCAGAGACGCGCGGCATCATCGTGCTCACGGACAGTGACGGCGCGGGCTTTGTCATCCGCAACTACCTGCGCGGCGCCATCGACCCGTCGCAGGTCAAGCACGCCTACATCCCGGATATTGCCGGAAAGGAGCGGCGCAAGCGCACCGCCTCCAAGGAGGGCAAGCTCGGCGTGGAGGGAATGCGCCCGGATGTGCTGCTCGAGGCGCTGCGCCGTGCGGGCGCGACCATCGAAGGGGAGGAGACACCGGCTGCGGGCGCACGCATTACGAAGACGGATCTCTATGCAGCCGGGCTCACCGGCGGTGCGGACAGCAAGGCCGCCCGGCAGCGGCTGCTCGCGCAGCTTGACCTGCCAGAGCATCTGAGCACGAACGCGCTGCTCGAGGTGCTCAATGCACTCATGACGCGCGAAGAATTCCAAAAACTGTACATTTAGCGGAGAAATCGCCATATCTGATGGGAAAAACACCAGATATGGCGAAATTTTTCGTGCAAAAGCAGTTTGGCTGTGATATAGTACTGTACGGAATTATGTAAAGTAACCGGAAACCAATTACATGGAGGATGCAACGTATGAAATGCCCGTTTTGCGGCTTTGCCGAGAGCAAGGTCATTGATTCCCGCCCGGCGGAGGAGGGCGCGACCATCCGCCGCCGCCGCGAGTGCCTTGCCTGCCAGAAGCGCTTTACGACCTATGAGATCATTGAAACGCTCCCGCTCGTCGTCATCAAGCGCGACGGCAGCCGCCAGAGCTTTGATAAGAGCAAGCTCATCAACGGAATGGTGCGCGCCTGCGACAAGCGCAAGGTGCCGCTGCCGGTGCTGGAGAAGATCGCCGACGAGATCGAGCAGGAGCTGCAGAGCGCGCTCGAGCGCGAGATCACGACCGAGCAGGTCGGCGAGATGGTCATGAAGCGCCTCAAGGACGTGGACGAGGTCGCCTACGTGCGCTTTGCCTCCGTTTACCGCCAGTTTAAGGACATCGACACCTTCATGCAGGAACTGACGAAGCTCCTCAATGACCGCGGCTAAAACACATTGCCGAGCGTGACGTGCTCCCCGTCGGCGAGCCCCTGGATGCGCAGACGCAGCAGGGCAATGTCCGCCGCGGCGGATGGTGCGCCGCTCTCGAGCGCACGCACGGCCTGACAGAATCCTTCTGTCACGGCGTCTGTGCTCTCATGCGGCAGCATACAGTGGGCATAGCTCTCGGCTGCGTGCCAGCGTTCGGCCGCCGTGCGCAGCGCTTCGGCGGCGCTGTCCGTATCATGGGCGGCACAGCATGCTTCCGCCTGCGCAGCGGCGTCATCCAGCTGCGTGCAGAGCCGGTTCAGATACCGGATGTTGCAGACGCAGCCGGCGGCAAGCGTGAGCAGGAGCGCGCACGCAATGATTTCCTTTTTCATATCGGTTCCTTTGCGGCAAAATAGATTTGCCCCGCGTCGTTGAGCATCAGAAGGTAGACGTCCCGGACGCTCTGCGCGCCGCGCTGCTGCAGCTGCTTTTGCAGCCAGCGCTCGTCGCGCCCCATGCGCTTGAGATTCTTGTCGATGATGCGCCCGTTGTTGATGAGGATGGAGAAGTAGCCGGTGTCGTCCGGCGTGACGCCCATCTGCGCGGCCGTGACCGGCTGCTGCTCCGGCGTGAGGATGATGTTGAGACGGCCGTTTGTCTCCAGCACGGCATACTCCACGCTTGCAATGTCAAGAATGCCCTGATTGCGCAGCTCCTGCGTCAGCTCGTCGAGCGTGAAGCGGTTGCGGTGCATTGCCTGCTGTGCGATGTGCCCGTGCTCGATGATGAGATTCGGCCGCCCGTAGAGCAGTTTGCGCAGGCTGACGCTCCGGTATGTCAGGCCGGAGATGATGAGCTCGCAGCAAAACAGCACCAGCAGCGGGATGAGCCCGTAGCTCAGCGGCAGGGACGGGTTTTGCAGCGGGATGGAAGCAATGTCCGCGACCAGCACCGCCACCACGAGCTCGGACAGCTCCAGCTCACCGAGCTGCCGCTTGCCCATGAGCCGCATGGCCAGGATGAGCGAGAGAAATAAGATCAGCGTTCGAATGAGAATGATCGCCATAGAATGACCGCCTTTCCGGGTGGCGTTAGTTTGCCCGTTTTGTGCAAAATATACCGAACTGGAGGTGCTGCATATGCAGTTTACAAAAATGCAGGGCTGCGGCAATGACTATATCTATGTCAACTGCTTCACCGAGACTGTGCCCGATCCGTCGCGTGCGGCAATCCGGCTGTCGGATCGCCATTTCGGCATCGGCGGCGACGGGCTCGTGCTGATCTGCCCGTCGGAGGTCGCAGATTTCTGCATGGAAATGTACAATGCCGACGGTTCGCGCTCCGAGATGTGCGGCAACGCCATCCGCTGCGTGGGCAAATATGTCCATGACCGCGGCCTGACGGACAAGACCGAGCTTATGATCGAGACACGCGCCGGCATCAAGACGCTCTGGCTGAATGTGGCCGACGGCGCGGTCGAGACTGTGCGCGTGTGCATGGGCAGTCCGGAGTTTCGGCCGGAGAAGATCCCGGTCGCGGCAGCGGGGGAGACTTTCCTCGAGCAGCCGATCGATGTGCTCGGAGAAACATGGATCGTCTCGTCCGTGAACACCGGCAACCCGCACTGCGTCACTTACGTGGACGATGCCATGGCACTGGATTTTCCGCGCATCGGCCCCGCGTTCGAAAACCACAAGATGTTCCCCGTGCGGGCGAATATCGAGTTTGTCGAGGTCCTGGATGACCACACGCTGCGCGTGCGCGTGTGGGAGCGCGGCAGCGGAGAGACGCTTGCCTGCGGCACGGGCGCAACGGCTGCGCTGGCGGTAACGGCGCGGCTGGGTAAGTGCGGTGACGAGGCGGATGTGCTCCTGCGCGGCGGCAAGCTTCACATCGCGTGGGATCGGTCGCAGAACCTGCTGTATATGACCGGCCCTGCGGCCTTTGTGTTTGACGGCACGGTCACGCTCTGAGCGCGGCCGCGATGACGGTATGGGAGGTAACAAACCATGAAAACGATCATCGGAACAAAACAGAATGTTACAAAAGAGCTGACTGCGCTGGTCGCGGATGTGCTCGCGCACAAGCCGGAGGCGAACATTGCCGTCTCGGCAGTGGATCTTCCGGAGGAAGTGCTCGGCGCACTTGCAAAGAGCGACCTCGCCTTTGACAAAGCGACGCTCTTTCAGGCGTGTGAATACTGCGGTGCGGCCGGTAAGGGCGTGCACGCGGTGGGTGCGGCGTTTCAGGTGCTCACGGCGGCAAAGCCGTTTGCGGCCGTGCACGCGCCAGATCCGGACGCGGACGCCGAGCACGCGGCGGATTACGATGCCGCCATTCAGGCAGCCGGAGGGCTCGATCTCGTGATCCTCGGTCTGGGTGAGCGCGGCCACGTTGCGTTCAACGAGCCGGGCGCCGGCTTTGGCGAAAAGACGCACATCGCAAAGCTCGCGGAGGTCACGCGCGAGGCCTCGGCCCCGGCCTTCGGTTCGCTTGAGCAGGCGCCGGAGCAGGGCATCACGATCGGCATCCATACGATTCTCGGCGCGAAAAAGATTGTGCTTGTCGCCTTCGGCGCGCGCTGCGCGAAGGCGGTCAACGCCACGCTCACCGGCCGCCCGGAGACATTTACCCCCGCGTCATTCCTGCAGCTGCACACGGATGTTGAGGTTTATCTTGACGAAGCCGCTGCTGCGCAGTTATAATAAATAGTTGCCTGCTGTATTTTGCGGGTGATTTTGATCGGAGGAAAGCATTCATGTCCAAATATTTCGGTACCGACGGCTTCCGCGGCGAGGCCAACGTTGACCTGACCGTGGAACACGCCTACCGGATCGGCCGGTTTCTCGGCTGGTATTACGGCCGGGAGCACAAGTGCTCGGTCGTGATCGGCAAAGATACCCGCAGATCCAGCTATATGTTCGAAAATGCCCTGTCCGCCGGCCTGACGGCCTCGGGCGCGGATGCCTATCTTATGCATGTCACGACGACGCCGAGCGTGTCGTATATCGTCCGCTCGGACGATTTTGACTGCGGCATCATGATCAGCGCCAGCCACAACCCCTACAAGGACAACGGCATCAAGCTGCTCAACAGCGCCGGCGAGAAGATGGAGCAGAGCGTCATCGATGAGATCGAGGCGTATCTCGACGGTGATCAGGAGATCCCGTTTGCCACGGGGGCGAATATCGGCCGTACGCAGGACTATTCCGCCGGCCGCAACCGCTATATCGGCTATCTTATCAGCCTGTCCACGCATTCGTACAAGGGCATGAAGGTCGGTCTTGACTGCGCCAACGGCAGCACGTGGATGATGGCCAAAAACATCTTTGATGCACTCGGCGCGGACACCTATGTGATCGGCAACACGCCCGACGGCACGAACATCAACTGTGACTGCGGCTCGACGCACATCGAGAACCTGCAAAAGCACGTCCGTCTCAACGGGCTGGATGTGGGCTTTGCCTTCGACGGCGACGCCGACCGCTGCCTGGCCGTGGATGAAAACGGCTTGGTCGTCAACGGCGATAAGATCCTCTATGTCTGCGCGCGTAATATGCAGACGGAGGGCCGCTTCGGCAATTCCAAGGTCGTCACGACGGTCATGTCCAACCTCGGCCTGTACAAGGCGCTTGATGCGGCGGGCATCGGCTATGAAAAGACCGACGTCGGCGACAAGTATGTCGCGGAGAATATGCGCGCCAACGGTCATCTGATCGGCGGCGAGCAGTCCGGTCACATCATTTTCGGCAAGTACGCCAACACCGGCGACGGTCTGCTCACGGCGATCAAGCTCATGCAGGTCATGCTCGATCGCAAAAAGAAGCTCTCTGAGCTGGCTGCGCCCGTGCGCGAGTATCCGCAGCAGCTCACGAACGTGGAGGTCGACGATAAGGACGCCACGCTCAGCGCCCCCGCCGTCGTTGCGGCGGTGCAGACGGTGACTGAGCGTCTCGGCGATGAGGGCCGCATCCTCCTGCGCAAGAGCGGCACCGAGCCTGTGCTGCGCGTCATGGTCGAGGCGGGCACGCACGAGCTGTGCGAGGAAAACGTTGCGTATGTGATCGATGTCATGCGCAAGAGCGGACATCTGATCCGGGTGAGATGATATGATGACGATTCAAGACCTGCTCGATCTGAGCAAAACGATCGCAGCGCCGCTGTTTGCGGGCAAGACCTATCCGTGGGAGGCGCTGGCGGACATCGGAGATTTCATTCTTCAGCTCGGCCCCACGCTTCCGGCGGACGAGTATGAGCAGCGCGGCGAGAACATCTGGATCGCGCGCGATGCCAAAATTTTTGACAGCGCCTATATTGCCGGCCCCTGCATCATCGACCACGGTGCGGAGCTGCGCCAGTGCGCGTTTATCCGCGGCAATGCCATCGTCGGCAAAAACGCCGTCGTCGGCAACTCCTGTGAGCTGAAAAACGTCGTCCTGTTCGACAACGTCCAGACGCCGCACTTTAACTACGTCGGTGATTCCATCCTTGGCTATAAGGCCCATCTGGGCGCGGGCTCGATCACGTCGAACGTCAAGAGCGACAAGACGCTCGTCGTCATCAAAAACGGGGCAGAGCGCATCGAGACCGGCCGCAAGAAGGTCGGCGCCATCCTCGGCGACTATGTCGAGGTCGGCTGCAACAGCGTGCTCAACCCCGGCACGGTCATCGGCCGCCACTCGAACATCTATCCGGTGTCGTGCGTGCGCGGCGTCATCCCTGCCGACAGCATCCTCAAGTCTACCGGCGAGGTCGTGCATAAGAAATGAAAGTAAAATCCCATCGGCGCAAACCGATGGGATTTTCAGCTTGCCAAAAGCCTCGCAGAGTTTCGCCGCCGCAGCGGCGAAAGAGAGTCCGATCATTTTCTCCGGCGACATGTGCGTCGGGGAAAATACTTCTCGGCCTGCAAACGTGCGAGCTGTCGCCTTTGGCGACAGTGAGTGCGCTGCAGTCAGGCCGCAAGCCCCTTTGTCAAAAAGTATTACTTTTTGACAGACTTTAAAATCCCATCGGCGCAAACCGATGGGATTTTTTCTGCCGCCCGCGGCCTTACAGCAGACTGCGGTAGTCGGCGTCCGGCGTGATGCAGTCCGGCGGGAAGAACTCGTCGATGGGGAAGTGGATACGGCTGAACATCGAGCACGGGTCGTCTTCGCTCGAGCCCTGACACGCTTTGTCCGGCATGCAGTAGTCGTATGCCGGGATGAGCAGCTGCGTGTCACGTTCGAGCCGGATGATCGAGAACTGCCCGAGTGTCACGAGCAGCTTCTTGCCGCTGCAGGTGAGCGAGAGCGCCTCACCCATCGCATCGAGGATCGCCTGCGGGATGGCGTGCGGTTCGGGGTCTGTCTCGCCGGCGGCGGTACAGTCGACGAGCTTCATGTGCAGCGCGATCGGGTCGACCGATTCGACCACACCGACCGGCAGCCCCTCCTCGCACGGCGCACAGCCGCCGCCGTCGGAGGCGAACATCTTCACGCTCGCCTGACTGCCGAAGAGCATGACGCGCTTGTCGAAGATCGCAAGGCCGCTCACCGGCTCGCAGCCGGGGAACGTCTCGCCGCGCACGCGGTAGAAGTATGTCACGTCCACCGTATAGTAGCCTTTGTTAAAGGTGATCTCCTTGACGCGCACGTCGGCGCACAGCAGCTCGGCGCTGCGCGGGCGCACACTCAGGGCGCTGTCGAGCTTTGTCTGCGAGGACACCGTCGGATACACCCGCAGGTCCTCCACACAGTCCTTATCGCGGCAGGCGTCAAAGATCTTGCGCGTATGGATGCAAACCGCCTCCCGGACAGCGGCGCTGCCCTCGACCGGTCCCGGTACAACTTTGTCTGCCATTTCAAAACCTCCTGGCATCAGATTGAAGCACGCTTCAGTAACAGTGTATGCATCCGGGTTTTTGATGTGATTCGGTTGGAAAAACCTTTACACAAAAGGCTTTGTGCGTTATAATTATTTATTATGCCAAGTGAGAGGTGCGTCATGGAAGGTCTCGGATTTATCCATGAGAAATTGGACATCAAGATCCTGATTCTCTACATTTTGAATCATTTACCCGCGGCTGTCGATGGGCAGACGCTGTCCGATCTTGTTTTCTGCGACAATGGCATCGGCTATTTCGACTACTCCGACTGCCTTGCGGAATTGGTGGATACCGCGCACATTACGGAGGAGGGCGGCAAGTACCGTATCACGGAAAAGGGCAGCCGCAACGTCAACGAGGTCGCAAGCAGCCTGCCGTATTCCGTGCGCATGAAGGCAGACCGCGTCACCGAGCCGATCGCCGAGCAGATGCGCCGCGCCGCCATGATCGTCGCACAGCATACAAACACGCCGGAGGGCGGGTGCAATGTACACCTCGCGCTCTCGGACGGCATCGGGCAGATCGTCTCCATGCAGCTTCTGGCAGCTGACGAGGCGCAGGCGCGCACGATGGAGCACTATTTTAAGGCACACGCGGAGGATGTCTATCAGGCACTCGTGCGTTTGCTCACAGAAAGCGAGGAAAAGTAACCGGCATGAATACCTACATCCCTGAGGGCTACAAGAGCCTGCTCGGCGTTTACGATACGCAAAAGGCCATCGGCCTGCTCAAGCGTCTGTTTGAGGATCAGCTCGCCGCGAACCTGAACCTGTTTCGCGTGTCCGCGCCGCTGTTTCTCGAGGAGTCCAGCGGCCTGAACGACAACCTCAACGGCTATGAGCGTCCGGTCTCGTTCGATATCCTGCAGACCGGCAAGGAGGCGCAGGTCGTGCAGTCGCTCGCCAAGTGGAAGCGCATGGCGCTCTACCGCTACGACTTCTATCCCGGAAAGGGTCTCTATACCGACATGAACGCCATCCGCCGCGACGAGGATGTGCTCGATAACCTCCACTCCGTCTATGTTGACCAGTGGGACTGGGAGAAGGTCATCGAGCGCCGCGACCGCAATCTGGACTATCTCAAGTCCACGGTCATGGACATCGTCGCTGCCGTCTGCGAGACGCAGCGCACCATGCGCGCGATCTATCCGCAGCTTCAGGTGCTGCCGCAGCTGGAGCGTCAGGTCACGTTCGTCACCGCGCAGGAGCTCGAGGATCGCTATCCGGACCTCACGTCGAAGGAGCGCGAGCATGCCTTCGTGCGCGAGCACCATACGACGTTCATCATCGGCATCGGCGGCGCACTGCGCTCCGGCAAGCCGCATGACGGCCGCTCGCCGGACTATGACGACTGGACGATGAACGGGGATATCCTGTTCTGGAATGACCTGCTCGGCTGCGCGTTTGAGCTCTCGTCCATGGGCATCCGCGTCGATCCCGAGAGCCTCGACCGCCAGCTGACCATCTCCGGCTGCGATGACCGCCGCAAGCTGACCTATCACAAGATGCTGCTGGCAGGGGAGCTGCCGCTGACGATCGGCGGCGGCATCGGTCAGTCGCGTCTGTCCATGCTGCTGCTCGGAAAGGCGCACGTCGGCGAGGTGCAGGCGTCCGTCTGGGACGATGAGACCACCGCCGCATGCGAAAAGGCCGGCATCCGCCTGCTGTAAAAGTAAATGCCTGCAATGCCCCGAGATCCGTGATCTCGGGGCATTGCAGTGCACTTTCTGCGCATTTTGGCGAATTAAGATGTGAAGAAAGCCCCAAAACCGCCACATCTGCGCTCCGGTATGCTATACTGCCCCACGCGATGTGCAAAAGGAGGGATAGCGGATGCGGTCATGGCTTTCAAAAAACCGGCATGTGTACTGGCTGCTTGGCCTGATCGCGCTGGCGCTGGCGTATTTTGTGACGCAGCATCTCGGCTTGCGGTATCATGTCGTGCATCTGCCGCTCGACGACCGGATCCCGTTTTGCCCTGTGTTCGTCGTGTTTTACATCCTGTGGTATTTTTATGTGCCGGGATGTATGCTCTGGGCGTGTCTGCGGGCGAAGGACGTGTTCTGCCGGCAGGCGGCGGCACTGTTTTCGGGCGCGTTTTTGTGCGTAGCCGTGTTTGTGCTCTACCCGACGTGCATCGACTTTCGCCCCGCGGCGGATGGGACGGGGGTATTTCTGGCGCTTTGCCGGCTCATCTATGCGCATGACGCGCCGGTCAACGTGTTTCCGAGCCTGCACTGCTATGAGGCGCTGGTGCTGCATCTGGTGACATTTCGCACGCCGCCGCTGCGCGCGCGCAAAGCACTGCGGCTGGCGTCCTTCGTGCTGGTGCTTTTGATCTGCCTGTCCACGCTGCTTGTCAAGCAGCATTCCGCGGCGGATCTCATCGCCGGCTGCACGCTTGCCGTGGCCGTGTATTCACTGACAACGTATCTGTTTTCCAAGAGGAGGTCTCACCATGATCATACGACCGTTTAACGCTGCCCATCTGCTGCTCCTTGCGCTTGCCGCCGGAGCGGTCGTGCTGCTGTGGGTGCTGCTGCGCGGCCAGCCGGAGCGCTGCCGCAGTGCCGTGCTCATCGCACTGTGTGCGGCGAACATCATCGGCTTTTTCGTCTACAAGGGCTTTTTGTCCCGGGATATGCAGTTTCTGGAGGTGTCCGGACTTGACCGGTTCAACTGGTTCAGTGAGCTGCCGATGCAGCTTTGCAACATCAATATGTTCCTCATCCCGATCGGCATCCTCACGAAGCGGCGCTCGCTGCTCGGCTTCGCGTTTTTCGTCGCGCCGCTCGCTGCACTCATGGCACTCGTGTTTCCGGAGGCGCCGTTTGTCGGCTACTCGCTCTGGATGCCGCGCATGCTCGGCTTTTACGTCACGCACATCCTTATCATTGTCTGCGGACTGAGTCTCGTGACGCTCGGCTTTTACCGGCCGCACTTTCGGGACATTCCCGGCATCGCGGGCACGTTTTTCCTGCTTGGCATCGGTGCGCTGGCAGTCAATTTTCTGCTGCGGCACACGGTTTGCCCGCTGGCAAATTACTTCTTCGTCTACGGCGGGGATGTGGACATCAGTATCCTGAACCTGTTCTGGAAGTGGCTGCCCGTGCCGTTTTTGTATGAGCTGCCGGCTCTTTTCCGCATGGGATCGCTGCCGCGACCGGCAGAGCGCCGCGGTATAAAATGCAGCAGCCTGATGCAAATGCGTCAGGCTGTTTACATTTTGGGCGCAAAAAGACCGCTGCGGACGCAGATTCCGCAGCGGTTCGTGGAGCGGGATACGGGAATCGAACCCGCCTATCCTGCTTGGGAAGCAGGTGTTCTACCAATGAACTAATCCCACAGATGCAATTATTATAACACAGCCATACGTCGTTTTCAAGTGAAAAATGCGACATGCCTTGACATTCCGCTGCGGGCAACCTATAATAAACATTCGTGACGTTTGACTTTGTTTGCAGATACTTTTAGGAGTGACGATATGCCGGAAGAAACCCTTCGCGAAAATAAAATGGGCACAATGCCCGAGAACAAGCTGCTGTTGTCGATGGCGGTGCCGATGATGATTTCCATGCTTGTGCAGGCACTGTACAACATCGTGGACAGTATCTTTGTCTCGCGTATCTGCGAGGATGCACTCACGGCGGTGTCGATGGCTTTTCCGTGGCAGAACATCGTTATCGCTATTGCTGTCGGCTTCGGCGTCGGCATCAACGCGCTGCTGTCGCGCGCGTTGGGGCAGAAAAACGCCGAGCGTGTCAATCAGGTCGCGGTCAACGGTCTGCTGCTCGCGGGGCTGAGCTATCTGCTCGTGCTTGTCGCAGGCTTGATCGGCATCCGCGCATATATGCACACGCAGACGGATATTGAGACGATCGTCAATTACGGCATCACGTACCTGAACATCTGCATTTTGTGCTCGTTCGGCGTTTTTGTTGAGATCACCTTCGAGCGCTTCCTGCAGGCGACCGGCCGCACGGTCTATTCCATGATCACGCAGCTGACCGGCGCGATCACGAACATCGTCCTCGATCCGATCCTGATCTTCGGTCTGCTCGGCTTCCCGAAGCTGGGCATCGCCGGCGCCGCCTGGGCGACGGTGATCGGTCAGTGCGTCGGTGCGGTCGTCGCCGTGATGCTCAACCACTTCAAGAACCCGGAGGTGCATCTGCGCCTGCGGCACATCCGGCCGAACGGCCGTCTCATGGGTGAGATCACGGCCATCAGCATCCCGTCGATCATCATGAGCTGCATCTCGTCGCTGACGTGCTTTGTCATGAATATGATCCTCATTGCGTATTCCTCCACGGCGGTCGCCGTGTTCGGCGTCTATTTCAAGCTCCAGAGCTTTGTGTTCATGCCGGTGTTCGGGCTGAATAACGGCATGGTGCCGATCATTGCCTATAACTATGGCGCGCAGAAGCCAGAGCGTATCCATAAGACGATCCGCCTCGGCATGGTCTACGCCGTCGCGATCATGGTGGTCGGCCTGCTCGTATTCCAGCTCATTCCGAAAGAGCTGCTGCGGATGTTTGACGCCTCGGACGCAATGCTCGAGATCGGCGCGCCCGCACTGCGCATCATGAGCCTGGCGTTCGTGTTTGCCGGCATCGGCATCGTGTCCGGCTCGTCGTGTCAGGCGTTTGGCTACAGCGTCTACAGCATGCTTATTTCCATCGCGCGCCAGATCGTGGTGCTCATCCCGGCTGCCTACCTGCTGTCTCTGACCGGCGTGCTGCGCAGCATCTGGTTTGCGTTCCCGATCGCGGAGATCTTCTCACTGATCCTCTCGCTGTTCTTTTTGCGCACCACGCTCAAAAAGACGGGCATGGCGCTGCCAAAGGCAAAGTAAATATTGCTTGCATATAGGGCGGCGCCATCCGGCGCCGCCCTTTTTCGCGCTTTTGCACCGGCAAAACCGACCGCGCATAAGATGGTGCGGGGCAAATGCCCGATCGAAAAGGAGGAACGACTGTGGACAAATGCAATTTCAAGCAGGGCTCACTTCCGGAGTGCGCGCCGCTGGCGCTGGCGCAGACGCCCATGCAGTGCGCGAGTGAGCCCGCGTATGACAAGCGCATGGCGCTGGCACGCGGCACGCTGTTTCCGGGGCTGGATCTGCCGTTTATGAATCTGGTCAACAAGCCTGCCGATCTCAGCACGCCGCTGTGTGAGCTGATGGCGCTGGACTTCGTCATCCGCGAGCTGAATCTCTACCTTGACACGCATCCGGATGACCGCGAGGCATTCGAGACGCTGCAAAAGTGCATCCGCATGCGCGCCGAGGGGCACAAGCGCTATACGGAGCAGTACGGGCCGGTCACGGTGTCGGACCTCGCGTGCGCAGACGTCTATGACTGGCTCAACGCACCGTGGCCGTGGCAGCCGGAAGGGGAGGAGAAGTAAGCGATGTTTGTTTATGAAAAAAAGCTCGAATACCCGGTGCGCATCCGCAACGCCAACCCCGCGCTGGCGAAGTTCATCTGCTCGCAGTACGGCGGGCCGGACGGTGAGCTGGGCGCATCGCTGCGCTATCTCAGCCAGCGCTATGCCATGCCGTACCCGGAGCTCTCGGCGCTGCTGACCGATATCGGTACGGAAGCGGCGGAAATGGCGCTGCAGATAGAAGCATGATGCAATGCAGACAAAAGCGGGAAAATATATGCATGTTTTTTCGTCAAAAGCCTAAAAAATGCAAAAAGGCTTGACAACCCACGAGATATGCATTAAGATGACGCCATAAAAAATAGAAGATTGCAGTACCTGATAGAGGTTGCGGATCTGATGAGTACCCCGTAATATACGCCGGCAAGCGTTTGCGGGAGAAAGGCTGCTCCGCCGAAGCTGTCTTGCGGTTGCCGCTGCGGACTTGCTGGGCTTGCGCTCAATAGGCGCAGGACTGTCACATACCTCGTATGTGGAGCACTATCAAGGGTTTTCTTACGTTTGTTTCCTTGCAAGAGAGCCTGCGATACCATTTCGGGTCGCAGGCTCCTGTTTTTTTGAATCACTTTTAAGGAGATGCAGAAAAATGCAAGCAAACATGAGAAGAATCGTATCCATCCTCCTGGCCGTCATGTTCTGTGTGGCGTGCTTCACCGGCTGCGGCGGCAGCAAGGACAACGGCGGCACGGCCTCTGTGGACGTGCGTAACGCCAAGTCCATCGCAGACCTTGCCGGCGCAAAGATCGCCGCGCAGACGGGCACCTTCCACGCCGATGCGTTCGAGCAGATCCCGAACGTTCAGGCGAGCACCTATCCCGAATTCTCCGACCTTCTGACCGCGCTCAAGAGCGGCGCGATCGACGGCTACGTTGCCGAAGAGCCGACGGCGTTTTCCGTCTGCGCCTCGAACGACGATCTGACCTACCTGCCGTTCAAGAATAATGACACGGGCTTTACCGCAACGGCCGCGGATGTTGGCATTGCCATCGGCCTGAAGAAGGGCAACACCCTGCGCGACCAGATCAACACCGTCCTCGCCGAGATCACGGATGAACAGCGCTCCGAGCTCATGGAGCAGATCGTGACGCTTGCCTCCGGCGGCACCGTGACGGAGTTCGCCGTCCACTGTGACGCTCCGGCCACCACGACCGGCACGCTCAAGATCGGCATGGAGTGCGCCTACGAGCCCTATAACTGGACCGATACCGAAGGCACTTCCCTCGGAGCCGTGCCCATCAGCAGCGAAGGCCAGAGCGGCCTCTATGCCAACGGCTATGACGTGCAGATCGCTCAGTATGTTGCGAATCGTCTGGGCCTGAAGCTCGAGATCTACGCCATGGAGTGGGACTCCCTCATTCCGGCTGTCAACTCCGGCGCCATTGATGCGATTGTCGCCGGCATGAGCCCGACGGCTGAGCGCTCGGAGCAGCTCGACTTCACCGATACCTACTACGAATCCAACCTCGTGGTCATCATCCGCAAGTAAGAAAACCTCGACGCAGGCGGCAGACACCATGCGCGTGCACGGTGCCTGCCGCCCGTCATAACGGAAAAACGGAGTAACTATGAGCTTCTTAAACGATGTCCTCAATATCTTCATCAAGTATTATCCGCAGCTTTTGACCGGCGTCGGCAACACGCTGCTCATTGCGCTGACGAGTACAGCGGCGGGCCTTGCGCTCGGTCTGCTGACAGGCGTCGTGCGCACGGCGCCGATGTCCAAAAATCCGGTCCTGCGCGCGCTGCACAAGCTGCTCAATGCGATCATTGCGATCTACGTCGAGATCTTCCGCGGCACGCCGATGATGGTGCAGTCGATGGTCATCTACTGGGGCTATGCCTTCGCGACCGGCGGCGACACGCTGCCGCTGATCCCGTCAGGCATCCTGATCGTGTCCATCAACACCGGCGCCTATATGGCCGAGATCGTGCGCGGCGGCATCATCTCCATCGACCGCGGCCAGTTTGAGGGCGCGATGTCCATCGGCATGACGCACGCGCAGACCATGTTCAAGGTCATCATTCCGCAGGTCATGCGCAACATCCTGCCGTCTGTCAGCAACGAGTTTGTCATCAACATCAAGGATACCTCCGTCCTGAATGTCATCGGCGTGACGGAGCTGTACTACTTTGCCGGTATCATCAAGCGCCAGAATTTCCAGACGTTCCAGACCTATCTTGTTGTCTGTATCCTGTATTTCATCCTCACGTTCACCGTCACGCGCCTGCTGCGCTGGGTTGAGCGGAAGCTGGACGGCAACGAAAACTACACGATTTTCGGCTCGCAGACGGACGTCAACGCCGAGATCCACATCACGAAGGAGGGCTGAGCCGTGGCAGACAATGTGATCGAGCTGGTACATCTGCAAAAGCAGTTCGGCGACCATGCCGTCCTGCGCGACATCAACCTCAGCGTGAAAAAGGGCGAGGTGCTGAGCATCATCGGCGCATCCGGCTCCGGCAAGAGCACGATGCTGCGCTGCATCAACCTGCTCGAGACGCCGACCTCCGGTCAGGTGCTCTACCATGGGCAGGACATCACGGCCAAGGACTTCAATCTCACGCAGTACCGCACAAAGGTCGGCATGGTGTTTCAGAGCTTCAATCTTTTCAACAACATGTCGGCGCTCAACAACTGCATCGCCGGTCAGGTCTCCGCGCTCAGGCGCAGCCGCAAGGAGGCAGAGGAGATCGCCATGGAATACCTGACGAAGGTCGGCATGGCGCCGTATATCAATGCCCGGCCGTCGCAGCTGTCCGGCGGACAAAAGCAGCGCGTTGCCATTGCGCGTGCGCTGGCCATGCAGCCGGAGGTGCTGCTGTTTGATGAGCCGACGAGCGCGCTCGACCCGCAGATGGTCGGCGAGGTGCTCGATGTGATGCGCCGTCTGGCGGAAGAGGGGCTGACGATGATCGTCGTCACGCACGAGATGGCGTTCGCGCGCGATGTCTCCACGGACGTCGTGTATATGTCCGACGGTGTCATCTGCGAGCAGGGCAAGCCGCACGAGCTCTTCGAAAACCCGCAGAACCCCAAGACACGCGAGTTTCTGTCGCGTTTTCTTGCCCGCTGAATTTGCGCGAAATACATAGTTCAAACAGCGGCGCCTCCGTCAGTTTGGAGGCGCCGCTGTTTCTGCGCGCATAAAGCACCATGTACCCGGGAAATCACGTTGCTTGACTTCGACGTGTGCCCGGTCGTGAATGACCATGCGGTCGAGCAGCTGGGCATAGAACGCTGCGTCCTGTGCCGTGCCGTCGAGCAGAGCTGTCACTTCTGCCTGCAGCGGCCGTATCCGCTCCGGAGAAATCACTGCGTTCAGAGCTGCCGTCACATCGGCTGCAATCACGTCGCGCTCGAGCGGGAGGGCGCTCCAGACCTGTGTCAGAATTTGCAGCGCATCCTCATCACGCAGACTCTCGCCGGTGCAGCCGCGGCTGCGGCCGTCTGGGCCCGTGTGCGGCCGTCCGTATTTCACGGCGCTGCCGCAGCGCCATGAGATGGCGTCGGTGCCGTCGCGCCGCGTTTTCTTCCGGGCGGCGCAGACAGCGCCGCAGATGCCGCAGCGCAGCTTGCCGGACAGGAGATAGCGGCGGCTGTACTTGCGCTGCCCGGTCGGTGCTGATGCGCGCTGATCGAGGATGCGCCCGGCCGACTCAAATGTTGCGCGCGGGATGATCGGCGCGTGGTGCTCGCGCACGATGATATAATCCTCCTGCCCATGGTTATATTTTTTCTCGTGCGTCAGGTAGTCAGGGGTGTAGGTCTTTTTCTGCACCAGATCGCCGCAGTATTTTTCGTTGCGCAGGATGCGCAGAATGACGCTGCTGCGCCATGCACCGCCGTGCGCTGCCGGGATCCCGGCCTCATTTAGCTCGCGCGCAATGGTTTGCGCGCCTTTGCCCTCATCGACGTATTTGCGGAAGATCTCCCGCACAGTTTGTGCCCCCGCTTCGTTCACATACAGCATGCCGCCGCGTACATCGTAGCCGAGCAGGTCGCGCCCGAACACGACGCCTTGCTCCATACGCCGTTTTTGCCCCCATTTGACGCGCTCGGAGGTGCGGCGGCTCTCTTCCTGTGCGATGGAGGAGAGAATCGCCAGCCGCAGCTCGGCGTCACCGTCGAGCGTGCAGAGGTTGTCGCTCAAAAACAGCACGCCCACACCCAGGCGTTTGAGCTCGCGCGTGTAGTAAATGCTGTCGAGCGTGTTGCGCGCAAAGCGCGAGATCTCCTTGGTCACGATCAGGTCGAGCGTGCCGGCGCGCGCACAGGCGATCATGCGCTGAAAGGCAAGCCGTTTTTTCGTGCTCGTTCCGGACAGCCCCTCGTCGGCGAAGATCCCGGCGAGTTCCCAGTGCGGCTGCTGCGCGATATAGGCGCGAAAGTAGCGCTGCTGGCTCTCGAAGGAGTTCGCCTGATCGTCGCCGTCTGTGGAGACGCGGCAGTAGGCAGCCACGCGCAGCGGCTTTTTCCCGGCGCTCATGTCAGCGCCTGCCCAAGCAGTGCGGCGCAGCGATCGTATTCCGTGCGTGTCAGCCGTCCGCGCGCGAGCAGCAAAGAGAGCACGGCGTGCTCGAGCTCCAGCGCGCAGGCAGCGGCGGCCATGCGCAGCGCCGTATCCTCCGGCTGCGCGGTGCAGACCCAGATTTCCGGCATCCTATCACCTCCCAAGAGAGCGTATGCACATTTTCGGCGGTATGAGAACAGGCTGGGGAACATTTTTGCCGCACCGGCAGGTACGGAAGAGCTGGGGCACCTGGAGATGGTCGGCACGATCCTCTACCAGCTCACACGCAGCATGACGCCGGAGCAGATCAAGCGCTCCGGCTACGACACGTACTTCGTTGACCATACGGCAGGCGTGTTCCCGCAGTTTGCATCCGGCACACCGTGGACGGCGGCGACGATCGGCGTGACAGGCGATGTGATCGCTGATCTCTCCGAGGATATGTCGGCCGAGCAGAAGGCGCGCAAGACATATGATAACATCCTGCGTCTGTGCGATGATCCGGATGTGACGGATGTGATCCGCTTCCTGCGAGAGCGTGAGGTCGTGCACTATCAGCGCTTCGGCGAGGCGCTGCGGCTGGCCACGGAAAAGATGGACCAGAAAAACGTCTATGCGGTCAACCCCGCGTTCGACCGTACCTGAGCGTTGATTCCGTCTCTATAAAACATAAGTCCTCGGCATTTTGCCGAGGACTTATGCTTCGCGGACGATAAAAACAGCAGACACCCGAAGGTGTCTGCTGTAAAAGTCAGGGGTTGATCAGCGGATCAGAGTCCAGCGCTCGGTGACCGGGTGCTTGATGTTCTGGAAGATGTCGCCCTTGAGGTCTCCGAAGGTGTTGAAGTTGACGTCCAGCGTGTAGTCATGGCTGTTGGTCGCTTCCTGAATGGCGGCGTAGTACCAAGCGGTGGTGTCCATGTTGTCGGGCCAGGTCTTCATCTGGTCGGCAACGGCGCCGAAGCTGGTAGTGCCTTCGCCGGGCAGACGGCCGATAAGCTTGTTGACAACGGTGATCGCCTGCGCACGGGTCAGGGAATCCTTCGGTCCGAACATGTTGTTGCCCTTACCCTCAAGGATGCCGAGCGCGTACAGGAAGCTGATGTACTTGTCAGCGAAGCCGCCGTTGAGGTCCTTGAAGATGAAGCCGGCGATGGGCTGGTTGATCTTGATCATGAACAGCTGCGCGATCATCGTCGCAAACTGCTCGCGGGTCATAACGGCGTCCGGATCGAAGCGACCGTCACCCATGCCGACCAGAATATTGGCCTTGGTCATCATGGTGATGGCTTCGTAAGCCCAGTGGTCCTTGCCGACGTCGATGAAGGTCTTACCGGCCTTCTTGTCGTACTTCGCCTTGGACTCGTCGGTCATGAGCTCAAAGATGATCTGCGCGGCTTCCGCACGGGTGAGCGTGTTGTTCGGGCGGACAAGGCGGTCCGGGTAGCCGGAGATGTACGCATCATGATCGGTGTCCTTCAGGCCGATGCTGAAGGTCGGGTAAACGGTGATGACATCCATGTCCAGAACCTTGCCGACAGAGATTCTCGGCGCGGACTTGAACGTCAGGCCGGTCTCCTTCTGCGTCCAGGTGGCGGACATGGTGTAGGCCTTCAGGCGCTGATCCTTGGTGAAGACGGCAACGCCGTAGGTAGCGACCTCGGAAGCGACGATCGTGTTGCTGTTCTGGTTGTAGAGAACGACCTGAGCACCCTTCGCGAGCGTGCCCCACGGGGTCTTGACGACGACCAGATAGTTGGGCAGTTTGGCAAAGACATCGGTGATGATGCCGGCGGTTTCCGGAGAGATCTCCTCGACAGAAGCGGGGACAACCTCTTCCGCTGCAATGTCTTCATCGGCTGCAAAAGCCATGACCGGCAGCAGGCTGACGACCATGACCAGAGCGAGAAGCATGCAGAGCAGTTTGCGGGATTTCTTCATAGTTTCCACTCCTTTGATAGATTGCATAAGCGCCGTTTCGCCGGAAGCAGGGTAAAACAACCGGCTGCGTACACTTATGGTCACAGTATACACGTGCCTATGGGAAAAGTCAAGCTATGGAAGCAATGTGCACAAAGGTCATCTGCGCATTTGCGGCATCATAGAGCACAGTCTGTTAACAGACGCAGTGTTAACTGCCGGAATTTTTATTCGGAGCAGATTTCCTGTTGACAAGGAGGGGGAAAGACGATATAATCCTATTAACCTATAGAGAAGGTAGGCGTTAGCGTGAGAAACCGAATTTCCGGCCGCCTGTGCATCTGCTGGCACTGTTGCGGCGTCTGAGCGCAGAGACATATACGAAACCGGACATACATATATAGTATTTGAGACAAAAATGGAGGAATCTCTTATGAGCAATATCTATACATCTGCAGACCAGCTGATCGGCAAGACACCCCTGCTGGAGCTGACGCACATTGAAAAGGAGCAGCAGCTTGAGGCGCGCATTCTGGCAAAGCTGGAGTATTTCAATCCCGGCGGCTCTGTGAAGGATCGCGTGGCGCTGGCCATGATCGAGGACGCTGAGCAGCGCGGCGTGCTCAAGCCGAGCTCCGTCATCATCGAGCCCACCTCCGGCAACACCGGCATCGGCCTTGCCTCCGTCGCTGCCGCCAGAGGCTACCGCATCATCATCGTCATGCCTGAGACCATGAGCGTAGAGCGCCGTCAGCTCATGAAGGCCTACGGCGCGGAACTCGTGCTCACCGACGGCGCGCAGGGCATGAAGGGCGCGATCGCGAAGGCCAACGAGCTTGCCGCGCAGATCCCCGACAGCTTTGTCCCCGGGCAGTTTGTCAACCCCGCGAACCCGGCGGTACATCGCGCGACGACGGGACCTGAGATCTGGCAGGACACGGACGGCAATGTGGATATCTTTGTTGCGGGCGTTGGCACCGGCGGCACTGTGACGGGTGTCGGTGAGTATCTGAAGTCCCAGTGCCCGAAGGTCAAGGTCGTGGCCGTCGAGCCGGCGACCTCACCGGTGCTGAGCGCCGGTCACGCCGGTCCGCATAAGATCCAGGGCATCGGTGCGGGCTTTGTGCCGGAGGTGCTCAATACGAAGGTCTATGATGAGGTCATCCCGGTCAGCAACGAGGATGCGTTTGCGACCGGCCGACTGATCGGCCACAAGGAGGGTGTGCTGGTCGGCATCTCTTCCGGCGCTGCCGTCTGGGCGGCGATCGAGTTGGCCAAGCGTCCGGAGAATAAGGGCAAGACCATCGTCGCGCTTCTGCCGGACATCGGCGACCGCTACCTGTCCACGCCGCTGTTCGCCGACTGAGGGCGCATGATACCGAAATCATTGTGGGAGCTGCCTTTTTGGCAACTCCCACATAATTTATTGTATGGTATGCCGTAAAAATTTCCGGTTCTTTTGCACAGCAAAGATGAAAAGGGATGCAATTTCGTGCGCGATGCGCTATAATGGATGCATTCTTTATGTTCAAGAGGGATCGTTATGCGAATCGTCGTCAAAGTCGGCACATCCACATTGGCACACGCCACCGGTCGGCTGAATATCCAGCGCATGGAGCGGCTGTGCAAGGTGCTCAGCGACCTGAAAAACGCCGGGCACGAGATCATTCTCGTCTCATCCGGCGCGATCGGCATGGGTGTCGGCAAGCTGAGCCTATCCGCGCGGCCGAAGGACATGCCCACCAAGCAGGCTGCGGCCGCGATCGGGCAGTGTGAGCTGATGTATATTTACGACAAGCTGTTTTCGGAGTATAATCACATCGTGGCGCAGTTGCTCATCACAGCGCCGGATCTGGCCGAGGGCGGCAGCCGCAAGGCGCACTTTCACAATACGCTCGCGCGCCTGCTTGAGCTCGGCGCACTGCCGGTCATCAACGAGAACGACACGGTCTCCACGGATGAGATCGTCATCGGCGACAACGATACGCTCTCGGCGATCGTATCGGCGACCGTCTCGGCGGATCTGCTGATCCTGCTCTCGGACATCGACGGCCTGTATGACCGCGACCCGCGCCGTGACCCGGATGCCAAGCTCATTGAGACCGTCCCGGTCATCGACGCGCACATTCTCTCGCTCGCGGGCGACAAAGGCTCGGAGCTTGCCACCGGCGGCATGGTCACCAAGCTGCACGCGGCGCAGATCGCCACGGCGGCCGGCTGCGAGATGGTCATTGCAAACGGCGAAAAACCGGAAGTGCTCTATGATATCGTCGGCGGCAAGCGCGTCGGCACAAGATTCTTGATCCCAAAATCTGAGGAGGAACTGCTATGACGACTCTCGATATTCTCAAGCGGACGAAGGCCGCGTGGCCGAGCATCTGCAACGCCTCTGCCGAGGACAAAAACCGCATTCTCTCTGCCATGGCCGACAGCCTGCAGGCACAGTGCGATGCGATCCTGCGCTGCAACGCCGAGGACATGGATGCCGCGCGCGGCCACATCTCGGACGTCATGCTCGACCGGCTCTATCTGGATCGCGGGCGTGTCGATGCCATGGCCGACGGTATCCGCGCGACCGTGGCGCTGCCGGATCACACGGGGCGCATCCTTGCGCAGATCGACCACCCCAACGGCATGAAGATCTATAAAAAGCAGGTGCCGCTCGGTCTCGTGGCGATCATCTATGAGAGCCGGCCGAACGTCACGTCCGACGCGGCGGCGCTCGCCATCAAGAGCGGCAACGTCTGTATGCTCCGCAGCGGCAAGGAGGCCTTCCACACGGCCAAGGCCATCGTTGCGGCGCTCAAGCAGGGCATCGTCTCAGCCGGCGGTGATGCGGACATCGTCAACATCGTCGAGGACACCAGCCACGAGAGCGCCACGGAGATCATGCAGGCCAAAGGGCTCGTCGACCTGCTCATCCCGCGCGGCGGCGCAGGGCTCATCCGCGCCTGCGTGCGCAACGCCACCGTGCCCTGCATTGAGACCGGTACGGGCATCTGCCATATCTACGTCGATCAGTACGCCGACCTCGATAAGGCCGTGCGCATCATTGAAAATGCCAAGACCAGCCGCCCCTCGGTCTGCAACGCCGAGGAGGTCTGCCTCGTGCACCGGGCGGTCGCGGCGAAGTTCCTGCCCATGCTCAAAAAGGCGCTGGTCGATGACCGCGCGGCGCAGGGGCTCACGCCGGTCGAGCTGCGGCTCGATGCGGCTGCGGCGCAGATCATCGACGGCACACCGGCGGGCGAGCAGGACTTTGACACCGAGTATCTCGACTACATCCTCGCCGTCGGCGTGGTCGACAGTCTGGACGCCGCCATCGCGCACGTGCTTGCCCACTCGACGCACCACAGCGACGCCATTGTCACCGAGGACGCCGCGAGCGCCGAGCGCTTTATCAACGGCACGGACAGCGCCGCGACCTATGTCAACGTCTCCACGCGCTTTACCGACGGGGGCGAGTTCGGCCTCGGCTGCGAGATGGGCATCTCCACGCAGAAGCTCCACGCCCGCGGCCCGATGGGGCTCGACGAGCTGAGTACCTATAAATACATCATCCGCGGTGACGGACAGATCCGCTGAGGAGGAAATACCATGAGCAAGTATGAAGCCGGATTTCTCGGCGCCGGAAATATGGGCAGCGCGCTGGCAGCCGCCGCAGCGCGGCTGGTGACGGGGGAGCGGGTCGCCGTTTCGTGCAGCACCCCCGCGCACAGTGCGGCAGCGGCCGAGCGGCTCGGCTGCCGTGCGGCTGCGCCGGAGGAGATCCTGCGCGAGAGCCGATTCGTGTTCCTCGGCGTCAAGCCGCAGATGCTTGACGGCGTGGCGCAGTCGCTGTCCGCGCCCATTGCGGCGTCGGAGAGTGTTTTCGTGTCGATGCTTGCGGGTGTGCAGCTTGAGCGGCTTGAGCGGACGCTCGGCGCGGATAAGAAGATCATCCGCATCCTGCCGAACACCCCCTGCGCGGTGGGGCAGGGCGTCATGCTCTACTGCGCGAATGCGCGCGTCACGGACGATGACCTCGCGGCGTTTTGCGCGCTCATGGCGGACGCGGGCATCGTCGATCCCGTGCCGGAGCATCTCATTGACGCCGGCTGTGCCATCACGGGCTGCGGCCCTGCGTTTGCGTACATGTTCATCGAGGCGCTCGCCGACGGCGGCGTCAAGTGCGGCCTGCCGCGCGCCAAGGCCGTCCGCTACGCGGCGCAGATGCTTGCCGGCAGCGCGGAAATGGTCCTGCGCTCCGGAAAGCACCCCGGGCTGCTCAAGGACGAGGTCTGCAGCCCTGGCGGCAGCACGATCGCCGGTGTGGACGCGCTCGAGCAGCACGCCTTTCGCGGCAGCTGCATCGCCGCCGTGGAGGCGGCGTTCGAAAAGACGCGTCAGCTTGGCTGACCCCAATACGACCGTTCGCCCGGCACTTTCACGTGCCGGGCGAACGTATGCGCTGAGCTTGTTGTGCCTTGCGCCGACACACAGCGTCAGAACAGTGTGTCCGAAAAAAAGAAAAAGTCCTGTATTCCTTGAGAATACAGGACTTTTTGCTGGTCCGAGTGAGAAGATTCGAACTTCCGGCCTCTTGAACCCCATTCAAGCACGCTACCAACTGCGCTACACCCGGATATCTTAATTGCTCAAATAATATAGCACACGAAAACCGAAAAAGCAAGAGGAAAAATGCACTTTTGGCAACGAATTAAAATTTAATATTCAATTGCTCATAAACTTCAATTTTTTCAATAAAAATCCTTGACAATTAATAAACGATTTGCTACTTTGACCTTATCATTCGTGACGGAAAACGAGCCGAATGGGCACAGGCTGTTGTTCCGGCGAAAAAAATGACAGGAGGAAACTATTATGACAGGGAAAAAACTGCAGCGTCTGCTGGCGTGCTTGCTGGCGGTGCTGCTGCTGTCGCAGGTCGGTGCGTTTTTGCCGGCCGCGCGTGCAGCAGGCGGATACTCGCTGCAAAACGGTACGGCCATCATCAAGTCCGGTATGTCGGACGCTGAGGTGAACCGTGCCTTGACGAGGGCGCTGGTCGTCGGCTTTGACCAGATGAGCGAAGCGGACCAGAACGCGCTTCTGGGCAGCCTCACGTGGGAGTATTACACGAAGGCTGTGACAAAAGTCCCTGGAATCGAAAGCAAAGAGATGTACTGGGATTCCATTGGCGGTGGCAGAACTGTTAAAGAAGGTAAGTATGTTAAAATTACGTATACTTGCCCCGCGCTTGCCAAAAATGACGACGGCAACTATCAGGTCCGCGTTCGGGGTACAAATGCTGCGGTGACGCTCACGAAGGTGGAGAAGCTCGATTCGTCCATCTCGCTGCGCAGCGGTGTCCAGGTGAAGATGCCGTACACCGATGCCGGTGCGCTGGACTTTAACGCGCTGCGCGCACGCATTTTTGAGCAGGTCGTCGCAAGCAGCACGCCGAAGCTGACAGTGAACGACGTGCACATTGAGTACTATGCCAAGTCCGAGCTGGTTTCTCATAAGGAATGGGTGAAGCTCGAGGGCGAGTTTGTGACGGTCCCGCTTTTTGACAAGAAGGTCGGCTATCCTGCCATTTCCGAGGGCAACTGGAAGATCAAGATCACCTTCGACGGCAACGCCGACTACAAAGGCTGCAGCGGGGAAATGGATGTGACGTTCCTCGACCGCGATGCTGCTCCGTTCCACCTCAAGGGCGGCGTGACCGAGGTCGGCATCGTCTACAACGCAGACCAGAGCATCAACTACGCCGCGACCGAGCAGGCGCTGCGCGAGGCGCTCATCGAGAGCACCGACCCGAGCTACCCGATCGATCTGGTGAAGGTGCAGTATAATATTTACGGCACCTCCATTACGGATGATTGGATCGCCAACTATAAGGACCTCAGTTACAAGGTGCTCGACAGCGATCTGTTGGATGGGATCAAGGCCGGAAAGTTCGGCCTCGGCGATCAGCTCCTGCGCCTGTCCTGGAGCGGCAATGCGGACTACAAGCCGTTTGAGGAGACGCGCGTCCGGGTCAAGATGGTCGATAACCGTCAGCCGACCGAGGTCGTCCTCAAGCCGAGCATCTCGCTCATCTACAATAAGGATGTCTCCGTCGTTGCGGGACAGATCTTCGAATATGTCATTAACTGGGACGACTCCACGCTGCCCGACAAGAGTACGCTGAGCGCGGATGACTTCACGTTCGAGTACGAAGCGGAAGTCATGATCACGGATAAGGACGGCTTGGTCGTCGGCACCGGCGAGAAGCGCTGGGCACCGATCGCGGGCGAAAAAGTCCTGACAAGCTACACGTTCTGTGAGCAGATCGGCGCGGGCGAGCAGAAGATCCGTGTGACCTACAAGGGCAACGCGGACTACCGTCCCAGCAATGGTGCTGAGCTTCCGGATGGCTGCTATCTGACGATCAAGAAAGCGCCTGTCACCGTTAAGGTGCACTCGACGAGCATCTATGCCGATGAGGAGCTCAGCAAGGACTTCGTCACCACCGATCCGGTCGATAATTTCGATATCTTCACGGTCTTCGGCGGCGTGACCAACAACGTGACCGGCAGCGTGTTCGTGCAGCTGCCCGAGCGTTTGACAAAGGGAACGATCATCAAGCTCATTGACAAAACGCTCGAAGGTCTTCACCAGAAGACGCTCACGCAGATGATGAAGGAGGGCACAACGGTCGGCGAGCTGCGCAAGCTCTTTAACGACATTGTCACCAATGCTGATAATCTGCCGCAGTCTGTGAAGGAGCTGCTTGCGAAGGCCGGCATCGATATTGACACCCTCGTCAAGCTCAACGAGGCGCTCAACAAGTTCCCCAATCTGCTTGACGATGTCCGCGTGGCCTTCGGCACGCCGGATCAGGCGGGCATCTACACTGTGTGTGCAGTCACGAACAACAAGAACTATCACACCGGCTTTGCGATGGGCAGCCTTGTTGTGAAGGCACACGTATCCGATGTGCGCCTGACGTGGAATGCGCCCATCAACGGGAAGCTGACCGTGGAAGAGGCAGCTGCGTTCGATTTCGGCGCGACGCTGCGCTATAATGAGAAGCCGGTCGCGGACCAGTCCTCCGTGAAATGCCTGTACACTGGCATCACGAGCAACTGGCAGTCTTACCCCAGCACCACGACCCCGCCGACCGAGCCCGGCCGCTATGTCATGACGGCTGTGACTGTGGGCGGCAACTATCAGGCGGCGCCCATCACGCGTTCGTTCCAGATCACGAAATAATTCCTCCGTTTGTCTCCCGGGTGATGCTGCCCGGGAGACATTTTTGCGCCCGGAAAACAGGCCGAAACGGAAAAATGAAAATCACCGAAAATTTTTTCAAAAATTACTTGACACCGGTCGATTCGTCTGGTATATTAAACAAGCGCTGAGGCGACGAGGCCGAGTAGTTCAGTCGGTTAGAACGCTAGCCTGTCACGCTAGAGGTCGAGGGTTCAAGTCCCTTCTCGGTCGCCACCCGCGGAGCGAAAGCTCCGCGGGATTTGTATGCTGCTATAGCTCAGCCGGTAGAGCGCATCCTTGGTAAGGATGAGGTCCCCGGTCCGAATCCGGGTAGCAGCTCCAGAAAATAACCTGTAACCGCAATGGTTACAGGTTTTTTCTTTTTCCGATCCTTTTGCGCGCCGAATGAAACCGCAGCGCCGGACGGGGCAGGGCCGTCCGGCGCTTTTTGTCATTCCGTTTTCTCCAGATAGGCCAGCGCCTGCAGGTAAGTGCCTCTTTTTGCGGGCGCAGCGCCGTCGATCCGCCGGGTGTCGAGGTTGTGCCGCAGGTCGGCGCACTTGACCTTGCGCGCGATCGGATTTTTCGCCAGCGCCTGCACGTAGTCCATATAGGGCACGCCCTCGGTGTGCGTCAGCAGCCGGAGTGCATCGAGCACGGGTACGGGAAAGCCGGCGCGCTCCAGATCCGCGAAGGAATACATATCCCCGTGATCCTCGATCACGTCGTGCAGCAGTGCCACGCACGTCGATGCTTCGTCATCCAGCTGTGTGGCGAGATAAAACGGGTGAAACACGTAAGGGTAGCCGCCCTTGTCGAGATCGTCCCTGTGCGCCTGAAACAGGATGCTGCACGCTGTTTTTACGAGCTGCGAGTAGTACATATGCCCGGCCTCCGTATGACGAATATCAGCGGTGTGCGCCGTATATCTATTGTAGCAGGCGCGCGCCCGCTGCGCAACGGCACTTTGCGGTATACATACAGCAAGACCCCGCCGGATGGCGGGGCCCTGCAGATACTGTCAAAAAAGTACTACTTTTTTGACAAAGAGGTGGGCTGCCTGACCGCATCGCACTCGCTGTCTGCCGGATGCGGACAGCTCGCACGTTTGCAGGCCGAGAAGTATTTTCTTCGCCGCACATGTCGCCGAAGAAAATGATTGGACTTTCTTTCGCCGCTGCGGCGGCGAAACTCTACGAGGTTCTTTGACAAGCTGAGCAAGACCCCGCCGTTCGGCGGGGTCTTGCAATTGCGAGTGAGCCTGTAAGCCGGGTTCTGTAATCGACAGCTATCTATCTAGACGCACCGTTGCCGGTGCGTTCCAGCCACCTCCATGGGACGGCCGGGCAGGCCATATGTCCCTCCGCGGTGTTGCTCCGGATAGAGTTTACAGCGCCGCACTGTCTCCAGCCGGCGAGTGAGCTCTTACCTCACTTTTCCACCCTTACCCGATCGCTCGGGCGGTATCTTTCTGTTGCACTTGTCCGAGGGTCGCCCCTGGCGGGTGTTACCCGTTATCCTTGCCCTGCGGAGCCCGGACTTTCCTCACGCACAGCCTTTCGGCTCGTGCCCGCGGCTGTCCGGCTCACTCGCCCGACTATTTTACACATCCTGCCGCGGTACGTCAAGCGCTGCGGCGATTTATTTTCTTGTAATCGCGTCAAATGGGCGGTATAATCGCTTTGTATGATTCTTTTTCTTCAAAAGGAGTGTCTGCATGACCTTTTCGGATTATATCGACTACCTGCGCGACAAGCGCATCGGCGTCATCGGTTTCGGCGTGAGCAATCAGCCGCTTGTGCGTGTGCTGCTGCAAAACGGCTGTGACGTGACCGTGTGCGACCGGCGCGAGCGCGCGCAGCTCGGCGCGGCCGGGGATGAGGCCGCGGCGCAGGGCGCGAAATTTGCCCTCGGCGCGGACTATCTCGAGCATCTGGACTTTGATGTCATCTTCCGCACGCCGGGCGTGCTGCCCATTGTGCCGCAGCTGCGCAAGGCTGCGCAAAACGGCGCGATCCTCACCTCCGAGATGGAGGCGTTCTGCAATCTCTGCCCCTGCCGCATCCTTGCCATCACCGGCAGCGACGGAAAGACCACGACCTCGACCATCACGGCGGAGCTTCTGCGTGCGCAGGGATACACCGTGCACCTCGGCGGCAACATCGGCACACCGCTGTTTGACCGCATCGCGGACATCCGGCCGGACGATTTTGCCGTGCTCGAGCTCAGCAGCTTCCAGCTGCACAGTATGCACTGTGCTCCGGATGTGGCCATCATCACAAACATTTCGCCCAACCATCTGGATGTGCATCCGGATCTGGAGGACTATGTATCGGCCAAGTGCAGCATTTACCGCGGTCAGCGCCCCGACGGTGTTCTCGTACTCAACGCCAAGGACGCGCACACGCCGCGCTTTGCAGCCGAAGCGCCGGGCAGCGTGCGCTATTTCAGCAGCGTCGGTCCGGTGGAAAACGGCGTCTACTGCTCGGACGGCGTCATTTATCGCGCGCACGGCGGCGAGGCGGAGAAGCTGATCGACGTTTCGGATATCCGCATCCCCGGCGCGCACAACGTGGAAAACTATATGGCTGCCTTCGCCGCGACCGACGGTCTGGTTGGTCAGGCGGCGTGCGTGCAGGTCGCGCGCAGCTTTGCGGGTGTCCCGCACCGCATGGAGCGCATCCGTGAGCTCAACGGCATCACGTTTATCAACGACTCCATCGCCTCGAGCCCCACGCGCACGATCGCGGGTCTGCACGCGCTGCCGAAGCCGCCGGTCATCATTCTCGGCGGGCATGATAAGCACATCCCGTTTGACGAGCTGGGCGACGAGGTCTGCCTGCACGCGAAGGCGGCGGTCGTCGTCGGTGAGACGGCGCAGCGCATCGCGGCGGCCATCCGCGGCTCGAAATTCTATGACCCGGGAAAGCTGCCGCTCGTTGAAGCGCAGGATTTTCGTGCGGCGGTCGAGACGGCGTATCGTCTCGCGCAGCCGGGCGACACCGTGACGCTCTCGCCGGCGTGCTCGTCGTTTGACTTCTTCAAAAACTTTGCCGAGCGCGGCGATACCTTCCGCGCCATCGTGGAAGACCTGCAATAAATGCATGGACCGCGCCCCGCCTGCATAGCATGGCAGGGGGGAGTGCTATGATCCGTGCGACTCGCCGCTGGCGTCCGGCTATTCATCGTCCGCCGCGCTTCAGGCGCAGCGTGGCGGCGCTGCTGCTGGCGCTGGCTGTGCTTGGCAGCGCCGCGTATGTGACCGTGACGGTGCTGCAGCTCATCACACAGCTTGCCGTGAACGCCGCCTGCGATCTCATGCAGCTGAAGATCAACACCGCCGTCCGTGCGTCCATGGCGCAGGTGCGCGGCGAATACTATACCTACCGCACAGACGCGGACGGGACGATCACGGCCGTGAGCATCGACGCCGAGCGCGTGGGGCAGGTGGCCTCGCTCGTGCTCGAGCATATGATGGACGGTGATGACGGGCAGATCGAGCTCGACATCCCGCTTGAGACGCTCTTCGGCGTGAATTTTCTGCCCGGTCTCAAGCTGCCGCTTCCGGTGCGCATCCTTGTGCTGACGACGTCGGACGTGCGCTATCGCAACGAGCTCGTGTCGGCTGCGATCAATCAGAGCAAATATCAGCTATACCTCGATATCAACATGGATCTGGACATTCTGGTGCCGTGGGCGCACCAGACGGAGACAGTGGGCACGCAGGTGCTGCTGGCCGAGACGGTCATCGTCGGCAAAGTGCCCCAGACGTATGTGGAAGTGGAGTAACGACTATGGACGTACATGAAGAAATCCTGGCGCTGCGCCGCCGGCTGGAGCGCGCAAACTTTCTCTACTATGTGAAAGACGCGCCCGAGATCAGCGACTTTGAATATGACGCGCTCCTGCGCAGACTGGAGGAGCTTGAGGCGGCGCACCCGGAGTATGCCTCGCCCGATTCGCCGACGCAGCACGTCGGCGGCTATGCGCTCAACACCTTCGCGCAGGTACACCATCAGGTGCCGCTCGAGAGCCTGCAGGATGTGTTTTCGTTCGACGAGCTGCGCGCGTTCGGCGCGCGCATGGACACCGTGCTCACGCAGGCGCATGATTACTCGGTCGAGCCGAAGATCGATGGTCTGTCCATGTCGCTCGAGTATGAAAACGGTGTGTTCGTGCGCGGCGCGACGCGCGGCGACGGTGTCACCGGCGAGGACGTGACGGAAAATCTGCGCACACTGCGAAACCTGCCGCTGACGCTTGAAAATGCGCCCGCAAGGCTCATTGTGCGCGGTGAGGTCTATATGTCGCACGCCGTGTTTGCGCAGCTCAACGCCGAGCGCGAGCTGCTTGAGCAGCCGCTGCTGGCCAATCCCCGCAACGCGGCAGCGGGCTCCGTGCGCCAGCAGGACCCGAAGGTCGCGGCGGCGCGCAAGCTGGATATTATCATCTTCAACCTCCAGTATGACAGTGAGCGCACGTTTGCCACCCATACGCAGACGCTCGACTATCTGGCGTCGCTGGGCTTCCCGGTCGTGCCGTACCGACGCTGCGAGACACTCGATGCCTGCTGCGCGCGCATCGACTGGATCGGTGACAACCGCGAGACGTTCCCGTTTGACATCGACGGTGCGGTCATCAAGATCAACGACCTTGCACAGCGGCGGTATCTCGGCAGCACGGCGAAATTCCCGCGCTGGGCGGTGGCGTATAAGTATCCGCCGGAAAAAAGGGAAAGCCGCGTGCGCGACATCGTCGTGCAGGTCGGGCGCACGGGCGTGCTCACACCGAAGGCGGTCATCGACCCGGTGCGCCTGGCAGGGACGACCGTCACAAACGCCACGCTGCACAATCAGGATTTCATCGACAACCTCGACCTGCGCATCGGCGACACGGTACTCGTGCAGAAGGCGGGGGAGATCATCCCCGAGATTCTCTCCGTCGTGCGCGAAAAGCGCCCCGAGGGCACGGTGCCGTTTCGTATGCCGGACACCTGCCCCGAGTGCGGCGCGCCGGTCGTGCGCGATCCGGACGGCGCTGCCCTGCGCTGCACGGGTGCGGAGTGTCCGGCGCAGCGGCTGCGCAACATCGCACACTTCGCCTCGCGTGAGGCGATGGACATCGATGGGCTCGGCATTTCGCTGTGCCAGTCGCTGATCGACTCGGGGCTCGTGCGCTCGCCGGCGGAGCTGTATTCCCTCGAGCCGCAGGCGGTCGCGGCGCTGGATCATATGGGCAAAAAGTCGGCCGAGAATCTCATTGCAGCCATTGAAAAGAGCAAGGATGCGGGCATGGCGCGCCTGCTGTGCGCGTTCGGCATCCGGCAGGTGGGGCAGAAGGCGGCCAAGGTGCTGGCGATGCACTTCGGCACGCTCGACAAGCTCATGGCGGCGACGGAGGACGAGCTCATGGCCATTCCCGACGTTGGGCCGACAACGGCTGCGTACCTGCGCGCGTGGTTTGCAAATCCTCAGTCGCAGCACCAGATCCGTCTGCTGCGCGTGGCCGGTGTCAGCTTCGAGTCCAGGGAGCAGATCGTCGACCACCGCTTTGCGGGCAAGACGTTCGTGCTCACCGGCGCGCTCAAGCACTTCAGCCGCGATGAGGCCGGCGCCATCATCGAACGCTTCGGCGGCAAAACCAGCTCATCCGTGTCGAAAAAGACGTCCTATCTGCTGGCCGGGGAGAATACCGGCTCAAAGTATCAGAAGGCGCTCACGCTCGGCACGCCGATCATTACGGAAGCAGAATTTCTGGACATGATCCGGGAATAACGACGAAACGGAGGAATCATCATGCGAGATTACGCAAAGGAGTTTGAAAACCGCGTCGCCTTTATCCGCGACCTGCTCAAAAGCAGCGGCGCCAAGGGCGTCATCTACGGCAACAGCGGCGGCAAGGACAGTGCGCTCGTCGGCATTCTCTGCAAGGCCGCGTGCGACAACACAGTCGGCATCATGATGCCGTGCGCCTCCAAGCGCAACTTCGGCGAGGACATGACCGACGGTCTGGCCGTGGCCGAGCAGTTTAACATCGAGACACGCACGGTCGACCTCACGGCGGAAAAGGAGCTCGTCATGCAGACGCTCTCCGCCGTCACGACGCTCAACCAGATGGCAACGTCCAATATTGCGCCGCGTCTGCGCATGCTCACGCTCTACACGATCGGCGCGGCGGAGGGACGCCTCGTCGCCGGGACGGGCAACCGCAGCGAGGCGTACATGGGCTACTTCACGAAGTGGGGCGACGGTGCGTATGACTTCAACCCCATCGCCGACCTGACCGTGACGGAGGTCTATGCGTTCCTGTCGTGGCTGCACGCGCCGGAAAACATCATCCGCAAGGCGCCGTCAGCCGGGCTTTTCGAGGGGCAGACGGACGAGCAGGAGATGGGCGTGAGCTATGCCGCTATTGACAAGTACATCCTCACCGGCGAGGCCAACGAGCACGACAAGGCCATCATCGACCGCTACCATAGCCGCAGCGAGCACAAGCGCCGCCCGGCCGCGACCTACCACGCCGAATGACGCAGTATTTCGATACCCACGCGCATTACGACAGCGGAAAGTTCAACGCCGACCGTGACGAGGTGCTGTGCGCCGTGCATGACAGCGGCGTCGCGCTCGTGGTCGACCCCGGCGACAGCGGCGTCACGTCGGAGCGTGCCGTTGCGCTGGCACAGGCGCACGATTTCGTCTATGCCGCCGTCGGCTGGCATCCGGAGGAGGCCGACAGCTGGACGGACAGCAGTCTTGCGCACATCCACGCGCTGGCGGCGCAGCCGAAGGTCTGCGCCATCGGCGAGATCGGGCTGGACTATTACTGGGACGCATCCACAAAGGTGAAGCAGGAGCGGATGTTCCGCGCGCAGCTGGAGCTTGCGCTCGAGCTGGATCTGCCGGTCATCGTGCATGACCGCGAGGCGCACGGCGACAGCCTGCGCATCGTGTGCGACTATCCGCAGCTGCGCGGTGTGTTCCACTGCTATTCCGGCAGCGTGGAGATGGCGCGCGAACTGCTGCGCCGCGGCTGGTATCTCGGCTTTGACGGGCCGATCACATACAAAAATGCCGCCAAAGCGCCCGAGGTGATCGCCGCCTGCCCGGTGGAGCGCATCCTGCTGGAAACGGATTCCCCCTATCTCGCGCCCGTGCCGAATCGCGGCAAGCGCAATGATTCACGCAACCTGCCGTTCATCGCCGCGCGTGTCGCGCAGATCAAGGGCATGACGATAGACCAAGTCGCGGAGGTGACACTGCAAAATGGAAAGAAACTCTTTGATCTCTGAGCGCTATCTGCTGCGCGGCGCGCCGAACGCGCGCGACCTCGGCGGCCTGCCGACGGTGGACGGGCGCAAGGTGCGCACAGGGCTGCTGCTGCGCAGCGGCGAGCTTGCGGGCATTACGGACGCCGATGCGCACACGCTCAGCCAATACCCGCTGCGTACGGTCATCGACTTTCGCACCGATCTGGAGCGGGAGCAGAAGCCGGACCGTGTCCTTGCAGGCGTGCGCTATATCCACTGTCCGATCGTGCAGCAGGCGGCGGCCGGCCTGACGCGTGAGGAGCAGGCAGATCCCTATGGCGCCGTCGTTGCGCATGCAAAAACGATGGCGGGCAAGGAGCGCGCGTTCATGTGCGAGCTGTACCGCGGCCTTGTCACGCGGGAATTCTCTGTTGACCACTACCGGCAGTTTTTTGCCCATCTGCTCGCGCAGACGGACGGGGCGCTGCTCTACCACTGCTCTGCGGGCAAGGACCGCGTCGGCGTCGGCACGATGCTGCTGCTGACGGCGCTGGGCGTGGACTGGCCGGTCATCGTGGAAAACTATCTGATCACGAACGAGCGCATGGCCGCCACGACCGACTGTCTGCTGACGGCGGTCAAGGACTATGACCTCACGGAGGCAGAGCGGGATGTCATCCGCACATTCGACTGCGCGGACGTGGAGTTTCTGACCGCCGCGCGCGACGCGGCCGAAGCGCGTTATGGCAGCATGGACGCCTTCCTGTCGCAGGCGCTCGGCGTCGGTGAGGCTGAGCGGGAGATACTGCGTGCACGCTGGCTGACAGAGTGATAAAAGTAATCACAGAAAAAGCGGCGTGCCGCCCATATCGGGCGGCACGCCGTTTATGATATCGTGCGTATCAGGTCTTTGGAATTTGATCTGCAAGGAAGATCATTACGGGGTCTTCCTCTGCGCGGACATAGGGCGCTCTCGGTGCGCGAAACAGCGAAGACTCCGGCAGCGCCGTACTGAGCACGACGTGGAAGGTCGTGCCGTTCCAGGCGTTGCTCTCGAGCAGGATCGTGCCGTTGTGCTTTTCTGCGACACCGAGCGCGACGGTGAGGCCGAAACCATTGCTGCTCAGGTCGGAAAAGTCCACGCCCGTCACGCGCAGCGGGATGAAGATCGTCCCGAGCTTCGCCGGAGCGATGCGTGTGCCGTCGTCACAGATGATGATGTCTGCGCGGTCACCCTCCTGTGTGACGGCAATGTGGATGCGGTCGCCGCGCGAGCAGCGCTCCATGCAGTTTGCGATGATGTTGAGCAGCATCCGCTGGATGAGCGCCGTGTCGAGCGCGCACTCGATCGGCGCTTCCGGAATGTGCACGTCGAGCACGATGCCGTTGTCGTCGGCGATCGACTGTATGTTTTCCAGCAGCATCCGGCATTCCGCGCCGAGATCGCATAGCTGCGGTGCGAATGCGAGCGACCCGTCGCTCAGCCCGGAGGCGGTGGAGGCATTGAGCGCAAAGCGCAGCAGCCGGTAATAAAACCGCTTGAGTTCGGCGGCATTGTGGCGAAAGTGCACATCACTCAGCTGCATGCCGTAATCATGGAAGTACGTCGTGAGCGTGTGCAAGCCCGACAGCGACGTCAGAAACGGCGCAAACTGTGCGCCTGCGCGCAGCGTGTTTTCGTCCTGCGGCTCAAGCGAGAAGAGCCGGAACGCGCCGAATGATGTCACGGATACGATGACATGGCGCTTGCCGACCATGGCGGAGGTCACAAATTCCGTCGCCGTGGCCTCGGTAATGTGATCCGGCAGCAGCTCGGAGAGCTTGTGATTTGTACGGTCGCCGCGAAAGAGCTCCTGCGCCGCCGGATTCATAAATGCGATGAACTGCTCCTGCGCACCGAGCACGGCTGTCGTGCTCATGGAAAACAGTGTGCTGAGCGAGTCGATGATGTGCGTATTGCTCATTTTCCGATCCCCCCTGAGATGTATTAAAAATCAGTATAGCAGAGCTCGTCAATAGATACAAGTTTTTGCGAAAATCTGAACGAAAAATTGTCACTTGTGATCGACTGCGCATCGTGAATTGGAAAGAATGTGGTTGCGCTTTTTCCGGATTTGTTATAAAATAGACCCGTAAGAAAATGCGCTGCGTGCTGTGCGCAGCAGATCTAACAGGAGGAACGAGTATGATTAGAATTGGCATCAATGGCTTCGGCCGTATCGGCCGTTTGGCATTCCGCGCCGCGATCTGCGCTGACGATATTGAGGTCGTCGCCGTCAACGCTCCGGACAAAACGCCTGAGCAGCTGGCATATACCGTGAAGTATGACTCCGTGCACGGCCGCTTCAATGGCACCGTTGATTTTGAGGAAGGCGAAAACCCGGCTCTGATCGTCAACGGCAAGCGTGTTGCGCTGCTCAACAACCGTGACGCGAAGCTCCTGCCCTGGGGTGAGCTGGGCGTTGAGTATGTGCTCGAGTGCACCGGCGCGTTCCTGACCAAGGAAAAGGCGCAGGATCACCTCGATGCCGGCGCGCAGGTCGTCGTGCTCTCCGGCCCGTCCAAGGACGACACGCCGATGTTCGTCTGCGGCGTCAACCTCGATGCTTATACCCCCGACATCAAGATCGTGTCCAACGCTTCCTGCACTACCAACTGCCTTGCGCCGCTGGCCAAGATCATCAACGACAACTTCGGCATCGTCGAGGGCCTCATGACCACCGTCCACGCCGATACTGCCACCCAGCAGGTCGTTGACGGCTTCTCCAAGAAGAACTGGCGCCTGTCCCGCGGCGTGCACGGCAACATCATCCCGACCAGCACCGGCGCTGCCAAGGCTGTCGGCAAGGTCATCCCGGCTCTGCAGGGCAAGCTGACCGGCACCTCCATGCGTATCCCGAGTGCGGACGTGTCCATCGTCGACCTGACCTGCCGTCTGGAGAAGGCCGCGACCTATGAAGAGATCTGCGCCGCCGTCAAGGCTGCCGCGGAAGGCCCGATGGCCGGCGTCGTCGAGTACGTTGACGACGAGGTCGTCTCCTCCGACTTCATCACCGATCCGCACACCAGCATCTTCGATGCCAGAGCGGGTCTGGCGCTCAACGATCACTTCGTCAAGCTCATGGCTTGGTACGACAACGAGTGGGGCTTCTCCAACAAGATGCTCGACCTGACGCGCCACATCGACAGCGTCCGCAAGGCCTGATCGAAAAAATCCAACTGCAAATCAAGGGAATGCATCGCGTTCCCTTGATTTTTTCTGCGCGTTCGTGTAAAGTATAGCGGCACATGAAATTTCAGCGGGGAGGGAGCGCGTTTTGCAGGAAAACAGCAAGCAGAACTATCTCCACGGCGCGGCCATTATGGCGGCCGGCGTGGTGGTCACCAAGATCCTCGGCGCGATCTATAAGATCCCGCTCGGCAATATCCTCGGCGACGAGGGGTATGGATACTTTTCCGTCGCTTACAATATCTATTACGTTTTTCTCACGATGGCTACGGCGGGCATGCCGGTCGCGCTCTCGCGCATGATCAGCGAGGCGGATACGCTCGGCCGTCCCATGCACGCGCGCAAGATCTTCCGCGTTGCATGGCTGACGTTTGCGATCTTCGGCATTCTGCTCGGCCTGGTCATGTTCCTGTTTCCGACGGAGCTTGCCGGAATGCTCAACAACGTCCGCGCGGCGCAGAGCATCTGGGCGCTGTCCCCGGCGCTTGTGCTTGTGTACCTGACGAGCACGTACCGCGGTTATGCACAGGGCATGAGCAATATGAAGCCGACCACTGTCTCACAGATCCTTGAGGTCGTGGGCAAGGTCGCTGTCGGTCTGGTGCTCGCGTGGAGCTTTACGCGCGCGGGCAAAGGGCTGCCGGTCGCCTCGGCGGGCGCGATCTTCGGCGTCACGGCGGGCGGTGCATTCGCGCTCATCTACGTCTCGATCTATAAGCACCGGCACTATCCGGACAAACCGGTCGCGGACCCGGACGTTCCGGACTCTGCCGGCCGTATTCTCGGCACGCTGCTGCGCATCAGTATCCCGATCGCGCTCGGCTCAAGCGTTTTGAGCATCATCAACCTCGTCGACACCAAGCTCATCATGTACCGTCTGCAGACGGCGCTGGGCTATTCGGAGACATACGCAAACATTCTCTACGGTGTCTACGGGAAAACGCTGACGCTCTTTAACCTTCCGGCTGCGTTCGTGACGCCGATGACGATCAGCATCGTTCCGGCGATTGCTGCCGCGGTTGTGCAGAAGAAGTTTGCACAGGGACATGATATTGCGGAGTCTGCGCTGCGCATCTCGGCGGTCGTCGCCATGCCGATGGGTGTCGGGCTCGCCGTGCTCTGCGACCCGATCGTGAACGTGCTCTATCCGAACAGCAATGACGCCGGGCCTATGCTGCTGATGTTTTTGGGGCTTGCGTCTGTGTTCGTGTGCATTTCGCTTATCACAACGGCCGTCCTGCAGGCGACCGGGCATGAGCTGTGCCCCGTGTGGTCGATGCTGGCCGGCGGTGTGACCAAGGTCGCGGTCAACTGGTTTTTGATCGCTGTTCCGGAGCTCAACATCGTCGGCGCGCCGATCGGCACGCTCGCGTGCTATGTGGTCATCTGCATCATGAACTACATCTTCCTGTGCCGCACGCTGCATGAGCGGCTGCATATCGAGCGCTGCCTTGCGCGTCCGCTGCTGAGCACACTGCTCATGGCGGTCGTAGCCGGAGGCGTGTACGCCGGGATCAGCGCTGTCATAGGCGGCGATCCGGGTTGGAAGCGTATGGCGCTGGCCATGCTCGTGGCGATGGTCTGCGCGGTCGTGACATATCTTGTCGCGGTGGTCAAAACGCGCGCCATCACGCTTGCGGATATGCAGCTGATCCCGCGTGGTGAAAAGCTCGCAAAAGTCCTGCATATCAGATGACATAACACCGAAAACCCTGAATTTTCAATGGTTTTTTCAAAAAAGGGTTGCAGAAGGAGCAAAATTGTGTTAGATTTTCTCTGCAAAGAAAGCTATGACCTGCGCGACTTCGTTGCGCTCGTCTCGTACCTGCGTTCGCCGAACGGCTGCCCCTGGGATCAGGTGCAGACGCACGAGAGCATCCGCCGCAACTTCCTCGAGGAGACGTATGAGGCCTGTGAGGCGATTGACGCCGGAGACCTTGTGCATATGCGCGAGGAGCTGGGTGACGTGCTCATGCAGGTGCTGTTTCACACGGATATCGAGCGTGAGGCCGGGCATTTTGATATTGACGATGTGGCAGACGCTGCCTGCAAAAAGCTCGTCTACCGGCATCCGCACGTGTTTCGCCGCGACGAGCCGGATGCGCCGGACTGGGACACGATGAAGCAGCGCGAGCGCGCGCAGACGACCACCGCCGAGGCGATGGACAGCGTGGCGCGCAGCCTGCCGGCGCTCTGGCGCTGCGATAAGATCCAGGCCAAGGCCGCCAAGAACGGCTTTGAATGGCCGGATGTACATGCGGCGCTTGATAAGGTCGATGAGGAGACGCGCGAGCTGCGCGCAGCCGTGGCCTCCGGCGATACGGAGGCGATCGGTGACGAACTGGGCGACCTGCTCTTCGCCGCCGTGAAGGTTGCACGTTTTGCGGGCATCGATCCCGAGCAGGCGGCACACGCCGCGTGCGAAAAATTCATCCGCAGGTTTTCCGCCATGGAGACCGCGGCCGCAAACGACGGTACGGCGCTTGAACAGTGCACGCTTGAGCAGATGCTCACGCTCTGGCAGCAGGCAAAGCAGACCGTCAGTGCGGAACAGGAAAGCAGGAAATCTGCACGGCAGTGAGAGACCCGTGCGGGATTCTATAAAATGGCATATGCCAACACAAACATGAAGTAGGAGGATTACCATCATGAATAAGGCAGAACTGATTGCTGCAGTTGCCGAAAAGACCGGTCTGTCCAAGAAGGACAGCGAGAAGGCCGTCAACGCGGCGTTCGACACCATCGCCGCGAACCTCGAGGTCGGCGAAAAGGTGCAGCTCGTCGGCTTCGGCGTGTTTGACATCAAGGAGCGCGGCGCCCGTATCGGCCGCAACCCCAAGACCAAGGAAGAGATCGAGATCCCGGCAACGCGCGTGCCTGTTTTCAAGGCGGGCAAGGTGCTCAAGGACGTGGTTTCCAAATAAGAACGATGTGAAACGCTCCGGGATGACCGGAGCGTTTTTGTCAGGAGGAGCTCTATGCGTCTGGATAAATATCTGAAAGTTTCGCGCCTCATCAAGCGCCGCACGGTGGCAAACGACGCCTGCGACGGTCAGCGTATCACGGTCAACGGCCGCACGGCGAAGGCTTCGTATGACGTCAAGATCGGCGACGTGATCGAGATCGCCCTCGGACAGCGCACCGTAAAGGTGGAGGTGCTCGCCGTCACGGAGAACGCAAAAAAAGACGATGCTGCGGCCATGTACCGCGAGCTCGCCGAATAATGCGCGCAAAAAACCGCCGCTCTGAATGGTAGCACCAGATAAGAAAACATTGAAAAAGTCAGTGAAATCAATGTTTTTCATGGTGCAAACACGGTGCGAAGTCGAAACAATCAAATACTGACAGGCTCAAAGGGCGTTGATATGCAAGTATCAGCGCCCTTTTCCTGTACCCACAAGCCATAGGCATTGAAAACCTATGGCGTTTTTTTATACCCATTTTTGAAGGAGGCTGGCAATGAAACTG
>ERZ1673696.283-NODE-283-length-57194-cov-18.687009_pt1 | contig 57194 bp, 59 predicted proteins | sample MGYA00580226_ERZ1673696 | MGnify/ENA primary metagenome ERZ1673696 (study PRJEB41218, sample SAMN15661743) | gut metagenome | host: Homo sapiens | place: Canada: London | collected 2015-08-20/2019-03-30 | study: EMG produced TPA metagenomics assembly of... | reverse complement strand
CTTTGATATACCTATACGATACACGCTTTCGGACGAATTATCAAGAAAAACCTGCGGTTTCGTCCGCCCTGCCGCTGTACGTATCTTTGTTTTATACCGTCCAGTGGTTTGCTTGGGTGAGGCGGTCCAGGATGAGGGAGGCGGCGGTGACGGCGTCTTCGATGGTCAGGTAGTGCGGGGCGCTTTCGTCCAGCAGGAGACGGCCGGAGGCGGGAAATTCCTCGTCCGCGAACCAGATCTTCAGCCACACGGGATAGCGCGGGGCGAAGTCGAAGCGTGCGCAGAAGTCTGCGTTGGAGGGCAGGAGCTCCGCGCCGAGTGCTTTGCAGCGCTGCGTCAGCTCCTCCGGCGGCAGTACGCCGAGGTCGCGCCGGACGATCAGCTCCGCATTGCGGTCGAGGCCGCTGCCGCGCACGAGGCCGTCTTTGTACTGGGAAAGTGTGATGGTCCGGCCGGTCGGCGGTGTGCCGTCAGCCAGATCGAGCAGGTGCAGCAGCGTCAGCGCGTGCCAGTTGGAGAGCGGCGGCTCGATCGTGCAGTCCGGCAGACGGACGGTGACCGTCTGCCCCAGCGTCGGGACCTGAAACGCGCCGTCAGCGTACCGCACGCCGGCTTTTTCCGCAATGTCCTCCGGCGCGTACCGCGCCAGTCGCGCCCGCGCGACGGCGAGCATGCTTTCAAATTGACGATGTTCCATGCACTCACCTCGCCGCCATCTTAGCATGCCGCAGGCGTTTTTTCAATCGCGGCGGGACAAAACCGGAAATCGTGTAGAACCATAATCGAGAAGCCCGCACGGGCAAACAAAAATGAAAAGGAGATCAAAGCAATGGAAATGAATATCGGCGACATGGTCGCGGCGATGGCGGCGCGGAATGAGGCGTTCCGCGGGAACGAGCAGGTCCCGGAGAAGGTCGAGACATACAATAAGCTGAAAGAGCATGCGGCGGCGATCGGGAAGGTTCTGCGCGCGCCCTGGTACGCGGACGATCTGGAACTGCGGGAGCAGAACACCTTCGTCTATATCGACTTCCCGCTCCCGGTCAACATTTTGAACGACAGCATCCGCGGGCGGATCGCAGAAATGGTCCGGCTGGCGGACATGGTGACGCTCGCCGAGGTCCGTGGGCGGCTTCGTATGACCTTCACGGTCGCAAGGGTCTGGAAGGAGTGAATAAGCAGGCATATGTCTCTGACCGGCAAAAACTGTGGTATTCTTGTGAAAAAACTGGTATAATGGATACAGGAGGCTGAGCAGATGGGACAGTACGAAAAACTGCTGCTTGCGCTCATGAGCGGCGCGAAAGACCGGAACTTTCAATTTCAGATCTGCGGCTGATCCTCGATCGGCTCGGCTTCGACTGCCGGGTCCGCGGAGATCATTTCATTTACACGCGAAACGACATCGAGGAGATCATCAACATTCAGCCGGTCGGCACCTTTATTGCGGAGATCCCGGAGCTGTCCGGATGCATGGCAGACGGCAAGACCATGACAGAGGCACTGCACAACGTCCAGATCGTAGCGCAGGAATGGATCGAGACCGCACGGGAGTTGGGACGGGAGATTCCCGTGCCGAAGGGCCGTCTGCAATACGCATAAATCGTCAAAAAAGCAAGCACTCCGCTGATCGCGGCGGGGTGCTTGCGTATAAAAGGAAACCCGGCAATCACATGATTGCCGGGTTTCCTTTGGCAGGGGATGAGGGATTCGAACCCCCGCAAACGGAGTCAGAGTCCGGTGTGCTACCGTTACACAAATCCCCTAAATGGCCTCTTGCCGAAGCGCATGATTATTATAACGATTTCTCGCAAAAAGTCAAGACTAATTTTTTCTTTTTTGCAGAAACGTAAATTGCAAGAGTTAATTTCAAAAAATCCGAAAAAATTTTTCAGCTCAGCGAGGCCACAAACTCGTCGAACAGCATCCCCGCCGTCTTTCCGCCCAGGAGCTTGCGCGGATAGTTGTTCATCCAGTCCTGCACGGCGCTGATGTCCTCGTCCGGAACGGCGTCCAAGTCCGTCCCTTTCGGGAAGAACCGGCGGAACATCCGGTTCTGGTTCTCGTTGGTGCCGCGCTCGTTGCTGCGATAGGGATGGCAATAGAAGACCTGCGTGCGCCGCTCGCCGGTCTCTTTGCTCGTCATCATTCCCTCGTAGTCCATAAACTCGCTGCCGTTGTCCACCGTGATCGTCTTGAAGATGCGGCTGAACTTGTTGCCCCAGCGCCGCTCCAGCTGATCGAGCTTTTCCACGACGCACTCCATTGTGCACGCCGCCATCGGCAGAACCAGTTCCGTTCGCATCGCGCGTTCCGATAGCATGAGCGCACACTTGCGGCCATTCTTCTTTCCTTTCACCGTGTCCATCTCCCAGTGTCCTTCTTCCTTCCGCTCATCGATCTCCGGCGGCCGGTTCTCAATGCCTTCTCCTGGCGCCTGCCGTTTGGCCTCGCGCACCTTCTTGTATTCCCGCTTGTGCTCGCCGCGCTGCGGCAGGTCTTTGTTCGTGATGGAGAAGAAAACATCCCCGCTGTTGATGTAGTTGTAGATCGTCTTCTCGCAGATGTCCACGTCGAACTTCAGCCCGCACAGCTTGATCTCCATGATGACTGCCGCCGGGGAATAGTGTTCCCGCCCAATCTTCTGCTCGATGAAATCATGCAGTGCGAAGTCGTGGCCGAGCTTAATCATCCCGCCTTTCGCCCGCTTGTTCTTCTCATACTGCGCCTGCGCGATGTCCGCCGAGTACCGCCGCTCTGTCGTTAAGTTGCTCAGCGTATGCTCATACCAAACCCCGTCGCGGCGCAGCTCGCGCCAGATGGTCTGATAGGTGACGTGCAGCCGGTCTGCAATCTGCTGGATGCTGGCCTTCTCGCGCAGCATCATCTCGATCTTGATTCTGTCTCTGTACTGCAGGTGCTTAAACGTCCGCTTCATCTGTTCCATCTGTCCGGCCTCCTATTGCCATTTCTTGCTTTTTATTCTAAAGCTGATTAAGTCGAAATGTCAAGCCGTCAAAAATAGACCTCCCTGCTGCGCAGCAGAGAGGTCTATTCTTTTCCCAGCAACCAGTCCGTGCTGACGCCCAGTACACCGGCGATGACCGGCAGTTCGAAGTCTGGCACCACGCGCTTCCCAGTTTCAATTCTGCTCACTGCCATCTGCCCAATCTGAAGCCCGGCCAGCTGCAGCTTCGCCGCCAGCGTGTCCTGGCTCATTCCAGCCTTTATCCGCGCCTCACGCACCCGCTTGCCGCATAAGTTGAACCGTCCATCCAGAGTATAGAGCCGCACCGCTCCGCCTCCCTATAATCATCTTTTGCATAATCTTGCTTGAATTTAACATATCTTCGTGGTAATCTTATAAAAAAAGATGATTAAAATGAAAATTTTGTGGAGGTGTAGCCATGTCTGTCGATTATTACGCTCTCCTAGGTGTCCCCAAATTCTGCAGTTCGCAAGATGAAATACGCCGCGCATACCTTGCGCAAGCTCGTTTTTTTCACCCGGACGCAGGGAATGTTTCGCCTGAGATCGCACATCAAAAAATGCAGCAGCTCAATACGATCTACGATACCCTGAAAGACCCCGATGCCAGAAGGCTGTATGACGCTAAACTCCTTTCTCCGGTAAAGGCCGAAGCGTCTCCTAGTTTTTCAACTTCGCCCGCGCCGCCCACTCAGCCACCACGTCACGCCTCGCGGGCGCCTTCTAGGTTTAAGCAAACTGTTGTCGCTCTTGCTAGCATTGCAGCCACATTGTTCGGGTGTCTTGTTCTCATCTGCATTTCCTCTAATATAGGAAAACCTTCAGCCACGACTGTAGTGACCGCAGAAGCAATCAATACTCCAGTGACTGCGCAGCCATCTTTTCCGCCAGCTTCTACCATGAAACCTTTTCCTGTTCCGGACAGCGGGGAGGTGTTGTATCACGATCAGCAAGATCGTGTTGCCCCTTTTACCATCGAAACGTCCGGCAGTGGGTACTACGTCGTTAAATTGAAAGATCATATTTCTGGCGTTGATGTGCTGTGCGTTTTTATCCGTGCCGGTGACATCGTCGATGTTGATGTGCCGCTAGGCGACTTCGATCTTTTCTATGCTTCCGGCGACGTATGGTATGGTTTGAAGCGTTTATTTGGTGATGCTACAGTGTGTTCAAAATCTACCAGCCTTTTTGACTTCAGCGAAATAGGCGGATATGTGAGCGGCTGGACTGTCACGCTCTATCCTGTTTACAACGGAAATATGCAGACGATCTCCATAGACATCGATGAATTTTAAGATCAAGCACCGCCAGGTCTCCCTGGCGGTGCTCTTTCTATGCCCATCTGCTAGTCTTCCTGCTTTGTCTTCTCGCGCTCCGCGATCACCTGGCTGCCCACGCGCTCGCTGTACGGATTGTTCTTCGCGCTCTTGCTCCCGGTGAACAGCTGCCAGAGCACGGCCCGCATCTCGTTTGTCAGCTGCTGCGGCACGTCGCCGCCCGGCAGCATGATGCCGCCGTGCCCGTTCATCGCATCAATGGCGTTCTCGATCTCTTCGCCCTTATAGCTGCCGTTCCCATCTTCGTCGAACTGCGGCAGGATTTCCTTCAGTTGCACCCACGTTCTTGCCTCGATGCCGTAGCTGTCGGCGATCTCGTATTTCTGCTTTGTCGAGTCCTTCATCACCGCGAGCAGAGCGTCGTGCTGTGCATCCGCTCCATCTACTGCGTCGATGGCTACACGCCACTTCTGCACGTCGGATACCGTTTTCTTCCCCTCATCCGGCGTAAGCTCTGCCATACCGAGCGCCACGTCCTTCGCGCTCTGTGTGTCCAGCCCGCCATCAATCGCGTCCAGATACTTGTCCACGGCTCCTGCCAGCTTCAGCTCCAGATAGTCCACCATCTCTGCGCCCGTTGCCAGCACGTCGTCCGCCTTCTGCGTCGAGGTCTTCACCTCATAGTCGTCGAAGACAGCTGCCTTTGCCTTCTCTCCGGCGTATTCGTACAGCCCGCTCAGCATCTTCTCCCGCGTCTCGTCGTCCGCCGCCTGGAACACGTCACTTGCGATCAGCTCCTGCAGCCTGCTTCCGACGGCGCTGCTCCACGTCTTATCGTAGACCTGCTTCTGATAGGCCGAGAGCTTGCGGTCTTCGCCGTCAACGCTGATGCTGCCCGGCGTATCAGACGGAACCGCCTTTGTGAATCCACCTTCGTAGAGAGAAGCAAGCGTTTCGTTCGTCGTCTCGTCCGTCTCCACGCGCCGGTTGTGCAGGGTGTCGCTGATCTTGCGCTCCAGTTCCGCACCGCGCATGCCCTTCATCTGGTTTTTGTTCGCCGTGGCCAGCGCATCGTCATATGCCGCCGCAAGCTCCGGCGAGGCCCAGCGCACCGTGCCGATCAGATATGCCTCCAGATTGTTGACCGAGATGCCCGGCAGATATGTGGCCGCTGCAGCCGCCAGGTCTTTGATGCCGCCGACAATATCTCCGCTGTGCCGGTGCAGGTACTCGCCCAGGCTTCCTCCGTTCTTCACGACGTCTGCTGCGTCCTTCAGCACATCCAGACCGTTCTGCCCCTGCTCCACGATGGTCTCCACAACGTCGGACAGCTGCTCCAGGCCCGGCGTGTCGATGCCGTACCACTTGTCGCCCGTGAGAATGTTGCCGACGACGTCCGCAATCTCTTCTCCATAGGTGACGATACTGGCCAGATCGCCCACCAGCCCCAGCGCCATTTCCTTTGCCACGCTTTCTGCTGTGAGATTCCCGTCCTCGTCGCGGTACGCCTTGCCCTTGCGCTTCCAGAGGTTCATCAAGAACTCGATTCCCTGCGCCCAGATGTACCCGCCGACGGCTGCCAGGAACGCAACGCCCAGCCCGCGCTTGGCCTTGTTGTAATTCTCCGTGTCGCCGATTCGCTTGTAGTATTCCGCCTCACCGGCACGCTGCCGCAGCGCATTGTAGGTCTGCGAGCTGTCCGACTTGAACATCGTAAACGCCCGCGTCACCGGATTCTTGCTCTTGCGCAGTGTACCCTGGTGCATCTCGTCCGAGGTGGACTGGCTTCTGGCTACCGCTTCGTTGAATACTTCCGCGACCTTCTGGTAGAATGGGCTGCTGCCGCTGTCGATCTGCTCCTGGTTTCCGGTCTCCAGCTCCGGGAACTCCGCACGAACCTTGTTTTCCGCCCACGGCCACAGCACGCTCGCTGCCCAGCCGTCCATGGCGGTGATCGCACCGCCGCCGAAGACAAAGTTCGTGAACTTGTTTGTCTGCGTCCAGTTTGGATTTTCCTTCAGCTGCTTGGTCTCCGGCGTGGAATAGCCCAGCGTTCTCCAGTCCAGCTCCTGCGTGTACTTCTCGATCAGGCCCCGGTCGATACGTTTCACCTGTCCCGGCGACGGGAAGTTCTTGAAGTCCAGCCATGCGCCAGCCAGCGGAATCGAGCCGAGCTGTTTCAATACGATGGACGGATTCGCCCCGAACACGGCGCCGATATAATTGCTGAAGATTTTTTCCGTGCCCATGCTCACGCTGTCGCGTGTGCTGGCGGCCCCGCCCTGCAGCGTCTGCACCAGGTCTTGGATGTACTTCAGGCTTTCGTCGCCCCAGTCGTGGGTGATAATATCCGCCATGGAGTTTTCCCGCTCGCGCCAGTTGAGCAGCGTCTGCCAGTTCCGGGCCGGAATTGCCATGCCCACGAACCGTGCCGTCTGCTCCACATGACGCTCAAAAGCATCGAAGGCGCCGATGTTGTAACTCGGATTCTTGGAGAACTGGCGGCTCTTCAGATTGCCGACGCCTTCCGCCGTCGCGTCGTAGACGCCCAGCTCGCTCTTGGTGTAGTTGGAGTTGGTGTAGATCGGCGTATAGTTCTTGCTCACGGCCTTGTCGTACCCGTATAGAATGTTGGAAACGCGGTTGATCTCCTTCTTGGCAAACACGTTGTAGTATTGCTCCAGTGCCTGTGCAAGCTCCTGCTCTTCCGGTGTTAAGCTGCCGACGATCGCCTTCACGGTTTCCGGTGCCATGCGCACGGTCTTGCCTTGGGCGAAGGCCTCGCGACGCTTGCCCTGGCTGTAGAGCGTTTTGTCGGCGAAAGTACGGCCGCCTTCCATGTGCCGCAGGTTCTCCGTGCTCTTGCTCTCCAGGTACATGTGCACCTTCTGCGTCGGCGTCATCCATACCGTGATCGTGTCCCCGAACTTCGGCGGCTTGCCGACCTCCAGAGCGCCGACCAGCTGCGGAATCTTCACCTCATACCAGATGCCGTCGTCTCCCTGGCCGTCTGCCTTCTTGGCCCAGTCTTCATGCTCCGTCAAGAACTCACGCAGCTGCTTTGTGGCGCTTACCGTGTAGTCGCGGATGTCCCGCTCGCCCTTCTCCAGCTGCTTGGCCATGGAGTACCACGCGCTGTTCGGGTTCCAGCCTGCCATGCGCTGCATCACGTTCATCGGAGAGAGCTGTTCCTGGTTGAACAGGCTGTCCAGCTTCTTTCCCTGGCGTGCCGCTTCGCCTGCCTTCGTCTGTGCGCCAAAGTCCAGCTCTTTCTTGCTGTCCGTGTAGACCTCTGCGAACAGCCGGTTCATGTCGTCGTTGATGACGTTGTTCCGGTTGTAGAACTCCGTCCGCAGTCCGACGGCTGCCTTATACAAATCCTGCAGCGCGTTCAAATCCATGTCCGCGATCTTCTTGTTGTCCAGGCGGTGAACGATCTTTTCCAGCTCTTTCGACGGCAGGAAGTTCGGGTCGTTTGCCTGTGCGTCCTTATACATCTCGGCCAGGTCTTTCCACGTCGCGTCGTACTTCTTGGAATAGCGCATCTCGTTGGCTGCGCTCACTGCGTAGATGTCCAGGTCTCCGAGCACCTCGTCCCAGGTTCCCTGCAGTTCCTCCGGTGCCCGGTACTGGTTCTTGGCCAGCCACTGCAGCGCCTTCAGTGTCTTCTTCTGCTGCTCCTTCAGCTCGCGGTATTCCCGCTGCCGCTGGCTCATCTCCTTGCGCTGCTGCCGCTCCTTCGCGCGGCTGAGTGCTTCGCGCTGCCGGGCGGCTGCCGACTTCTCCCGCTCCTGCGCGATCTTCACGCCGGTTCTGTCTCGCAGATGAACCTCCAGCTTTGCTGTCCGCGTGAACGTGTGCAGTGCTTCGTCCATCTGTCGTTCGATATTGTCCAGGACTTCGTCTTCCGAAACATATTCCTGCCCGGCCAGAAGCGCAGTGTACTGCGCCAGGCTCATGTTCTGGCTCTTGCCTTCTTCCGCCGTCTGCACAATGTTCTCCAGAATCTCCCGGCTGTCCAGATCGTCCGCATGGAACATCCCCGGCAGCGTGTCTGCAAGCTCTGCGTTTACCATGTCGATACCAGCTGCGCTCGTATCGTTTACCAGCATAACGCCTGCTGCAAATGCCTTCTTCCGGAAATAGCCCCAGTCGTCTCCGAACTCATGCTTCACGCTCTCCGGCACATAGATGCGACGCCCCGCAATCTCCGACCGTGCCTGCTGCAGATACTCATCTGCTGCTACTTCCATGACGCCTTCTGCATACATCCGGTCGAAGAAGGCGTCCCGGTCTTCCTGCGTCAGTTCGCCGTTCTTGAGCATCCGGTCTGCCAGAGTGTCAATGATCTGGTTGATCTCTGCCCGCCGTCCTTCCGGAATGGAGAAGATGCCCTGCATATCCTGCCGCAGATTCCGCTTTGCAATGATTGGCAGGCTTTCGGCCACCGGCTTCGTCTCGTTCTTCTTGCGCGGCTTTTTCTCCTTCTGCTCAGGCTCTGCCGGTTTGCTCTCCAGCGCCTGCTCGATCTCGCTGCCGGTTTCCGCCTGCGGTTCGTCCACGGAAAAGCGCATACCCTTCAGACTTCTGGCGATCTCCATGCGCTGCTCGTCGTTCCCGGCCTCGTACTCGATAACGTTCAGGCCCGCCGCCTTCATTTTCTCCAGCCGTTCCGGCGGGCAATCATCCGGCGCAATGCAGACCGGCTCGTCGAACGTGACCACGCGCTGCGGCTTCGCCTCAAAGTATCCCGTCGGCATTTCTGCTGCCTGGCGGTACATACCGGCGATCTCCGTGGCAAGCCCGCCGTCGATGTCATACCCCTGCCTGCTGAAGGCCTGCTGGATGCGCATGGCGTCCTGCCCGGCGTTCTCCATGAGCAGGCCCGCGACCTCATCCATGTCGTAGCTTCCGGAGGTCTTCTGTACGTCTGCGACAATTCCCTCAATGCGCTTGTCCAGCTCCTGCAGCAGCCGGTTATATTCTTCTTCCGGCATATTCTGCAGGCGGCCCTCGTCTGCATGGATGGCGTCCACGCTTTTGTATCTCGGCGTCGCCACAGATAAGATTCCCTTGGCGCCCACGCCCCAGTAGCTCTCGCCCCTGGCGTCTGCCTGGTTCATCGCTTTTACGATGTTCTCCGCCGTGTACGCGCCGTGCGTTTCCAGGAAACTCCTGCGCCTGCCGGAAGCCGTGAAGCGTTCCTTCCCATTGTAGATGCCCGGCTCGCCCAGTACGCCGCGAAGCTGCCCGCGTACCCATGCCTCGACATCAGCATCGTCCACCGCTTCGCGGAGCTTATCCTGCGTGGCATAGCGGTCTACGCCGTCGCGTGTCTGGCCGCCGTCTTCATAAAGCGCTTCTGCGTTCCGGATGAAATCCTCCACGCGCACATCGCTGATCTTGTCGCGCTGCCGTGCAATGCGCGTCTCGCGCAGCTCCGGCCTTCGGTTCAGCGCATACTCATGGTCTGCAATCCAGGCGTCCATGATGCTCTCGCGTGCCGTCTCCAGTTCTGCCGCTGTCAGCCGGTCGCCGGTCTCCAGCTTCACATACAGCCGTGCCAGCTCCTGTGCACCGATTTTCTCCGTGTAGTCCTGCAGCGCTTGGTTGCCGAAGCTGTCCCAGACTTTCTCCTTCAGTACAGGCTCGATGTCTTTCCCTTGCTCTGCAAGATATGCAGCCCGTACCGCGTCGTCTTTGGCCAGTTGCTTTGCAAGCTCCGCTTCGTCCATCGTGGACACTTCGTCCACGCGGCTGCCGATGACGCTGTCGCGGGAGAAGATACCGCCCGCCACCTGATTTGCCAGCTGCGCGATCTTCTGCTCTGCGGCGCGTCTGGCCTCGTAGTTCACTTCCCGCTCGACGATTGCGTTTGCCGCCGTCGGCGTCCAGGCGTCTGCACCGTAGACCTTGTTGCGCCGGTCTGCCTGCGGGTCGATGCTCTGGCGTGGGAAGACCAGCGTATAGTCTCCGTATTGCGTATGCCCCTGGCTCGCCTTCACAATAGCGACCGACGGCGACGGGATGGCGCCGAGCTGCAGCATACTGTCCATCTTCTTGCCGTCCAGATTGTGAATGGCCATCAAGTCTTGCGTCTGCTCCACCGGCTCGTCCATGGAGAACCGGGCCTTGACAGGCAGCCGCTTCTCTGCTACACTGGCCTCAGAAGCATCTGTGGGCACCCTAACAGGGCGGTTTTCCGCTTTAGCTGTACCATTCTGGTACTGACGGGGAGGCGCAGGTGCTTTATTTGTGTTTTCGCTCGACTCGTCCGAAGCGGACGGAATCTTGACGGATTGCCGTTTCTCTGCTACACTGGCCTCAGACGCAGAGCTGATGGCGGGTGCGCTCCCTCCCAGCGATTGACTACCGCTGGTGATAGCCCCAACGGTGGTAGGCTCTGCGTTAGTCATTTCCGCCGTCTGTTCCTGTTGCCCGGCAATGTCCGAATAGCGCTGCAGGTTCATCAGCTTCGGCATTTCTTCCTCGTCCTCGCGCTTGACAGGTTCAGCTTCATCTGCTACAATGGGTTCGACGGTGGATGTGTCCGAGTTTCCGGACTGCCCCGTCTTTTTTATTGGGTCAATATCATACAGAATCTTTTCACCGTCTGCGGATGTGGCAATATGAAGTGTCGCTTCCCATACGGTGTTTTCTTTGTCCTGGATATAGGTTTTCCATTCAGCCCAATCGTTTCTACCATTATCGTCGAGCCAGCCGTGTGGATACCTTGCAGGCGTGTCTTTCTTGTGTTTCGCTGTATTTATCAGCTCATCCGCAAGAACAACCGCCTCCTGCTTGACCTTTGATTTGCGGTTTTTCGTGGTTAGGTCTTTGTTTACCGGAACGCTTTTCCCCGATTTATTTACAAAGCGAGCACCCGGCTTTGCGATTTGAATATCGACCTCATTCCCGTTGCCGTCATACGCCGTAAAATGTTGTCCACCGAGTTCTTTCACGCGCTCTTTGACCATCTGCACCCGTTCGCTGTCACTCAGATTTTCCAACAGCGTCGAATCCAGATGTACGCCGCGCCCGTAATTGTTTCCGGCTTTGTCAGTGATCTCACCGATGCTGTAGCGCTCTGGCGGCCCAGTCCTGCGCTGTGTCGCCGCTGCCGTCTCGCTGCCTGGCGTGGTGATCTTCCGCGCCTGCAGGACGGCCTGCGCCTCGCTGCGGTACTTTTCGGCGTGGGCGCCGAAGAAGTTGATTCCTGCGTAAGCGTCCGCGCAGATTTCTTCTTTGACGATGCCGTAAACCTCGTCTACTTCCTGTCCGGATGCGTACTCCGGCAGATCATATACGCCGCGCAGGTTCTTCAGGTACTTCTCGACCACTGCGTCAAATTCTTCCCGGCTGTACTGTTCGACGATGGCCTGCTCGATCTGCCGCACAAGCCCCGGATTGTTGGCCGCGTAATCATGGAACGCCTCGTGGTCTGCGATCTGATCGATGTTCAGATAGCGGTGGTCTGCCTGGACGATGATGCCGTTTTCCGTGTAGACGCCGCGTGCCGCGCTCACCGAGCCATCTGCCTGGCGGATGCGGATGGAACCGAGCACATACGTCACCGGTTTCCCGGTCTCATAGGAAATGCGCTGCGCCGTTTGCTGCATCTGCGTATCCCAGTGAGATTCCGGCATGACCTGAATCTCGCGTTCCTCCGTTCCGTTCGGCAGGCCCAGGCTCTGGCTGCTTACTTTTTCGAGCCGTAGAGTTCGTCCAAGATTCTCTCTTTCAACAGCTGTTCTGCCCTGGTTAAAGGCGCGTTGTGGTCTGCCCTCTGCCAGGATTCCACTCTGTCCGCCGGTACTCTCGCTGAGAATCCGTCCGCCGTCTCCATCAGGTAGCTGCTCGCCCTGCTGTTCTGTGCCTGGCTGCTGCCCGGCTGGAAGCTGTTCTGTGCCATTGTTCATTCCTCCTTCAGGTGTTGTGGCTTCATTCTGTACGCCGGGCTGCTGGCTCCCTGGCACCTGCTGCGCGGCAGTGTTGACCGGCTGCTGATTTTGTGCCTGCACGTTTCCGGACACGACCGCTTCGATGTCCGCGTCCGTCATCTGCCGCATGACGTTCTGCACTTCCGGGAAAGAGAGCAGCTTGTTGAGAACTTCGCCGTCTGTGATCTGCCCGCGATAGAACGCCTCAATGCCGCGTGCCATCGACTGTGCGCGTTTTCCGCTCACGCCCATGGCCTCCAGGCGTTCCAGCGGTGTGGCAGTCTGTTCGGTCTGCACCTGCTGCGGCGTCGGCAGCCCAGCTTCCTGCTGCGTGCTCTGTTCCAACTGCTGCGGCTGCACGGCTGCGGCCTGTGCCGCCGTTGGAAGATTCGGCTGCTGCACCTGCTGGCTCTGCCCCGCAATCTGCGCAGCTGCGGCCGCCGCGTTCCCGCTTTGCAGAGCCTGCCCGCTCTCCGGCTGCTGTGCGCTCTGTGTTCCGGCCTCTGCCTGCTGCAGTCCCTGCTGGATGGCGGTCTGAATCTCCTGCTCCACCTGTTTTTGCATCTGCGGGTCTGTCGGTGTCGTTGGCAGGTCTGCCGCCGTTGGCAGCTGGCCCGTGCTTCCGCCGCCCGGCAGCATGACATTCGGCGTCTGCATGGCGCTGGACGCTGCGGTGTACCCATTGACATACGCCCGCATCGCCTCATCGATAAGATCGAGCGTTTCGTTCAGATTGTCCACAGCCTTCTGCTGGCCCGCAATGTAATAGCTGTTGATGCTCTCGCGCAGACTCTGCGTCTGCTGCATGATGAACTGTGCCCGCTGTGCCTTCGCTTCCGGCGTCATATTTTCCGTTCCGGCCGTCATTGCGCGGTATCCCTGCTCGATGGCCTGGTACGCCTGATTCATCTGTGCCTTCTGCTGCTGCGTCGCCTGGTAGCTGCTGATGGCACCGTTGAGTACGGAGAACGCGAAAGCCGTCACGAGGTTTGTGGCGATCTCTTCTTTCGTCGGCTTTTCATCCGCTGCGAGATAACCGACCGCCTGGTTCACGCTCGCATTCGTCACGCCGCTTGCTGTCTGCCGTAAAAACTCCATGAACGGCGTCATCTTATGCGTATCACGCAGCACGTTGGCGAGACCCGTTCCTACCAGTCCGCCTGCCAGGTTGCCAGCCATGCCCTGTGCGCCGCTGATGGCAATGCGTTTGAGGTAATCTTCCGTGCTCATGTCGCCCATGGCGGCTGCGCCTGCATTGTGTACGGCGTCGGCTCCGGCAAAGCTCAGCGCTCCCGCCGCCACCTTGAAGCCGAGGCTGCCGGTATTCATTCCTGCTGCCGCAAGCCCAGCGCCCGCCGCTTCTCCGATGCCGGACATCAACGCCAGGCTTCCCGCGATCTTCGCGCCGCCCGCGAGCACCGGATGCTCTGCCTGCGCCCGCTGCGCGTTTTCCATCTGCCGGTGATACTCGTCCTCGTTCGCGCCGAGCGCTTTTCCGACTGCAGCCGCAGCCGATGTCACACCCAGCCCCTCCTGCAGCCCGCTCGCAACCGCCGTCTGCTTGGAGTACAGTCTTGTGTAAAGAACATCGTAAATCTGCTGCCACTGCTTTGCCGCCTCTGTGTCACCCTTGCGCATCGCTTCCTGATACGGCGCAAAGGCCGTCACATTCTGCTCATAGCCAAGAAGCCCGCCGAACCCGTTCTGTGTGCCGATGATCTCTTCCGCCTCTTGATTCTGGTGTTTCGTCCAGATTCCCGGAACGCTGGCCAGCGCAATGAGCCGGTCTTTATATCGTCCCACATTTTTCGCGGTGTACGTCTCCGGCCGCTTCGTGCCCTGCATCTGGCTCTCGCTCTCCTGGCGGTCGATCTCGTCCTGCAGCGCCTGGATGCGCCGGTCTGTTTCGCTCTGCGCAGAGCCTGCCCGGAAAGTTGGCAGCGTCGAATCGCTGGCTTTGCCCAGCATGGAAAGAATACTGGGCTGCTGCGCCTGCTCCTGCTTCTTCTGGCTCTCCAAGATGGCGAGCGTCCGTTTCATACCCTGCAGCTGATCGTGCGCTACCGTTTCGTCCAGCGCCCGCTCGCGCTGCGTGGTGTAGTAATAATCCTGCGCATCATGCAGCTTTTCTGCGTAGCTGTTCGCAGCATCCACTGTGTCGAATACACCCAGGAACTCCCCGGTGTCGTAGAAGTGCTGCAGAATTTCGTCTCCGTCGCTGCTGCGGTATGCCTTCCCGTCTTTCATCCAGACCGACGGAAGCAGCACCTCCTTGCCCTGAATGTTGAAGCTCGTGCTGTCCACGGTCGAGATGCTGCCGTCGGCGTTCCGATACTGCGGCCGGTTGTAAAGGTCGATGTTGCCCACGCCATACTGGCCGATCTCCTGGTTGTATCGTTCCTTCTGCCGCTGAGAAGTTGGGGCCGATGCGCCGAGTCCTGCAATGCTGGCAGGCGTTGCCGTCCGGTCGAATCCGCTTCTCTCGCTCTGATGGGCCTTCTGCTCCTGCGCCTGGCGGCGCTGCTGTGCGGCGCTCTGCGCCTGGCGGATGAAGTCCTGCTTATTGAGGACGCCACCGGCCTCCTGGCCGGTGGTCTGTTCCCAGTTGCTCTGCTGCTTGTCCGCTTTGTTCAGGAAAGATTTCTTGGAAATAACGCTCATACTTTCCTCCTTACTTGTACTTCACGGAGTCGTCGATCTTGATTCCGCTCACCTCGTAAATCCGTTTCGCCACGTCAGACCACTGCTGCTTCGACATCTGCCCGCGTGCGCCGACGGCCACATCATAGGCCCTGTCATAGTTGCCCTGGCCGAGCAGTGTCGAGATCGTCCGCTGTACGCCGTTATACGAATCTCTCGCCATGGCCACGTTGCCGCTGTAGCTTCCGCCGCCGTTGATCTTCGAGCCGCCAGCGCTTCCGGAGCCGGAACCGCCGCCACTGCTTCTAGCGCCCTTGGCCGCCAGCGCTGCCTCGTATGCGGACGTGTCGATGCCCAGCTTCCGGAGATACGAATAGTCGCCGTACTGTGCAGCCAGCTGCGCCTTCTCTAGTGCCTCGCCGCGAAGTCCCGTCTGCTGGTTGATCTCGTCAAGCAGGTTCTGGTAGCTGAAACTGCGGTCTGTGTTGTACTGGTTCAGCTCGTTCAGATACTTCGTGTAGTCCAGCTGCTCCAGTGCGCTCGCCGTCTGCACGTCGTTTGCAATCCGGCTGTAAGCATCTGCCCATGTCTGGTAATCGAAGTTCCGGTTCGTGTTGTACTGCTGCAGCTCGTTGAGATACTTGTCATAGTCCGACTGCTCTGCGCCCTGCACGGCTCCCAGATCGCTGAGCTTCATGTTGTAGTCGTTCATGTACTTGTTGTAGGCCAGCTGGTAAAGCTCCGGAATCTTGTCTGTCATCTGCGCTGCATAATAATCTCCGGCCTGCGCCGCTGCCGTCGCTACATAGCTCGACGGGATGCCGCCTGACGCCGCCGCTGCCGCGCCGATGGCGTTCTGCTGTGCGCGGTCTCCCTCGCGGGTGTACTGCTTGCGGTACTGGCTGTAGAGCTGATCGCGCTCCGGGTCATAACTGAACGCTTCGCGGTTCAGAATTTGTTTTAGCAAATCCTGAATGGTCTCGTCGTACCGGTTCGTGTATTCCGGCTGTGCGACGTCATAAGAATAATTGCCATAGTTCAGCTGCTTGTTCAGAAGATCGTCCACCAGTCCCGTGCGGCTCGAAGAGTACGTCGGCTTTGCATCCTGCTGGAAGCTGTTCGGGGAAAGTGGGTCGAGGTAGAACTGTGAACCCGCTCCGCCGCCCGTGTAGTTTCCGTAGCTGCTGCGGATGCCTTCCGCGCCTAGGTTTGCCAGTGCCCGCTGCTCCGGCGTCGTGGCGTTGTGGTAGTCGCGCTTGTATTTCAGGATGCTCATTCCCGCATCCGGATTCTGCTGTGCCAGCTTCAGATCGGCCGACGAGAACTCGCTGCCGAGTCCGGAGTTCGTCAGCTCCCGCTGAAACTCATCGTATGTAAATCTCTGTGCCATTGTCGTCTCCTTTCGTGGTTACAGTTCGCTGCCCGTATAGACCTCGCGCACCATCGAATACAGCCTGCACCCGCCGCTGCCTGTCATCCGGATGCGGAAGTGATCGCACCGGCGCGGCACAATCGGCAGATAGAAGCTGCGTTTCTTTTCCGCCTGCAGCGTCTTCACCTCGCGCCAAACGCCGTCTGAGTCGAACTGCATCTCAATCTTCACGCTGGCCCCTTCGTCCAGCTCCAGCCGAACCAACAGCTTCCCGATGCCCTTCTTCTGCGGAATCGGCACCGATGCCGAGGAGTATGTCGTGTACTCGTAGAAGTCCGCCCACTCCGTCATCCAGGAGACCTCTGTCTCCCGAACCGCTGCGGCTGGCGCCGTCCTGGCATTTCCGTTCAGCAAAAGCCTTCCGTCTGCAGCCAGGAAATGCAGCTCCCCGTTCCAGCCCCAGCCGACAACCTCCAGCGCATCTTCCCGGTGCCACAGGCCCCGCAATGTGTCATACACAAAAAGATGCCAGGCGCCCGCCGTGCCCTTCATCGAGACGTAATACTTCGTCCCGTCGCTGCCGCCCACGGCGTTCCGGAACCGTTGCGTGCCGAACGCTGCGCCCACCTGCTGCGGGATGCCGCCGGAGTAGGCGACAATGCCCGTGCGGGCCAGATAGAAAAGCGTCTCTCCGGCAATGGCGATGGACGCATCGCTGCCAGCCTCCACGCCCAATGAAGCGCTGCCCATCACCTGAAAGTTCGACGGCTTGTCTCCGTAGACCTTGTAGATGTGCTCTTCTTTGAAAAAGCACGGATAGCCCAGGTAGCTGCAGCACGCCGTGAAGTCTCCCGCGCTGCCGACATTTACGCTGTAGCTGTCCGTGGCCACGCCGTCAAATACATTCCAGTTGAAGATGTCTCCGAGTTTGCTGGCGTAGATTGTGTCTTCCTTGCAGCCCCAGAGCCTGTTCTCATTCTCACATAGAAAGTCCATATCCGGCACGGTTCTCTTGATGGTCAAGGTCTCGGCGTCCCCGCCGCTTCCGATCGTGAAGGTGTTTTCGTAGAAGCGGAGGTAGTCGCCGTCGATTTCCCGGATGATCGGCGTTTTGTTGTTGCTCTCATGCTTCACTGCGCCGGAGATCGTCACAGCATCTCCGACCTTGAAGATAGAATCCCATGCCGCACCGGACGCATAGATCGTGTTGGCCTTTGCGTCCTCGCCTGCGTAGGTTCCGTCCTGAATCTTTGCGCTGCCGGTGAAGCTCGCTTCCATCGTGCCGAACTCGTCCGCCAGGCGGTTATAATACTTCTTGTCCGGCAGGATGATGATGTACGCGCCCAGGCTCGCGAACTTCTTTCTCCCGTTCGTGACGGTTCCCTTGAGCGTTCCGTCTGCGTAGAACCCCGTTCCGTCCACCCAGTACAGCCCGTCGTGCGCGTAGAACCCGTTCGGTTTTGTGAGTGTGCGTACCTTCCAACGCGGGCGCCTGGGTGCGAGCAGAGGATAGAAGTCGCTCGTCATGTTCTTCATGTCCCAGATGTCGCCGTTGTCTGCGCCGAGCGTGTGGTTGTATCCGCCGAACTTTGTCTGCTTGTATTTCTGGATACCGTCCTGGTTTGCCATTGGCGGCAGTCCGATCATGCGTCGTCACCTCCGAACCGGATGAACCCCTCCAGCGCTTCCAGATGGATGGGCTTGATCTTCTGCGGTTCCGGAACCGCCGCCGATTTCCAGTCGATCTCCGTCTCGACATTGGCCAGCTCAAACCGTCGCGTGTTATATTCCGGTGCGTCTGCCGGGTCTTTGAAAAGGAAGGTACCACGCTCCGTGAAGGCGACATTGCCTTTTTCGTCGAGCTGCCCGAACTCCTGCGTCAGCTTATTCTCTTCGCGGATATAGAAGTCCACAGATGGCTGCAAGGCCCGCCGCAGTCTTGCCAGCGTGAAGGCCGTCTTGTAGTCCCATTCCATCTGCGAAAGATAGTTCACCGCCATGCAGGCGTTGACGCATCGGATGAGTGTTGTTTTCATGCTGTGCTCCTTTCAGCTCGTGCTCAGCGGCGAATCGTTGATGTAGACCGTACCGTAGAATTTGATATTCCCGCCCGACGAGATCGTCACGCCGCTTTCGCCGTAGATGTAGATATTCTCGTCTGCCTCGATGGAGATGCCGCCTGCCGACTGCAGCTTCATGGCAAACGACACGCCGCGAATATAGTTCGTGTAGATGAACATTCTGTACCGGTTTTCATACTGGCTGCCTGCTCCGTTGGCGTCCAGCCGGATGCCGCCTGCGGTGTAGTTGCTGTTCATATAGCAGAACTCGATCTCACCGCCCCAGATGCCGTTCGACTGCAGGACGCTTCGGAAGGTGCTGCCCTCGATGGTGCAGCCGTAGATGTCGATGGCGTCGATCGTGCCGGTCGTGATGTTGCTGCCGTTGATCGTTGTCTGTCCTGCGGTGGACAGGTCTGAGAACGTGACCATGCCGCTGAAGCTGATCGACTTGCTGGACACCACCACGCCGTCGCGCATGAGCTTGATCGTGCTGCTGCTTTCTCCGTTGGAGACCGACAGCGTGATGCTGTTGACCGTCTGTGTCAGAGACGATACGCTGCCGTCCAGCGTCGTGATTCTGCTCTGCAGCGCCGTCGCCGTCTGCTGCAGCGACGAAACATCTCCTTCTGCGTTCGTGATGCGCGTCGTCAGGCTGTTGGCCGTCGCAGTTAGAGACGTGATGTTTCCTTCTGCATCTTCCAGCCTCGCACCCAGGCCCTCTGCCGTGACCTGCAGCGCAAGAATCTGCTTCTCGTCATTTTCTAGCTGCACATATACCGGCTCCGTGATGATGTTCACGATCTCATCAAATCCTGTCTCATTGAAGTTGTCTTTGTCCAGATTGCAGAATGAATACCGCAGCTGCTCCAGCAGCATATAGAGGTAGCTCGTAATCTGCTCGATCTTGTCCTTGTCGGACGTTTCTTTCGTGAACTGTGGAAACCCCGTGTCCGCGCTCAAAATATTGGATGGCACCGTATCGCCTCCTTGTAGCGTTTTCGGGAAGGGCCGTCTCCGGCCCCTCCCGTGCGTCTCACGCCAGGCCCGCGAGCTTTGCGAACCGGTACAGTACCGTCACAAACTGTTCTCGCGTCAGCATGTCCTGCCACATATAGTTCGGCTCGCCGTCTTCCAGCGTGCCGCCGCCGAGCACGATGCCCTTTTCCGTGGCCCACTGCCGGGCTTCTTCGCTGTACTGGCTGCAGTCGTTGTCCTGCAGGTCTTTGCGCATCTGTCCGAAAAGCTCTGCGAATCTATCCTTGTCCATGTTCTCGTCCTCCATTTCTCCGTCGTCTAATGCCATTACCGTGTGTCCCTGGGATACCAGGATGTCGCCGCGCCGCAGCCAGCGATCTTCCGTCAAAAACTTCTTCCCGCTCAGCATCTCGAACTGCCCGGTCGTCGGCCAGTCGTGCAGCATACAGTAGGTCGTGCAGCTGTTGCCCTGGCGCTTGAAGAGCTTTTTCAGTTCCGTCGCGCCTGCCGAGATCGCGCACAGCATCATAAATGCCGAGCAGTCTGTCTCGACCGGCTTGTTGATCTTCCCGAGTGCAAAGTCCACGGCTTCCGCAGCGGCGTATGCCGTGTTGCGCCCGTCCATGTCATAGCCGATGTTCCGGTTCCGTACGCCGTCTTCGCAGGCCTGCGCCGCCCGCTCCGACATGGCCGGGTCTTTGAACCGGAGAATCCCCAGCCAGTTTCCGTTGTACCAGTACGAAAAATTCAGCTCCCGGCCCGTCTGATTGCCGGGCTTCTGCCCGCGGCTGCCGGTCTCTCCGAGGCTTGCCTGGCCGATGCGGATACTCACTGCGAGTCACCTCCTGCCGGAAACAGCCCTTTTTTGAGGTCATATACCGCCGCTTCGATCATGGCGTCCAGGCGCGTCTCGTCGAGCGTGACGCCGTGTTCCGCCAGCCAGTTGATGACGTATGCCTTCTTCTCCTGGCCGCGCCCGGAGCCTACATAAATCTGCTCCGCTGCGCTAACCGCAATGCGCACCCAGGCGTTGATCTCCGTCTGCTGCTGCGCTGTTGTTTTCGAGCGGATGTACGGGATGACGATGGCGGTAATGACCGCCGCAATGAGCGCGAATACTGTTTCGATGATTGGTGTAATGTTCATGGTGATCTCCTTTCAGATTTCTTGATCGGTTTCTTCTGCTTCCTTTTTCCCGACTGCCCCGAAGCCCTTCCGCTTTTCAAACAGACTCTTCAGGCAGTACAGAGCGACAACGCCGACGATCTCCGTCACGGCCGTCTGGCTCAGCTTCTCGGCGATGGACTCTTTTCCGAGGTATGCCAGGATGTAGCTGCACCACACCCAGCCCACGCCGTTTCCCAGGCAGAACCAAAGCGCCCGCTTTGTGGTCGTCTTTAAGCTGGTGCGTTTCTGCTGCTTCATGTTCCGTGCTCCAAATCGTCGATGCGATGGTTTGCAACCTTCAGCTTTTCCTCGAAGACCGCCGCCGCCTCCTCCAGATGGTAGGTGCGCTCCACCAAACCGTTGTGCTTCGCTACTTTCTTCTCCAGCTGTTCCAGCCGGTATGCAATGAGCGCTGCGCTTTTCCGGTTCGCCAGGTATGTCCCGATGAGCGTACCGGCAAGGCTCAGCACGGCCACTACGATGGTCTCCGTCATGCCGTCACCTCTGTCCATCCATACACGCCCGGTTCCCACACGTTCGCATACACGTTGCTCGTCCAGCGCTTGCTGTTGTGGCTCACTTTTGCGCCCTTGGCGTAGGCATCCGTGCTGCCCACCGGCTGGCTCCACTCCGGCCATTCCTCTGCCGGGTCAGAGATGCCCACCCACAGCGACGGGCTGTCCTCCGGTTTCCGGTCCGCCTGCGAGGTGTGCGCCTGCAGGCATTTGTAGAGCTTGCCGCTGCGCTCCCTGATCTGCCCCGCAGTGTAGGCCACCGGGTATTCCCATGGGCTGAACAGCTCCGCGTGTTCACCGGCCGTCACGCCGTCGATACTTCCGTTCTCAGCCAGTGTGACAAATGCGATGGCGCTTGCCGCCTGGTTTTCCTGCAGGAATGTTCCAGTGTCACGTTTTACCAGGATGATCTGCGACAGCAGCATGGGCGTTCCGCCCACGGCCACGCCTTCGGCCTCATCCTCTCCGCATAGCAGCCAGAACCCGTCCGGATGCCTGCGGATATAATCAGGGGCTTCCGTCAGTGCAATCACGCCCCCGTCCTTCCGAATTTCGTACATTGATGGTCTCCTTTCTCCCCGAACAGCTTTCGATACAGCTTGTCCGTCTTCCGCAGCACCTTCCAGCTGTTTCCCCGTCGCATATGGCCCTTCCAGCTCTCATACGACGTGCGCACGTCTTCTTCCGTCATGCGTCCGTCATCTACCCACCGACGGAACTTCCGCAGCTTCTGCCGCATCTTTCTGGTGCTTTTGCGCTGCGCCTTCCGAATGACGCCGCCGGTCTGCGTCAGCTTGAACTTCGTCTTCAGAAACCGCACGCCCTGCCTGATCGGCAGGATGCGCGTTTTCTTCTCGCTCAGCTGCAACCCGATGCTGGCGCAGTATTGCCGGATGCGTGCGGCGCATTCCTCCAGATACCGGACATCCTCGCAGATGAGATACCCGTCGTCCATATACCGGCCGTAGCCCCGGATGTGCAGCTGCTCTTTGATGAAATGGTCGAGTCCGTTGGCCAGCATCAGCGCGTCGATCTGGCTCACCTGGCTGCCCAGGCCGAATCCTCGCTCGCCGAAGTCCGCCATGAAGATCTCTGCCCGCTCCCGGACGCGCTCGTCGTAGAGCCTGCGCCGGTTCTCCCGATGAATCGGTTCCTGCGGTGCGGAGTTGAAATAGTCCGTGAAGTCGAACACCAGGATGCCGCCCTGCATCCCATGCTTCCGGTAATGCCGCTGCAGGTGCCGGTTCATTCTGTCCATGGCAAAGTCGATGCCCTTGCCCTTCAGACTCGCCGCGTTGTCGTATATGAAGGCCGATGAGAACAGCGGCACCAGCGCATTGTCACATAAGCACCGCTGCACCACGCGCTCTGAGATGTGGACGCTCCGGATGTGCCGCAGCTTTCCGCGCTCCATGATGTCAAATTCGTGGAAGCCCATTGTCTTCCACGTTCCGTCCATCAGTGCCTTCCGCGTCCTGGCCGTGTTCTCAGACAAACTTGCCAGATACCGCTGCGTCGAGCACTTCCAGCGCACGCCCTTGCAGCACGCCAGCCCCGCTTTGTATAGGTTCTCGTAACTGAATACCTGCTCAAAGCTGCCACACGCTTCGCTCCTGGCCCGGCGCTTTGCTTCCCGCCTGGCGCAGCGTCTTTGATACCGGCCCTCTTTTCGCTCTTCGCTTGTCATGTATGGTTCTTCTCCTTGCCCGTTCGGGCACCCGCCGTAAGGGATGATTGTCGGGTGCGCGTTCTACCCTCGTGGCAGTCCGGCTATGAAACAGGCCCGCGCACATCGGCCTGCCATGCAAGCAGCGTCCAGCCGTCTGCACCGGCGGATTGTTTTGGCTTTTGCCGGGAATAAGCTCTCCTTCTGCATAGGTACTGCTTCGCCGCCTTCCAGCGGTTACTGCGTCAGACCGTGCTGTGCAGAATCCGAAGGCCACGCCATTCGCATTGCTCGCGTTGTTGTAGTTGGCGTTGCCGTTGCTGTTGACATTGCAGAAATTCGTGGAGTTGCTGCCATTCGGAGAGCGCTCCCACCAGTTGTCTGCAGAGCCGACGGCAACAAAAACAGAGCTTAACCCATGTTGTCTATTCTTCCGAAACTCCGGCAGGCCCGTCCGGCAAATCCTTGTACCGCTGCCGGTCTTTCTTCCGGACAGCTGCCAGCAGCTTCGCTTCCTCCGCGATCATCGCACCCCACTGCTCCATGGCCTTCCCAATCCATTTGCACCCTTCCGGGTTCTGCCGGGCCGCCTCGTATAGCAGCTGCAGCTTCGGGTCGAGATTCTGCAGCGCAATGTTTGCCCGCGTCAGCTCGTCCCGGCGCATCTGCGCCTCGTGCTGATTCGTCGGCCAGATGTTGTTGGCCGCTGCCGCGTGCTCGTGCACGTCGCTGGCCAGCTGCATAATGCGCGACGTGAGGAAGAACGTGTACCGCTTCGGTGCCTTCATGCAGCAGCTGAGCGTGAACGCTTCCAGTTTCTTCGCCGTGTCCACGAACTGCATGCTGCTTTCGCTCCGTTTGGATTTATAGACTGCCATACCGCCTCGTCCTTTCTTGCCGCCTCCTGCCCGCAGCACACAGGCTGCTGGCCGGAGGCAGAGCTTTCTTCGTTTTGAAATCTTAGCTTTCCGGATTCTGGATTAAAAGCAGAAGCCGAAGGCCACGCCATACGCAAGGCTCGCGATGTAGCAGTTGGCGTTGCCGTTGCTGGAGACAAAGCAGAAATACGCGGAGTTGCTGCCACTCGGAGAGCGCTCCCACCAGATGGCTGCAGAGCCGTTCCGCTTCTTGACCTTGCTGTTGCCTGCCTTGTAGTAGTCATACTGCGTGCCTTCGCCTGCCTCCGAGTAGGTGGTCGAGCCGAAGATTTCGACCTCGCTGAGCAAAAACAGCTTGTCCGCCGTGGTGTTGATGGTGGCGCTCTGGCTGCCCGCCGAGGTCAGCTTATTCACCTCCCGGATGCCGTTCTGTATCTCCGTCGGCATCAGGGCAAGGATGGCGGGCAGGTGCGTGCTTCGCATGGCGCAGCTCGTCCATCCTCCGCTGTTGGTGTTCGAGCTGTTCATGGCTTTCGTGTCCGCGTAGCAGTCGTGCAGCTGGAAGGTCAGCGGTGCCTTCCCGCCTGCGGTGTAGGTGTCGTGGTTCTTGCCGATGATGTCCACCTGATAACTCGCGCCATTGATGGTCATCGTCTTGCTGTTGCCCACTACCCATGTGCTGGGCACGCTGCCGCTATGGCACGCCGCGATGATGGAAGCCCAGTCGTTGTCTGCGAAATTATCCTTCAGGAAACTCACCGTCACCGCGCAGGTCTTGCTCGCGGGCGCAGTATAGTTTGTTCCTGCTGCCACACTGATGGTGATCGTCGCGCTGCCGTTGGCCTTGCCCGACACCGTCACCGTGTTGCCGCTCACGCTCACCGTCGCCGCCGCTGTGTTGCTGCTCACGGCGCTGATCGTGCCGTCGCCGCTGCGCGTCACCGTGATGGTCTTGCTCTTCGTCGTGGTGTCCAGCGTCATACTGGTGGGGGAGATGGAGAGGCTCCCTGCCGCCTTCCCGATACTCCAGCTCACGCTCTTCGCCGTCGTCGTGCCGTCTGCCCAGCGGTAATTGCTCTTCGGCGTGAAGGTTGCCGTGTAGCTTCCCGCGTTCGTGCCGGAGGTCGTGCCGCCGATGGTCAGCTGCGTCGTGCTGTAGTTGTTCCATGTGGGGGACTGGCTGCCGCCGTTGTAGGTCAGCGTCCCGCTCTGGCTCGGCACCGCAGAGATCGTCTTCCGGTTCACCGTCACGCTCGTCGTCGCCGTCTTCGTTACGCTGTTTTCCGTGTAGCTCACCGTGATCGTCTGCGTACCGACCGTGCTAAGCAGCGTCGGGCTGCAGCTGTAGCCGGTCACGTTGGCCGTGGCGCCGTCGGAATATGTGGCCTTTACCACCATGCCGGCGCTCTGGAAGCTGTCGCCGTACTCATAGGTGGTCTTCGTCGGTTTCGTCGTGATAGAGATCGACTCCAGCCGGTGCACCACCGTGATGGCCTGCTCCGCCGTCTTCGTCACGCCGCCTTCCGTGTACTCGATGGTGACGCTCGTCGTACCGTCCGTCAGCGCCGTGTCCGGACTGAAGCTGTATCCGGTTGCCTTGAGCGTGGCGCCGTTGGAATATGTCGCCGTGACGACCATGCCTGCCGGATTGAAGGTCTCTCCGGAGACATAGGTCGTTTTTGCTGGCGGCGTTGTAATGGCGATCGACACCAGCTTCACCCCGCCGCCTCCGCCGCCTACCATGTTGAAGACTAATCCGTTCATGCTCCCACCTCAATTCTCGTGATGTTCACCGTCAATGCCGCCGTCGGCGTCTGGCTGCAGTGGAAGGTCATCTTTCCTGCCTGCGTCACATTGTCCGCGTAGATGATCGCTGCGCTGTATGCGCCGAAGCTGGCCGGTGCAGGCGACACCACATACGCATACGCGCCCGTCAGGAAGTTCGCGTTGCTCACCGTCTGCGCTTTGCTGCTCCAGTTGGCAGCCGCCAGCGTCACCGTGAAGGAAACAGCCTTCCCGCTCTTTGCGTTCCAGGCCGTCCGCTCCGCCGCCGTGACGTGCTTCGTGGTATCGGCCTCGTGGTTGTCGAGGTTGCCCTGCACAGTTGCCGCAGCGCCTGCCGTTTCTTTCCCTGCAAGCGCGGTGCGGATGTCGCTGTGCGCCGCGCTGGAGCTGTTGTGTGCCGACACCGCGCTGGCCGCTTCCGACTTGCCGGTTCCTGCCGGGTCTGCGCCTGCCTGCGCTGCCGTTACCTGGTGCGGGTTGTCCGTGTTTCCGGTGTGTGCGCCCAAGCTCGTGGCGTTGGCTTTCTTGTCCAGCTCCGTCTTCACGCCGCCGCTGGTCACGGGGTTCGTGCTGTTCGCCGTCGGGGCTGTGTCGAAGGTCAGCTTGTCCTGCTTGCCGTTCCACTTGGTGCGCTCCGCCGCCGTGACGTGCTTCGTGGTATCGGCCTCATGGTCGTCGAGGTTGCCCTGCACAGTGCCCGCCTTGGTCTCGGCGGTTCCCGCCGCGTCTGCGCCTACCATCTCCGGGGTATAGTCGCCCACCTTCGGAACAACTGCGCCGCCGCGTCCGTTGAAGCTCGTCACGCCGCCGCCTGCAATGGCCTGTGCGCTGTCGCACCAATACTTCGCGTTGTTGGTGTTCTCGCCCTCGCGCGTTCCTGTGCCGCCCACAGCCCAGCTCTCAGCTGCTTTTGCGTTTGCCTCCACGCCCTGTGCGCTGCTCTGCGCAAGCTCCGCGCTTTCCTGCGCGTCCGCAGCCGCTGCCTGGGCGTCCGTCTTCGCAGTCTCTGCTGCAGCCTTGGCTGCCTGCGCTGCCTGCCTGTCCTGGCCTGCGCTTGCAGCGGATGCAGCTGCCGCCGTCTTGCTGCCGACCGCCTCATCTCTGGCCGCTTCCGCAGCCGTCTGTGCGTTTGCCGCATCTCCAGCCGCTTTTGTCGCCGCTGCGCTGTCTGCCGCGACGGATGCCTCGCTTTTCTTCGCGTTCGTCTCCGCCGTCTTTGCTGCCGCCTCAGACTCTGCCGCATTGCTGGCCGCCGACTCTGCGCCTGCCTTCGCCGTGCGGGCGTCCGTGGCCGACTGTGCCGCCTGCGCGGCGTTCGTTGTCGTGGTCTTCTGCGCGTTCTCCGCCTTTGTGGCGGCCGCCTGCGCCGTGTCCGCTGCCCCGGAAGCTGTCTGCTCGGAAGCGGCTGCCGCTGCCGCCTTCGTGCTGGCGGTTGCTTCTGCCGTCTGCGCAGCGCTGGCGTCGGCCTGGGCGCTCGATGCTGCCGACTGCGCGGCTGTCTTTGCCGCCTCTGCCGCTGCCTTGGCCGCCTGCGCCTGTGAGATCGTCGCAGAAACCAGGTCTCCCTGCAAATCTGCAAGCGTCAGAATCTCACGCCACGCGCTGTCGTCTTCGTTTTCATACTTCCACTGCAGCTGCCCGTCGGTCTCGCTGTACCGGATGACGACCGGCTCGCCGCCGTCGCCCTTCAGACTGGCCAGCCACTCTTCCTCGGTTCCGGTGAAGCCGTGCTTCACGGCGATGCCATAAGCCGTGATGTAATACCCGCGCCACTCGGTTCCGATCTTCGTGTAGCTCATACATACACCTCCATGTGGGTGTCCGCCGGATGGTAGTTGAGCGCGAACCAGCGCATGAACTCGCTGAAAAAGCTGTTGAATACCTGCATCGTGTTCTGGTACTTGTTGTACTCGCCGTTTGCAAAGTCGATCATGGCCGTCAAATAGGCCCAGTAGATTTTGTCGTGCGGCGGCTGCGCCAGCAGCTCCTTGTCCTTATCTGCGTCATAGTGGTAGGTGATGATCTCTTCGCTTGCGAAGAGCAGAACCTCCGTCTGCACCAGCCCCTCGCACTCGTTGAGCCACTGCGTCTTGGCCTCGTTGGAGAAGGCGTTCGGCTTGATCTCGTCTACCATGTCGATGACGCTCTTCAAGGTTGCCATGCCCGGCACCTCCTTCCTTGAAAAATGCAAAGCGGGGCAGCGGCCTGCGCCGCCGCCCCGTCTGGTCTGTGTTCTGATTAGCCGCCGGTCGAAGCGGCGATGAGCTGCGTGCCTCCGGTCACACCGCCGACACAGAACGCCCGCCAGTCGTTGAAGCCCGCGATGAAACGCGCATAGCCCTTCCAGGCGTTGGCGTCGTTGCCTGCCAGCTCGCTGCGAACCTCCAGCGCCACACGGTCGAGCCACACGGCACCGCCGTATTCCTCGTTGTACTTGCTGTCCAGCAGCACCCACGGCTTCGTGCCTGCGGTGATAAACTGGTTGAGGTACGGCCAGACGATAACGTTCCAGCGGCCGAAGTTGAAGTTGAAACCGTTGTTGGCGGTGTTCGGGTCTTTGTCTGCACCGATCGCGGCGAAGACATCCCGCTTGAGCGTGTACTCGTTCGGGATGAGGATGGTCGTCGGCGCCACGTCCAAAACTTCTTCGTTGTCGCCTCGGAAGTCCTGCATGGCAGACTCCGCTGCAGCCAGCGCGTCGTTGGAGAAACCGTCGGCAAAGAGGTTCGACTGTTTCTTCTTGCCCAGCGCCGACGGGTGCTCCTTTGCAAACAGGCACTTGCCGTCCGCACCCAGCGTAGAGAAGGTCTTGCCGTAGAACTTCGTGCTCGTTGCGCCGGTGATGGCCGCGCCGAGCAGCGCCGCGCCGAACTTCTCGCGCGTGCGGTAATACGACGTGATGAAGCCCGCAGGCTGCTTCTTGAGGTCCATCAGCTTGCCGTCTTCCACGATCTCGCGCGACAGCGAGAAGCTGTTCTTCCAGGTCATGTGCTCCAGGAACTTGCTGAAGCCTTCCTGCATGCCGTCCACGGGATAGTCGCCGTTCTCGCCGACCGGCTGGAAGCCCTCCATCGCGGTCATGGTCGTGAACTTCTCGCCCCAGTGGTTGCTGGGGGAGATGTTGAACAGTTCCGGCAGCATACTGGCCTGCTCAAAAGCCTCGCCGCGCTTCTCCAGGAACATCTTGATCGGTTCCTGGCTCTTGCCGAAAATGCTGTCCTGAAGGCCGGAGCCTTCGGTAAAGGTAATGTTAGCCATTGCTCATGTCTCCTTTCCTGGTATCAGAAGCGGACGCGGCACATATCGCCCGCCGCCGTGCCGTCCATATAGACGACTTCAGCCACGCCGCTCGCGGTCGTGCCCGTGACCTGCAGACCGTCCGTGTGCAGCGTCACCTTGTCGCCCAGCTTCACGCTGGTCGCCGCCGCTGCAAACGTGGTCTCGAAGATCATGTCCTTGTTCACCCGAATCACGGGGATGATGTCGCCCGCCGTGCACGGGCTGTCCTTCTCGCACATGGAGATGTACGTCGGCGCGTTCGTGCCGGTTGCCAGCGCGAGGTTCCCGCCCGACTGGATGAGCGCCATGCCGACCTTCGGCGTGATGGCGCTGCACGGCAGATATTCGATGCCCGAAATCCGGTTGTCATCGATGCTGTGAATTTTGAAACTCATGGGAAATGCTCCTTTCTCAGCCCTTGTGTGTCCGGCTGTAATGTGCCTGAATCTCCGCGTCGGTGACGCCGGGGTTCATGGTGCGGTACAGCTCCTTCACGTCCGAAGGAACCGGCACGGCGCCCTTGCCCCGCGTCTGTGTCTGCGCCAGATGCTGCTTCGACTGCGCGGCATTGATGGCCGCCTGCCGTGCCCTAGCCGCTGCGCCCTGTGAAAGCGTCTCGAAGTTCGCCAGCTTAAAAGCGTCGAGCAGACTGTTGCCCTTCTTCACCAGCTCATAGAACTGCGGATAGCTCGGCATCTTCGCCAGGTCTTGCAGCTCGCGGATGTTCGGGTCAAGCTCGCTGATCTTCTTCAGCTGCTCATCCACCTGCACCTTGGCCTGCGCCTCCTGGGCGTCCTGTCTGGCCTTCTCCGCCGCCAGCTTTGCCTCCCGTGCTTCGCGCACCTCCGGCAGATTCTGCACAAATTGATTGAACTCTTCGTCGCTCATCCCGCTCTTTCGGAGCAGATGAGACTTCTTCTCTTCCTCAAAGCGCTCCCGGTATTCTTCGTACTCCGCCTTTGAGGTGATGGGCTTCTTGGTGTACGGGTTCGTCATGCCGCTGCTTGCAAACGCCTCGTCGATAAACCGCTGCGCTTCTGCTCTGGCGTCTTCTCTGGCCTTTGCAATCGCAGCATCCCGCTCTGCTTCCGCCTTCCGGCGTGCCGCTGCAAACTGTGCGTTGCGGGCATTCGCATCCTGCGCACCTTCGCTGCCCGTTTCTGTATTGCCTTCCGGCTGCTCGCCGCCTGCATCTTCTTCAGACGCCTGGTCGTCTGCGCCGGTTGTCTGCTGTGTATTGTCCTGGTCTTCTTCGGCAGGGTCGGCGGCCTCCTGCACTTCTTCGCCTTGCGCCTGTTCTTCCTGCGACTGTGCAGGTTCGGCGGCTTCCTGCTCTTTTCCGCCTTCGTCGATGCCAAACAGTGCGCCGTAGTCGATCTCGTTCACGTGTCCCTCCGGTGCCCGCAGTCTGCGGGCCTTGCATTTTTACGCTATTGCTGCGAAGTTGTCGGGGCTGGCGGTGAGCGGCATCACTTGCCGCTCTTGCCGTTGCCGGAACTGCCGGTGCGAAGATCGTTGCCGGTCTTCACCTGGCCGTTGCCCTTCTTCACGTTCTGCGAGAAAGGCGCGTTGACCTTCTGTGCGCCGGTGTTCTGGATGCTGCCAGCGTAGCCGGGTCTCTTGTTGTCTGCCATGTGTTCGTCCTCCTTTCTTTTTGGATGCTCCTGCGTCACGGCCAGCTGCGCGGGTGCCCCAATCCCGCGCAGCCTGCCGCTTTAGGAGGCCGGGCGATACCCGGATAAAAGAAACGATCAAAAGAATCAAACAGGGGCTGTCCCCTGGGGCTGCTGTCTCGCTGCGGCAGAGTCCCGTGCTGCGTCCTTTCTGGCCCGCTGCACGACGGCCTGTGCCGTCTGCTCGTCGATACCGGCTGGCTGCTGCGCCTGTTGGGCCTGCACGGCTGCCTGCTGTTGGGCCATCTGAATCTGCATGGCCATCTGCTGCTGGGCCTGCTGCTTCTTCAGCTCTTCTTCGAGATACCCGCGCGTCTCGCTGGCGCCCGGATAGTGCAGCATCTCCATCTTCGTCCAGAACAGGATGAGTGTCGGCAGCTGTGCCGGGTCTCCGAAGGCGCCGGTCTGCAGGTTCATGCGCGTCTCCTGCCACATGGCCTCGCGGTTCGACGCCAGCGGCGCGGATGTGTCGCACGAGAAGAGGAACTGATCGTTCCAGCACCATTCCCCGGCGTCGTCCTGCTCCAGAAAATCGTATCGGTTGAAGGTCTCATACTGCACGTTTCCGTGGATGTCCGACGACACGACCGGCCGTGGCTCGTCTGTGTACGCCAGCTTGAACTTGAACATCGCTTCGAAGAGCGCAGCGTATGCTGCATCTTTCATCACGCGCTTGGATTCCAGGCGCCCGGCCGACTGCGCCGCCGCGAACTCCTTGGCCTTGCCGCTCGTGGCGGTGTGGTCTGTCCGACCCTGGAAGGAATCTGTAATTCCGATGACCTGCCGCGCCTCTTCGTAGACCTGTGCCAGATAGGTGAGGTCTTGCTGCACGTTGCCCTGCAGATCGTAGACGTCGATGAGCGCCTTCGTCGCGGCGTTGCCCGGCCGGATGACCTTCATGTCGTCCGCGTCCACGCGGATGCTGGCCTCGTCCGGCAGCGTGATATAGCTTCCGGATTTGAGCAGCTTGTCGATGATCTTGGCCTCGACGCGGTTGGTGGTGTTCTGCTGGTCTGCAATCTTGTCGATGTCGCTGTCGCCCAGGAACCGGCCGTACATGCTCACGTTCTTCTGCAGAATGACGGGGAAGATGTCCGGCTTGTAGAACGGGATGCGTGTCGGCTCTTCCGTGATCGTGACGACCGGCAGGCCCAGCTCGTCTGTCTGTGTCTCGCTGGCCATTTCTTTCGGAACGACGCCCGGAATGACACTCCCGTCTGTGCGTTGAATCGGGAAGTAGACTTCCTCGTATTCCTCGGTGGACTCTGCCCACTTTGTCCCGCCGCAGTACGGGCAGGCCTTGCGCCCGCCGCGCTGTACCGCCGGTCTGGTCTCCCGCTCCAGCTCGTTCGCCGCTTCCTGAATGGCCGCTTCCGGTGTCTGCGGCTGCAAAATCGGCTGCGGCGGCGTTCCGTCTGTGCTCGGTTCTTCCATCGGTTCCGCTGCCAGCGGCTCAATGGCGCCGCACTGGACGCACCGGCGGAGCTTCCGCGCCTGGTAGTCGTCCAGGTCTTCCAACTCCGTATCGTTTACCCAGCTGTAAAGGCCGATGCCTCCCTTGTCGTTGCGGTAATAGGCGATGTACTGCGTGACCAGATCATCCGCCGTGGACGTGTCGCCCGCGCCCTTGACGTCCGGTTCGCGCTCCGACTCGTCTGCCACGCTCACGCCATACTTCCGGCGGATGTACTCCTTCGTCTGCGGGATTTTGAGGATGATATAGTCCATGTCCTCCACGCCCGTGTAGACACCGTCCTGCGGCACGATCTGCTTCGGGTGCAGCGTAGACACAGCCAGCTCTCCGATCGTGAAGTGCGTCCGCTGCGTGTTGTCCCACTCGACCAAAAACGCAGCGCCGCCCTGGATGGGCACCGTGCGTTCCATCATGTCGTTCAGCTGTTCAAACGGCATCCTGTCCAGCTCGTTGCGGAGCATATCTTCGATGAGCTTGGCCTTCATCTCGTCCTTCTTCCGCCGGGCCGTGACCTTCGGCTGCGGGATGTTGCTGTCCGTCTGCGCTTCGATCAGCTCCGCGCAGATGTTCCGGACGTGCGGTGTCTGCGTTTTCCGCTCGCCCCGGACGATGGCCCGCAGCTGATTGACGCCTGCATACAGTGCCTCCCGCTCGTCCATCCGGCTTGCCTCGGATTCATAAGCGCTTTCGTTTCGAGAGAGCCTGTCCTGCCAGAGCCGGAGCTTGTCGTTGTTCGCTCGTTTCGCCATGATCTTCACTCCTATGTCGTCGGCTGCCTGTCAGGTAGCCGGGGTTCCCCATTTCTTCTTCAGCATCTCCCGCTCCGCGGGCGACGCGTTTTCGTAGTCCTCCCACTGGCTGCGCGACCACTTCACGCCCTGCGCCCTCGGCTCCTGCAGCAGGTAGCTTTGCTGCGGCCGGATGTGGTGAGCAATGGCCAGCGACAGCACGCAGTCATCGTGTGCGCCCGGCTCCGCTTCCGGCTTCAGGGTCTCCGGGTTGCGCACGAACGACAGCATCTCTTCCAGCGTCGTCTCGTCGTTCACGATCTCGATGTCGTCCCGCACGGCTTTGATGAGTTCAGCGAGGATGACCGGCCGCGTCTTCGTGTTCGTTAGAAAGCCGAACGACTGCCGGACTTTGTGTGTGTAGTCGTCGATGGTCTCCCGCACATACTGGCGCGGATACCGCAGCCGCTCCAGTTCCATGACAGGGTAGGTGGAAAAGTTCGCCTCCAGGCCGATGAGCGCCGTGTTGTAGTGCAGGCCCAGGCAGTAGACCTGCCGGGCGAAGACGTCCTCGTCGAATTTCCCGCGAAGCTGTGCCACCTGCACGCCGGTTCTGTTGTCCAGCACCTGTGCCACGAAGCTGTCGCTGCCCTCTCCGGCGGTGTCTCCGCCGATGACATACGGCACGCCCGGCTCCGGCTCGCGGTAGATGCGGATGCAGCCGGTCTTGTCGTCCGTCCAGCTGATCGAAGACAGCTTCACGCCGTCGTCGTCATACTCAAAAATACCCGTGCGCTTCGGCGGCCGTATAGCCTGCAGCCTTGCCGCCACAGCTTTTCCGTCGAAGACGGTTTTGCCGGTCACGCCCCACATTCCCAGGCAGTAGACCTGGTAGTAATACTCGTCCGTCTCCTGAAAGCTCTCCAGCGTCCGAATGGCCGCGTCGTCCAGAAAGCGGTTATCCTTGTAGGTGGACTCATGCACCCGCGCCCGTGGGTCTTTTCGGTCGAAGAACCGTTTCTTCAGCCAGTGCTTGATGCTGATCGGGTTGAAGGTGAGGATGATCTGCTGATACTCCCGCGTCCGGCCGCGCAGTCGGATGTCCAGCTGGTTGAAATCTCCCTCCAGCAGTTCGCTCGCTTCTTCAATCCAGATGCCCGTGATGTTGTAGATCGACTTCAGCTTCTCGACGTCGTCCAGACCTGCGAAGATGATCTCGCTGCCGTTGCGGAATGAAATGGCAAGGTCAGACTTGTTCGGCTTGTATCCGCTGTCCGGATAGAAGTCTGCCAGCTGTCCCAAAAGCTGCTTGAAGCAGCTCTCCCGCAGCGTCCTGGCGACCTTCCGGCAGACCAGGAACCGGTGCCCCGGCTCCGTGATAGCCCGCTCCAGAATCTTTCGCCCCGCGAAGATCGACTTTCCGGAACCGCCGCCGCCCTTCAGAACCAGGTATCTGTGCTCGTCCCAGAACAGCGGCAGGAACGTGCGGTTGTTCGTCTCCCGGAGATTCCGGAACCACAGCGCACATTCGACCTTCAGGTCAAGTTCCTTCTGCGTCTGCTTCTTCGCCATCGTCTTCTCGCTCCGTCATAAGCAGCGCGTCGCGTTCCTCGGCCAGCAGCGCCAGCTTGTCTGCAATGCGCAGCTCACCGGCCCCCATCGAGCTGCGCGTCTTTTCGCCCAGCTCAACTTCCTGCTTCTGCCGCCAGCCGTAGTTGTTCTGCAGATTGAAGATGATGCCCTGCAGCCCCTTCTCCCGCGTCAAAAGCTCCTGCTCCAGATACGCTTCAATCCGCGCTCTGGCTTCGGCTGCCACGTCCGCCAGCTCCGGATGCAGCGTCGGGTCTGCGTAGTTCTGCCAGGTGCTGCGATCAATGCCCAGCTGCAGGCACAGTCCGGCAATCGACGGCGGCACAACGTACTGCAAAAGCTGAATCTCATCGCCGTCGTCGTTCCGGATGATGCCGCCCGTGTCGTCTCTGGCCGGAATCGTTCGCGAAATGCTGCGGAAATACCGTTCCGTTTCCTCCCGCAGCTTCTTTTTGGTGTATTTTTTGGGCCTTCCTGCCGCCATCTGCGCCACCTCCCGTCCCGGCGCTCTAAGGTTCCCGCGCGTGCGCACCCGTATGCGTGCGCTTGTCGTGGGGAAAAATTCAAATATGCTCTCCGCACCGCTCAAATCCCGCCTAATGCGCGGCGCCCTCCCGCAGGGTCTTGCTGCAATATCGAATTCATGCCCCGTCACGATGCCATGATACTGGAAAAGTCACGTCACGAAGTGTCAACTTTTTCGGCACCTTGCACAAAAAGCAGGGCTGCACGCCTGCAGTCCCGCTTTTCGTTGCCCGAATTATAGCTTTTTGGGGAAATCCTCGTAGTACCTTCGCACCATCCGGTGCAGCGTGGATTTGCTCAGGCAGTGCTTCATGCACACCGCCGTCGCCGTCGCGTCTGTTGTCACGAACTCAAACAGCGCCTGGTAGCTCTCCCCGCCATGTTCCAGGCACAGGTTGAGGATAACCCGCTGGTCTTCTTCCGGCAGGTCTTTGTAAAGGCGTGAGGTGAAATAGATATACCCCTGCCGGTTGTAGTCTACCTTCACGCCAGATTTGAAACGGAACATTCCCTCACGCCCTTTCTCTTACGCCGTCGTCTGTCTCATGCGCCTGCGAAGCTCTCGCGGATGACACCGCCGCGCACCCGGAAGCCTGACGACGTGGTATCTCCTCAGTGGGTGGATGTACGTCACCGTCCCCGTGAATGGCTTGCGCTCCTTCTTCGGCTGCTTTCTGTCTTTTGCTTGGACGATCTCCGTCTCCCCGAATGTCTCCGGGATTCTCTGTACGATGTCTCCGATCTTCATGTTCATATCTCCTTGATCTCGATTCCGTATCTGTCCTGCATCATCTTCCGCTTGATGATATACTTCTGTGTCCGCGTCGCCCGGCTCTTCACGTCCTCGACGATCTTCTCCCAGCCGGTCTGCGTCTTCCGCTCATAGCAGAAGTCCGCGCAGTACCGGATGGCGCGGATGCGTCTTCCGTCCGGCGTGGTGTATGCTTCCTGCAGCGTGAAGTCCTGCTGCAGCCGCAGCTCGCGGATGAGTCCTGCCTGCAGCATGGCTTGCAGTTCCCGAAACCTTCCGGCCTCCTTCTTGCTGTCAAAGCGGATGCCCTCTGCCATCTCCGGCTCGTTCCGGTACTTCCTGGCCTTCTGTATCTGCGCTGTTTTGAGCTGAGCGAGTGCCTGCTGCTGCGCACGCAGCGGCAGGTCTTCCAGCCGTATGCCTATTGTCCCCACCTCCGTCTCATCTCGAAGTGAATATAAACGCCCTTGTTGACGGCGTTGCGGACATAGCTGATGGATGTCAGCTGATATTCCGGATACCGCTGCTCCAGCTGCACCCATGCGTTCTTTTCCTCGATGGCGTCTACCAGGCTTCCCACCTCGTCCAGCGTGATCTTCCCGTCGTACTGGGCAGGCTCCGGCTGCACCAGGTTCCGGCTCTGGTTCCAGTGGCGGAAGAACAGCTTATCCTTCGCGATATAGTGCGCAAGACCCGTTACGCCATCCGGCCCGAACTGCAGACGGATGCTGTTTGCATAGCCGCGTCCCCACAGCTTCTCGATCTCGTCGCGGTCGAGTCCGCCGCTGATGATGAGATGGTGGTGGATGCGGTTTGTCTTCTTTCCGTATTCCGTGCAGCTGATATACTTGAACTCCTTACCGAGCTTGGTGTACCGCCGCTTCAGACGGCGGATGTAATTCTGCAGATCGCGCTGAGCACCCTCTTTCGTCTCCGGTTCTTCTCCCGGCCGGTAGGTGAGATGCAGAGCGACGTCGTCTTCCGTGAAGTTCGTATGTACCAGGCGCGTGAGTCTCTTCTCTGCGTTCTTCTGGTTAAGTCTTCTCTGAATCTCGCTCGTCGGCTTGCAGCGGCTGCGTCTGCGGCCTGGTTTCTGAAACACCGGATATATGTCCGCGTCCATGTAATTGCCGCAGACATATACGCTTTCGCGGATGAAGGTGCGCCCCTGATACATGGCCCTGTGTCCTCCTTCAGAGAATGGTTGCTAAGTTAAGATTGCTTACAAGCCTTAATTCGCGCGTACGCGCGAATATATAATGTATATGGCCAGCCTGCCATCGTCAGTGCCGGGAGGCTGTCCCCGGCAGACAGGACGCGGCTGCGCCCTGTTTCGGCTAATGTTGTTTCTGAATGAAGTATCCTCGGCACCATGCTGGCGGCGTTCCGTCTGCGCAGCCGTCCATGCCCGTCGGAAATAGCTGGGTAATCCTTCCATAGCAGACGCTCGGCTGCAGCATCCGGATTCCGTCCGGCCTCGGAGGTGTTTGCTCCGCTGCGCCTGCGCGGTATCCGCAGCGAAGCGCCGTCATGCCGCCCGGCTGCTCTTCGCGGAAGGCCCGTGCGCAGCTGCTGCATCCCTGCTTCCTCGTCACGCTGGCCCCAGCTTTTCTGTCTCGCACGCTCTGGCAATGAGCGTCCATCGCTGCTTCCATGTCATGGCCGCTGCAATAATGGCCCGCAGCCGGTCGATGCCCTCGACTTCGACCGTTCCATGCGCTTTGTGTGTCACGCGCCAGCGAAAGTTCTGCGTCTGTTTCTGCATCGTGCGCTCCTTTCTGAGCCGATCTGCACGCACACAGGCGTGCAGATCATAGGTAGATTCCGGATTAAAGGCAGAAGCCGAAGGCCACGCCATACGCATAGCCCGCGTTGCTGTAGTCGGCGCCGCCGTTGCTGTCGACACCGCAGAAACCCGTGGAGTTGCTGCCATTCGGAGAGCGGAGCCAGTACCACCATGTTCCTCTTCCCGGAACTTCCTTCACGCGGCTGCGTTCCGAGTCAAACAGTTCAAACTGTTCATCTCCCAGATCGCCGGTCGTCCACTCAGCCGCCGCCTCTGCGCCGAACATTTCCGTAAACGACGGCAGCCACAGCTTGTCCTGCGTCTGCACTTCTTCGCCGTTGATCTTCTGCCGGATGGTGCGCGGCACGACCATCGCCTGCAGCTCTTTCGGCAGTCGAGGCAATACATCTTCGTTCAGCCACTTGCGCATCGCGCTGTCCTTCCAGCCGCCTTTGTTCGTCGCGTAGTCGTTCATTGCGCGCATCTTCTCCATGCAGTCCTTCAGTACAACCATCACGCGGCCTTCCTTCGTGACGTGCACTACCTGCGCCGTCAGCTGCTCAAACGCATCATTCTCATTGTCTGCGTCCGCCTCAAGGCAGATCGGGAACTCGCTGCCGACCTCCAGCATGATTTCCGCCAGGTTCATCTGCTCCTGCACGGTCTTCAGCTGCGCCCAGTCCGTCGTGATCGTCGTTCTTTTTGTGATGTCAAACATAGCTTTTCCTCCTGTATTTGTCTGTCAGCCCATCGTCTCCGCCAGATCGAGCAGCAGCCCGATGGTCTCATCGTACTTTGCCTCCAGCCGCAGGGCGCAGTCTTCCATGCTCTCGTCTCCGAATGGGCAGGCGAAGTGGCCGACTTCATCGCAAACCCGCCGCCCACATTCGTTCGCCAGCTCTACGATCTCCCTGGCCCCCTTCAGCCTTGTGCGCAGCTTCTGAAACCGTTTGATCTTCTCCGGGCTGAGAATCTGGTGCTCATACAGCCCCAGCTGCTGCACGAGGTCTTCTTTCTTCTCCGCGCTCCAGTACCCGCTCTTGATGCCGCTGCAGCGCTCTGCCGTCATAGCCTTCATACCGTCACTCCCACGCTGCGTCTGCCTTCTGTGGCACGGCCTGTTTGTGGCGCGCCCCGCATTTTTCGCAGTAGTAATACCGCGTGCTGCCGTCTGTCCGCTCCAGAACCCATGCGTGATTGCACTGGCTCCGGTCCGGAACCTTCGGCAGCCGCTGCTCCAGACGTTCCAGTTTCCGCCTGCGCCACTCGTCCACATCGTCCCGGCAGTCGTGCAGCAGCATCATCTGCTCCAGCATGATCTGCACGTCCGCAATCTCTTCGGCGATGGCGTCTGCGTTGTCCTCTCCGCGCACGCTTTTGCAAAGCTCCTTCTGCAGCTCAGAAAGTTCCTCCGCTGCCACGACGCTCTGCATCTCTGCGCCCCAGGCTCGCAGCGCCCTGTTGCAGAGCGTGCGCATCTCATCCAGCGTTTCGTCGTCCAGGCCCGGTGCCGTGCCTTTGCGGTTCGCCTTGTTGAAAACGTCCCACTGCAGCCGGTATCCTTCCAACTCCCAGAGCTTGTTTGCAATATGCTCCAGGCAGATGCGCTCGCCCGTGCGCTTGTCGTAGTTCGCCGGGTCGACGCACGCGCTGTCGGCCGTCAGAACGAACCCGTTCTTCATCTTCGCCGTTACCACCGTGCATTTCCCGAACAGCGTCAGTGTGCGGATGTCCGCTTCGCTGAGAAGCGCGTCGATTCTCTCCTTGGTGATCTTAATATCGCTCATGGCTTATCCCTCCTTCACATTCCCGGTGCCTCAATAATGCGGACGCCGTATTCCTCTGCGCAAATGTGCTCGATCTTGCAGCCGCGTGCGCCTTCCCAGCCTGTTGCAAAATATGCAATATCCGCTGTTGCAAGCAGCTTCAGGCTTTCGCCCAGGAACCAGAGCGGCCGGTTGCACACCGGGGCGTTTTCGAAGTAACTGTCGATGATCTCAACTTCGTCCCCGACGGCCTCTTTCGCCTGGCAGATCGCGGCCTTCCGCTCTGCCAGGATTTCCTCTTTGCTCTTGCCCCGCATGGGCTGTGATATGAACAGCTTCTTCATTCGTGTATCCTCCTTGTCTTCAAATTCTTTCAGATGCTCGCGCAGCTCCGCGCATACCCACGCGGCCTGATAGAACAGGCCGATCACATGTTCTGTCGCTCTCACATCGTCAAAAAGCCATTCCGGCATCATCATAATCAGGTCATCGTCAGAGATGTCTGGCTCTACATATGGGCACTGGTAGCTCAGAATCTCCCGCGTCAGATTGAGCAGGGAAATATCCGCACCGTTCTTTCCATATTCGCGCACCCAGGCCTCTTTGCCCTTGACGTAGAACAGGTTCAGCGCCATTTGAAAATTGTCCTTCGGGGTGTCCGTTGTAAGTCTCATGCCTTTTCTCCTTATATTTATTCCGCCGCTTTGGCGGCATTGGGTCTCATCCGGTATTTCCCGCACTCCTTCTTCAGAATCATGGTCTGCATCCATGGTTCCAGCTCCTGATCTGCCAGGCTTCCTCCGCCTTTCGAATATTCACAGCCCAGCTGCAGATAGCACTTGCCGCAATCCCGGTCTCGCCATCGCTGCGCGGCCTCCCGCCATCTCCGCTCCCGCTCAAGCTCCTTGCGCAGTTCGTCGATTTCCTTCTGGTTGCGTTCGATCTGGGATGCAGTGAAGAGCAGCAGGGGGCCTAGGCAGCGCCACTCAAATTCTCTATGTTCACCAGGATTCGGGTGACAGCATACGTCGCAGCTTCCTCCATTCCCGCAATACCGCAGCACCTTGACCAGTTCTTCTGGCTTCAAATTCATAATGGTTGCTCCTTCCAATACTCGTTAAATTTTTTCCCGACGATGATCGGCCTGCACCATTCGCATTGGAAGCGGCGCCATGCAGTGCCCCGCTCGCCGCTTTCGTCTCTGTAGAGCATTGCAAACGGAACGAACCCGGCCTGCATGGTTTCGTGCAGCCTGCGCTCTGCATCCTCAAAGCTGTCACCCTCGTACCCGACCAGCACATAGCAGCGCATATTGTGCCTCGCCGGTCTGAAGCCTGCGGCCCGCAGTTTCCGTCCCATTTCGAAGAGCGGTTCGAGATCATCTTTCGTGTCATACGCCGTGTAAAGCCTGTCTGGCCGCACGTCGTAGAGCAGGTCTGCCTGCCATTGCTGCAGCAGTGCTGGCTCAAGGCCCCCGGAAAACACCGCCGGATGTCTCTGCCGCTTCAGCATCGCGCAGACATCCCTGAAGTGCTGCTCGCTGGTGCCCAGTATGTTGTCGTCGAGGATGTTCCAGCCGTCCGTGATCGGCAGTTCGCGAACTGTTCCTCGTGCGCAGCGCGGCACGGAGCAGAACCAGCAGTCCTTCGTGCAGCCGCGCGAGGTGAAGACCAGGCCGTCGCGCAGATACAATCCCGGAACAAAGTCGCCCATGCGGTCATCGAACGCCGGGCCTCCAACCTCGACCGGCACGCCGAGAATCTGCCAGGCATAATAAAGGTCTTCCGCACGCGGGATGTCCCAGGTGAACGTCACGGAAATATGTACCTCGGTCACATTCTCCTTGATGCAGTCCGCAATATTCTCGATCGTCGGCTCTTTGAAGAACGCCAGGCCATCTCTCGGTGTCATAGCAGTCCTGCGCGGAAACACGCGAGCAATCATACCCGCACAACTCCTTCCGCCGCGTCTTTCTCCCGTTTTTCCCTGCACCACTCTGCAATCTCCGGGCAGTTGAACCGCCCAACGCAGACATCCTCGTCGCACATCGGGCAGCACACCCATGGCGCCTCCCGCATATACGGGTCAACCTTCTGCTCCACGATTTTCTCTCCCTTCCACGCGGTACAGTCTGCCGCTTCGCAGCGCATACAGCCCGCCGACCGTCAGCTCCACTGGCCACGGCATGATCTCCGCCCGCTTCGACTCCCACGCAATCTCTCCGCTGTTTCCGATCTGCACGCGGCGCACCCGATACATCATGGTCTTTCCTCCCTAACTTTCGTATGGAGACGGCCAGCTCCAGTCCCAGTATTCGCCGCCGTCCCACTCGGTTCTAAATGTGTTGTGTTTCCCGTCGCCGCCGAAGAAGAGATATTCCGGCGGCAGCACACGGCCCACATCTGTCTCGCCCTGTTTTTCCCGCTGCCATCTGTCGATGACATCCAGCGCCAGTTCTTTGAGTACCGGAAGCACTGGGTTCGTCGGGTCGTACCCGTGATACTGTGCACTCTGCGTGACGACGCCGATGATGTTGTCCGGATAATACGGGTCATCGCTGTCTACACGGTTCAGGATGTTCCAGTAGATCGCGGCCCACTCCGTCTTCGACTGGCAAATCCAGCCCTCGCCGAAGCACGCCTGCGCCATGTACCGGGCCTCTTCGTCCCAGTCCTGCTCCGGCTCCGGTTCTTCTTCCGGTTCCGGATTCTGAGCGGGCGGCTCGACCGTCTTCAGCTCCTGTGCCTCCGTCTGCGCAGCTGCTGCTGCCGCTTCCTTCGCCTCCTGCTTGCTGCTGTGCTGCGCCGCGCAGACCAGCACTACGCCGGTTACCAGGATACACGCCGCTACCAGCAGCTGCAGCTGGCGGATTCTTCTCCGCCGTCTTCTGGAGCGTCTGTGTCTATGGCCTTGCTGCATACTGGAATCCTCCCGCCGCCCAGGTGAGCAGCACGCCAGCCGTGCCGGTTCCCATCACGCGCACCGTTCCGATGCCGAGCGCCATGGTTCCGTTCTCCATACCACCGACGACGCCCAGCAGAAGCAGAAAACAAAGCGCCGCCAGCACACCGCAAATCCTCCGTCTTGCCCGCACATCCTTCCGGCTGCGGTGCCGTGTTCGCCGCGTTCTTTCGCGCAGCACAATGATTTTCTGCTCCATCTTCCTTCGTCCTCTCTTTATAGGAATGGCAGCGGCTCGCTGCCGCTCAGCTCCGTCCATGCACCCGGCAGATCGTCGTCCGCAAGCGGCACGTCTGCGGCTGCGTCCTTCCGGCTGTCCGCAAAATACATACTTTCAACCTGAAGCTCTGTGCTTTTTCGGCTCTGATCGTGCCGGTCTTTCCATGTCCTGGTCTGCATCCGGCCCGCAGCCACAGCCACGCACCCTTTGGAGAACCACTTGCAGATAAACTCTGCCGTGTTCCGCCAGGCAGTGCAGTCGATAAAGTCGGCAGCTCGCTGGCCGGTCTGCTCGTTCGGTTTTCCATCCCGCTCTACAGCCAGCGTGAAGCTGCAGCAGGCGACACCGGAGTTCGTGTGCCGCAGCTCTGGGTCTGCTGTCAGCCGCCCCATGATGATGCAGTTGTTCAGCATACGCCAAGCTCCCACTTCTTCATAATGTTCTGTGCAGCCCGCTCTGTCAGCCCGATGAAGTCTTCGTCCGTCGTCCCCAGGAGAATGGCGTTCCCGACGATGACGTCATTGTAGGCAGCCGACAAATCTGTCGCCGTCTGATTGACCGGCAGGTTCTGTAGCTTTCCTTCCTCGTTGACGATAAGAGCGAGGCCGACGCCAGACTCCTGGCTCCACCCCTGTGCCAGCGCTGTCGGCACCGCCTCGATGTGGCCCTCCACGATCTTCTGCAGCTCTTCCAGACTCAAGCAGTCTCCAGGGTAGCAGTGCAGCAGAACGCAGACCCCGTCGGTCTTAATGATGATGGCGTATCTTTCCATGTCTTCCTCCTATCCTTCAATCGCTGCCGTGATGTTGTCGATGGCGTCCTGCAGACTGTCATAAGCGTCCGACAGATTGCTGCAGGCCTCGTCTGCCCGCTCGTATTTCTCGCTGCCCTGAAGGTTCTCCGGCATATTGTCCCGATACTCTTCTTCCTGTTCCTGCAGTTCCTGGAGCAATTCCTGCAGCGTTTCAAGCTGGTCTGTGATCTCCCGCAAATCCTTGCGCCTGAGCTTGTTCATACCGTCGTTCCTTTCTCATTCGATACTCGCATTGCGGGCAAATGTACCAGCCCTTCGGGGCGAAGAGGCTTACGTTCCAATCCAGCCCGCATCCGATGCACGTCTCATACCTGTTGCCCGGAATCCTGGCGAGCCTCGCCGCCTTCGTTCTTGCCACGCCGCCTGCACCTCCCGTCGTTCTCCGGATTCTTGGAACCCTTGTTCCGCCGGGCAAGGGCGGCCTTGCGCTGCGCCAGTTCCGCGTCATAGACTCTCCGGCCCAGCTCGTCCATCTCACCTGTGTCGCCGCGCTTCAGCTCGCGATAGATCGTGACGTAACACACGCCGATCTCGACGGCGATCTCTTCCGCGCTGTGCCCGGCGCTCTGCATCTGTTCAATGCGCTTGCGCTCAAACAGCTGCAAATCCTTCGCGCCGCGCCGGACATTTGCCTTGCTTTCCATGCTCTGCACCTCCTGTCTCACATTTCTGCGCATAAAAAAAGAATTGCAAGAAAGGCTTAAAACCTTTTCTTGCAATTCATTTTACAGGGCACGTCTTTTTTGCAGAAATTAAAACCGGGCGGTACGGGCCTTTGATGGTGAAAGAATGAAACGCAGGAAATTTTCGCAGGCAAACGGCGACGTTTGCGGCCAGCAGCGGTGATTTTCTGATTTTTACCAAGGAAAACAGGCTTTCTTTTACATGCTTCACACGCGGTTTCTTTCCCGCCGGAACGGCCAAGATAACGGCGCTGAGACTTTTGGGGAGAGGATGAGAACATGAAGCAGTTTCTTCATAAAAAAATACCGGCCGCGCTGATGGCCCTGTGTCTGCTGCTGGCGCTCTGCTGCCAGACGCTGGCCGCGGGGCGGACGCTCGTGCCGGGAGGATATACGGTCGGCATCAAGCTGTATGCCGAGGGTCTGATGGTCACCGAGGTGGAGCCGGACGCGCCGGCCCAGCGCGCCGGACTGCGGCGCGGCGACGTGATCCTGACGGCGGGCGGCAAGAAGACCGCGAGCGCGCAGGCGCTGCTCGACAGCATCCAGTCGGCCGAGCCGATCGTCGTGCGCGTGGAGCGCGGCGGGCATGAGGCGGAATTTCTGGTCACGCCGGAAAAGACGGCAAGCGGCTACCGGCTCGGGATCCTGGTCCGCGACCATATCGCGGGGATCGGGACGGTCACGTATTATGATCCTGTGAGCCTGCAGTACGGCGCGCTGGGCCACGGCGTCAGCGGGCTCGACGGGACGCAGCTGCTGATGCTGCAGTCAGGCTATCTTGTCCGCGCGAGCGTGGCGGAGGTGCGGACCGGGACGCGCGGGACGCCGGGCGAGCTGCACGGGATCTTTGAGGTGACGGACGCTGTCGGGACTGTGGAAAAAAATACAACCTGCGGCATTTTCGGCACGCTCTCACAGCCGAAGCCCGGAGAGGCTGTCCAGACGGCGCCGGCTTCGGCGGTCACGACCGGCGCGGCGGAGATCCTGTCCAACGTGGACGGCGAGCAGGTCCAGCGCTTCTCCATCCGCATCGACCGCGTCGACCCGGACGCAAAAAACGGCCGGAATCTGCTCATCACGGTGACGGACGAGGCACTGCTGGCGAAGACCGGCGGTATCGTACAGGGCATGAGCGGCAGCCCGATCCTGCAGAACGGGAAGCTGGTGGGCGCGGTGACGCACGTGCTGGTGAACGACCCGACGATGGGGTATGGCGTACTGATCGAGAATATGCTGGAAATGGCAAAATAATTTCTGCCAGAGGCCAAAGGCCTCTGGCTTTTTGTGTTTGGATGTGGTACAATGCACGCACGCTGCAAATAATGCGGCTGCGGCTGCGTGAAGATAGATACCTTCCCTACGAAAGGAGATGTTCATGATGTTCAACAATCTGTATGGAACCAAACATTTTCAGGGGGATCGTATGTTCTGAGTCCCCCTGCGCCAACAGGAGGAACAAATGCAGAAAATCACATTAAAAAAGATCGATGAAACCAATTTTCTCTCCGCATTCGGGCTGAAGCTGCGGGAGGGACAGGAGCGATTCGTGTCGCATCCGGTCCGGAGCCTTGCGCAGGCCTACGTGTATTATCACCAGTGCACACCCTTCGGGATCTTCTGTGACGAGCAGATGGTCGGCTACGTGATGGTCATCTATGACTATGATCTGGCTGAGTATGACATCTGGCACATGATGATCGACAAGGACCGGCAGGGGCTGGGATATGGGACGGCCGCGCTGCAGCGCTGTCTGGAATACATCGCGAAGAAGCCCTTCGGGAATTCCGACAGGGTCGTGCTGACCTGCCACCGGGAAAACGGCGCGGCGCTCGCGCTCTATCGGAAATTCGGCTTTGCGGAGACTGGCAATGCGGATGACGAGGAGATCGAACTGGCCATGCGCGTAAACCATTAAACACCGGAGCCGCCGTACAGAGAGCTGTACGGCGGCTTTTTCTCGTGTTTTTCCCGCTTCCCCGGTTGACATTTGCCGAAACGTCTGCTATCATGAGTACAACCTTTTTAAGGAGAACGAAACGATGTTCACTTCTGTTTTTGCATCCTACTATTACTTTACTGTCGTCAGATAGTAAGGTCAATTTGTGATGCGCAGAATCGGTAGTTTCCATGCGGCACAGAATTGACTGTGCCGCATTTTTTATTGCACTGGAGGTCAAAACCATGATTGTCGTACTGAAGCACAACGTCCCCGAGGAAAAGAGAAATCAGCTCATCAACTGGCTGCGGAACCAGAATATTGACGTGCATCCCTCGCTCGGCGAGTATCAGACCGTGCTGGGTCTGGTCGGCGATACGAGCCGGATCGATATGTCGCTGCTGGAAAGTCTGGATATCGTCGATTCCGTCAAGCGCGTGTCCGACCCGTTCAAGTGCTGCAACCGCAAGTTCCACCCCGACGACACCGTCGTGAGCGTGGGCGACGCGAAGTTCGGCGGCGGGCATTTCGCCATGATCGCGGGGCCGTGCTCCGTGGAATCCGAGGAGCAGATCGTCTATGTCGCCAAGGCCGTCAAGGCCGCGGGCGCGCAGCTGCTGCGCGGCGGCGCATTCAAGCCGCGGACCTCCCCCTATGACTTCCAGGGTCTGCACGGCGAGGGTATCCGCCTGCTGGAGATCGCCAAGCAGGAGACGGGGCTGCCCATCGTGACGGAGCTCATGAATATCAAGCATCTGCCGCTGTTTGACAACGTCGACGTCATCCAGATCGGCGCGCGCAACATGCAGAACTACGACCTGCTCAAGGAGATGGGCTCGGTCAAAAAGCCGATTTTGCTCAAGCGCGGGCTTGCCAACACGCTCAAGGAGCTGCTGATGAGCGCGGAATACATCATGGCCAGCGGCAACGACAACGTCATTCTCTGCGAGCGCGGCATCCGCACGTTTGACGACTACACGCGCAACACGCTCGATCTTGCCGCGGTGCCGATGCTGCACGAGCTGTCGCACCTGCCGGTCATCGTCGATCCCAGCCACTCCACGGGCATCAACCGGCTGGTCCCGCCGATGACGCTCGCGGCCGCAGCCTGCGGCGCGGACGGCGTGATCGTCGAGGTCCACAACGATCCTATCCACGCGCTGTGCGACGGCGCACAGTCGCTCACCTGCGAGCAGTTTGCCGAGGTCGCCGAGAAGGTCCGCGCAGTCCGCGAGGCGGTGACGAGATGACGGTCGGGATCGTAGGTCTGGGCCTCATCGGCGGGTCGTTTGCCAAGGCATATCACGCGGCCGGCTGGCGCGTGCTGGGCTATGACCGGGACGAAAGCGTCCTTTCCTTCACGCAGCTGGCCGACGCCGTCGACGAGCCGCTCACGATGGACAATATCGGCACGTGCGAGCTGGTACTGCTGTGCGTGCGGCCGCTGGCCGCGGTCGAGTATCTGCGGCAGGCCGCGCCGCACATCGGCGGAAAGCCTGTCGTGATCGACTGCTGCGGCACGAAGCGCGTGGTGTGCGCGGCGGCGTTCCCGCTGGCAAAGGAATATGGCTTTACCTATCTTGGCGGCCATCCGATGGCGGGCACGCAGTATTCCGGCTTCGGCCACGCGCGGGCGAACCTCTATCACAATGCCCCGATGGTCATCGTGCCGCCGGATTTTGACGATATCGAGCTTCTGAGCCGCGTGAAGGAGCTTCTGAGCCCGGCCGGGTTCGGCAGCTTCTCGGTCACGACGGCAGACAGCCACGACGAGATGATCGCCTTTACGTCCCAGATGGCACATCTGGTCTCCAACGCCTACATCAAAAGCCCGACCGCGAAGGCGCACAAGGGCTTTTCGGCCGGCAGCTACAAGGATATGACCCGCGTGGCGTGGCTGAACGCGCCGATGTGGTCAGAGCTGTTTCTGGAAAACCGCGACTATATGCTCCGAGAGCTGGACGGGCTGATGGACTGCCTCATGCAGTACCGGGCCGCCATCGCGGAAAATGACGGCGAAGCGCTCACACAGCTGCTGGAAGAGGGCAAAAAACGCAAAGAGGAGGTCGACGGCCGATGAAAACGGTATCGGTCCACGCATCGAGAAGCTATGAGATCCGGATCGGGCGCGGCCTTCTGCAGGGGGCCGGCGAGCAGATCCGCGCCGTGACGGACGCGAAAAAAGTGATGCTCGTCTCGGACGATGCGGTCTGGCCACTGTATGGCGGCGCGGTCCGCCGCAGTCTGGAGGCTGCCGGGCTGACAGTCTGCAGCTTTGTATTCCCGCACGGAGAGAGCTCCAAGTGCGCGCGCACCTACCTCGAGCTGCTCGACGCGCTCTGCGCGCAGCAGCTGACGCGGAAGGACGCGATCGCCGCGCTCGGCGGCGGCGTGGCGGGCGATCTGGCGGGCTTTGCCGCCTCGACCTATCTGCGCGGCATCGGCTTCATCCAGATCCCGACGACGCTGCTCGCCATGGTCGACTCGTCCGTCGGCGGCAAGACAGCCATCGATCTGCCGGCGGGGAAAAACCTGGCCGGGACGTTCTATCAGCCTTGGCTCGTGCTCTGCGACCCGGACTGCCTGACGACGCTGCCGGAGGAGATCTTCCGGGATGGCTGCGCGGAGGTCATCAAGTACGCCGTTCTGGGGAACGCGCCGTTCTTTGACGATCTCAGGGCCGGATCTGCGCACGCACAGCTGGAGCATATCATTGAGACCTGCGTCACGATGAAACGCGATATCGTCGCGCAGGATGAATTTGACCGCGGGCAGCGGCAGCTGCTCAATCTTGGCCACACGTTCGGCCACGGGATCGAGGCCTGCAGCGGCTTCGCGGTGAGCCATGGCTCCGCCGTGGCCATTGGGATGGCTATGATGGTCCGCGCGGCGGCGGCCTTCGGGCTCTGCACGGAAAAGACGCGCGACACGGTGGTGGACATCCTGCGGCAGTATGATCTGCCGGTCGACTGCGCGTTCCGTGCGGAGGACATGCTCCCGACGATCCTGCACGACAAAAAGGCCGCCGGGGATACGATCAATCTGATCGTCCCGACCGCCGTCGGGCAGTGCCGGATCGTGAAGACGCCCGCTTCCGAGATCATGGACTGGCTCCAGGCCGGAGGCGCGCGATGAACCGGACGCTGCTGCCCGGACCGCGCACCGGCGCGGTCCGGATCCCGGCCTCAAAATCGCAGGCGCACCGGATGCTCATCTGCGCCGCGTTGTCCCGGACGCCGGGGCACCTTATGCTGGACGGCTTCAGCGAGGATATCGAGGCGACGATGCAGTGCCTGCGGGCGCTGGGGGCGAAGATCGAAGCGGAGGCGGACGGGCTTTGGATCGAGCCGCCCGCGGTCTACCCTGCGCAGGCCGCGCTGGACGCGGGAGAGAGCGGCTCGACGCTGCGGTTTTTGCTGCCGGTCCTCGGGGCGCTGGGCGTCCGCGCGCAGATCCGGATGCACGGCAGGCTGCCGGAGCGTCCGCTTAGCCCGCTGTGGGAGCTGCTGGAGGCGCACGGGATGCAGCTGCGGCGGGAGGATGATCTTCTGCACGTGTGCGGGCAGCTGCAGGCGGGCAGCTATGCCCTGCCCGGCAACGTCTCGTCGCAATTCGTGTCCGGACTTCTGTTTGCGCTGCCGCTGCTTGCGGAGGACAGCGTGCTTACGGTCACCGGGCAGCTGCAGTCGGCGCGGTACGTCGCCATGACGGAGCAGGCGCTGCGCGCGGCAGGGATCCATTTTGAAAAAAACGGCCAGTGCTGGACGATCCCCGGCGGGCAGCGGTATGCCGCGCCAGGCCGGCAGCTGGTCGAGGGCGACTGGTCGAACGCGGCGTTTTTCCTGTGCATGGGTGCGCTGTCGCGGCAGGGCGTCTGCGTGTCCGGGTTGGATCCTGCATCTCTGCAGGCTGACCGGGCCATCACGGAGATCCTGACGCGCTTCGGCGCGGAGGTAAACATCGAGGGCGATACGGTCACGGTCCGGCGCGGCACGCTGCGCGGCATCACGCTCGACGCGGGGCCGGTCCCGGATCTGGTGCCGGTCGTGAGCGTGCTGGCCGCGCTCTGCGCGGGGGAAACGCGGATCGAGAATGCCGCGCGGCTGCGCATCAAGGAGTCTGACCGGCTCCGGACGACCGCCGCGCTCATCGAAGCGCTCGGCGGGACAGTCCGCGAGCTGCCGGATGGACTCATCATCATAGGACAGCCCGCGCTTGCGGGCGGAAGCGTCGACGCCAGCGGCGATCACCGCATCGCCATGAGCGCGGCGGTGGCTGCCTGCGGCTGCACGCAGCCCGTCACGGTATGCGGCAGCGCGTGCGTCGCAAAATCCTATCCCGCGTTCTGGGAAGACTTTACTGCATTGCAGGAGGAAGCGTTATGAGCAGCGTATATGACGGCAATCTGACCGTCTCGATCTTCGGGCAGTCGCACGCGCCTGCCATCGGCGTGACCATTGATGGGCTGCCCGCCGGGCTGCCGGTCGATCTGGATGCGCTGGGTCGGTTTCTGCGCCGCCGCGCACCCGGGCAGAACGCCTGGTCGACGCCGCGGAAGGAGGCGGACCTGCCGGAGTTTTTATGCGGGCTGAAGGACGGCCGGACCTGCGGCGCGCCGCTCACGGCCATCATCCGCAACACGAATACGCGCTCCGGCGACTATGAAAATCTGATGGATATCCCCCGCCCCGGCCACGCGGACTATACCGCGCAGGTCAAGTTCGGCGGCGCGCAGGACGCCGCGGGCGGCGGACATTTTTCCGGCCGGCTGACAGCGCCGCTGTGCATTGCCGGCGGGCTCTGCCTGCAGGTGCTGGCAAGGCAGGGCGTCCGGGTGCGGGCGCGGATCGTGTCGATCGGCACGGTAACGGACGATGCGGCGTTTGACGCGCCGGTCGACGAAAAGCCGTTCCCGGCCGTCTCGGACGAGGCGGCTGCGGCCATGCAGGCACAGATCGCACAGGCGAAGGCGGAGCAGGACTCCGTCGGCGGCGTGATCGAGTGCGTGATAGAGGGGCTCCCGGCAGGGATCGGCGATCCGATGTTCGGGGGGCTGGAAAACCGCATTGCGCGCACGGTATTTGCCATTCCGGCGGTCAAGGGCGTGGAATTCGGCGCGGGCTTTGCCGCCGCACGGCTGCGCGGCAGCGAGAATAACGACCCGTTCTGCGTGGAAAACGGAAAGATCGTCACAAAAACGAACCACTGCGGCGGGATCCTGGGCGGGATCTCGAACGGGATGCCGGTCGTGTTCCGGGCGGCGTTCAAGCCGACGCCGTCCATTTCCCAGGAGCAGGACTCGGTCAGCCTGTCGCGGATGGAGGAGACAAAGCTCGTCATCCACGGGCGGCACGACCCCTGCATCGTCCCGCGCGCGGTCCCGTGCGTGGAGGCAGCGGCGGCCATCGCCGTGCTCGACGCGGTGATGGAGCGGAAAAAGGAGCTTGGATATGGATACTAAGACGCTGCGCTGCGGTCTGCTCGGCCGGAAGCTCGGCCACAGCTATTCCCCTGCCATCCATGAGCGGCTGGCGGATTATTCGTACCGGCTGTTTGAGGTGGAGCCGGAGGACCTCGGCGCCTTTTTACAGGAAGGGGCCTTCGACGGACTGAACGTCACGATCCCTTATAAAAAATACGTGATCCCCTACTGCGCAGAGCTTTCCGACACGGCGCGGGCCATCGGCGCGGTCAACACGCTTGTCCGCCGGGCGGACGGGACGCTCTGGGGCGACAATACCGACGCCTACGGCTTTTCGATGCTGGTGCAGTCCAGCGGCGCGGACATCGCCGGGAAAAAGGCGCTCGTCTTCGGCAGCGGCGGCGCTTCGGCGACGGCGCAGTATGTGCTCCGGCAGCTCGGCGCGCGCGAGGTCGTGGTGATCTCGCGGCACGGGGAAGACAACTATGAAAATCTGGACCGGCATGCGGACGCGCAGATCGCCGTCAACACGACGCCCGTCGGCATGTATCCGAATACCGGCGTCTCGCCGGTGGACCTTCATCGGCTGCCGCGGCTGGAGGCCGCACTGGACGTGGTCTACAACCCCGCGCGCACGGAATTTCTGCTGCAGGCGGAAGCGCGCGGGCTCCGGCGCGCAAACGGACTTCTGATGCTCGCCGCGCAGGCGAAAAAGAGCTGCGAGGACTTTACCGGCGAGCCCGTTGACGATGCAAAGATCTTTTCGATCACGAAGGCGCTCGAGGCGCAGATGCACAACGTGATCCTCATCGGGATGCCCGGCAGCGGGAAGACGACGATCGGGACGCTGGTGGCAAAGCGGCTGGGGCGGACGTTCGTCGACGCCGACAGCGCGTTGGAGCGTGAGGCCGGGATGCCGATCCCGGAGATCTTCCGGCTCGAGGGCGAGGCGGGCTTCCGCCGGCGGGAGACGGCCGTGCTCGCGGAGCTCGGGCGGCAGTCGGGGCTGGTCCTTGCGACCGGCGGCGGCAGCGTCACGCGGGAGGAAAATTACCCGCTGCTGCACCAGAATGGAGAGATCTTCTGCCTGCAGCGCGCGCTCGAGCGGCTGCCGTCCGCGGGACGGCCGGTCTCGCAGGCGCTGGGCGCGCAGACGATCTACGCGCAGCGGAAGCCGCTCTATGCCCGCTTCGCGGATGCGATGATCGACAACAACGGCACGCCGGAGGCGGCGGCCGCGCAAATTCTGGAGGTACTCGGATGCAGCTGCTGATTTTGAACGGACCGAATCTCAATCTGCTCGGCCTGCGTGAGCCGGCCATTTACGGCACGCAGAACTACGCCGCACTTGAGGCCTTCTGCAAAGAGGCCTGCCGGGAGGCGGGCTTCGGGTGTAAGGTCTTTCAGTCGAACCATGAGGGCACACTCGTCGACGAGATCCAGGCGGCCTACGGCGTGTATGACGGCATCGTCATCAACCCTGCCGCCTATACGCACACGAGCGTCGCGATCCTGGACGCTCTGAAGGCGGTCGCCATCCCGGCGGTCGAGGTCCATCTGTCCGACGTCAGGCAGCGCGAGGACTTCCGGCAGATCTCCTACGCGCGGCTCGCCTGCGTGAAGACGTACATGGGGCTCGGGTTCGAGGGCTACCGGCAGGCGATCCTGTTTTTGAAGGACTATCTGCATACACATACGGTATAGATCTGTATTTTTACGTGCGGGCGGCCGGGATCGGCCGCCCGCACGCGTTCGTTTTGCAGGTTTGCGCAGCCAAAACTTTCATCATTCTGCAGGATTTCTTTCTCTAAAATGCATTTTATATAGATTTCATCAAAATTATGCAGGATTTCCGCTGTTTTTTGCGCTTCAAAAAAAATAAATTTCATATTTCGCACGCTGCTATCTTGAAAAATTCATTCCTGGGTTGTATAGTAAGGTGAATGAAATTTGTATGGAGGGAATTCTGATGAAAAAGATCCTTGCACTGCTTCTCGCGGCTGTTCTCGTTCTGGGCATGGCTGCGTGCGCTGCCTCGACCGAGGCTCCCGCTGCTTCCGACGCATCGGCTTCGACCGACGCTCCGGCTTCCACGGACGCGCCCGCCGCTTCCGGCGCCAAGCTCCGCTTCGTGACCGGCGGCGAGTCCGGCACCTATTACGCCTTCGGCTCCGTCATTGCCCAGCATGCAACCAATAACGCCGGCATCGACGTCGTTGGCCTGGTCGGCAACGGCTCGCAGTCGAACGTGTTTGAGCTTGAAGACGGCAACGCCGATCTGGCCTTCTGCCAGTCCGACGTCATGGCCTATGCCTATGAAGGCACGAACATCTTCGCCGACACCGGCGCCGTTCAGTGCTTCTCCACCGTCGCGGCCCTCTACACCGAGCAGGTGCAGATCGTCACCACGGATCCTGAGATCAAGTCCGTTGCGGATCTCAAGGGTAAGAACGTCTCCATCGGCGCAGCAGGTTCCGGCGTGTTCTTCAACGCGATGGACGTGCTCGGTGTCTACGGTATGACCGAAGAGGACATCAACCCGACCTACCAGTCCTTCGGCGACAGCGCGGACGCGCTGAAGAACGGCCAGATCGACGCGGCCTTCATCGTGGCCGGTGCTCCGACGACCGCCGTTACCGACCTTGCCACCACCAAGGACGTTTACCTCGTCTCCCTCGATGACGAGCATGTCGATCAGCTTCTTGCCAAGTGCCCGTACTACACCAAGGTCACCATCGGCAAGGACGTCTATGGTCTGGATTCCGACACCGTGACCGTTGCGGTCGGCGCAGTCATCCTTGCGCGCGACGACGTTTCTGAGGACGCCATCTACGCGCTCGTGGCCGATATCTTCGACAACGCGGCCAGCCTGACCGACACCCACGCCAAGTACGCCGAGATCAGCACCGAGTACGGCGCTTCCATCACCTCCGTCCCCTATCATCCGGGCGCTGCCAAGTACTTCGCGGAAAAGGGCTTTGAGCTCCCCACCAAGTAAATCTTAACGCGTTTTACACGGTTTTCACAACTACGGCAGGGGTCCCCTGCCGTAGTTGTCGCGCAAATCTGAAGAAAAGAAGGAGAGATGCACCTTGTCCCAGACTCCCGACAAGAACACCCCTGTGACTGCCAGCGACGACGCGCAGAACATTGCCGCCGACGTTGATGAGGTCATGCGCAAATATGACCGCGAATCCAACACCCGGATCTGGTCCGGCTGGCAGGCCGTCGTGATCAAGGTCTTTATGGCCGCCTTTGCCCTGCTGTGCATTTGCATGACGCTGTTTTCCACGGCCATGCCGGAGATCCGCCTGCCCGGCTTCATGGGCTTTATCGTGCTCGCGGGCTTCCTCAATTTCCCCGCCAGCAAGCACCATGTGAAGCCGAATTACCTGCCCTGGTATGACATCCTGCTGATGGTGATCGGCGCGGGCTGCTTCTTCTATTTTGCCTTCAACGCGATGACGATGATCAAGCTCGCCACGCGCATCCAGCCCATCCATGTGGTGATCGGCGTCGTCGGCATCCTGGTGCTCGTCGAGCTGTGCCGCCGCTGCGTGGGTCTGCCGATCCTGGTCGTGGCGGGTCTTCTGATCGTCTATGCGTTCTATAACCAGCTGAGCTACAATCCCAGCTTCTATCAGGCGCTCAAGAACATCATCTACAAGCTGTTCTACACCACGAGCGGTGTCATCGGTACGCCGATCAGCGTCTGCTATACCTACATCGTGCTGTTCATCATCTTCGGCGCGTTCCTCGAGCGCACGGGCATTGCGAACTTCTTTATTTCGTTCGCAAACCGGATTGCCGGCTGGTCCTCCGGCGGCCCGGCGAAGGTGGCGGTCATCTCGTCCGCGCTGTGCGGCATGGTGTCCGGCTCGTCCGTGGGCAACACGGTCACGACCGGCTCGTTCACCATCCCGATGATGAAAAAGACCGGCTACAAGCCGGAATTCGCCGGTGCGGTCGAGGCTGCGGCCTCCACCGGCGGACAGATCATGCCGCCCATCATGGGCGCGGCGGCCTTTTTGATGGCGGAGTACATCGGTATCCCGTATGCCAAGGTCGCGGTCAAGGCGATCCTGCCTGCCATTTTGTATTTTACCGGCATTTTCATTTCCGTGCATCTGGAGGCGAAGAAGCTCGGGCTGCGCGGCATCCCCAGAGATCAGCTGCCGAAGTGGGGTCTGCTCGCGCGCGACTGCTATCTGATCCTGCCGCTGATCCTGCTCGTCTGGCTGGTCTCGTCCGGCGCGAAGACGATGTCGCACTCCGCAGCCTATTCCATCCTCGCGGCCATCGTGGTCGGTCTCGTCAACTTCTTCCTGACCCGGATGCGGGACGCGGAAGAGAAGTCTGCGAAGACGACGGTCCGTGCGATCGGCGGCGCGCTGGCTGACAGCGGCAGGTCCGCGGTCGACTCGCTCGAGGCGGGCGCGAAGGGCGCGATCACGGTTGCCGTCGCGTGCGCGATGGCAGGTATCATCGCGGGCTGCATCACGGTCACGGGTCTGGCTTCGATCCTGATCAATGCCATCGTCCAGCTGGCGGGCAACGCGACGTTCATCGGCCTCATCCTGACCATGGTCTGCTGCATCATCCTCGGCATGGGCGTGCCGACGACGGCAAACTACTGCATCATGGCCTCCACCTGCGCACCGATCCTCATCAAGATGGGGTATCCGCTCGTGGCGGCGCATTTCTTCGTGTTCTACTTCGGCATCGTCGCCGATATCACGCCGCCGGTCGCGCTGGCGGCCTACGCGGGCTCGGCCATTGCAAAGTCGAACCCCATGAAGACAGGCATCAACGCGACGAAGCTCGCCATCGCGGCCTTCATCGTACCGTTCATCTTTGCGTACAACCCGCAGATGCTCTTTGAGAACGTCACGAGCGTCTTCCAGGTCGTCCAGATCGTCATCACGGCGCTGCTCGGCATTTTCGCCGTCGCCGCCGGTCTGGAGGGGTATATCCTCCGGAAGATGGGCTGGCCGCTGCGCGTGCTGGCTGTCATCGGCGGTCTGACGCTGCTGATCCCGGGTACGGTCTCCGACCTCATCGGCCTTGTGATCGTGGCGGGCATCATCGCGCTGCAGCTGCTGCAGAACAAGCGCGAGCGCAGCGAGGTCTGAGCGCATTTCTTCCCTCCCCTCTTGCAAAAATGCACGGCGCGGGATATAATATCTGTAAACAGATGGAACAGTCGCCAATATGGGAGGTACGATATGCACTGCAATGTCAAAACGCGCTGCGAGGCGCTGAAGGCGCTGGCGCAGAAGAAGCTTGGGACAGACGATCCCGCGGTGGTGGAGATCACGCGCGGCGGGAAGAACAGGTCCCACCATGTGCTGCGGCGGTCCGACATGAAGAAGGTCGGGCTGATCGCGGGCGGCGCGTTCGTCGCGCTGACGGCGCTGAACGTGTACAGCCACTATAAGCTCCACCAGAAGATCGCGGACCGGAAGCTCAAGAAGCAGCTCGCGCCGCTCAACGCCCAGCTCGACGAGCTGCGCACGGAGAACGAAGCGCTCCGGCAGGCGCTGGCCGAGCTCAAGCCCCGACCGGCCGCTCCGCAGCCCGCGCCCGCCCCGGAAGCCGAGGCTTCCGAGCCTCAGGCCTGAAACAGGAAAAACCCGGCCCCTGCATTGCAGGGGCCGGGCTTTTTTTCTGCTTTTATTCGGTCAGCTGGCGGATATAGGCGGCCACGGCGGCGACGGCTTCGTTGTCCTGCAGGCGCCAGCGGGTCTGGGTGGAAAGGTTGGTGAAGGTGCCGAGGGGCGGCTGGATCAGCGAGACGGTATAATAGGCGACGATCACATTCGACGGATCGAATACCTCTACTCTCGCGTACTCGCCGACGCGCAGGGTCAAGCCGGGCGGGAAATCGCTTTCTGGCTGCTCAAAATACCGCCGGACGCGGAGCGCCGACAGACGCTCCAGCAGCTGCGCTTTCTTCTCCGGATCGTCCACAAAGATACGGTCATCGCTGAAACTGTCTATGGTAACTCGCAGGCGGCAATTTTCCGGCAGCACGACCTCCCGCGGCCGGAACCAGCCGAACAGGCCAAGCCCCACCACCAGGAGGACAGCAAGCAGGATCACAAGCTTTTTGGCGCGCATGGCAGTTCCCATCCTTTCTCCGGTCATGCCGGGCGCGAGGCGCGGTATTGTGCTGTTTACCGGACGTTCTCGTCCGAGCAGACGGTATAATCCATGCCGGACTCTGTCCGATGGATCGTCAGGCTATAGGGGTGCAGGGTCCCGTCTGCTTCAGTCAGGGTCACATAGACGGTCCGGTCGACCAGATACGGCGTCAC